>Ga0209070_100116_pt1 | contig 113900 bp, 110 predicted proteins | sample SynthPrep_5_END__FD_187205 | JGI IMG/M metagenome (GOLD analysis project Ga0209070, IMG submission 187205) | Synthetic microbial communities from Ohio, USA - SynthPrep_5_END_DS10_MetaG (SPAdes) (version 2) | ecosystem: Engineered > Bioreactor > Aerobic > Activated sludge | place: USA: Ohio... | reverse complement strand
GGCATCGTCCTCAAGGATGAGCGCAGCGGCAAGGAAGAGCTGTTCAAGTACGAAGGCGGCCTGCGTGCGTTCGTTGAATACCTGAACACCAACAAGACTGCGGTCAACCAGGTGTTCCACTTCAACATCCAGCGTGAAGACGGCATCGGTGTGGAAATCGCCCTGCAGTGGAACGACAGCTTCAACGAGAACCTGTTGTGCTTCACCAACAACATTCCTCAGCGCGACGGCGGTACTCACTTGGTGGGTTTCCGTTCCGCACTGACGCGTAACCTGAACACTTACATCGAAGCCGAAGGCTTGGCCAAAAAGCACAAAGTCGCCACCACTGGTGACGATGCACGTGAAGGCCTGACCGCGATTATCTCGGTAAAAGTACCGGATCCCAAGTTCAGCTCCCAGACCAAAGACAAGCTGGTGTCTTCCGAAGTGAAGACTGCCGTTGAACAGGAAATGGGCAAGTACTTCTCCGACTTCCTGCTGGAGAACCCGAACGAAGCCAAGCTGGTCGTCGGCAAGATGATCGACGCTGCGCGTGCCCGTGAAGCGGCGCGTAAAGCCCGTGAGATGACTCGCCGCAAAGGCGCGCTGGATATCGCCGGCTTGCCAGGCAAACTGGCTGACTGCCAGGAGAAGGACCCTGCCCTCTCCGAACTGTACCTGGTGGAAGGTGACTCTGCTGGCGGTTCCGCCAAGCAGGGTCGTAACCGTCGCACCCAGGCCATCCTGCCGTTGAAAGGTAAGATCCTCAACGTCGAGAAGGCTCGCTTCGACAAGATGATTTCTTCCCAGGAAGTTGGCACCTTGATCACGGCGTTGGGTTGCGGTATCGGTCGCGACGAGTACAACATCGACAAGCTGCGCTACCACAACATCATCATCATGACCGATGCTGACGTCGACGGTTCGCACATCCGTACCCTGCTGCTGACCTTCTTCTTCCGTCAGTTGCCGGAGCTGATCGAGCGTGGCTACATCTACATCGCTCAGCCGCCGTTGTACAAAGTGAAAAAGGGCAAGCAAGAGCAATACATCAAAGACGACGACGCCATGGAAGAGTACATGACGCAGTCGGCCCTTGAAGATGCCAGCCTGCACTTGAACGACGAAGCGCCAGGCATCTCCGGTGAGGCGCTGGAGCGTCTGGTTAACGACTTCCGCATGGTGATGAAGACCCTCAAGCGTTTGTCGCGCCTGTACCCTCAGGAGCTGACCGAGCATTTCATCTACCTGCCGGCCGTCAGCCTGGAACAGTTGGGCGATCACGCAGCGATGCAGGATTGGCTGGCTCAGTACGAAGTGCGCCTGCGTACTGTCGAGAAGTCTGGCCTTGTGTACAAAGCCAGTCTGCGTGAAGACCGTGAACGTAACGTGTGGCTGCCAGAGGTCGAACTGATCTCCCACGGCCTTTCGAACTATGTCACCTTCAACCGCGATTTCTTTGGCAGCAATGACTACAAGACCGTGGTGACCCTGGGCGCTCAACTGAGCACCTTGTTGGACGACGGCGCTTATATTCAGCGGGGCGAGCGCAAGAAGCAGGTCAAGGAATTCAAGGAAGCCCTTGACTGGCTGATGGCGGAAAGCACCAAGCGCCACACCATCCAGCGCTACAAAGGCCTGGGTGAAATGAACCCGGATCAGCTGTGGGAAACCACCATGGACCCGGCTCAGCGTCGCATGCTGCGCGTGACCATCGAAGACGCCATTGGCGCGGACCAGATCTTCAACACCCTGATGGGTGATGCGGTCGAGCCTCGTCGTGACTTCATCGAGAGTAATGCCTTGGCGGTTTCTAACCTGGACTTCTGATCCCGGTAAGCCCGTCATATTAAAAAGGCCAACGTTTAGACGTTGGCCTTTTTTATTGGGTAAAAATCACTGGTTTTGAAATGCTCCACGTGGAACATCAACGGATCAGGCTTGGGACGCCGCTGCAACACTCTCCAAGCGGTAGCCATATCCATAGATGGTCAGCAACTGCCAACCCCGATCCGCGGTCAGTCCGAGCTTGTTTCTTAGCCGGTAGATATGCGTATCCAGCGGCCGCGAGGACACCATTTCTTCATGGGTCCAGAACCGCTCGTAGAGGTACTCGCGAGAAAGGGGGCGTGCCAGGTTGGCAAACAGACAGCTAGCCAAACGGTACTCACGCTCCGTGAGGTTGATCGGTTTGCCCGCGCGGGTCACGGTCAATTCAGCATCATCAAAGGTCAAGTCATTAAAACTCTGCACTTCGTGGGTGGCAGACTTTTGCAGTCCATGCCGACGCAGAACCGCCGTGACCCGTGCTTTCAGTTCATTAGGACGGAAAGGTTTGCTGACGTAATCATCGGCGCCACTGTTGAGCGCGGTGACGATGTCGCTCTCGGCATCACGGCTGGTGAGCATGATGACGGCGGGCGGCGACTCCATGTGTTCGCGGGTCCAGCGCAGCAACGCGATCCCGGTGATATCCGGCAATTGCCAGTCGAGTATCAGCAGGTCGAAGGTTTCCCGGCGCAGTTGGCGGAGCAGGTCTTCGCCACGTTCAAAGCAATGCAGGGACCAAGGCTGTTCTGCGGTACTGGGGATTTGTCGCAGTGTCTGTTCCACCCGGCGCAGTTCGGCGGGTTCGTCATCCAGTATTGCGACACGCATGGGTGGGTCCTTTCATTTGAAGAGTGCGGCAGCCGTCGGCCGGTTTTTGAATCTGAAGAATTGTGCGCAGATTCATCGACCTCTCGGATCTCTCTATACGCTGGGATCAATGAGCGGTTGACCCATTGAAAGTGCTCGATACCGATGAGGGAAAGATACCGGCTCCTGACCTTAAGGAAAAGGATCAGCCGACGCATGTGCTGCCGTAAACTCCTGTGCGCTGATGCCCTCTGGAAACCTGACTTTATGAGCGCCATGTTTGTTACTTCCAATTGCTTGCGCCGTGCCCTTCCCTCTCTGTTGATCATGGTGATTGGCTCGGCGGGCGCTGCTACAAAGGTTCGTGCAACTTACATCGACGATGACTTCCTGTGCCGAGCCCAGCCTCTGCCTGCCGTGGTCCAGCATCTCACCGGTGAGGCCTGGAAACTCGACATCCAGGGCAAGGTAACTCCCTTGCTGGAAGGCATGACCATTGATGAACGGGAAGGTGTGAAGACCTCGGCTTCGGCGTTCGTCAGCCTGTTGCTCGGTGATGGATCCCGCGTAGTGTTGCCCTCTGACTCCCAGGTGCGGTTGCGCGTGGAGAAGAAACTGTCGATTCCCCAGGTGGTGCTCGAACAAGGCCAGGCCGAGGCGTATGTGATCAAGCGCGCCAGCGATCATGATCGCTTCCAGATCGTGACGCCGGTAGGTGTGCTGGGCGTACGGGGCACGCACTTTCGAGTGCGCAATGACGCTGAGCGATCGCTGTTGGAAGTGTTGGACGGTCAGGTAGCCGCCAACCGAGGACGGACAGGCGAGATCAAAGTTGACGCCCGCCAAGGTCTGCTCTTCAAGAAACAGGGCGACCTCAATCCCGTGGAGCTGCTTCCCGCCCCTAAGCTCATGGGCCAAGACGGCCAAAAAGGCGACGCGCCGGTCTGGAGCTTGTACCTTCGGCCATTGCCCGGCGCCCAGCGCTACCGTGCCCAGGTCGCCACCGACAAAGCCTTTATGAACATCAAGCAGGAAAACTTTTCCAGCGCGCCGAAAATGAGCTTCACTGGGCTCAAAGCCTCGTTCTATCACGTGCGCTTGTCGGCTTACGACGAAAACGGCCTGGAGGGAGAAACCGGGGTCTATGACATCTTCTACTACCCGCCGACTGCCCAGGTACGTTGACCAATGATGCTCTGGGGCAAGGCCGAAAAACGACAACCCACCCATGCCCAGCGACTGTTCCACGGTCTGGTGCGCGAATGGTTGTGGATAGGCTTGCTGCTGCTGCCTATCACCGCCTACCTGTCGCTGAGCCCAGGCCTGGCCTTGAACAATCCTTTATACGACAGCCTGCGTCGCCTCGCACCACTACCCGTCGATCCACGTATCCTGCTGGTTACGATCGATGATTCCAGCCTTAAAAAGCTCGGACGATGGCCTTGGCCACGCAGCCTGCACGCCGACCTGATCGACCGTCTGAGCGCCGCGCAACCGGCAGGCATTCTGTTCGATGTGATCTTCAGTGAGCCCGGTGACCCCACCCATGACAAACGCCTGGCCGAGTCGGTCTGCAACGCTGGCAATGTCTTGCTACCCCTGGTGCGTGAAGGTGCTGCGAACTACAGCCAACCGGACACGCAGATGATGCCCCTGCTTAAATGCGCCAAAGGTGTGGGCCACATCAATGTTGAAGCAGACACCGACGGCGTGGTCCGCAGCCTCTACCTGCGTGAAGGCCCGCCTGATGCCACGGCACCGCAGTTGGCCTGGTTGGCCTATGAGATGAGTGGCGAGTTGTCTGAAATGCCGGGCGAGCCTCTGCAATCGATTACTCAGCACTGGCACCGGGAACACGCTATCCGCATCCCGTTTATTGCACCTCATACCCATTTTCCCAGTGTGTCTTACGCCAGCGTACTGCGCGGTGAAGTCGCTCCCGAGCAACTACGTGGTCGTTTGATCTTGGTGGGATCGACAGCCTCCGGGTTGGGTGATCGTTTCGTCACACCTCTGTCTTCGACGGTGGGGACTACGGCAGGCGTAGAGATCCAGGCCAACGTGCTGAATGGCTTGCTTCAAGGCCGCAGCATCGTTGATCTGCCAGGCTGGCTCGCGGCCTTGATGGCGACCTCGTTGGTCGCATTGCTATTGGGTCTGCTGCTCTATCGCCCGCGCTATGCGCTGTGGATGACGCTGGGTTGCATGGCCGTCGCATTAGTCAGTTCCCTGGCTCTATTGCGCCTGGGCCACTGGTGGTCGCCTGCGGCCTGTCTGATCGGTTTGTTGCTCAGTTACCTGATCTGGAACTGGCGCCGCCTCAGTGTGATCCTCGCCTATTTCGGCTGGGAACTGGCGAGGCTGGACAACGAACCCAAAGTCCTGCCTGAACGCCGCCGTGCGCCCGCCAGCAAAGGCGATGTGTTGCAGGCGCGTATCTTTGCCCTGGAACAAGCCGTGAGCCGCACACGCGACACACGGCGCTTCATGGCCGATGGCCTGGAGTGCCTGCCGGTGGCAACCCTGATTACCGACCCCAAGGGCAATATCCTGCTGGCCAACCGCATTGCCCGGGACGTGTTCGGCAACGATCTGGTCAACGAAAACCTGTTGGAGCAACTCGCCGACCTGGGCTACCCGCCGCTGCACAATGGCGTGCGCCCTGCCCTGTCGGCGCTGGAACTTGTGGAGTTTCGGGACATCCACCAACGCAGCCTGCGCATGGAGCTTGCGCCCTTGCTGCCGGCTGAAGGCGATGTCGCCCTTGGTTGGCTGCTGAGCCTGACGGATTTGAGTAAGGAGCGCGAAGCCCAGCAACACCGCGAGACCATGTTGCGGTTCCTCTCTCACGACCTGCGCGCGCCCCATTCAGCGATCCTTGCGCTGCTGGATGTGCATAACGGCGAGTCCCCGGTCTTCGCCCAGATCGAACAGCAGGTTCGCCGTGCCTTGGGCCTCACCGAATCCTTCGTGCAACTGGCGAAAGCCGAGGCTGATGGTTACCAATTCCAACCGACCCTGTTCGCCATGTTGGTCATGGATGCTTTTGACCAGGTGGCGTTGATTGCCCAGCTTAAAGGGATTCATTTGGTCCATGACTTGGATGAAGCGGATGAAGGTATGGTCTCTGCCGACCAGTCACTGCTCACACGGGCTTTGTTCAACGTGCTGGAGAACGCGATCAAGTATTCGCCTTCCGGGACGACCGTGAGGTTGGGGCACAGTAGCGAGCAAGGCTGGTTGGAATGCCGTATCAGCGACCAGGGCCCGGGGATTGCCGCGGTGGACTTGCCGGAACTGTTCAGCCAATACCGTCGCTTCGATTCAGCCCAGGGCAGTGAAGGCCTGGGGCTGGGACTGACCATGGTCAAGGCCGTGGTGGAGCGTCACGGCGGGCGCATCAGTTGTGAAAGCGTGGTGGGCAAAGGCACCACATTCAGCCTTCAACTGCCGCTGTTGGAAGACTGAAAAACCTACTTTTCTTCTGTGCATAAAAAACCGGTCGCAAGGACCGGTTTTTTTTAGGCGGAAAAAACTTATGCACCTTTTCCGTAATTTTATGAGCTTGGGAAATATGTAAGTAAATCAGCCTCTTAAAAGACAAAAAAGACGATTCGCCAACAAACCGTACACAGGTTATCCACAGATGATCAGATGACGGGCGTGTCGACTACAACCGGCACCGGCGGCAGCGATCCCATGGCCCGTTGCTGGGCTTCATTCCACGCTTGGGCGCGGTCATTCAGCGCGGCGATGGCGCGGGGTCCTTCACCTTCGGCGTACATCGGTTCACCGATCACCACGGTGATGGTGCCTTGGCGTTTAGCCCAGCCGGTCTTTGGCCAGAACTTGCCGGCGTTATGCGCAATCGGCAGTACCGGCAGATGGGCATTGACCGCCAAAGCCGTACCTCCGCGTGAGAACTTGCCTACCGTGCCGTAGGGCACACGTGTGCCTTCGGGGAAGATCAGCACCCAAACACCATCCTTGAGCAACTCGTCACCCTTCTTGGCCACGTGCTTGAGCGCGGCCTTGGGGTTATCACGGTCGATGGCGATCGGACGCAGCATGGCCATGGCCCAGCCGAAGAACGGCACATACAGCAACTCACGCTTGAGCACCTGGCTCAACGGCGAGAAGTACGCCGACAGGAAGAAGGTCTCCCAGGTGCTCTGGTGGTTCGACAGAATCACGCAGGGCTGGTCCGGGACGTTTTCCGCGCCCTTGACCTCGAAACGGATGTTCAGGAACACCTTGGTCAGCCACAAAGCGCAGCGGCACCAGTAGACGTTGATAAAGCGATAGCGCGCCTTGAACGGCAGGAAGGGCGCAATAAAAAAGCTCAGGGTGCACCAGAGAAACGAACTGGTGCCCAGCAGCAGGTAAAAGAAAAAGGTTCTGATGGCCTGCAAAATCGACATGGCGGCATTTACCGTTGCGGGACACGGCCCGCCTGCTAAAAGCGCACTCCCGAGCAATCCTTGTTCAGGAAGTCGAGGGTGGCTAGTTGTTGATAAGTTCTGCGGCAACGGCCGCCAGATCGTCAAAAATCAAGGTGCCTACCGGCAGGTTTTTCGCCTGGGTCTTTTCGCCTTTTCCGGTCTTAACCAAAACTGGCTGAGAGTCGACGGCTTTGGCCGCCTCCAGGTCACCGAGGCTGTCCCCGACGAACCATATCCCAGCCAAGGGCACCTTGTAATGTTCTGCAATGGTTTTCAACATGCCGGGCTTGGGTTTGCGGCAATCGCAGCCCTCATCCGGCCCGTGGGGACAGTACACCACCAGCCCCACGTCACCGCCCTGCTCGGCCACCAACGCGCGCAGGCGTGCGTGCATGGCGTCCAGGGTGGCGATGTCGTAGTAACCACGGGCGATGCCAGACTGGTTGGTGGCGATGGCCACCGTCCAGCCGGCTTTGCTCAACTGCGCGATGGCCTCGATCGAGCCGGGCAGTGGAATCCACTCCGCCACCGACTTGATGTAAGCGTCGGAGTCATAATTGATCACCCCGTCCCGATCGAGAATCAGCAGTTTCAACATGGTCAGCTCAGCGTCGAAATGTCAGCGATATTGACGAACAAGCCGCGCAGGCGCGCCAGCATGGCGTAGCGGTTTTTCCGCACGCCGGCATCGTCGGCATTGATCATCACCGCTTCGAAGAACGCATCCACCGGCTCACGCAAGGTGGCCAGGCGCGCCAGGGCTTCGGCGTAGTTGCGCTCGGCGATCAACGGTTTCACCGCGTTCTCCGCCTTGGCGATGGCCGAGTTCAGCGAGAACTCCTTGGCATCGGCAAACAGGCCAGGGTCGACTTCTGCGTTGCCCAGGCCTTCGGCCTTGCTCAGCAGGTTCGACACACGCTTGTTCACGGCGGCCAGGGCATCGGCTTCCGGCAGTTTGCGGAAGGCCTGCACGGCTTGTACGCGCTGGTCGAAGTCCAGCGCCGAACCCGGCTGCAGGGCACGTACCGACAGGTACACCGACACGTCCACGCCTTCGTCTTCGTAGCGCGCACGCAGGCGGTCGAACACGAACTCCAGCACTTGCTCGGCCAGGCCGGCTTGCTTGACCTTGGCGCCGAACTGGCCGACGGCGAACACCACGGCCTGGGTCAGGTCGAGGTCGAGCTTCTTGTCGATCAGGATGCGCAGCACGCCCAGGGCCGCACGGCGCAGGGCATACGGGTCTTTGCTGCCGGTTGGCAACATGCCGATACCGAAGATACCCACAAGGGTGTCCAGCTTGTCGGCGATCGCCACGGCTGCACCGGTCAGGGTGGTCGGCAGTTCAGCGCCGGCACCGCGTGGCATGTACTGCTCGTTCAGGGCCAGGGCGACATCTTGCGGCTCGCCGTCGTTGAGTGCGTAGTAGTAGCCGGCAACACCTTGCATCTCCGGGAACTCGCCGACCATCTCGGTGGCCAGGTCGCACTTGGACAGCAAGCCTGCACGCGCAGCCCAGGCGGAATCGCCGCCAATGCGTGGCGCAATGTAAGCGGCCAGCTTGGAGACTCGTACGGCCTTGTCGTAGACGCTGCCGAGTTTTTCCTGGAACACCACGTTTTGCAGGCGCAGGTTGAAGTCTTCCAGCTTTTGCTTCTTGTCTTGCTTGAAGAAGAACTCGGCGTCAGTCAGGCGCGGGCGAACGACTTTCTCGTTACCGGCGATGATCTGCTGCGGGTCCTTGCTTTCGATGTTGGCCACGGTGATAAAGCGCGGCAGCAACTTGCCATCCACATCCAGCAGGCAGAAATACTTCTGGTTGTCCTGCATGGTGGTGATCAGCGCTTCTTGCGGCACGTCGAGGAAACGTTCTTCGAACGAGCACACCAGCGGCACCGGCCATTCGACCAGCGCAGTTACTTCGTCGAGCAGGCTTGGCGGCACGATGGCGGTGCCTTCTTGCAGACGAGCCAGCTCTTCGGTGCGCTTGCTGATCAGCTCGCGACGCTCGTTGGCGTCGGCCAGCACGTAGGCGGCACGCAGGTCGGCGGCGTAGTTGGCCGGCGAGGTGATGCGTACAGCTTGCGGGTGATGGAAGCGGTGACCACGGGAATCACGACCGGACTTCTGGGCGAGAAGGGTGCAATCGATGACCTGGTCACCGAGCAGCATCACCAGCCATTGGGTCGGACGTACGAACTCTTCTTTACGTGCACCCCAGCGCATGCGCTTGGGGATCGGCAAATCATTCAACGAGTCTTCAACGATGGTCGGCAACAGGCTGGCAGTCGGCTTGCCGGTGATGATCTGGCTGAAACGCAGTTTCGGACCGCTCTGGTCGATTTCGCTCAGCTCGACGCCACACTTCTTGGCAAAACCCAGTGCAGCTTGAGTCGGGTTGCCTTCAGCATCGAAAGCCGCCTGGCGTGGCGGGCCGTCGAGGTTGATGCTGCGGTCCGGCTGCTGGGTTTCCAGCGCGGTCAGCAACACGGCCAGGCGACGTGGCGCGGCGTAGACTTTTTTCGCGGCGAATTTCAGGCCAGCGGTCTGCAGGCCTTTTTCGATACCGGCCAGGAACGCGTCGGCCAGGGTGTTCAGTGCCTTGGGTGGCAGCTCTTCTGTGCCCAGTTCAACCAGGAAATCTTGAGCACTCATTGTGCAGCCTCCAGCTTAGCCAACACTTCATCACGCAGGTCCGGGGTCGCCATCGGGAAGCCCAGCTTGGCGCGAGCCAGCAGGTAGGCTTGGGCGACGGAACGCGCCAGGGTGCGTACACGCAGGATGTATTGCTGGCGCGCGGTGACCGAGATGGCACGGCGGGCATCCAGCAGGTTGAAGGTATGGGAGGCCTTCAACACCATTTCATAGCTTGGCAACGGCAGCGGCTGGTCGAGTTCGATCAGGCGCTTGGCTTCGCTTTCATAGAAGTCGAACAGTTCGAACAGTTTGTCGACGTTGGCGTGTTCGAAGTTGTAGGTGGACTGCTCCACCTCGTTCTGGTGGAACACGTCGCCGTAGGTCACTTTGCCGAACGGGCCATCAGCCCACACCAGATCGTAGACCGAGTCCACGCCTTGCAGGTACATGGCCAGGCGCTCGAGACCGTAGGTGATTTCGCCGGTCACCGGGTAGCACTCGATGCCGCCCGCTTGCTGGAAGTAAGTGAACTGCGTCACTTCCATGCCATTGAGCCAGACTTCCCAGCCCAGGCCCCAGGCGCCCAGGGTCGGCGATTCCCAGTTGTCTTCGACAAAACGGATGTCGTGGACCAGTGGGTCCAGGCCGACATGTTTCAGCGAGCCCAGGTACAGTTCCTGGAAGTTATCCGGGTTCGGCTTCAGTACCACCTGGAACTGGTAGTAGTGCTGCAGACGGTTCGGGTTTTCGCCGTAGCGGCCGTCAGTCGGGCGACGACTGGGCTGCACATAAGCGGCGTTCCAGGTTTCCGGGCCAATGGCCCGCAGGAATGTAGCGGTGTGGAAAGTGCCGGCGCCTACTTCCATATCGTAGGGCTGAAGTACCACACAACCTTGCTCGGCCCAGTATTGCTGGAGGGCGAGGATCAAGTCTTGGAAGGTACGCACGGCTGGCGTAGGCTGGCTCACGAAATTCACCTGTTACTTGGGCTGCGATTTAAAGAGCGGGAGTATACCCGATTCGGCCGCGCCACCATCCCCTGGAGCCTTATGCCACGCTGCTTTTGGTGTTCTGAAGATCCGCTGTACATGGCTTATCACGATCAGGAGTGGGGAACGCCGCTGCGCGATGCGCAGGGTTTGTTCGAGTTGCTTTTGCTCGAAGGGTTCCAGGCGGGCCTTTCCTGGATCACCGTTTTACGCAAACGTGAGCATTATCGAAAGGTCTTGTTTGGTTTTGACGCGCAGCGATTGGCGCGGTTGACCGATGATGAGATCGAAGCGCTGATGCAGGATCCGGGCATTGTGCGCAATCGCCTGAAGCTCAACGCCACCCGTCGCAATGCCGCTGCCTGGCTGGCGTTGGAGGACCCGGTGGGGTTGCTCTGGTCCTTTGTTGGCGGCATCCCCAGGGTCAATAATTTCAAGGATCGCAGCGAAGTGCCGGCGATTACACCGCAGGCTGAAGCCATGAGCAAAGCCTTGAAGAAAGCCGGTTTCACTTTCGTCGGGCCAACCATTTGCTACGCGTTCATGCAGGCCTCGGGCATGGTCATGGACCACACTCAAGACTGCGACCGTTACGCGGACTTGGCCAACGCCGGTTAGAATGCCGGCTTTGCGCACCACACACGATCAGGAGTGACCTGTGGAAAAGTTTAAAGGCGCCTTGCTGGTAGGCGCTCTCCGGCTGTTTGCCCTACTGCCCTGGCGCGCTGTCCAGGCCGTCGGCACGGCCATTGGCTGGATCATGTGGAAAACCCCCAACCGCTCCCGCGACACGGTGCGGATCAACCTGTCCAAATGCTTCCCGGACATGAACCCAGCCGAGCGCGAAGCGCTGGTCGGGCGCAGCCTGATGGACATCGGCAAGTCCCTGACCGAAAGCGCCTGCGCCTGGATCTGGCCGGCCCAGCGCTCCATCGACCTGGTGCGTGAAGTCGAAGGCCTGGAAGTGCTGCACGAAGCCCTCGCCTCGGGCAAAGGCGTGGTCGGCATCACCAGCCACCTGGGCAACTGGGAAGTGCTGAACCACTTCTATTGCAGCCAATGCAAACCGATCATTTTCTACCGCCCACCCAAACTCAAGGCGGTGGACGAATTGCTGCGCAAGCAGCGCGTGCAACTGGGCAACCGCGTGGCCGCGTCGACCAAGGAAGGCATTCTCAGTGTGATCAAGGAAGTGCGCAAAGGCGGCCAGGTAGGTATCCCCGCCGACCCGGAGCCGGCCGAATCCGCCGGGATCTTCGTGCCATTCTTCGCCACCCAGGCGCTGACCAGCAAGTTCGTGCCGAACATGCTCGCCGGCCACAAGGCGGTAGGTGTGTTCCTGCATGCGCTGCGGCTGCCGGACGGTTCGGGTTACAAAGTGATCCTGGAAGCGGCGCCGGAAGACATGTACAGCACCGACACCGCCACGTCCTGCGCGGCAATGAGCAAGGTGGTGGAGCGGTATGTCGGCGCTTATCCGAGCCAGTACATGTGGAGCATGAAGCGCTTCAAGAAACGCCCGCCGGGCGAGGCGCGGTGGTACTGACGGCTACCCGCACACTGTAGGAGCGAGCTTGCTCGCGAAGATCTCTAACGATAACGCGTACACGCATGAATGCTCGTGGTGCTTTTGAGTTCTTCGCGAGCAAGCTCGCTCCTACAGTTGTTTTTCCAACTTCTTGAGAAATACGGTCATCTCTTTTTCGGCCTGTTTGTCGCCATGGGCCTGGGCCGCTTCGATGCCCTTCTCCCACGCCAGCCGCGCCGCCGCACGCTCTTCCAAGCCCAACTGCGCCTTACCCAACAACTTCCACGCCGCCGAATACTTGGGGTCGAACTCCACGCATTTCTGCAAATGCTCCGCCGCCTTGGCGTTGTCCTTCAGGTCCAAATAACCCTTGCCCAAACCAAAGCGCAGCAGGGAGTTATCCACACCCTTGGCCAGCATTTTTTCCAAGGATTCAAGCATACAAAGGATCCTGTAGGAGCCGGCTTGCCGGCGATAGCGTCATCAGAAAAAACTCAACCCCACGTGGAACAGCTTCTCCACATCGCGGATATGTTTTTTATCCACCAGAAACAGAATCACATGGTCCCCGGTTTCGATCACCGTATCGTCGTGGGCAATGATCACCTCTTCATCACGAATAATCGCGCCAATGGTGGTGCCCGGCGGCAAGCCGATATCGCGGATGGCCTTGCCGATCACTTTGCTCGACTTCGAGTCGCCGTGGGCAATCGCCTCGATGGCTTCCGCCGCGCCCCGGCGCAGGGAGTGCACGCTGACGATATCGCCACGGCGCACGTGGGCCAGCAAGGTGCCGATGGTCGCCAACTGCGGGCTGATGGCGATGTCGATATCGCCGCCCTGGATCAGGTCCACGTAGGCGGGGTTGTTGATGATGGTCATCACTTTTTTCGCGCCCAGCCGCTTGGCCAGCAACGACGACATGATGTTGGCTTCGTCATCGTTGGTCAGGGCCAGGAAGATATCTGCGTCGGCGATGTTCTCTTCCATCAGCAGGTCGCGGTCCGAGGCACTGCCTTGCAGTACGACGGTGCTGTCGAGGGTGTCGGACAAATGCCGGCAACGTGCCGGGCTCATCTCGATGATCTTCACCTGATAGCGGCTTTCGATGGCTTCGGCCAAACGCTCGCCGATCTGCCCACCGCCCGCGATGACGATGCGCTTATAGGTTTCATCGAGGCGGCGCATTTCGCTCATGACTGCACGAATATTCGCTTTGGCGGCGATGAAAAACACTTCGTCGTCGGCCTCGATCACGGTATCGCCCTGGGGCAGTATCGGGCGGTCGCGCCGGAAAATCGCGGCGACGCGGGTTTCCACACTGGGCATGTGCTCACGCAACTGACGCAGTTGCTGGCCCACCAGCGGGCCGCCGTAATAGGCCTTTACCGCGACCAGTTGCGCCTTGCCGCCGGCAAAGTCGATCACCTGCAAGGCGCCCGGAATTTCGATCAGGCGCTTGATGTAATGGGTGACCACTTGTTCCGGGCTGATCAGCACGTCGACGGGAATCGCGTCGTTGTCGAACAGACCTGCGCGGGTCAGGTAGGCCGCCTCGCGCACACGGGCGATCTTGGTCGGGGTGTGGAACAGGGTGTGGGCGACCTGGCAGGCGACCATGTTGGTTTCGTCGCTGTTGGTCACGGCGACGAGCATGTCGGCATCGTCGGCGCCGGCCTGGCGCAGCACGGTTGGAAACGACGCGCGGCCCTGCACCGTGCGGATGTCCAGGCGGTCGCCGAGGTTGCGCAGGCGCTCGGCATCAGTGTCGACCACGGTGATGTCGTTGGCTTCACTGGCCAAATGTTCGGCCAGCGTACCGCCGACCTGCCCTGCCCCAAGGATGATGATTTTCATCCGGTCACTCCCTTAAAACCATTCAGCCGCGCGCGGCGGCGATCTTGATCAGTTTGGCGTAGTAGAAGCCATCGTGTCCGCCCTCTTGCGCGAGCAACTGGCGGCCATGGGGCTGCTTGATGCCGGCCGTGGTGGCAAGGTCCAGCTCTCGGGCGCCGCTGGTGCGGGCGAGGAAGGCTTCGATCACCTCGGTGTTTTCCGTCGGCAAGGTGGAACAGGTGGCGTAGAGCAGGATGCCGCCGACTTCCAGGGTCGGCCACATCGCGTCGAGCAGCTCACCTTGCAGCACGGCCAGGGCGGCGATGTCGTCGGGTTGGCGGGTGAGCTTGATGTCCGGGTGGCGGCGGATCACGCCGGTGGCGGAACACGGTGCATCGAGCAGGATGCGCTGGAACGGCTTGCCGTCCCACCAGGTGGCGGTGTCACGGCCGTCGGCAGCGATCAGCTCGGCGCTGAGGCCCAGGCGCGCCAGGTTCTCGCGCACGCGCACCAGACGCTTGGCCTCCAGGTCGACAGCGACGACACCGGCCAGGTCTTTTTCGACTTCCAGGATGTGACACGTCTTACCGCCTGGCGCGCAGCAGGCGTCGAGCACGCGCTGGCCCGGCGCCAGGTCGAGCAGGTCGGCGGCCAGTTGCGCGGCTTCGTCCTGCACGCTGATCCAGCCTTCGGCAAAGCCCGGCAGGCTGCGCACGTCAGTGGCGGCTTCGAGCACGATGCCGTCGACGCTGTACACGCATGGCGTGGCGTTGATGCCGGCCTCGTTGAGCAATTGCAGGTAGGCGTCACGGCTGTGATGACGACGGTTGACCCGCAGGATCATCGGCGGGTGCGCATTGTTCGCCGCGCAAATGGCTTCCCACTGCTCAGGCCAGAACGCCTTCAGGGACTTTTGCAGCCAGCGCGGATGGGCGGTGCGCACCACCGGGTCATGTTCCAGCTCGGCCAGCAGCGCCTCGCTTTCGCGCTGGGCGCGGCGCAGTACGGCGTTGAGCAGGGCCTTGGCCCAGGGTTTTTTCAGCTTGTCGGCGCAACCGACCGTTTCGCCGATTGCGGCGTGGGCGGGCACGCGGGTGTAGAGCAGTTGATAGAGGCCCACCAGCAGCAGCGCCTCGACATCCGCATCGGCCGGCTTGAACGGCTTTTGCAGTAATTTGGTTGCCAGCGCCGACAAGCGTGGCTGCCAGCGTGCCGTGCCAAAGGCCAAATCCTGGGTGAAACCGCGATCACGGTCTTCGACCTTGTCCAGTTGGGTGGGCAACGAACTGTTGAGAGAAGCCTTGCCTTGGAGGACGGCGGCGAGAGCCTTGGCGGCGGCCAGACGTGGGTTCATTGGGCAGCCCCAAGGACGGTGCCCACGGCAAATTTCTCACGACGGCTGTTGAACAAATCGCTGAAATTAAGCGCCTTGCCCCCGGGCAATTGCAGACGAGTCAGGCACAGCGCCTTATCGCCGCAAGCGACCAACAGGCCGTCCTTGCTGGCGCCAATGATCTCACCGGGAGCGCCTTTGCCCTCGGCCAGGGTGGCGGCCAACACTTTCAAGGCTTCGCCGTTGAGGGTGCTGTGGCAGATCGGCCATGGGTTGAAGGCCCGCACCAGGCGCTCCAGCTCCACGGCCGGGCGGCTCCAGTCGATGCGCGCTTCGTCTTTGTTGAGTTTGTGGGCGTAGGTGGCGAGGTTGTCGTCCTGCACTTCGCCTTCCAGGGTGCCGGCGGCCAGGCCGGCGATGGCCTGGATCACAGCAGGTGGGCCCAGCTCGGCAAGGCGGTCGTGCAGGCTGCCTCCGGTGTCTTCGCCGGTGATCGGGGTGGTGACCTTGAGCAGCATGGGGCCGGTGTCCAGGCCGGCTTCCATGCGCATCACGGTCACACCACTTTCGCTGTCACCGGCTTCTACGGCGCGCTGGATTGGCGCCGCACCGCGCCAGCGTGGCAGCAGCGAGGCATGGCTGTTGATGCAGCCCAGGCGTGGGATATCCAGCACCACTTGCGGCAGGATCAAGCCGTAGGCCACCACCACCAGCAGGTCCGGCTTCAGCGCGGCCAGTTCGGCCTGGGCCTCGGCGTTGCGCAGGGTCGGCGGTTGCAGCACGGGAATGTTGTGCGCCAGCGCCAGCTGCTTGACCGGGCTCGGCATCAGTTTTTGTCCACGACCGGCCGGGCGATCCGGCTGGGTGTACACCGCGACGATGTCATAAGGGCTGGCAAGCAGGGCCTTGAGGTGTTCGGCGGCAAATTCAGGCGTGCCGGCAAAAACAATGCGCAGTGGCTCGGTCATGGGAGGTCTCGGTTAAAAGCAGTCACAAAAGAAAAAGGCTTGCCGCAGCAAGCCTTTGGAAGGGGCATCAAGCTTGCTGGCGATGCTTTTTTTCCAGCTTCTTCTTGATCCGGTCGCGCTTGAGCGTGGACAGGTAATCGACAAACAGCTTGCCGTTGAGGTGGTCGCATTCGTGCTGGATGCACACCGCCAGCAGGCCTTCGGCAATCAGCTCAAATGGCTTGCCGTCGCGGTCCAGGGCCTTGATCTTCACGCGCAGCGGGCGTTCGACGTTCTCGTAGAACTCCGGCACGGAGAGGCAGCCTTCCTGGTATTCGCCCATCTCGTCGGTCAGCGGTTCGAACTCCGGGTTGATGTACACCATCGGTTCGCTGCGATCTTCCGACAGGTCCATGACCACGACGCGCTGATGCACGTTGACCTGGGTCGCGGCGAGGCCGATGCCCGGGGCTTCATACATTGTTTCAAACATGTCATCGACCAACTGACGAACCTTGTCGTCCACTACGGCCACCGGTTTGGCGATCGTGCGCAGGCGCGAGTCGGGGAATTCGAGGATGTTCAAAATAGCCATAAGCGTAATTGCTGCACATGTGAGGTAGAGGCAAATCGGCGTTGGGATGGACCCACACGACCGGTGTGAAACCCTTAAAAGCCGCGAAGGCCAAGGCATTTCACGCGAATGCACATAATAAAGGAGATTCACCCCATGAGGAAATCGCTACTCGTCTTGCTGCTGTGGTCCCCGTTTTCCATGGCCCTGCTGCCCCAGCCCATCCAGCGCCTGGAACAACCGACGCAACAGGCTATCCAGCGATTCCTGCTGCATAACCGCATCCTTGATACACCCCAGGACCTGGACAACGCGCCGTATATCGTCGCTGCCGAGGCTGGCCGCGTGCTCGGCGCCAATGGCGAGCGGGTGCATGCCAGGGGCAACCTGGACCCTTCCCAACCCCTTTACGGCATATTCCGAGGCGGCAAGGTCTACACCGACCCGCAGACCCGAGAGCTGCTGGGGATCAACGCCGACGACATTGGCACCGCCCGTTTTGTAACGGCTGGCGACCTCACCACCCTGGCCGTCCAACGTATTACCCAGGAGGTGCGACCCGGTGACCGTCTGTTACGTGCACAACCTCCGGCCGATCCGACAGCCTTTGCGGTCTCGCCAACCACGCCCTTTATCGAAGGGCAGATCATCGATATCCCCAAGGGCGTGACCCAGATCGGCGTGCTGGATGCCGTGACCCTGAACAAGGGTCGTCGTGACGGCCTGGTTGAAGGCCAACTGCTCAGCGTGATCAAGACCGGCGCCAAGGTTCGCGACAGCCTGACCGGCGCACCGACCAAACTGGCCGACGAACGCGCGGGCACCCTGCTGGTGTTTCGCACTTACGAAAAACTCAGTTACGGCCTGGTTCTCAATGCCTCACGACCCCTGGCAGTGATGGACCGTTTCGAGACTGCTCATCAAACGCAATAAATAGCCTGCTAAATAAGTTACCAACAGAGTTATCCACAGCTTGTTACGGTCAAGGATGATCAGATGTATCCGACAAACAACCACGAAATATCCCCGTCAGAACTGGAAGCTCGACTACGCTTGCACAGGCTGCCGGAACTGGGTCAGAAACGTTTTCGCTTATTGATCGAGGCCTTCGGCTCTGCCTCAAAAGCCATCAGCGCACCTGCCAGTGCCTGGCGTTCGCTGGGGTTGCCGGCCATCAGCGCTGATGCCCGGCGCAGTCATGAAATCCGCGACGGCGCCAGCGCGGCATTGGCCTGGCTGGCCCGCCCGGCCCAGCATTTGCTGATGTGGGACCAGCCTGACTACCCCGCACTGCTTGCCCAGATCGATGACGCGCCACCGTTGCTATTCGTCGCCGGTGAACCTGCGATCCTGGAAAAACCGCAACTCGCGATGGTGGGTAGTCGTCGTGCATCGCGTCCCGGCATGGACACGGCGGCAGCGTTTTCACGCAGTCTGGCGAGCGCCGGTTTTGTCATCACCAGTGGCCTTGCGTTAGGCATTGACGGTGCAGCCCATCAGGCGGCATTGGACGTGGGTGGCCAGACAATCGGTGTGCTTGGCACCGGGCTGGAAAATTTTTATCCACAGCGCCACCGACGGCTGGCGGCGGCGATGATTGACCAAGGCAGCGCCGTGGTTTCCGAGTTTCCTCTGGACGCACCGCCCCAGGCGGGCAATTTTCCCCGCCGCAACCGGATCATCAGTGGCCTGTCCCTGGGTGTGTTGGTGGTGGAAGCCAGCATGGCCAGCGGTTCGCTGATCACGGCGAAGCTGGCGGCGGAGCAAGGGCGCGAGGTGTATGCGATCCCGGGTTCCATCCACCATCCCGGTGCAAAGGGATGCCACCAGTTGATCCGTGACGGCGCGGTTCTAGTGGAGACGATCGAGCACATCCTGGAAGGTTTACGTGGCTGGCAGGCATTGTCCCGCCCAGCGCCGATGCCGGTTGTGCATCCGCTGGTGGCGTTGCTGCACGCGGCGCCCCACACCAGCGAAGCCCTGGCGATTGCCAGTGGGCGATCGTTGTCCCAGGTGCTGGCAACCCTTACGGAGCTTGAGCTCGAAGGTCAGGTCATCTGCGAAAGCGGGCGCTGGCTTGCGCGCTGCTAGGTTTTGTAAAGAAGATCGGTAAACTGCGCAGAGCTTTAGTCTGGAGAGTGAACAATGGTCAACCGGTGGCGTGTGCTGGAAACCGCACGAGAAATTCGCGCAGGCGCGGTGATTGCCTATCCAACCGAAGCGGTTTGGGGCTTGGGCTGCGACCCGTGGAACGAAGAAGCAGTGGACCGTTTGCTCGCCATCAAGAACCGTTCGGTGGACAAGGGCCTGATCCTGGTGGCGGACAACATCCGTCAGTTCGACTTTCTGTTCGAAGATTTCCCGCAGGACTGGATCGACCGCATGGCCAGCACCTGGCCAGGGCCGAACACCTGGCTGGTGCCCCATCAGGACTTGTTGCCGGAGTGGGTGACGGGTGTGCACGACACCGTAGCGCTGCGGGTGACTGACCATCCGCTGGTGAGGGATTTGTGCTCGCTGGTAGGGCCGTTGATTTCTACTTCGGCCAACCCACAGGGTCGCCCGGCGGCGCGCACGCGGATTCGCGTGGAGCAATACTTCCGTGGCCAAGTGGACCTGGTACTGGGTGGCGCCCTGGGTGGGCGCAAGAACCCGAGCCTGATTCGCGATCTGGTGACGGGTGAGGTGGTGCGGCCTTCTTGAGACCTCGCCGGCAAGCCGGCTCCTACAGGGATTGTGTGCTTTCTGTAGGAGCCGGCTTGCCGGCGACAGCACCCTGAAGCCTTACGGCAACAGAATGGTCGACCCTGTCGTCCGCCGTCCCGATAACTCCGTCTGCGCTTTCGCCGCCTCCGCCAGCGCATACCGCTGGTTGATATCAATGCGCACCTTGCCGCTCTTGATCATCGAGAACAGGTCATCCGCCATCGCCTGCAGGTTTTGCGGGTTGTTGGCGTAGGTCGCCAGGGTTGGCCGGGTGACGTACAGCGAGCCCTTGGCCGACAGGATCCCCAGGTTCACCCCGTCCACCGCGCCTGACGCATTGCCAAAACTCACCACCAGCCCACGTGGCGCTACGCTGTCCAGCGAGGTCAGCCAGGTGTCCTTGCCGACGCCGTCGTACACCACTGGCACTTTTTTGCCGTCGGTCAATTCCAGCACGCGCTGTGCGACGTCTTCCTTGCTGTAGTCGATGGTTTCCCAGGCGCCGAGGGATTTGGCCAGCGCGGCTTTTTCCGGCGAACTCACGGTCCCGATCAGCTTGACGCCTAGGGCCTTGGCCCATTGGCAGGCCAGGGAGCCCACGCCACCTGCGGCGGCATGGAACAGGATGGTTTCGCCGCCTTTGAGTTCATAGGTCTGGCGCAGCAGGTACTGCACGGTCAGGCCCTTGAGCATGGCGCCGGCGGCTTGTTCGAAGCTGATGTCGTCCGGCAGATGTACCAGGTTGGCGGCGGGCAACACATGCAGTTGGCTGTAGGCGCCCAGCGGGCCGCTGCCGTAGGCCACGCGGTCACCGACTTTGAATTGAGTGACTTCACTGCCGACCGCGTCGACCACCCCGGCGCCTTCTGCGCCCAACCCCGATGGCAACGCGGGCGGCGCATACAGACCGCTGCGGAAATAGGTGTCGATGAAGTTGAGGCCGATCGCCTCATTACGTACGCGAACCTGCTGCGGGCCGGGATCTGCCGGCGTGTAGTCCACATACTCAAGCACTTCGGGGCCGCCATGGGCGCTGAACTGGATACGTTTTGCCATCTGCCTTCTCCTTGGGTCGAATTCGCATAGCCCCCTATCCCACTCCTAAGCTTGATCTTCGTCAACTGCGGCGCAACCGGGTGCAGTGGTATCCTGTGCGCCCATTTGCCGCCGACGCCCAATGGCCTCGCGTAGCTTTGCCCGATTCAAGGTGATGCCATGACTACCCGCACCGAGGCTGTAAAGGCCTACCTGCTTGACCTGCAAGACCGCATTTGCAGCGCCCTGGAAACCTTTGAGACGGACACTCGCTTTATCGAAGACGCGTGGACCCGGCCTGCGGGCGGCGGCGGTCGCACCCGCGTGATCGAAAACGGTTCGGTGATCGAAAAAGGCGGCGTCAACTTTTCCCACGTGTTTGGCAGCGGTCTGCCACCGTCCGCCAGCGCGCATCGGCCTGAGCTGGCCGGCCGTGGCTTTGAGGCCTTGGGGGTGTCGCTGGTGATCCACCCGCACAACCCACACGTACCGACTTCCCACGCCAACGTGCGCTTTTTCATCGCTGAAAAAGAAGGCGAAGAGCCGGTGTGGTGGTTCGGCGGTGGTTTCGACCTCACGCCTTACTATGGCAACGACGAAGACTGCATCCACTGGCACCGCGTGGCCGAGCAGGCCTGTGCACCGTTCGGTCCAGACGTGTATTCGCGCTACAAAGCCTGGTGCGACAGCTACTTCCACATCAAGCACCGCAACGAACCGCGCGGCATCGGCGGCCTGTTCTTCGATGATCTGAACGAATGGGACTTTGACACCTGCTTCGCCTTCATCCGCGCCATCGGTGACGCCTACATCGACGCCTACTTGCCGATCGTGCAGCGCCGCAAGGCCACCGCCTACACCGAGCAGCAGCGCAAATTCCAGGAATTCCGTCGCGGCCGCTACGTTGAATTCAACCTGGTCTACGACCGTGGCACCCTGTTCGGCCTGCAATCGGGCGGGCGCACCGAGTCGATCCTGATGTCGTTGCCGCCGCAAGTGCGCTGGAGCTACGACTGGAAAGCCGAGGCCGGCAGCGAAGAAGCGCGTCTCACCGACTACTTCCTGCAAGACCGTGACTGGCTGGGCCTGGCCGCGCCCAAGGCGGCTGTCTGATGGACCGCTATGTCGTGTTCGGCAACCCCATCGGCCACAGCAAGTCGCCGCTGATCCATCGCATGTTCGCCGAGCAGACCGGCGAGCAACTGGACTACAGCACCTTGCTGGCGCCCTTGGAAGATTTCACCGGCTGTGCCCGTGAGTTTTTCCAACAAGGCCGTGGTGCGAACGTCACCGTGCCGTTCAAGGAAGAGGCATACCGTTTGGCCAACACCTTGACCGAACGCGCCCAACGCGCGGGCGCGGTGAACACCCTGAGCAAGCTGGCCGACGGCAGCCTATTGGGTGACAACACCGACGGCGCCGGCCTGGTGCGCGACCTCACGGTCAACGCCGGGTTGAGCCTGCAAGGCAAACGCATCCTGTTGTTGGGCGCCGGAGGCGCGGTGCGCGGCGCATTGGAACCGTTGCTGGCCGAACAGCCCGCTTCGCTGATCATCGCCAACCGAACCGTGGAAAAGGCCGAACTACTCGCCGAGTTGTTCGATGATCTTGGCCCGGTGTCCGCCAGTGGTTTCGACTGGCTTCGCGAGCCGGTGGACGTCATCATCAACGCCACTTCCGCCAGCCTGTCAGGCGATGTACCGCCGATTGCCGGCAGCCTGATCGAACCAGGCAAGACGTTTTGCTACGACATGATGTATGCCAAGGAGCCGACCGCGTTCTGCCGCTGGGCCAGCGAACAAGGCGCAGCCGTGGCGATGGATGGCCTGGGCATGTTGGTGGAACAGGCGGCGGAAGCGTTCTTCCTGTGGCGCGGTGTGCGCCCGGAGTCAGCGCCGGTGTTGGCCGAGCTGCGCCGCCAGTTGGCCTGACATCGATCTGGCACGGGCACGGTCATTGTAGGAGCCGGCTTGCCGGCGATTGGCCCTCAAGACGTGTGCTGACCTCGCGGGCGCTATCGCCGGCAAGCCGGGCTCCTACAGGGGTGGGTTCAGTCTTCGAAATGGAGGGGGCACTTGTCGGCCCCCTCCAGCTTCTTAAGTTCTTCAACGACCTGTGCCCGCGCCCGACGCAACGTCAAGCTGCGCCCCAACCCGCGCAAGCGCCGCGCCTCCTGGTGCAGCATCTCCACCCCGGAATAGTCGATAAAGTTGATCTGCTGCGCCTCGATCACCACCCGTTCGCCCTGCAGGCTTTGCAGGCGCACTTGCAGGTAGTGGCTGGCGCCGAAAAAGATCGAACCGCCCACTCGCAGCACATCCTCATCACCATCGCGCCATTGCTGAACCCGTGGCTGCGACGTGCGCTTGAGGTAGAAAAACAGCGACGCCAGCACCCCGGCGTAAATCGCTGTTTGCAGCTCCAGCAGCAAGGTGGCGACGCAGGTCAGGCTCATCACCACGAATTCGGCACGACTGACGCGGAATAAAGCGCGAATACCGCGACGGTCCACCAGCCCCCAACTGATCAGCAAGATGCTCGCTGCCATGCTCGGGATCGGAATATGGGCGATCAATGCCGCGCCAAACAGCGCAAACAGTGCCACCCATAATGCGGAAAACACGCCCGCCAACGGCGAACAGGCGCCCGCCTCGTAGCTGAGACCAGAGCGTGTGAACGAACCGGCTGACAAATACCCGGAGAAAAATCCGCCAACGATGTTGGATAAGCCCTGCGCACGCACTTCCTGATTGGCGTCGAGCAATTGCTGCGAACGCGCCGACAGCGAGCGGGCGATCGACAGGCTGGTCACCAACCCCAGCATGCCCACCGCCACGGCGCTCGGCAGCAGGCGCAGGATCACGTCCAAGTCCATGGGCAACGGGCTGAACGGCGGCAGTTTACCGATAAACGAACTGACCAGCGCCACATGCCCGAACATCGCCGGCCACAGCCACGCCACCAGGCTGCCCAGCGCCAGGGCGATCAACAGGGTCGGCCAGCGCGGTACGAGGTACTTGAGCAGTGCGCCAACCAGCAAGGTACCGAGCCCGAGAGTGAGTGAGGCATGATCCCATTCGCCGCTATGGTGGATCAGTGCCAGCAGGCTATTGATCGCCGTGGCTTGGCTCGGCAAATCCAGCCCCAGCAGATTGGGCAGTTGCCCGAGCGCAATCACCACGGCGGCACCCAGGGTGAAACCGAGCACCACCGAATGGGAGACAAAATTCACCAGCGCGCCAAAACGCAGCATGCCCAGTAGCCACTGGAAAACCCCGGCGAGGAAGGTGAGCAACAGGATCAGGGTGATGTAGTCCTGTGAGCCCGGCACGGCCAGCGGGCTGACGCTGGCGTAGAGCACAATGGAAATCGCCGCCGTGGGGCCGCAGATCAGGTGCCAGGACGAACCCCAGAGGCAGGCGATCAGCACTGGTATGATCGCGGCGTATAGGCCGTATTCGGGTGGGAGACCGGCGATCAGCGCGTAGGCAATTGACTGTGGCAAGGCGAGAACCGCGCCACTGAGGCCCACCATCGCATCCCGGCCAACGCTGGCGCGGGTCTGGCGCGGGAGCCAGGCGAGGAAGGGGAAAAGTGTATGGCGGTTGGGCCGGGGCATCGGGCTGCTCGAAATACTGTAGGAGCTGGCTTGCCAGCGAAGGTGGCTAACGATAACGCGGGTTGTCTGAAAAAACGCGGCGTTTTCGAGTGCTTCGCCGGCAAGCCGGCTCCTACAGGGGGTGATGTTGCATTCAGAGTTTGGCTTTTACGGCCGCCAGCGCATCCTTGCCATCTACGGTCTTCACGCCATCCAGCCACTTATCCAATACCGCCGGGTTGGCCTTGATCCACGCCTTCGCCGCTTCGGCATTGCTGACCTTGTTGTTGGCCACCTCGGCCATGATGCTGTTCTCCATCTCCTGGGTAAAACTCAGGTTGGTCAGCAGTTTTCCCACGTTCGGGCAGGCCTGTGCGTAGCCCTTGCGGGTCAAGGTATACACGCTGCCGGTGTCACCAAAATATTTCTCGCCGCCTTTGAGGTAGTGCATTTTCAACTGCACGTTCATCGGGTGCGGGGTCCAGCCGAGGAAGGTCACGAACTTCTGCTTTTTAACGGCGCGCGACACTTCGGCGAGCATCGCTTGTTCGCTGGACTCCACCAACTTCCACTGGCCGAGCGCGAAGTCGTTTTTCTTGATGATCTCCTGCAACGAAATATTCGCCGGCGCGCCGGAGCCGATGCCGTAGATCTTCTTGTCGAACTTGTCGGCAAATTTGTTCAGGTCGGCAAAGTCATGCACCCCGGCGTCCCACACATAGTCGGGCACGGCGAGGGTGAACTCAGTGCCGTCGAGGTTCTTCGCCAGTTGCACCACGTCGCCATTGGCCACGAACTTGTCATAGAAGCCCTGCTGCGCCGGCATCCAGTTGCCCAGAAACACATCCACCTGGCCGTCCTTGAGCCCGCCAAACGTAATCGGCACCGCCAGGGTGTCGACCTTGGGTTTATAGCCCATGCCCGTCAGGAGGAAACCGGTGATGGCATTGGTGGCCGCAATATCGCTCCAGCCCGGATCGGCCATCTTTACCGTTTCACAACTGGCGTCTGCGTAAACATTGGCGCTTCCCAGCGCCAGGAGCCCCAGCATCACAGTTAATTTTTGCATGGCCTTCCCTCAGTGTTATTGGTTTTGGCAGGGTTGTGGATAACGTGCCTTGCGCTCCAGGTCGTCGAGGTCGATATGGTTGCGCATGTATTGCTGACTGGCGTCCACCAGTGGCTGGTGATCCCAGCTCTTCAGCTTGCCCTGGATCAGTGCTTCAAACACCAGACGGCGGCGGCGTTGGCTGGCGAGCACCTGTTGGTGGATCGCCTGGATGTCCCATTTGGCCCGCGCCTCGTCCAGGAAGGCTGCAAACAGCGCCTGATGCTGCGGCGACTGGCTGAGGTCTTCCTGCTCCCGAGGGTCGTTGTGTACATCGAACAGTAGACAAGGGTCGTCTTCGCTGTAGATGAATTTGTAGGCGCCACGGCGAATCATCATCAGCGGGCCGATGGTGCCTTCGGCCATGTATTCGCCGAACACTTCGTCGTGCCCGCCCTGCCCTCGCAAGTGCGGGATAAGCGAGCGGCCGTCCAGCGGCAGGCGCGGGTCCAGCTCGCCGCCGGCCAATTCCACCAGGGTCGGCAACAGGTCGGCGGTGGACACGGCTTTGCTGACGCGGCCCGCCGCGAATTGCCCTGGCGCACTGATCAGCAGCGGTACGCGGGCGGCCATTTCAAACCAGTGCATTTTGTACCAGAGGCCCCGCTCGCCGAGCATGTCACCGTGGTCGCCGGAGAAGATGATGAGGGTGTCGTCGGCCAGCCCGGTGTCTTCCAGGGTCTGCAGCAGCTTGCCGACATTGCTGTCGATGTAGCTGCACGCGCCGAAATAGGCACGGCGCGCATCACGGATCTTATCCACAGGCAGCGGCTTGTCCCACAGGTCGTAGACCTTGAGCAGGCGCTGGGAATGTGGGTCGAGATCGCTTTGCGCGGGTGTTGCAGGCAACGGGATATCAGCGTCGTCGTACAGGTCCCAGAACGGCTTGGGAATGGTGTAGGGATCGTGGGGGTGAGTCATCGACACCGTCAGGCAGAACGGCTGGTCGCCGTCTTCGCGGATATGGTCGAACAGGTATTGCTGGGCTTTGAACACCACCTCTTCGTCGAAATCCAGCTGGTTGGTGCGCACGCACGGCCCGGCTTGCAGCACCGACGACATGTTGTGATACCAAGTGGGGCGTACGTCCGGCTCATCCCAGTTCACCGCCCAGCCATAGTCGGCGGGGTAGATGTCGCTGGTCAGGCGTTCTTCGTAGCCATGCAACTGGTCGGGACCGCAGAAGTGCATCTTGCCCGACAGCGCGGTGCGGTAGCCGAGGCGGCGCAGGTAGTGGGCGTAGGTCGGCACGTCGGCGGGGAAATCGGCGGCGTTGTCGTAGGCGCCGATCTTGCTCGGCAGCTGGCCACTCACCAGGGTGAAACGCGACGGCGCGCACAACGGGCTGTTGCAATAGGCGGCATCGAACACCACGCCTTGTGCGGCGAGGCGGCTCAAATTCGGTAGTTTGATAGGCGAAGAACCGTAGAACGGAAGCAACGGCGCGGCCATTTGATCGGCCATGATGAAAAGAATGTTCTTGCGCTTCATGATCTATCGGCATTCCATAGGCGGTGTTTATGCGAAAGAGCATGCAGCCCATGAAAAGTGGGGTAAAGCCCATGAAAAGCAATGTCTAGGATAAGCACAGCTTATGTATGAAGCCCTTGGTGACCTGTCCCTCGATTTGCTGCGTGCTTTCGAAGCCGCCGCACGTCATCGCAGCTTTACCGCCGCTGCGATGGAACTGGGCACCACCCAGCCGGCTATCAGCCAACAGATCAAGCGCCTGGAAGAACAGTTGGCGATCCGCCTGTTTGATCGTATCTACCGGGGGATCGAACTGACCGACGCCGGCGCCCTGCTGTTCGAGCATGTGCAAGGTGGGTTGCAGGGCATCAACCAGGGGCTGAGCCTCATTACCCAACAGGACCAGCATGAAGTGCTGCAAGTCGCCACCGACTTCGCCTTCGCCGCCTATTGGCTGATGCCGCGCCTGCATCGATTTCACCAGGCCAACCCGCAGGTCGATGTCAGCCTGGTGACCAGCGAGCGCAACCACGCCACCTTGCGCAGCGATATCGACGTGGCAGTGTTGTTTGGTGACGGCCGTTTCAAGCAGGGCGACAGCCTGTGGTTGTTCAATGAGGAAGTGTTCCCTGTGTGCAGCCCGCAGTGGCTCAAGGACCAGGCCACGCGATTGACTGTGCAAAATTTGCACGATTTCCCGCTGCTGCACCTGCGCCAGGAAAACAACAGCCAGTGGTTCGACTGGAGCGGTGTGTTTCGCGAACTGGGCATCGCCAGCGCGCCAACGCCTGGCCAACTGCGTTTCGACAACTACACCCTGCTCATTCAGGCGGCGATTGCCGGCCAGGGCGTGGCCATCGGCTGGCGGCACCTTGTGGATAACCTGCTGGAGCAGGGCTGGTTGTGCCGGCCGGTCAGCGACACGGTGATCTCGCGCTTTGGCTATTACGTGGTGCAACCCCAGCGCAAACGTCGGGGGCAATTGGTCGAGCGTTTCGTTGACTGGCTGGTGGCGGAGCAAGCCAGCAGCGCACAGTCGCTGACCGGGCTGGCCCTGCCGTCCATTGCGGTCTAGCATCTGGCGCATATTGGATCCGGAGTCCGCCATGCAACGTATCAAGGGCTACCACGCCCATATCTACTTCGACGCGAGCACCATCGAACAGGCGCGCACCTTGTGCGAAGACGCCGCCAAACTCTTCCCACTGCGCATGGGCCGTGTGCACGAACGACCGGTAGGCCCGCACCCGGATTGGAGCTGCCAGTTGGCGTTCGATCCTGAGTACATCGGTGTCGTGTTGCCGTGGTTGGTGATTCATCGCAATGGACTGGTGGTTTTTTTGCACCCCGAAACCGGTGATGACCTGAAGGACCACACTGATTATGCCGTCTGGATGGGGGCGATGCGGGAGCTGAACCTGTCAGCCTTTTCTTAAATGTTATCCCTAAATATGGGATTGATATTTATATATTGAGACTTCCGTTCGCGTAGGTTTATATTCGCTGCATCCGCTCAGAACTCAGGTGAAGCGATGCAGGCGCAATTGATCGCGCTCGATTGGGGAACCAGCTCCCTTCGTGCTTATAAACTCGGCCCCGCCGGCGTGGTGCTGGAACAGCGCTCGCTGGGGTGGGGCATCATGCATTTGCCCAGCGAACCCCGGGACATTGCCGGCGTGCGTTGCAGCAACGGTTTCGAGTTGGCGTTCGATGCGGCGTGCGGGGATTGGCTCGACGCCCAGCCCGGGCTACCGGTAATTGCCTGTGGCATGGTCGGCAGCGCCCAGGGCTGGAGCGAAGCGGCCTATCGCAATACCCCGGTCGATGTCGCCAGCCTCGGCCAGGCGCTGCATCAGGTGCACAGCCTGCGCGGCGTGGACGTGCACATCGTGCCGGGCGTGATCGAGCAGGTCGGCTTGCCCAATGTGATGCGTGGCGAAGAAACCCAAGTGCTGGGCGTGCTGCATGGGCTGGGTGCCGATGTGTTGATCGGCCTGCCGGGCAGCCATTCCAAGTGGGTCGAGGTGGTCGAGGGCTGTATCACGCATTTCGATACCTTTATGACCGGCGAGCTGTTTGCGGTGTTGAGCAAACACAGCATCCTTGGACGTACTCAGCTGCCGTCCGAACAATTCCAGGTCGAAGCCTTCGACCGAGGCGTGCACGTGGCGCTTTCCGAAGACGGCCAGCGCGGCGTGCTGTCCACCTTGTTCAGTGCCCGCACCCTGGGGCTCACCGGCGAACTCGCCCCTGACCAACAGCCCGATTACCTGTCCGGCTTGCTTATCGGCCATGAACTCGCCGGTCTGCCCGACAGCGCCAAACACAAGCCGATCATCCTGGTCGGCGCCGCGCCCCTTTGCGCCCGCTATCAACGCGCCCTCGCCCTCTGCGGCTTTGCCCACGTCAGCCTGGCGCAGGAAGCCACCGAGCGCGGCCTGTGGCAACTGGCCTTAGCGGGCGGGCTCACTCAACCTGTACTGGAGGCCTGACATGCTCAAGCAAGCACTCGCGCAAAACGGTTTGATCGCCATCCTGCGCGGCATTCGCCCGGACGAAGCCCAGGCTGTCGGCCAGGTGCTGTACCAGGCAGGGTTTCGGGTGATCGAAGTCCCGCTGAATTCGCCTGATCCCTACACCAGTATCCGCACCCTGCGCGACAGTTTGCCCGCCGATTGCCTGATCGGTGCTGGCACGGTGTTGACGCCGGAGCAGGTCGAGCACGTGAAGGCTGCTGGTGGCCAGGTGATCGTTATGCCCCACAGCGATGCCAAGGTGTTGCGTGCCGCCAAAGCCGCGGGCCTGTTTCTGTCCCCGGGCGTGGCCACGCCCACCGAAGCCTTCGCCGCACTGGCCGAAGGTGCTGACGTGTTGAAGCTGTTCCCCGCCGAGCAAATGGGCCCTTCGGTGATCAAGGCGTGGCTGGCGGTATTGCCGGCCGGCACCTTGCTGCTGCCGGTGGGTGGCATTACCCCGGACAACATGCAGGTGTTCATCGACGCCGGCGCCAAAGGTTTCGGGCTGGGTTCCGGGTTGTTCAAACCGGGTATGACCGTGGATCAGGTAGCGAGTCGCGCCCAGGCTTATGTCGCCGCCTGGAAAGCCCTGAACTGAATCAAGTTTCGCGCCCACAGGCGCCGCATCTATAAGAGAGATAACAGATGAAAATAACCAAACTGACGACCTTTATCGTCCCTCCGCGCTGGTGCTTCCTCAAGGTCGAGACCGACCAGGGCGTGACCGGCTGGGGTGAGCCCGTGGTCGAAGGCCGCGCTCACACCGTGGCGGCTGCCGTTGAAGAACTGTCCGACTACCTGATCGGCAAAGACCCACGCAATATCGAAGACATCTGGACCGTGCTCTATCGCGGCGGCTTTTATCGCGGCGGCGCCGTGCACATGAGCGCCCTCGCCGGCATCGACCAGGCGCTGTGGGACATCAAGGGCAAGGCCCTCGGTGTTTCCGTCAGCGACTTGCTCGGTGGCCAGGTGCGCGACAAGATCCGCGTGTACTCATGGATCGGTGGCGACCGTCCCGCCGACACCGCCCGCGCTGCCAAAGAGGCCGTGGCCCGTGGCTTCACGGCGGTAAAAATGAACGGCACCGAAGAGCTGCAGTTCGTCGACAGCTTCGAAAAGGTCGACCTGGCCCTGGCCAACGTCGCCGCCGTGCGTGATGCGGTCGGCCCCAACGTCGGCATCGGCGTCGACTTCCATGGCCGGGTGCACAAGCCCATGGCCAAGGTGCTGATGAAGGAACTCGACCCGTACAAACTGATGTTCATCGAAGAGCCGGTGCTCAGCGAGAACTACGAAGCGCTGAAAGAGCTGGCCCCGTTGACCAGCACGCCGATTGCCCTGGGCGAGCGCCTGTTCTCGCGTTGGGATTTCAAGCGTGTGCTCAGCGAAGGCTACGTCGACATCATCCAGCCGGATGCGTCCCATGCCGGTGGCATCACCGAAACCCGCAAGATCGCCAACATGGCCGAAGCCTACGACGTGGCCCTGGCCCTGCACTGCCCGCTGGGCCCGATTGCCCTGGCGGCGTGCCTGCAACTGGACGCGGTCTGCTACAACGCGTTTATCCAGGAACAAAGCCTGGGCATTCACTACAACGAGAGCAATGACCTGCTCGATTACGTGCGCGATCCGGGCGTGTTCGACTATGACCAAGGCTTTGTGAAGATCCCCAACGGACCGGGCCTGGGCATCGAGATCAATGAGGAATACGTGATCGAACGCGCGGCCATCGGCCACCGCTGGCGTAATCCGATCTGGCGGCATGCCGACGGCAGCTTCGCCGAGTGGTAAGCACCGCTTATCTGTAGGAGCCGGCTCGGCGATTGCGGTGGATCAGCCACTGCCGGTGTCGACTGGCGCGCCGCCATCGCCGGCAAGTCGGCTCCTACAAGTTGGTCCATACCTCAATAAGCATAAGAAGAGGCAACCCCCATGCACCCTGAATCCTTCACCGGGCAGGCTTCTTTAGTCACGCCTACCAGAAAGCGTTTCTTCATCATGGTGCTGCTGTTTATCACCGTGGTGATCAACTACCTCGACCGCAGCAACCTGTCCATCGCCGCCCCGGCCCTGACCAGTGAACTGGGGATCGACCCGGTGCACGTCGGGCTGATTTTCTCTGCGTTCGGCTGGACCTACGCCGCCATGCAGATTCCCGGCGGTTGGCTGGTGGACCGCGTGCCGCCGCGTATTCTCTACACGGCGGCGCTGCTGTTGTGGTCCATCGCCACCGTCATGCTCGGCTTCGCGGCCAGCTTTATCGCGCTGTTTGTGTTGCGCATGGCGGTAGGGGCTTTAGAGGCCCCGGCCTATCCGATCAACAGCCGCGTAGTCACCACCTGGTTCCCTGAGCGCGAGCGCGCCACGGCGATTGGCGTCTATACCTCCGGGCAGTTTGTCGGGTTGGCATTCCTGACGCCGGTACTGGCCTGGCTGCAGCATGCATTTGGCTGGCACATGGTGTTTGTCGCGACCGGTGGCGTGGGGATCCTGTGGGCAGTTATCTGGTACGCGGTGTACCGCGAACCGAAAGACTTCAAAGGCGCCAACGCCGCTGAAATCGACCTGATCCGTGAAGGTGGCGGCTTGGTTGATATGCAGGAAAAAGCTGCCAAGGCGCCGTTCAGTTGGGTCGACCTGGGCATCGTGTTGAGCAAGCGCAAGCTGTGGGGCATTTACCTGGGGCAGTTCTGCCTCAACTCCACGTTGTGGTTCTTCCTGACATGGTTCCCGACCTACCTGGTGAAATACCGCGGCATGGACTTCATCAAGTCCGGCCTGCTGGCGTCATTACCATTCCTCGCGGCGTTTGTCGGCGTGCTGTGTTCCGGGATCTTTTCCGATTGGCTGATTCGTCGTGGCGCGTCGGTGGGCTTTGCCCGCAAGTTGCCGATCATCGGCGGGCTGCTGATTTCCACGGCGATCATCGGCGCCAACTACGTGGACTCGACGGCGTGGGTGATTGCGTTCCTGGCGGTGGCGTTCTTTGGTAATGGGTTGGCGTCGATTACCTGGTCGCTGGTGTCGACCCTGGCACCGGCCCGCCTGTTGGGGCTGACCGGTGGGGTGTTCAACTTCATCGGCAACCTGTCGGCGATTGCCACGCCGATCGTGATTGGTTTTCTCGCCAGTGGCGATTCGTTTGCACCGGCGATTACCTATATCGCGGTGCTGGCGTTGCTCGGGGCGCTGTCCTACGTGTTGCTCGTAGGCAAAGTCGAACGCATCGAACTCAAATAACCACTGCCCTGTAGGAGCCGGGTTTCAGTTGAGGACGCCGTCGAGGATCTCGTAGACGATGCCCGTACCCACGGCGATCAACACCACATCCGGCCCCGAACGGCGCCATTCATAACCGGGATACACCGGCAGGCGTGCCAGGGCGCGGTTATCGAGGCGTTCGCCGTAGTAGCCGCGGGGCAGCGGCTGGCCACGCACCAGGCGCACATTCGGCGGTGGCGGTGCGCCACGGGCGAACTGGCCGTGGTTGTCGTGGATGATCTGGCGGACCGGGCCGAAATCCTGGGGCGGGCCGCCGCGACGGTTGTCCTGCGGGCCGCGATGGTCGTCGCCGCGTTGTTCGTGCTGGCCCTGCGGGCCGCCACGATCAGGGCCGCCTTGGTCATAAGGCGCGGCCTGCACCAGGGCGCTGGCGCCAAGCACCAGCACGCCAAGGCCTGCAATCACGGATTTAGGCATTTTCATCGGGTATTCCTCAGGGCACACAAGCAAAAAAGGGATTTCGAACGAGGTTCGAAATCCCTTGGTCTTGCTGTTTAGGCCGTGCCCGAGCGGGTTGATTCCTCTGTATCAGGAACTTTACCTACTGCTTACGGGGCCCTTACTTACGCGCGTTACGAACGCCTTCCGACAATGCCGCACACAGGCTCAACACGCCGTCGATGGCTTGCTGGTCATTCTTGGCATTGGCGATATGGTCGATCAGTGCCGAACCTACGACGACACCGTCAGCCAGGCGGGCGATGGCTGCCGCTTGTTCCGGGGTGCGGATACCAAAACCGATGCTGATCGGCAGGTCGGTATGGCGACGCAGGCGGGTCACGGCTTCTTCGACGTGCTCCAGGGTCGCAGCGCCAGCACCGGTCACACCGGCCACCGACACGTAGTACACGAAACCGGAACTGCCATTCAGAACTGTCGGCAAGCGCACATCGTCAGTGGTCGGCGTGGTCAGGCGGATGAAGTCGATGCCAGCGGCCTGGGCCGGGTCGCACAGCTCGCCGTTATGCTCGGGCGGCATGTCGACCACGATCAGGCCGTCCACGCCGGCTTCCTTGGCGTCGGCGATGAACTGCGGCACGCCGTATTTGTGGATCGGGTTGAAGTAGCCCATCAACACCAGCGGCGTGTCGTTGTTGTCCTGGCGGAACTCGCGGACCATCTGCAGGGTTTTCAGCAGGTTCTGCTTGGCTTCCAGCGCGCGAATGTTGGCCAGCTGGATCGCCGGGCCGTCGGCCATCGGATCGGTGAACGGCATGCCCAACTCGATCACGTCGGCGCCGGCGGCCGGCAAGCCCTTGAGGATCGCCAGCGAGGTGTCATAGCCAGGGTCGCCGGCCGTGACGAAGGTCACCAGGGCAGCGCGGTTTTGTTCTTTAAGCTGTGCGAAGCGGGTTTGCAGGCGGCTCATCAGTGTTTCTCCTGCTTGGCGGTTTCCATATGGTGCATCACGGTCTGCATGTCTTTGTCGCCACGGCCGGACAGGTTGACCACCATCAGGTGATCCTTCGGCAGGGTCGGTGCGCGTTTGAACACTTCGGCCAGGGCGTGGGCGCTTTCCAGGGCAGGAATGATCCCTTCCAGGCGGCAGCATTTGTGGAAGGCGTCGAGGGCTTCGTCGTCGGTCACCGAGGTGTACTGGACGCGACCGATGTCGTGCAACCAGGCGTGTTCCGGGCCGATGCCAGGGTAATCCAGGCCTGCGGAGATGGAGTGTGCGTCGATGATCTGGCCGTCCTCATCCTGCAGCAGGAACGTACGGTTGCCGTGCAGTACGCCGGGTACGCCACCGTTGAGGCTGGCGGCGTGCTTGCCGGTCTCGATGCCGTGGCCGGCCGCTTCAACGCCGATGATCTCGACGCTGGTGTCGTCCAGGAACGGGTGGAACAGGCCCATGGCGTTGGAGCCACCGCCGATGCACGCCACCAGGCTGTCCGGCAGGCGACCTTCCTGGGCTTGCAACTGGTCGCGGGTTTCCTTGCCGATCACGGCCTGGAAGTCGCGCACCATTGCAGGGTACGGGTGCGGGCCGGCCACGGTGCCGATCAGGTAGAAGGTGCTGTCGACGTTGGTCACCCAGTCACGCAGGGCTTCGTTCATCGCGTCTTTCAGGGTGCCGGTGCCGGCAACCACCGGGATCACTTCCGCGCCCAGCAGCTTCATACGGAACACGTTGGCTTGCTGGCGCTCGATGTCAGTGGTGCCCATGTAGATCACGCATTGCAGGCCGAAGCGCGCAGCCACGGTGGCAGTGGCCACGCCGTGCATGCCGGCGCCGGTCTCGGCGATGATGCGTTTCTTACCCATGCGCCGAGCCAGCAGGATCTGGCCGATGCAGTTGTTGATCTTGTGCGCGCCGGTGTGGTTCAGCTCTTCACGCTTGAGGTAGATCTTGGCGCCGCCGCAGAATTCGGTCAGGCGCTCGGCGAAGTACAGCGGGCTTGGGCGTCCGACGTAGTCGCGCTGGAAGTAGGCAAGTTCTTCATTGAAAGCCGGATCGATCTTGGCCGCTTCGTATTCGCGGGCCAGGTCGAGGATCAACGGCATCAGGGTTTCAGCGACGTAACGGCCGCCGAACGCGCCAAACAGGCCGTTGGCGTCTGGGCCGTTGCGTAGATCGGTCTGGGACTGAGTCATGGGACGCTCCAGGAAAGAAGGGTGTGGAAAGCAATGAGGGTCACTCTACCCCTGACGTTCTATGCTGAAAACCGATAAGATCGCCGCAACCTGTCAGGAAAACTCACAGATGAGCCGAGACCTTCCGCCCCTCAATGCCCTGCGTGCCTTTGAAGCGACTGCGCGATTGAACAGCGTCAGTCAGGCAGCCGAGCAATTGCATGTGACCCACGGCGCCGTCAGCCGGCAGCTGAAGGTGCTGGAGGAGCATTTGGGTATCAGCTTGTTCGTCAAGGAAGGTCGCGGCCTTAAACTCACAGATGCAGGCGTCCGGCTACGGGATGCCAGCGCGGAGGCATTCGAGCGCCTGAGGGATGTGTGTGCCGAGCTGACCCAGGCCAGCGCCGATGCACCTTTTGTACTCGGCTGTTCGGGCAGCCTGCTCGCGCGCTGGTTGATCCCGCGCCTGGGCCGCTTGAACGCCGACTTGCCGGACCTGCGCCTGCACCTGTCGGCGGGCGATGGGGATCTGGACCCGCGCCGCCCAGGCCTGGACGCGCTGTTGGTGTTCGCTGAACCGCCATGGCCGGCGGATATGCAGGTGTATGAGCTGGCCAGTGAACGCATCGGCCCGGTGATGAGCCCGCGCTTTGCCGGCTATGAACACTTGCGCAATGCGCCCGCCGAGGCCTTGTGTGGTGAAAAGCTGTTGCACACCACGTCACGCCCGCAAGCTTGGCCCAGTTGGGCAGCGCAGCACGGCATCGAGCCCGGCGCGTTGAAACACGGCCAGGGGTTTGAGCATCTGTATTATTTACTGGAGGCGGCAGTGGCAGGATTGGGCGTGGCGATCGCGCCTCAGCCGCTGGTGGCTGAAGACTTGCGCGCGGGTCGCCTAGTGGCGCCCTGGGGGTTCAGCGAAACCCCGGCGCACCTGGCGCTGTGGCTGCCAAAGCGCGCCGCAGACGGGCGCGCCGGGCAACTGGCGCAGTGGCTCAAGGCTGAGCTATTGCGCGAACCGGTTTAATCGCCGCGTTTGCACAGCAGATAAGCCGCGAGCAGGCCCAGTGCACCGACGGCAACGCCGGCTGTGGTCCATGGGTGCTCTTGTGCGTAGTCCCGGGTTGCAACACCGGTTTCGCGGATTTTGACTTTGCTTTCTTCGTAGGCGTCGCTGATCAGGTGGCGGGAATGCTTGAGGGCATTCTCGGCATTGCTTTTCAGGGCCTTCAAGGTTTTGCGCGACTCGTCGGATGCATCGTCCTTGAGACTTTCCAAAGACTTGAGCAGGCTCGAAATCTCGGCTTCCATGCTTTCCAGCGACGCTTTGCGTAAAGAAGTGTTGGCCATGTGGACTCTCCTGAAGTGATTGAGTGGCGTGTGTAGATACCGACTACGGCCGTTTCAGAAAGTGCAGTAAATCTGAACTTTCGGGTACGAACAGTCGCCAGAAGCAGTACGAACATTGACTGCTACGCTTGCTTAACGACCCTTAGGAGAACTGCCATGAGTGATCATCACACTTACAAGAAAGTCGAACTGGTGGGCTCGTCCACCTCCAGCATTGAAGACGCCATCAACAATGCGCTGGCCGAGGCCAATAAAAGCATCAAGCATCTGGAATGGTTCGAGGTGACTGAAACCCGTGGTCACATCAAGGACGGCAAGGCTGCGCACTTTCAGGTCACCCTAAAGGTGGGGTTCCGAATTGCCAGTAGTTGATCGCGTCGGTTGAACTTGCTGACTGGCCGATTGCCATAACCTGCGCTACAACCAATGGGTGCCGATGCCACAAGCGTCGGCACGCTCTTTTAGATCAGCGCAAGGAAAGTAACGGATGAAGAAGTTCCTGTTAGCGGTAGGTTTGTTGAGCATTGCCGGCACAGCCCTGGCGGCGGGCAAGCCTTGTGAAGAGCTGAAAAGCGAAATTGCAGCGAAAATCGACGCCAAGGGCGCTTCGGGTTATTCGCTGGAAGTGGTGGATAAAGGCGCTGCGCCGAGCGATCACACCGTGGTCGGCACCTGCGAGGGTGGCACCAAGGAAATTGCCTACAAGCGCGGTTAACCCCGTGTTGCAGACATAAAAAACCGACGCGCTGCGTCGGTTTTTTATGTCTGCAGGTTTTAGCCCTTCATCACCTGCGCCAGCAGTTCGTAGGAATGAATCCGGTCGGCGTGTTCGTACAGGTCGCAGGTAAAGATCAACTCGTCGGCGCCGGTCTGCTCGATCAGCACTTCCAGTTTGGCGCGGATCTTCGCCGGGCTGCCTACCATGGCCAGGCCAAGGAAACTGCCGACCGCATCCTTTTCATGGGGCAGCCACAGGCCATCCATGGTTTTAACCGGCGGGCGCTGCACCAGGCTTTGCCCGCGCATGAGGGCGAGGATGCGCTGGTAGACCGAAGTTGCCAAATAATCAGCCTGCTCGTCGGTATCCGCCGCCACCAAGGGAATGCCGAGCATCACGTAGGGTTTATCCAGCACGGCTGAAGGTTTGAAGTGATTGCGGTACACGCGAATCGCTTCATGCATCAGGCGGGGTGCGAAATGTGAGGCAAAGGCGTAGGGCAAACCGCGTTCACCTGCCAGCTGTGCGCTGAACAAGCTGGAACCGAGCAGCCACACTGGCACATTAGTGCCCGTGCCAGGCACGGCGATGATCCGTTGGTCGGGGGTGCGTGGGCCCAGGTAGGCCATCAGCTCGGCCACGTCTTCCGGGAATTCATCCGCGCTGCCGGAGCGCTCACGTCGCAGGGCGCGGGCGGTCATTTGGTCGGAGCCAGGTGCGCGGCCCAGCCCCAGGTCGATACGGCCGGGGTAGAGGCTCTCCAAGGTGCCGAACTGTTCGGCAATCACCAGCGGCGCATGGTTGGGCAGCATCACACCACCGGAGCCGACGCGAATGGTCGAGGTACCACCCGCCAGATAGCCCAGCAACACCGAAGTCGCCGAACTGGCGATACCATCCATATTGTGGTGTTCGGCCACCCAGAAACGGTTGTAGCCGAACTTTTCCACATGTTGGGCCAGGTCCAGGGAATTGCGCAGCGACTGCGCCGGACTGCCATTGGCCCGCACGGGCACCAGGTCGAGGGTCGAGAACTTTACGTCGGACAGCGATTTCATAAGCCTGCTTCTCCAAGGGGGCCGCAGGCTTTTTAGACGAACCAAAACCTGCCGCTTCATGTGCATACCTATGCAATGAGGGCATATACCCGAGATTCAATAGTTGAGTCGGAAATTTCCTACTGAATCGCTCGGTTTCTCCGACAAGATGAACTTTGCCACGCCGTCTATCCTCAGAACCCTTACTGACGCAAAACCACCGTTCGAGGAGACCGCTATGAGTATCGTGAAAAAAGCATCCGCGCATTGGGAAGGTGACCTGAAGACTGGCCTGGGTTCCATTTCCACGGAAACCGGCGTGCTACGTGAAGCGCCCTACGGCTTCAAGGCCCGTTTCGAAGGCGGCAAGGGTACCAACCCGGAAGAACTGATCGGTGCGGCCCATGCGGGCTGTTTCTCCATGGCATTTTCCATGATTCTCGGCGATGCCGGGCTCAAGGCTGACAGCATCGACACCCAGGCCGAAGTGACCCTGGACCAGGTGGACGGCGGTTTTGCGATCACCGCTGTGCACCTGATCCTCAAGGCCAAGATTCCGGGCGCGAGCCAGGCGCAGTTCGATGAGTTGAGCAAAAAGGCCAAGGAAGGGTGCCCGGTGTCCAAGGTGCTGAATGCGACTATCACCCTGGATGGCACGCTCGTAAATTGACACCGCTAAACCGGTAGGAGCCGGCTTGCCGGCGATGAGGCCCTTAGATTCACATGGTTTTTGAGGTCGTCATCGCTGGCAGGCCAGCTCCTACAGTGGTTTTTGGGGTGGCTAAAACATCTGCTTCAAATCAGAACTCGTGTTTTGTAAGTGTGGTCCTATTACCATGCAGCCTAGGCGCACACCCGTGCGCAATGCATTCAGGGAGCTTCACACATGAAACGTTTTGCCTTGGCGATCATTTGCGGTGTATTGGCCACTTCGGCCGTGGCCGCGCCAAAAGATTGTGAAGAGCTCAGGAAAGAGATTGAAGTGAAGATCCAGGCCAAGGCGATTCCTTCGTACACCTTGGAAATCATCACCGCCGAAGAAGCCAAGAATCATGACAGTGCGATGATTGTCGGTTCATGCGAAAACGGCACCAAGCGCATCATCTACCAGAAAAACAACGACTGATCAGATGCAGTTGACGCTGCGTTCCTCCGCGAGCAACTGACGCGCCGAATCATACAACCGGATATTCGGCGTGAAGGCCAACGAGCGCCCTTCCAGCACATAACGCTGGCCGGCCTGGAAGTGGTCATATTCCAGGGTCATGAAGCAGGTGCGATACATCATCTGGCTGAGCCCACCCAAACCGCCGCCGGCCGGGACTTCAAAGTCGAAGCGCACCATCAATTCGTGATGGCCGGGCGGGAATTGGAAGAAACGTCCGTCATCCAGGTTCTTGCCGTCCAGGCGCTGCGCCATGACCAGCTTGGAGCCCGGCGTCGGCGTAGTGAAATCGACCCACGCCTGTTGCGGATCCATCGGTGGCACGGGTGTTGTCGTGCAGGCGCTGAGGAACAAAGCGGCGACGGGTAACAAGAGCTGGCGCATGGCAGGCACTCAACGGGAAGAAAGAATTGAGCCTGCTGCGACGGCGGCAGACTTCCTATGAGTATAAACACGTCGAGCCATGGAAAAATTCCGCACAGGCGCGATAGTCTGGCGAGCAAATTACCCAGGAGCGGTCGCGGCATGGTCAGGCGTTTTCTTCCAGGGTTGATGGTTGTGCTGCTCAGCGGCTGTTCCAGTGTCAGTTATTACAGCCAGTTGGCCAGCGGCCAATGGCAATTGTTGCGGGCCCGAGAGCCGGTGGCGCAGGTCATTGCCGATCCTTCCCGCCCACCGCTGTTGCGCGAACACTTGGTGCAATCACAAAAAGCGCGCACGTTCGCCAGTGAGCATTTGCACCTGCCGGACAACCAGAGCTACAGGTTGTACGCCGATATCGGTCGGCCCTATGTGGTCTGGAATGTCTTCGCCACGCAGGAATTTTCCCTGTCCCCTGAAACCCATTGCTTCCCAATTGCTGGTTGTGTGGCCTATCGCGGCTATTACAACCAAGGTGCGGCGCGTGGTGAGGCTGCGTTGTTGAAGCAGCGTGGCATGGACGTGTCGATCGGTGGCGTAGAGGCTTACTCGACCTTAGGCTGGTTCAACGACCCGATCATGAACTCGATGATGAACTGGGGCGATGAACGCCTGGCCACGCTGATCTTCCATGAGCTGGCGCACCAGCGTTTCTATGTGAAGGACGACACCGAGTTCAACGAGTCGTTTGCCAATTTCGTCGAGCAGGAAGGTACACGCCAATGGCGCGCTGCGCGGGGGCTGGCGCCTGATAGCTTGTCCACGTCCAAGCAGCGTGACCAGTTTATCCAGTTGGTCCTCGATACCCGTCAACGCTTGCAAAAGCTCTACGCCCAACCCTTGGCTGAGGATGCGATGCGTCAGGCCAAGGCGGCGCAATTCGAGCGTTTGCGCAGCGATTACCGACAACTGCGCGACAGCCAATGGGGCGGCGATAAACGTTATGACGCGTGGATCAACCAGCCCATGAACAATGCGCGGCTGTTGCCATTTGGGCTGTACGACCAGTGGGTGCCGGCGTTTGCGGCGTTGTTTGCGCAGGAAAGTGGGGATTGGGTGAGGTTTTATGCGGCGGTGGAGCGGTTGGGAAGGTTGCCGGTGGAGCAGCGCAAGGCGGCGTTGAGGCAGTTGGAGGGTGTTGGTCGTTAGGGACCTATCGCCAGCAAGCCGGCTCCTACAGGGTTTCGCGATCTTTGTAGGAGCTGGCTTGCCGGCGATAGCAGTCTCAAGGACGCTGCAAAAATGCCTGGTGCATCTGCGCCAACGTCTCAAAATGCCAGGTCGGCGCCTCGGCATTCAGCTCTTCAAAACTGCCAAAGCCATACCCCACCGCTGCCGAATCCAACCCGTTGCTGCGTGCGCCGATCAGGTCATGCTTGCGGTCACCAATCATCAGAGTGGTTGCTGGGTCCAGACCTTCCTCGCTCATCAGGTGGGCGATCAGTTCGACTTTATTGGTGCGCGTGCCGTCCAGTTCACTGCCGTAAATCACCTTGAAGTGCTTGGCAAAATCGAAGTGCCGCGCGATCTCGCGGGCGAATACCCAAGGCTTGGACGTCGCGACGTAGAGCTGGCGCCCCTGGCCGCTCAACTCCTCCAGCAACGGCATCACGCCCTCGAACACGTGGTTCTCATACAGGCCGGTCACCTTGAAACGCTCGCGGTAGAAATTCACCGCCTCCCAGGCCTTGGCTTCATCAAAGCCGTAGAACTGCATGAAGGCTTGCAGCAACGGTGGGCCGATGAAGTGTTCCAGCTTGGTCAGGTCCGGCTCATCAATGCTGAGTTTGCCGAGGGCGTACTGGATCGAGCGGGTGATGCCTTCGCGCGGGTCGGTGAGAGTGCCGTCCAGGTCGAATAGCACGGTTTGGTAGTGCAGGGTCATCGGTCGAATCCTTCAGCCAGGTGCAGGTCTTTGAGCTTCACGTAGTTCGCGGCGCTGTAGGTGAAAAAGGCGCGCTCCTTGTCAGTCAGTGGGCGGATCTGTTTAACCGGGCTGCCCACGTACAAGAAGCCGCTTTCGAGTTTCTTGCCTGGCGGCACCAGGCTGCCAGCGCCGATGATCACGTCGTCTTCCACCACGGCGCCGTCCATCACGATGCTGCCCATGCCGATCAGGATGCGGTTGCCCACGGTGCAGCCATGCAGCATGACTTTGTGGGCGATGGTCACATCGTCGCCGATCAGCAGTGGGAAGCCATCCGGATTGAACGGACCCGCGTGGGTGATGTGCAGCACGCAGCCATCCTGCACGCTGGTGCGCGCACCGATGCGGATGCGGTGCATGTCGCCACGGATCACGGTCAGCGGCCAGACCGAGCTGTCGGCGCCGATTTCGACATCGCCGATCACCACCGCCGAAATATCGACAAAAGCCCCGGCGCCCAGGGCTGGCGTGTGGTTCTGATAGGTGCGAAGGGTCACGATAGCCTCTCTCTCTTCTGCTGATAGCTGCGGTGGACGTTGATTGTAATTAAGATGGCCCCATCTTTGTTCTTACATGTTTCTTCAGCCAAGGTGCCAACCGTGAGCGCGAACAACCCTCTTCTGCAGTCCTACGACCTGCCGCCGTTCTCAGCGATCCGTGCCGAGCACGTCCAGCCGGCCATCGAACAGATCCTCGCCGACAACCGTGTCGCCATCGAAGGCATCCTGCAAAGCCAGGGGAAAAATCCGACGTGGGCCGGCCTGGTCCTGGCCATGGATGAACTGAATGACCGCCTGGGCGCCGCCTGGAGCCCGGTCAGCCACCTCAACGCCGTGTGCAACAGCGCTGAACTGCGCGAAGCCTACGAAAGTTGCCTGCCGGCGTTGAGCGCCTACTCCACCGAGATGGGCCAGAACCGCGAGCTGTTCCAGGCCTTCGAAGCCCTGGCCAACAGCCCGGAAGCCGCCGGTTTCGATGTGGCGCAGAAAACTATCCTGGAACACTCGCTGCGTGACTTCCGCCTGTCCGGCATCGATCTGCCGCCCGAGCAGCAAAAGCGCTACGCCGAAGTGCAGAGCAAACTGTCCGAGTTGGGCAGCAAATTTTCCAACCAGTTGCTGGACGCCACCCAGGCCTGGACCAAACACGTCACCGACGAAGCCACCCTCGCCGGCCTGACCGATTCGGCCAAGGCGCAAATGGCTGCCGCCGCCCAGGCCAAAGGCGTCGACGGCTGGCTGATCACCCTGGAGTTCCCAAGCTACTACGCGGTGATGACCTACGCCCAGGACCGCGCCCTGCGTGAAGAGGTCTACGCGGCCTACTGCACCCGTGCGTCGGACCAAGGCCCGAATGCCGGTCAGAACGAGAACGGCCCAGTGATGGAACAGATCCTCGACCTGCGTCAGGAACTGGCCCAGTTGCTCGGTTACGCGTCGTTCTCCGAACTGAGCCTGGCGACCAAGATGGCCGAGTCCAGTGACCAGGTGCTGAGCTTCCTGCGCGACCTGGCCAAGCGCAGCAAGCCGTTTGCCGCCCAAGACCTGCAACAGCTCAAGGCCTACGCCGCCGAACAAGGCTGCGCCGAGCTGCAAAGCTGGGACAGCGGTTTCTACGGCGAAAAACTCCGTGAGCAACGCTACAGCGTGTCCCAGGAAGCCCTGCGCGCCTACTTCCCGATCGATAAGGTGCTGGGCGGCCTGTTTGCCATCGTGCAACGCCTGTACGGCATCGAGATCGCCGAGCAGAAAGGCTTCGACACCTGGCACCCGGATGTCCGCCTGTTTGAAATCAAGGAAAACGGCCAGCATGTCGGTCGCTTCTTCTTCGATCTCTACGCCCGCGCCAACAAGCGTGGCGGTGCCTGGATGGACGGCGCCCGCGACCGTCGCCGCACGATCGACGGTGTACTGCAAAGCCCGGTGGCCAACCTGGTGTGCAACTTCACCCCGGCTGACAGCGGCAAGCCTGCCCTGCTGACCCACGATGAAGTCACCACGCTGTTCCACGAATTCGGCCACGGCCTGCATCACCTGCTGACCCGCGTTGAACATGCTGGCGTGTCCGGCATCAACGGCGTGGCCTGGGATGCGGTGGAGCTGCCGAGCCAGTTCATGGAGAACTGGTGCTGGGAGCCCGAAGGCCTGGCGCTGATCTCCGGTCACTACGAAACCGGCGAAGCGCTGCCTCAGGACCTGCTGGAAAAAATGCTCGCGGCGAAGAATTTCCAGTCTGGCCTGATGATGGTGCGCCAGCTGGAATTCTCGCTGTTCGACTTCGAACTGCATGCCACCCACGGTGATGGCCGACGCGTGGCGCAGGTGCTGGAAGGCGTGCGCGATGAGGTGTCGGTGATGCGTCCGCCGGCCTACAACCGTTTCCCCAATAGTTTCGCGCACATCTTCGCTGGCGGATACGCGGCGGGTTACTACAGCTACAAGTGGGCTGAAGTGTTGTCGGCGGATGCCTTCTCCAAGTTTGAAGAAGAGGGCGTGCTCAACGCTGAGACCGGCCGCGCCTTCCGCGAGGCGATCCTGGCGCGTGGCGGTTCCCAGGAACCGATGGTGCTGTTCGTCGACTTCCGCGGACGTGCGCCGTCGATTGACGCACTCTTGCGTCACAGCGGCCTGAGTGAGGACGCGGCAGCATGAGTGAAGGGCCTGTGATCACCAAAAAGCAATTTATCGCCGGGGCGGTCTGTCCGGCGTGCAGCGAGCCGGACAAGTTGAAGATGTGGACCGAAGACAACGTGCCCCATCGCGAGTGCGTGGCCTGCGGTTATACCGACACGCTGAATGACCAGGGGTTGTCGGTGCCCAAGGAATTGGGCACGCGGGTGAATACGTCTGCATTGAAAGCGCCGGCGGACCCCAAGGTGCAGGCGGTTCAGTTCTTTCCGAATCCGAAGCTGAAAAAAGACTGACCCTTTTACCCCCTGGGAGCCTATCTCAGGGGGTCACCACTAGCGCGGTTTTTTCTTCTGTTGCTTCATCCTTCGCCGGATTCAGCCAACTTTTCATCGAGCACAGCGCAAACGCGCTGGTGCTGCAATCGCCGTTCGCCAAGGCTGTACGCAACTTGTCGACATCGGCCCTCATCATGTAGCGAACGCCGTCCTTGAAGCCGTTACTGGTGCCGAAGCCGCCCAAGGTCATCTCGTTCAGCGCATCTTCCTTGCTCCACCCTTGAATCACCACCCGATACATCGCCGCCATCAGGCCGGTACGGTCAGAGCCGTGCTTGCAATGCATCAGCACCGGGCCATTGGTTTCGGCTTCCTGGATGGCTCTCAACGCTGCCAGCACGTCGGAATCATCCACATGGTTGGTGCGATAAGTCAGCTGTACTTGTCGGATATCGGGCGATTTGAGCCAGTCAGCATCGGATTCCGGCAGGAAATTGATCACGGTGCCGATCTTGAGCTTTTCCAGCAGCGGCGCTGCGTTGCTGTCGGGTAACCCGCTGCGATAGAGCGTGGGCGTCATCTGGTGAAGGTTGTACTGACTTCCCACCGGTTGTGCCCACTCGGGGGAACGGATGGAGATGGGCTCGTCGGCTTGAGCGAAAGCGCTAGAGAACAGCGCGATGAACACGAGGCCGAAGGCCGGCAGCCATTGATTCTTGAGCATGGATGACATGACCGGGCAGGAGATTGGTGAATGCCGCTCAGGTTGGTCCAAGGGGGGTCAATGAGGCGTGAGGGGGGCGTCAAAGAATCGTGAATCATCAGTCTTTAGTCGCTGAAACGATTCCTCCGATGCATAGCCTGCTATCATTTGTAACTATTGATTGCCGAAAAAACCAAGCCGCTCGCTAGAAGTTGGCTAATAAACCCGTGACCACATGATGAGGTGCCACCATGTCTGATCAAGATCAAGACAACCCGCGGCGTGACTTTTTGCGCAAATCCTTGACCTTGATCCCGGTGGTCACGGTTGCCAGCACCGGCCTTGGCGGCTCAATGCTGATGGCGACGCCTGAGCCGGCGCAAGCCGCGCCAGCCAAGCCTACAACCAGCGAAAAGGCCTACGAGCCAACTTATTTCACCGCCGAGGAATGGGCGTTCATCAACGCCGCCGTCGCGCAATTAATCCCTGCTGATGCCCAAGGTCCAGGTGCTCTGGAAGCCGGTGCACCGGAATATATCGACCGCCAGATGAACACGCCGTACGCCAGCGGTGCCCTGTGGTTCATGCAAGGTCCTTTCAACGCCGACGCGCCGTCGGAGATGGGCTGGCAGTCCAAACTGGTGCCCAAAGAGATCTATCGCCTGGGCATTGCCGCGACGGATGCATGGTCGAAGGCGTTCAACGGCAAAGTTTTTGCCGCGCAAGACAGCGCTACCCGAGACGATATGTTGCGGCGTCTGGAGGCTGGCGGTAGTGAGGTAACGGCGCATTTTGATGCGGTGCCGCCAAAGATTTTCTTCAACTTGTTGCTACAAAACACCAAGGAAGGCTTCTTCTGCGACCCGATCCACGGCGGCAACAAAGGCATGGTCGGCTGGACCATGATCGGCTTCCCCGGCGCCCGCGCCGACTTCATGGACTGGGTTGAGCGCAACGAGCAATACCCCTTCCCGGCAGTTTCCATCCGCGGCGAGAGGGCATAAACGTGGCGACCATCATGAAGAAAGTGGATGCAGTAATCGTAGGCTTCGGCTGGACCGGCGCGATCATGGCCAAGGAGCTGACGGAAGCAGGCCTCAACGTGGTAGCGCTGGAGCGCGGCCCGATGCAGGACACTTATCCGGATGGCAACTATCCCCAGGTCATCGACGAATTGACCTACAGCGTGCGTAAGAAACTCTTCCAGGATATCTCCAAGGAGACGGTGACCATTCGTCATAGCGTGAATGACGTCGCCCTGCCCAACCGTCAGTTGGGTGCGTTCCTGCCGGGCAATGGCGTGGGCGGCGCGGGTCTGCACTGGTCGGGCGTGCATTTCCGTGTCGACCCGATCGAGTTGCGCATGCGCAGCCACTACGAGGAACGTTACGGCAAGCACTTCATTCCCAAGGACATGACCATCCAGGACTTCGGCGTGAGCTACGAAGAGCTGGAGCCGTTCTTCGACTACGCGGAAAAAGTCTTTGGCACTTCTGGGCAAGCCTGGACCGTGAAAGGCCAGTTGGTCGGCGAAGGCCGTGGCGGCAACCCCTATGCGCCCGACCGTTCCAACCCGTTCCCGTTGGAATCGCAGAAAAACACCGTCTCCGCACAGCTGTTTCAGAAAGCGGCTAGTGAAGTGGGTTACAAACCCTACAACCTGCCGTCTGCCAACACCTCGGGGCCCTACACCAACCCCTATGGCGCCCAGATGGGCCCTTGCAACTTCTGCGGTTTTTGCAGCGGCTACGTGTGCTACATGTATTCCAAAGCCTCGCCGAACGTGAACATTTTGCCAGCGCTGCGCCAGGTGCCGAATTTTGAACTGCGGCCCAACTCCCACGTGCTCAAGGTCAACCTCGACAGCACCAAGAGCAAGGCCACTGGCGTGACTTACATCGACGCCCAGGGCCGGGAGTGCGAGCAACCGGCGGACTTGGTGATCCTCGGCGCCTTCCAGTTCCATAACGTGCGTTTGATGCTGCTCTCCGGCATTGGCAAGCCCTACGATCCGATCACCAACGAGGGCGTGGTGGGCAGAAACTTCGCCTACCAGAACATGGCGACCATCAAGGCCTTCTTCGACAAAGACACTCACACCAACAACTTCATCGGTGCGGGCGGCAACGGCGTGGCCATTGATGACTTCAACGCCGACAATTTCGACCACGGGCCCCATGGTTTTGTGGGCGGTTCGCCGATGTGGGTCAACCAGGCTGGCAGCCGACCGATTGCCGGTACGTCAAACCCGCCGGGCACTCCGGCCTGGGGCAGTGCCTGGAAGCGTGCCACCGCCGATTACTACACCCACCAGGTGTCGATGGATGCCCACGGTGCCCATCAGTCCTACCGGGGTAACTACCTGGATCTGGACCCGGTGTACCGCGATGCCTACGGCCAGCCCTTGCTGCGGATGACGTTCGATTGGCAGGAAAACGACATCAAGATGAACCGCTTCATGGTCGAGAAAATGGGCAAGGTCGCTGAGGCGATGAACCCCAAGGCCATTGCTGTGCTCGGCAAAAAAGTCGGCGAGCACTTCAACACGGCGTCGTACCAGACCACCCACTTGAACGGTGGCGCGATCATGGGCACCGACCCGAAAACCAGTGCGTTGAATCGCTACCTGCAGTGCTGGGATGTGCACAACGTGTTTGTCCCAGGCGCGTCCGCTTTCCCACAAGGTTTGGGCTACAACCCTACAGGCTTGGTGGCGGCGTTGACCTACTGGTCGGCGCGGGCAATCCGTGAGCAGTATCTGAAAAACCCCGGCCCACTGGTTCAGGCATAAGGAGCGATGACCATGAAAGCACTTGTTATCGCGACCTTCGCGCTTTTCAGCAGTTGCTCTGTGAGCGCCGCTGAAACGGACTTGATCAAGCAAGGTGAATACCTGGCCCGCGCGGGTGACTGCGTGGCTTGCCACACGGCCAAAGGTGGTAAACCCTTTGCCGGCGGCCTGCCAATGGAAACCCCGATTGGCGTGATCTATTCCACCAACATCACCCCGGACAAGACCGGCCTGGGCGACTACAGCTTCGAGGACTTCGACAAGGCCGTGCGCCATGGCGTCGCCAAGAGCGGCAGTACGCTTTACCCGGCGATGCCCTACCCGTCTTACGCACGCGTCAGCGACAGCGATATGCAGGCGTTGTATGCGTACTTCATGAAAGGTGTCGAGCCCGTCGCCCAGGAGAACAAGGACAGCGATATTCCGTGGCCTTTGAGCATGCGCTGGCCGTTGGCGGCATGGCGCTGGATGTTTGCGCCTTCTGTCGAGGAGCATCAGGTCCAAGCCGCCGACCCGGTCATCAGCCGAGGCGCCTACCTGGTGGAAGGCCTTGGCCATTGCGGTGCGTGCCACACGCCGCGGGCGTTGACCATGCAGGAAAAAGCCCTGGGTGCCACTGACGGAAACGCCTTCTTGTCCGGCAGCGCGCCGCTGGAAGGTTGGATCGCCAAGAGCCTGCGCGGTGACCACAAGGATGGCCTCGGCAGCTGGAGCGAGGAACAACTGGTGCAGTTCCTCAAAACCGGCCGCAGTGACCGCAGCGCGGTGTTTGGTGGCATGAGCGACGTTGTCGTCCACAGCATGCAGTACATGTCGGAAAATGACCTGACCGCTATCGCCCGTTACCTCAAGAGCCTGCCGGCGGTGGATCCCAAGGATCAGCCGCATCAGTACGACAAGCAAGCGGCCGAGGCGTTGTGGAAAGGCGATGACAGTCAGCGCGGCGCCTCGGTGTATATCGACAACTGCGCGGCTTGCCACCGTACCGACGGCCATGGCTACACGCGGGTGTTTCCGGCGCTGGCGGGCAACCCGGTGTTGCAAACGGCGGATGCCACGTCGTTGATCAACATCGTGTTGAACGGCGGCACTTTGCCGGCGACCCACGCGGCACCTTCGACCTTCACCATGCCGGCGTTCGCCTGGCGGCTGTCGGATCAGGAAGTGGCGGATGTGGTCAGCTTCATACGTGGCAGTTGGGGCAATCAGGGCGCGCCGGTGAAGGCCAGCGATGTGAAGGACCTGCGCCACAACGATATGCGCACCACCTCCGGCGATGACCTGGGGCAAGTGACGCAGAAGCACTGAGGCTTGCCTGACCGCCAAACGACACTGGTCAGAACCCTCGCGCCTCGATACTGTATATAAAAACAGTATCGAGGCGCTTTCATGTCTACTCCGCTGCCGCCCCGTGGCCGGGGCACGGCCACCAATCTGCATAACCGCTTTGCGCCTACGGTGAGCGTGGCCGAGGATGATGGCTGGTTTCAGGAAGTGCCACCGACCCAGGGCACCGAAGTGCGTATCGAAACGGCCAAGAGCATCATCACCCGTAACAACTCGCCGGACTTGCCTTTCGATCGCTCCATCAACCCTTATCGTGGCTGCGAGCATGGCTGTATCTACTGCTACGCACGGCCCAGCCATGCCTATTGGGACATGTCACCGGGGTTGGATTTCGAAACCAAACTGATCGCCAAGACCAACGCCGCGGACGTGTTGGAGCAGCAGCTTTCGAAGCCAGGATACGTGTGCGCGCCGATCAACCTGGGCTCCAATACCGACCCGTACCAGCCGATCGAGCGCGAGTACAGGATTACCCGGCAAACCCTCGAAGTGCTGCTGCGCTATCGACACCCGGTGACCATCATCACCAAGGGCTCGCTGATTTTGCGAGACTTGGACCTGCTCACCGAGTTGGCGCGCCAGCGATTGGTGGCGGTGATGATCAGCCTCACCAGCCTGGACGATGAACTCAAGCGAATCCTGGAGCCACGCACGGCAGCACCCAAGGCGCGGTTGCGGGCGATTCGGGTGATGCGTGAGGCGGGGATTCCGGTGGGCGTGTTGTGTTCGCCGATGATTCCGATGATCAACGACAGCGAATTGGAGAGCCTGCTGACCGAGGCCCATGCTGCGGGCGCGCAAAGCGCGGCGTACATGATGCTGCGCTTGCCGTTGGAGGTGGCACCGCTGTTCGAGGAGTGGCTGGCGGCGCACTACCCGCAGCGCGCGGCCCATGTGATGAGCTTGGTGCGCCAGGTGCGTGGCGGTGAGGTGTATGACAGTCGCTTCGGCGTACGCATGCGCGGTGAAGGGCCGTTTGCCGACTTGCTGGCCCAGCGCTTCAGCAAGGCAATCAAGCGCCTGGGGCTTAATCAGCGAGAAGGTTTCAATCTGGATTGCACTGCGTTCTGTCCACCGGGCAGGCAGATGGCTTTGTTGTAGACTTAAGAGGAGAAATGCACCCTTCCTGTAGGAATAGTCGCGTTTTGATATCACTGAGACCCGCGATCTAGAGCGGTTCATTCAGTTTGAGTTAAGTTTCGGCGGTTACCTTGTTCAGCGAGTGACTGATAAGTCGGCGGCCCGGTTTTGAGACGTTTGCAACTGTTCTCCTGGCCCGGCGTCGAACTGATTTGAGCACTCCCCTGCATTAATCAAGAGGATGAATCATGAGTGACAAGGATAAACAGCCGTTGGCTGCGTCGGCTTCTGCCTCTCCGTTGGCTGAAACCGCCGATGCAGCGCTGCAGCATATCGTTGACGGCTTTTTGCATTTCCATCACGACGTCTTCCCCCAGCAGGAAGAACTCTTCAAGAAACTCGCCACGGCCCAAAGCCCGCGTGCGATGTTCATTACCTGTGCCGACTCGCGCATCGTGCCTGAGTTGATCACACAAAGTTCGCCTGGCGACCTGTTCGTGACGCGTAACGTCGGTAACGTAGTGCCGCCTTACGGCCAGATGAACGGTGGTGTGTCCACGGCTATCGAGTACGCGGTGCTGGCCCTGGGCGTGCAGCACATCATTGTCTGCGGGCACTCCGATTGCGGCGCCATGCGTGCGGTACTCAACCCCGCCAGCCTGGAGAAGATGCCAACAGTCAGGGCCTGGCTGCGGCACGCCGAGGTCGCAAGGTCCATGGTCGAGGACAACTGCGACTGTGCCAATGAAGGCGAGAGCATGAAAGTGCTGACTGAAGAAAACGTCATCGCCCAGTTGCAACACTTGCGCACCCACCCTTCCGTGGCTTCGCGCATGGCCAATGGTCAGCTGTTTATCCATGGCTGGATCTACAACATCGAGACCAGTGAAATCCGGGCCTACGATGCGGACCAGTCAGCGTTCCGATCGCTGAGCGGCGACGGGCCGATTCCTTCCGCGACGCCTAAAGCGCGCTTCTAAAACACTTCCCTGCCGGGTAAAGCGGTGGCTGCCATGGACGCAGCCAGGCTTTGCCGCGCCCGGCGAATGCCTCGGGAGAGTCATCATGCGTGCTGCTCAATTGAAAGCTGTACTGCCACGGGAGCTGCTGGCTTCCGTGGTTGTGTTTCTGGTCGCCCTGCCCCTGTGCATGGGGATCGCGATTGCCTCCGGCATGCCCCCGGCTAAAGGCCTGATCACCGGGATTATCGGTGGCCTGGTGGTGGGTTGGCTGGCGGGATCGCCGCTGCAGGTCAGTGGCCCGGCGGCGGGCCTGGCGGTGTTGGTGTTCGAATTGGTGCGCCAGCACGGCATGCTGATGCTCGGGCCGATCCTGTTGCTGGCGGGCTTTCTGCAACTGGTGGCCGGGCGTTTGCGCCTGGGTTGCTGGTTCCGCGTCACAGCGCCGGCGGTGGTGTACGGCATGCTGGCGGGGATTGGCGTGTTGATTGTGCTATCCCAGATTCACGTGATGCTCGACGGCGCGCCCAAGCCTTCCGGGCTGGATAACCTGGCGGGGTTCCCGGCGGCGTTGGCCGAGGCGATCCCAGCCCTGGGCGGCGGCCTGGGGTGGCAGGCGGGATTGCTCGGCTTGTCGACGATGCTGGTGATGTACGCCTGGGACAAATTACGCCCGCAACGCCTGCGCTTTGTGCCGGGGGCCTTATTGGGTGTGGGCCTGACTACTGTGGTCAGCCTGGTGCTGGCGCTGCAGGTCAAGCGCGTGGAAGTCCCGGAAAACCTCGCGGATGCCATTGACTGGCTGCGTCCCAGCGACCTGCTCAACCTCGCCGACCCTCAACTGCTGATCGCCGCCTTTGCCGTAGCGTTCATTGCGAGCGCCGAAACCCTGCTTTCCGCTGCGGCGGTCGACCGCATGCACAGTGGTCAGCGTTCTGATTTTGACAAGGAATTATCTGCCCAAGGTGTAGGCAACATGCTCTGTGGTCTGGTCGGTGCCTTGCCGATGACCGGTGTGATTGTGCGCAGCTCGGCTAACGTGCAAGCCGGTGCGACCACCCGTCTTTCGGCGATGTTCCACGGCCTGTGGCTGCTGGCGTTCGTGCTGTTGCTGTCGAGTGTGCTGCAAAGCATTCCGGTGGCGAGCCTGGCGGGTGTGTTGGTGTACACCGGGATCAAGTTGGTGGACATCAAGGCGTTCAAGGCACTGGGACGTTATGGGCGGATGCCGATGTTTACCTACGCGGCCACGGCGTTGGCGATCATCTTTACCGACCTGCTGACCGGTGTGCTGGTGGGCTTCGGGTTGACGTTGGTCAAGCTGGCGTTCAAGGCGTCACGCCTGAAAGTGAGCTTGATCGATTTGCCCCAGGAAGGAGAGATGGAGTTGCGTCTGACAGGCGCGGCCACCTTCTTGAAGGTGCCGGCGCTGACCCAGGTGCTGTCGACGGTGCCTGCGGGGACCACCGTGCATGTGCCGTTGAGCAACTTGAGTTACATCGACCATTCCTGCCTGGAATTGCTGGAGGAATGGGGGCGAGCCAATGCGGCCAAGGGCTCGACGCTGGTGATCGAGGCGCGTGGGTTGAAGCGAAGGCTGGAAGGTCGGGTCAGGATGACGACGGGGATAGGTTCCGCGCCAGCTTAACCACAAAGCAACCCTGTGGGAGCCGGGCAAACCCGGCTCCCACATTTGATCGTTTGCGACCCAGGAAATTAAGCCGGCTGATCCAACGCCAGCTCAACCCCCAGCTGCCGCGACAGGCACGGCCAGCGCTTCCACGCCGCTTCCGTATTCGGGCTCTTGAGTGTCTCGCGATAAGCCTCCACCGACTCCAGCGCAAAGCTGTCTTCATTGAGCATTTCATCCACCGCGTGATGCACGGCTTCATCCAGTTGGTTGGCGAAGGTCTCGCCGATCAGTTGGTGGGCGATGACATTGGCCACGGTAGTGTCGGCCGGAATCAAAGGCTGGCCAAAGTGCTTGATGTACAGATCGTTCACCTCTTCAACCAACCGATGAGCCAGGTAAGCCTCGTCCAGCAGGCTGTCGAGCCCTTCATGGCCAGCCAGGATCGCGGGTGGCTGCAGGAAGAAATGCTCGGCAATCTTCAGCACCGGCTTGATCTGGCTTTCGATACCGGCTTCGCGGGCCACGTCGTTGGCGGCGTCCAGCAAATCCGGGACGAGGTCGATGTAGGCGCTGACAAAGCGGGTCATGACAATGTTGCGATCACCGTCAGCCAGGGAGATGGCCGAATGCAGGTGCGGCAATTGTTTTTCCAGTTGCTGGGCAAGCTGGCCCGTGGTGGCTTCGTGTTGATGGGCACGGGAAATCTGCTCGCGCAATGCGGCGGTGTTCATGAAGGCTCCAGTGATGCAGGCGTAGGAAAAGGGAGAGGATAAGGTAGCTCGTTTATACGAGCGTCTAAGACGCATTTGTCATAATTATTTCATGGTTATGCGCCCGCGTTATATCGAATTGCCATCGTTCGTCGGATAAACGATTCCGCACCCGGTTTTATTAGCCCAGACGCATCATTTCTACTCATTTGCCCCCACACATTGCGGGGTTGCAGAGCCTGTCTATACTCGGATTTGTACGCGATTAGCTGATGACGCCAGACTGCATAAGCAGGCAAGGCCAGGCGGTTGTAAGCAGTATGGAAGCCGCTCCCTTCGACGCAGGTGCAAACCGGCGGGATAACAAGAACGATAAGGGGAACCCGCAATGATGCGACATCCACACGTTTGGATGGGCCTCCTGTTGTGGTCGGTATTCGGTCAGGCACATGCCGCCTGGACAACGAATATGGCGCCAGGGGCGACAGAAGTCAGTCACGCTGTGTTCGACCTGCACATGACCATATTCTGGATCTGTGTGGTGATCGGCATCATCGTGTTTGGCGCGATGTTCTGGTCGATGATCGTTCATCGCCGGTCCACGGGCCAGGTCGCGGCCAAGTTCCACGAGAGCACCACCGTGGAAATCCTCTGGACGGTCGTGCCCTTGCTGATCCTGATCGCGATGGCCATTCCGGCCACCAAGACCCTGATCAATATCTACGACAGCAGTGAGTCGGATATCGATATCCAGGTCACCGGCTATCAGTGGAAGTGGCATTACAAATACCTGGGCCAGGACGTGGAGTTCTTCAGCAACCTGGCCACGCCCGCCGAGCAGATCCATAACCAGGCCACCAAGGGCGAACATTACCTGCTGGAAGTCGACCAGCCGCTGGTGCTGCCGGTGGGCGCCAAGGTGCGTTTTCTGGTGACGGCCGCCGACGTGATCCACTCCTGGTGGGTGCCGGCCTTTGCGGTCAAGCGCGACGCCATTCCCGGCTTCGTCAACGAGGCCTGGACCCGCGTTGAGAAACCCGGCATCTACCGTGGCCAGTGCGCCGAACTGTGCGGCAAGGACCACGGCTTCATGCCCATCGTGGTCGAGGTCAAGTCCAAGGCCGACTACGAGACATGGCTGGGCGAGCGCAAGGCAGAGGCCGCCAAGCTCAAGGAGCTGACCTCCAAAGAGTGGACGCTGGAAGAGCTGGTGGCACGTGGCGACAAGGTCTACCACACCACCTGCGTGGCCTGTCACCAGGCCGAAGGCCAGGGCTTACCGCCGATGTTCCCGGCGCTCAAGGGCTCGAAGATCGCCACCGGCCCTGCGGCTGACCACCTGAGCATTGTTTACCACGGCAAGCCCGGCACCGCGATGGCGGCCTTCGGTAAGCAACTCTCGGAAGTGGACATCGCCGCCGTAGTGACCTACGAGCGCAATGCCTGGGGCAACAACAAAGGCGACATGGTCACGCCTAAAGACGTGCTGGCCATCAAGCAGGCGGAAAGCAAATGACCTCTCTCAAGGCGTTTACCTCGACCCGCCCCGCCCACCCGCTTGCAGGAGAACGGCCATGAGCGCTGTGATCGATGACCATGGTCACGCCGACCATGCCCACGGCCCCGCCAAGGGGTTGATGCGCTGGGTGCTGACCACCAACCACAAAGACATCGGCACCATGTACCTGTGGTTCGCCTTTGCCATGTTCCTGCTCGGCGGCTCGTTTGCCATGGTCATCCGCGCCGAGTTGTTCCAGCCCGGCCTGCAGATTGTGCAGCCGGCCTTCTTTAACCAGATGACCACCATGCACGGGTTGATCATGGTGTTCGGCGCGGTGATGCCGGCGTTCGTCGGCCTGGCCAACTGGATGATCCCGCTGATGATCGGCGCGCCCGACATGGCCCTGCCGCGCATGAACAACTTCAGCTTCTGGCTGTTGCCGGCAGCGTTCCTGCTGCTGGTCTCGACGCTGTTCACGCCCGGTGGCGGGCCGAACTTCGGCTGGACCTTCTACGCGCCGCTATCCACCACCTATGCCCCGGAAAGCGTGACGTTCTTCATCTTCGCGATCCATCTGATGGGCATCAGTTCGATCATGGGTGCGATCAACGTGGTCGCCACCATTCTCAACCTGCGTGCGCCGGGCATGACCTTGATGAAAATGCCGCTGTTCGTCTGGACGTGGCTGATCACCGCGTTCCTGCTGATCGCGGTGATGCCGGTGCTGGCGGGTTGCGTGACCATGATGCTGATGGACATCCACTTCGGCACCAGCTTCTTCAGTGCGGCTGGCGGTGGTGACCCGGTGCTGTTCCAGCACGTGTTCTGGTTCTTCGGCCATCCTGAGGTGTACATCATGATCCTGCCGGCCTTCGGCGCCGTCAGCTCGATCATCCCGACCTTCTCGCGCAAACCGCTGTTCGGCTACACCTCGATGGTCTACGCCACGGCGAGCATCGCGTTTTTGTCGTTCATCGTGTGGGCGCACCACATGTTCGTGGTGGGCATCCCGCTGGTGGGCGAGTTGTTCTTCATGTACGCGACGCTGCTGATCGCCGTGCCCACGGGGGTGAAGGTGTTCAACTGGGTCAGCACCATGTGGCAGGGCTCGCTGACCTTCGAGACGCCGATGCTGTTTGCCGTAGCCTTTGTGATTCTGTTCACCATCGGCGGCTTTTCCGGGCTGATGCTGGCGATAGCCCCGGCGGACTTCCAGTACCACGACACCTATTTCGTAGTGGCGCATTTCCATTACGTACTGGTGCCTGGCGCGATCTTCGGCATCTTCGCCTCGGCCTACTACTGGCTGCCGAAATGGACCGGCCACATGTACGACGAAACCCTGGGCAAGCTGCACTTTTGGCTGTCTTTCGTGGGCATGAACATGGCGTTCTTCCCCATGCACTTCGTCGGGCTGGCGGGCATGCCGCGGCGGGTGCCGGACTACAACTTGCAGTTCGCAGATTTCAACATGGTCTCGTCGATTGGTGCGTTCATGTTCGGCGCCACGCAGATCTTCTTCCTGTTCATTGTGATCAAGTGCATCCGTGGCGGTGCGCCCGCACCGGCCAAGCCGTGGGATGGCGCCGAAGGCCTGGAGTGGAGCGTCCCCTCGCCTGCGCCGTACCACACCTTCACCACCCCGCCGGAGGTCAAGTGAACAGGATGACGGGAGGCTGCCATGGCTGACTCCGTGCCCACGAAGCGCCTGGTCACCCGCCTGCTGATCCTGGTGGTGGCGATGTTCGCCTTCGGCTTTGCGTTGGTGCCGATCTACGACGTGATGTGCAAGGCGTTCGGCATCAACGGAAAGACGGCTGGGCAGTACGAGGGCGAGCAGATCGTCGACCCAACGCGCCAGGTGCGGGTGCAGTTTTTGTCCACCAACGCCATCGACATGGTCTGGGATTTTTACGCCAAGGCTGACGAAGTGGTGGTCAATCCGGGTGCGGTGACCGAGATGCTGTTCGTGGCCCACAACCCCACCGACAAGCCGATGACTGCCCAGGCCGTGCCCAGTATTTCCCCGGCCGAAGCGGCGATGTACTTCCACAAGACCGAGTGCTTTTGCTTTACCCAGCAAGTGCTGCAACCGGGCCAGCGCATCGAGATGCCGGTGCGTTTCATTGTCGACCGCGACATGCCTAAGGATGTGAAGCATCTGACCCTGGCGTACACGCTGTTTGATATTACTGCGCGCCAACCGCCGGTGGCTGCCCACAGCGGCGGCTAGCTACTGTTTGCCCCCTCAATCAGGAGAGCGAATACATGTCGTCTCATGATACGTACTACGTACCAGCGCAAAGCAAATGGCCAATAATTGCTACGTTTGGCCTGTTGATCACGGTGTACGGGCTGGGCCTGTGGTTCAACGACCTCAAGGCCGCGCGGGCGGAATCCCACGGTCCGTGGATCTTTTTCGTCGGCGGGCTGTTATTGGCCTACATGCTGTTCGGCTGGTTCGGCGCGGTGATCAAGGAAAGCCGCGCCGGTTTGTACAGTTCGCAGATGGATCGCTCTTTCCGCTGGGGCATGACCTGGTTCATCTTTTCCGAAGTGATGTTCTTTATCGCCTTCTTCGGTGCGCTGTTTTATGTGCGGCACATGTCGGCGCCCTGGCTGGCGGGTGAAGGCTCAAAGGGCATTGCGCACATGCTGTGGCCGAACTTTGAGTTTGCCTGGCCGTTGCTGAACAACCCCGACCCGAAAATGTACCCGGCACCGGAAGGCACCATCAGCCCGTGGGGCCTGCCGCTGGTGAACACCATTCTGCTGGTGAGTTCCAGCGTGACCATCACCATCGCCCACCACGCGCTGCGCAAAGGTCATCGCGGCGCGCTGAAACTCTGGTTGGCGATCACCGTGCTGCTCGGCCTGGCGTTCCTGGGGTTTCAGGCCGAGGAATACATCCACGCTTATAAAGAGCTGGGCCTGACATTGGGCTCGGGGGTGTATGGCGCGACGTTCTTCATGCTCACCGGTTTCCACGGTGCCCACGTCACCATCGGCACGATCATTCTGTTCGTGATGCTGATGCGCATCCTAAAGGGGCACTTCAATGCCGAGCACCAGTTCGGTTTCGAGGCGGCCAGTTGGTATTGGCACTTTGTGGATGTGGTGTGGATCGGGCTGTTTTTCTTCGTCTATGTGCTGTGAGAAGCCTTACCACGGTGCGTGAGACACCAGCTGGCCGCTGAAAAAGCCCCAGGCGATCAGCGCCACGGTGATCACGGCCAGTACGACACGCACGGTCAAGGCAGTGACGAGGCGATTGGAGTTGCCCTCGTCCTTGACCAGAAAGAACAAGCCACTGAACAGGCTCACAACGGTCGCGATCAGCATCAGGGCAATAGCGGCTTTGAGCATGGTCTGGCTCCAACGGGATGGGCGGGCAATGAAAACAAGTATAGCCAGCGCCATAAAATGCTTTCGGCCAGGAATCGCACCGACATTGGTGGTGTTGGTGCTGCTGCCGTTGATGGTCGGCCTGGGGTTCTGGCAGTTGTCTCGCGGCCATGAAAAACAGCTGCTGGTGGACAGCTACGCCGAGCGGCGCCGGGCAGATCCGATCAGCAGCGCGCAACTTAGCGACATGGCGGACCCGGCCTTCCGCCGCGTTCGTCTGCGCGGCCAATTCGACGCCGAACACAGCGTATTCCTCGACAACCGCATGCGCGACGGCAAGGCCGGCGTAGAGCTGCTGCAACCCTTCCACGACCAGGCCAGTGGCCTGTGGCTGTTGCTCAATCGCGGTTGGCTGCCCTGGCCGGATCGGCGCACGCCACCCGCCTACACCACGCCGGATCAGCCAGTGAATCTCGATGCCTGGGTGTACGTCGCTCCCGGCGAAACCTTCCAGTTGCACCCGGACCCTACGACCGCGCAATGGCCGCGTCTGCTCACGGCCTTGCACCCTGCCGCGCTCTGGCCCGAGTTGGGTCGCAACGGTTTCGCCTATGAGTTGCGGGCCGAAGCCGGCCCCGGCACCTATGAAACTACCTGGCCGATCGTCGCCATGGGCCCGGAAAAACACTTGGCGTATGCCGTGCAGTGGTTCGCCATGTCGCTGGCGTTGCTGGCGCTTTACCTCTACCTCGGATGGCACAACAAAAAGGAGAAGCCCCATGGGAGCGGCCACGAATCCACTCAACATGTCTGAAGCCCCGAATCGGCGCAAAGGCCGCTGGCAGTTGATCCTGATCCTGATGATGGTGATCGGCCCGATGGCGCTGGCCACCTTCATGTACAAGCTGCAGTTCTGGGTGCCGGAAAGCCGCAGCTATCACGGCGAGATGATCGGCAACGGCCAGAGCCGCGCCGATATTGGCGTACAAACCGATGAGCAGCGCTGGCAACTGCTGGTGACCGCGCCCACTGCCTGCGCGGCGGATTGCCAGCAACTGGTGTACCTCGCACGCCAACTGCAAATCAGCCTGGGCCGTGATGCCTCCCGCGCCAGCCATGCCTTGGCCAGTGCGCAGCCGCTGAGCGCGGAGTATGAAACCAAGCTGAACGTTGAATACCCGCAACTGCAACGCTACTCACTGGATTTGCCGACTTTCAGCAAAGGCGCCGCCGCGCCGGGTGACGCGCAGCTGTGGATCGTCGATCCCCACGGCAACCTGGTGTTGCGTTACGACGCCAAGGTCAAGGGCAAGGATTTGCTCAACGACCTGCGCCACCTGCTGAAACTGTCGAACATCGGATAAGGGCACCGTCATGGCCAAACCTGGATTTCGCCTCGCGTTGTTTGCCACCTTGTTGGCTTTGATCGTCGTGCTGCTCGGCGCCTATACGCGCCTGACACACGCGGGCCTGGGTTGCCCGGATTGGCCGGGCTGCTACGGCTTCATCAGCGTGCCCAAGACCGAAGCCCAGTTGGCCCATGCCGAGCTGCATTTCCCCGATACGCCGGTGGAGGCCGACAAGGGCTGGGCCGAGATGACTCATCGCTACTTCGCTGGCACCCTGGGCTTGCTGATTGTGTTGCTGGCCGCGCGTTCCTGGAGTCATCGGCGTGATCCGGGCCAGCCGGTGAAGCTGCCGCTGTTCCTGCTGGCGGTGGTGTTTGCCCAGGCGGCGTTTGGCATGTGGACGGTGACGCTGAAGTTATGGCCGCAGGTGGTGACGGGGCATTTATTGGGCGGCTTTGCGACCTTGAGCCTGCTGTTTCTGCTGACCCTGCGCTTGTCCGGCGTATTGCCCGCGTTAATCGTGCCCAAGCGCCTGCAATACTGGGCGACGGCGGGCCTGGTGCTGGTGATCGGCCAGATCGCGCTGGGCGGCTGGGTCAGTTCCAACTACGCGGCGGTGGCCTGCGTTGATTTGCCGACGTGCCATGGCGAATGGTGGCCGGCAGCGGATTTCGCCAACGGTTTTCATCTCACCCAGCACATCGGGCCCAACTACCTGGGCGGCCAACTGGACAGCGAGGCACGCACCGCCATCCACCTGACCCACCGCATCGGCGCTGTCATCGTCAGCCTGGTGTTGCTCGGCCTGGCCTGGCAATTGCGCGCGGTGGGCATGACGCGTTTGGCGGGCTTATTGCTGGTCGCCCTGGCCGCGCAAATCTGCCTGGGCCTGAGCAATGTGGCTTTCGGGCTGCCGCTGGCGGTGGCTGTAGGCCATAACGCCGGTGGCGCCGCGTTGTTGCTCAGTCTGGTGCTGGTCAATTACCACGCCCGCACCAGCCTGGTCCGGGTGCGCAACCAACTGCCCTTCGGCTGGCGTTTTATCCCACGCAAACACGTATCGGGCCTCATCACCCTTAAAGGAGAGATGCCATGGCGACCTTGATCGGCGCGCGTCACGGCCAGGCAATCTGGCGTGACTACCTGGAGCTGACCAAGCCGAAAGTGGTGGTGTTGATGCTCATTACCTCATTGGTGGGGATGTTCCTGGCGACCCGTGCGGGTGTGCCGTGGACGGTGTTGGTGTTCGGCAACCTGGGGATTGCTCTGTGTGCGGGCGGCGCGGCGGCGGTGAACCATGTGGTGGACCGGCGGATCGACGCCGTAATGGCGCGCACCCATAAGCGGCCGTTGGCAGAGGGCCGTGTATCGCCGCTGGCGGCGCTGGCCTTTGCATTGTTTCTAGCTGTTGCAGGATTGGCGCTGCTGCTGGCGTTCACCAACCCGCTGGCAGCCTGGCTGACGTTGGCTTCGCTGTTGGGGTACGCCGTGATCTATACCGGCTTTCTCAAGCGGGCGACACCGCAGAATATCGTCATCGGTGGATTGGCAGGTGCTGCGCCGCCCTTGCTGGGCTGGGTCGCGGTCACCGGGCATATCAGCGCCGAGCCCCTGCTGCTGGTGCTGATCATCTTCGCCTGGACCCCGCCGCACTTCTGGGCCCTGGCCATTCACCGCAAGGAGGAATACGCCAAGGCCGATATTCCGATGTTGCCGGTCACTCACGGCGAGCATTACACCAAGGTGCATATCCTGCTCTACACCTTCGCCCTGCTGGCGGTGAGCCTGATGCCCTATGTGATTCACATGAGCGGCCTGCTGTACCTTGCGTGTGCACTGGTATTGGGCGGGCGCTTTCTGCAATGGGCCTGGGTGTTGTACCGTGGCGGTCGGCCGCACGCGGCGATCAACACCTTCAAGTACTCTATCTGGTACTTGCTGCTGCTGTTTATCGCGCTGCTCCTCGACCACTACCTACTGTTGAACCTATGACTCGAACTCAAAAAACTGTCTTCATCCTGGTAGCCCTGGTGGCATTGATCATGGGCCTGACCGTTAACAAAGTGCTCTCGGGCAAGGGCCAGGGCGACCCCACTGCCTTGATCGACGCCGGCATCATCCTGTTGCCGCAAAGCCGTCAGTTGCCACCGGTGACCATGACCAACCAGGAAGGCCAGCCGGTGGTGGTCAACGAATTGAAAGGCAAGTGGAGCCTGTTGTTCTTCGGCTACACCTTCTGCCCGGACATCTGCCCGACCACCCTCGCCCAACTGCGCCAGATCAAGAGCGAACTGCCCAAGGACGTTGTGGATAAGTTGCAGGTGATCCTGGTCAGCGTCGACCCGAACCGCGATACGCCGACCCAGCTCAAGCAGTACCTGGGCTACTTCGACCCGCAGTTCCAGGGCCTGACCGGCGCGAATGTGGAGGATGTGCAGAAGGTTTCGAATGCCGTCAGCATTCCGTTCATACCGGCCGACACCAGCAAACCGAACTACACCGTTGACCACAGCGGAAACCTGGCGCTGATCGGACCGGACGGGACGCAGCGTGGGTTTATTCGTGCGCCGTTGAATAACCAGAAGCTCGTAGCGCAACTGCCGGTGCTGTTGCAGCGTAAATAAGCCGGGCGCCAGCCTGGCCAGCACCACAAAACAAATGTGGGAGCGGGCTTGCCTGCGAAAGCGGTGTGCCAGTCAACATCTCCGTCGACTGATACACCGCATTCGCGAGCAAGCCCGTTCCCACATTTTTTGATCTCCAGTTTTGGGAGATCGAGTCAGGTCAGAACGCCGGCTTGATCGCGCCTTTGTACTTCTCTTCGATGAATTTCTTCACTTCAGGCGTGTGCAGGGCTGCAACCAGCTTCTTCACGGCGTCCGAGTCTTTGTTGTCTTCACGGGTCACCAGGATGTTCACGTAAGGCGAGTCGCTGCCTTCGATGACCAGTGCGTCCTTGGACGGGTCCAGCTTGGCTTCCAGCGCATAGTTAGTGTTGATCAGTGCCAGGTCGACCTGGGTCAGCACGCGCGGCAGGGTCGCGGCTTCCAGTTCACGGAATTTCAGGTTTTTGCTGTTACCGGTGATGTCCTTGATGGTCGACAGGATGTTGGTCGGGTCCTTCAGGGTGATCAGGCCGTTCTTGGCCAGCAGCAACAACGCGCGGCCGCCGTTGGTGGCGTCGTTCGGGATCACGACATTAGCGCCGCTTGGCAGCTCATCCAGCTTCTTGTACTTGCTGGAGTAGGCGCCCAAGGGTTCCAGGTGCACGGCGCCAACGCTCACCAGGTGAGTGCCCTTGGCCTTGTTGAACTCATCCAGGTACGGCTGGTGCTGGAAGAAGTTGGCGTCCAGGCGCTTTTCAGCCACTTGTACGTTCGGCTGCACGTAGTCGGTGAAGACTTTGACCTGCAGGTCTACGCCTTCTTTAGCGAGGGCAGGTTTCACGAATTCCAGGATTTCCGCATGGGGCACCGGCGAAGCGGCGACCGTAATGGTCTCGGCGTGGGCGGAAAACGCGGCAACGGCGGCGAAAGCAACCAGTAGTTTTTTCATCCAACAAGCTCCTTGTTCGGGCATGTACCGGCGTGCGGCCGGCAATGGCCGTTATTTTCGAGAAAAGTGCACCACCAGCTTGTCGCCGACGGTTTGCAGAATTTGCACCAGAATCAGCAGCATCACCACGGTGACCACCATCACATCGGTCTGGAAGCGCTGGTAACCGAAACGGATCGCCAGGTCACCCAGGCCACCGGCACCGACCACACCGGCCATTGCCGTGTAGGACACCAGTGTAATCGCCGTCACCGTAATCGCCGCGAAAATGCCAGGACGGGCTTCGGGCAGCAAGGCGTTGGTAATGATCTGGCGCGTGCTGGCGCCCATGGACTGGGTGGCTTCGATGATGCCGCGGTCCACTTCACGCAGCGCGGTCTCCACCAGGCGCGCAAAGAATGGCGTTGCACCTACGACCAGCGGCGGAATCGCACCCGCCACGCCCAGCGAAGTGCCGGTGATCAGGACGGTGAACGGGATCATCACGATCAACAGGATGATGAACGGCAGCGAACGCAGGATGTTCACGATCAGCGAGAGCAGCGCGTACAAGCCTTTCTGTTCGAACAGTTGGCGCGGGCTGGTCAGGAACAGCAGCACGCCCAGCGGCAGGCCGAGCACCACGGTGAAGAACAGCGAACCGAACAGCATGGTCATGGTGTCGCCGGTGGCGAGCCAGATTTCAGACCAGTCGATATTGGCGAAGAAACTCAACAGGACGTCCATTAGCGCAGGATCTCCATGTGGACGTCAGCGGCGGTGAAGCGCGCAAAGGCGGCTTCCATGTCGCCACCGGTGACGGCGAGGGTCAATTGCCCGTAAGGGATGTCTTTGATGCGGTCGATACGGCCAGCGAGGATGCTGTAGTCCACACCCGTTTCGCGGGCGACGGTGCCCAGCAGCGGCGCGTAGGTCGCTTCGCCCTGGAACGTCAGGCGCACAATACGGCCTGGCACGTGGGCGAAGTCGTCGCGTTGCTCGTTTTCGTCGACCTGCTCGGACTCTTGCACGAAGCGCTTGGTGGTCGGGTGCGTGGGGTGCAGGAATACGTCGGCCACCGAGCCTTGCTCGACGATCACGCCAGCGTCCATCACCGCCACCTGGTCGCAGACGCGCCGGATCACATCCATTTCATGGGTGATCAGTACGATGGTCAGCTTCAACTCGCGGTTGATCTCGGCCAGCAGTTGCAGCACTGAGGCGGTGGTCTGCGGGTCGAGGGCGCTGGTGGCTTCGTCGCACAGCAGGATCTTTGGTTTGGTCGCCAGGGCGCGGGCGATGCCGACGCGTTGCTTCTGGCCACCGGACAACTGCGCCGGGTACTTCTTGGCGTGGTCCGACAGGCCGACACGGGCGAGCAATTCGGCGACGCGCAGGTCGATATCCCTACGCGACAACTCGCCAGCCAGCGTCAGTGGCAGCGCCACGTTGTCGGCGACAGTCTTGGACGCCAGCAGGTTGAAGTGCTGGAAGATCATCCCGACCTGCTGGCGGAAACGGCGCAGGCCGTTGGCGTCCAGGGCAGTGACTTCTTCGCCATCCACCGTGATCTTGCCGCCACTCGGTTCTTCGAGGCGGTTGATCAGGCGCAGCAGTGTACTTTTGCCCGCGCCGGAATGACCGATCAGACCAAACACCTGGCCGTTCGCGACGGTCAGGCTGGTGGGGTGCAGCGCGGGAATATCCCTACCGGCGACGCGGTAGGTTTTATGGACGTTTTGAAACTCGATCACGTAGCGAACCTTGTGGGGCGCATGGAAAAGGGATCAGCGGTTAGCCGGGCGCGCATTTTAGCCTGTCCGTATAGCGTTTCTTAGCATTTATTTCGCATTCATCCAGCGATTTGGCAATAACGCGATCAAAGGTCATAAAAAAGGAACGGCCCAAAACCTCGTCAGTCACTACTTAAGCAACTCGATTTCCCAGGTGCCGTGCCTGGGGTTTTGCTCAAACGAGCCGGGGATCGCTCTGGCCAATTTGAATAAGGAGTTTTGTCTGATGAGTACCAAGAAGCCAGCCACCCCGCCGAAGAGTGAACTCGCGGGCACCGATACCTTGGACCGTGGCAACACCAACGCCAAGCTGCAGGCCCTGGAGACATTCCGTTCCGATGCGACCGGCCAGGCCCTGCGTACCAACCAAGGCGTGAAGATTTCCGACAACCAGAACACCTTGAAAGTCGGTTCCCGTGGCCCATCGCTGCTGGAAGACTTCATCATGCGTGAAAAAATCACGCACTTTGACCATGAGCGCATCCCGGAGCGCATCGTGCATGCCCGTGGCACCGGCGCCCATGGTTATTTCCAGACGTATGAGAACCATTCGGCGCTGACCAAGGCTGGGTTCCTGCGTGACCCTGGGCATAAAACGCCGGTATTCACGCGCTTTTCCACCGTGCAGGGCCCGCGTGGCTCAGGGGATACGGTGCGTGATGTGCGCGGTTTTGCGGTTAAGTTTTTCACCGAAGAAGGCAACTTCGACCTGGTGGGCAACAACATGCCGGTGTTTTTCATTCAGGACGCGATCAAGTTTCCTGACTTCGTGCACGCCGTAAAGCCTGAACCACACAATGAAATTCCTACCGGCGGATCGGCGCACGATACGTTCTGGGACTTCGTTTCGCTGCAGCCTGAATCCGCTCATATGGTGATCTGGGCAATGTCTGACCGCGCCATTCCAAAAAGCCTGCGCAGCATGCAGGGCTTTGGTGTGCACACCTTCCGACTGGTGAATGCCGAGGGCAAATCCAACTTCGTCAAATTCCACTGGCGCCCTACGGCGGGTACTTGCTCGCTGGTGTGGGACGAGGCGCAGAAGTTGGCCGGTAAAGATACCGACTACCACCGTCGCGATCTCTGGGAAGCCATTGAAATGGGCGACTACCCCGAGTGGGAGTTGGGTGTGCAGGTTATCCCCGAGGATAAGGAGCATGCCTTCGACTTCGACATTCTCGACCCCACGAAGCTGATTCCGGAAGAGCTGGTGCCAATCACCCCGCTGGGCAAGATGGTGTTGAACCGCAACCCGGATAACTTCTTTGCAGAAGTCGAGCAGGTCGCGTTTTGCCCGGGCCATATCGTGCCGGGTATCGACTTCTCCAATGACCCGCTGCTGCAAGGTCGGTTGTTTTCCTACACCGATACACAGATCAGCCGACTGGGCGGCCCGAACTTTCACCAGTTGCCGATCAACCAGCCCGTGACGCCGCTGCACAACAACCAGCGTGATGCCATGCACCGCAGCACCATCGATAAAGGTCGTGCGTCCTACGAGCCGAATTCGATTGATGGTGGCTGGCCTAAAGAAACTCCGCCTGCGGCACAGGATGGTGGCTTCGAGACTTATCCGGAGCGCATCGATGCCCACAAGATCCGTGAGCGCAGCGAGTCATTCGGCGATCACTTCTCCCAAGCGCGCCTGTTCTTCCGCAGCATGAGCAAGCACGAGCAAGAGCACATCATCGCGGCGTATAGCTTTGAGTTGGGCAAGGTAGAGCGTGAGTTCATTCGTGCCCGCCAAGTCAACGAGATCCTGGCGAATATCGACCTGGAACTGGCCAAGCGCGTGGCCCAGAACCTGGGGCTGCCAGCACCGACCAAAGGCACCGTGCCGGAGCGTCAAACCAAGCCGGAGCGCTCGCCAGCGTTGAGCCAGGCGAACCTGCTGCCGGGCGATATCAAGACCCGCAAGGTGGCGATCCTGGCAGCCAATGGCGTGGACGGCGTGGCGATTGCCGCGCTGAAAAAAGCACTGGAAGCAGAAGGGGCGCACGCCAAGCTGCTGGGGCCAACCTCGGCGCCGGTGAAGACGGCCGATGGCAAGAGCCTGCCGGTGGATGCGTCGATGGAAGGCATGCCGTCCATTGCGTTTGATGCGGTGTTCGTCCCTGGCGGGAAGGACTCGGTGAAAGCCTTGAGCGGTGATGGGGTGGCGTTGCACTTCCTGTTAGAGGCGTACAAGCACCTCAAGGCGATTACAGTCGCCAGTGACGCGAAGCCGTTGTTGGACCTGCTTAAACTTGAGGTGGATGCGGGGCTGATCGTGGGATCGGATGCCAAGGCGTTCAAGGCGTTTTTTGCCGCGATCGGCCAGCATCGGGTCTGGGATCGCGAGCCTAAGGCCAAGGCGATTCCAGCTTAAGGTATTGGTTGTCGGTTAGATCGCTATCGCCGGCAAGCCGGCTCCTACAGGTTGAAGGGTAGGAGCCGGCTTGCCGGCGATGCTTTTTTAGTCCGCCTTGCGCGGAATCAGCACGACCTGCGCCGGAATGCTCTTCAGAATCTGACGGTGAATCTTCAGGTCATATCCCGAATCGATACGCTTCACCCGTTTGGTCAGCAACGTGGCCAGCCACGGGTAATCCTCTGTGCGCGGCGCCTGGATGCTCACGTCGCACTGGTAATTCACTACGTCGGTGGCAATTGCATCCAGCTGGTGGCGCAGTTCTTCGATATTGGTGAGGTTCAGCGCCACGGTGGTGCTTGGCGCCGCTGGGTCGATGACCTTGGCGGCGGGCTTGGCTTCGGCGGCCTTGAGGGCCTCCTCCGCTTTATCCAGCTCGACTTTGCGGGCGTGGGTGATGGCGCTGTTGACGCCGCCGGTCAGTGCGGGCGCCTTGGGCATCAGGGCGCGGGCGCGGCTCAGGGCGGTTGCAGCGGCGTTGACGTCACCCTTTTGCAGCACGATCTGGCTGCGCTGCAGGTAGGCTTCCGCCAACTGACGCTGATAGTTTTCCAGCACCGGGTCGTTGGGCGACTGGGCTTGCAGTGCCGCCAGCTGGTCTTCGGCAGTGGCCAACTCGCTGCTGGCCAGGTTTTGTTCCAGCTGCGCGATGGCCGCAGCGCGTGCGTCCGGGGCCTCGGGGGCGGCGGGCGGTGTGCTTTGACAGGCGCCCAGCAGCAGGGAAAATGCGGCAAGGAGCAGATAACGGGAGGTGAACGGCTTCATTCCTGCGACTCTCTATTTGCGCAAAAAGCGAGCAAGTCTACACCCCTCGACGGGGCAGGACAAAACTCAGCAGAAACAGGGCGGCGGCCGTGACCACAATCGATGGCCCGGCTGGCGTGTCCTTGAACCAGGACAGCGCCAGGCCCCCGCACACGGCAAGCATCCCCAGCACACTGGCGCCGACCGCCATCTGCTCCGGCGAACGGGCATGGCGCTGGGCGGCGGCTGCGGGAATGATCAGCAGCGATGTGATCAACAATACGCCGACAATCTTCATCGCGACAGCAATCACCACGGCGATCAACAACATCAGGGCCATGCGCAGGCTTGGCACGGGCAAGCCTTCCACCGTGGCCAGTTCTTCATGCACGGTGATTGCCAGCAACGGTCGCCACAGGGCCACCAGCAAGACCAGCACGGCCGCGCTGCCACCTAGGATCCACGCAAGATCAGTGGTGCTGATTGCCAGCAGGTCGCCGAACAGGTAGGCCATCAGGTCGATGCGCACTTCATGCATGAAGCTCAGCACCACCAGGCCCAGCGACAGCGTGCTGGGTGCCAGGATGCCCAGCAAGGTGTCGGAGGCCAGCGGCTGGCGCTGTTGCAGGGTCACCAGCAATACCGCCAGCAGCAGGCAGCCCACGGTTACCGCAATAGTCGGGCTGACATCCAGCAAAAAGCCCATGGCGACGCCCAAGAGCGCGGCATGTGACAACGTGTCGCCAAAATAGGCCATGCGTCGCCACACCACGAACGAACCCAATGGGCCCGCCACCAACGCCAAAGCCAAGCCTGCCAGCAGGGCGTAGAGCAGAAAATCAGCCATGCTTGCAGCTATCTCCATGAACGTGGGTATGAGGTGTTGCGGGATCGTCGACCACGGCGCCATGCAGGTCATGGGCGTGGTCGTGATGGTGGTGGTAGATCGCCAGGCTCTGGGCGTTCTTGCCGAACAGCTCGACGAAGGCCGGGTCGCCGCTGACTTGTTCCGGGTGGCCAGAGCAGCACACGTGACGGTTGAGGCACACCACCTGGTCGGTGGTGCTCATCACCAGGTGCAAATCGTGGGACACCATCAACACGCCGCAGCCATGGCGGTCGCGCAGACGGGTGATCAGGCTGTACAGCTCGGCCTGGCCGGCGACGTCGACGCCTTGCACGGGCTCATCCAGCACCAGCAGTTCCGGCTCGCGCAACAAGGCGCGGGCCAGCAGCACGCGCTGCATTTCGCCGCCGGAGATACTTTGCACCGGGCTGTCGATCACCTGTTCGGCGCCGACTTCTTTGAGCGCCGCTTGCGCGCGGGCACGGTCCACGCCCGGCACCAGGCGCAGGAAGCGCAACACGGACAGTGGCAGGGTCGGGTCCACGTGCAGCTTCTGCGGCATGTAGCCGACCCGCAGCTTGGGCTTGCGCCACACACTGCCGGTGTCGGGCTTGAGCAGGCCGAGTACGGCGCGCACCAGGGTGGTCTTGCCGGCGCCGTTGGGGCCGATCAGGGTGACGATCTGCCCAGGCTCGACGCTTAGCGCGATGTTGTCCAACACGGCTTGCCCGGCGAACGTGACCCCGACCTGTTCCAGGCGGATTAACGCGTTGCTCATCAAGCCCCCTGGCAGCCCGCGCACAGGCCGACCACTTCGACCGTTTGCCCTTCGACCCGGAAGCCGACGTCGGCAGAGCTCTTGATAATGGCGTCGCTGATGCTTTTTTGTTCAAGCTCGATGGCGGCGTGGCACTCGCGGCAGATCAGGAACTGGCCCTGATGCGCGTGTTCCGGGTGGCTACAACCGACAAAGGCGTTCAACGAAGCGATACGGTGCACCAGGCCGTTTTCCAGCAAGAAGTCGAGCGCACGGTACACGGTTGGCGGCGCGGCGCGGCGGCCATCCTGCTCACTGAGCACGCCCAGGATGTCGTAGGCGCCCAACGGCTTGTGGCTCTGCCACACCAGTTCCAGCACGCGGCGACGCAAGGCGGTCAGGCGCAGACCCTTCTGTGTGCACAGGGTATCGGCCTCCGACAGCGCGGTATGCACGCAGTGAGAGTGGTCGTGGGGACGGCTGGCAAGCGGTGTTTTAGGCATGAGCGGCGGCAGACATTTGATAGAGACGTTATTATGTTACCCGTTCCTACGCCATTGAGTGGTCATCGTGTCCCGACTTTTTCCCGTTTTTGTCGTATTTGTCACCAGTTTGTTCATCGCGAGCGCCGCTCAGGCCGAGGTCAAAGTGCTGACCAGCATCAAACCGTTGCAACTGATTGCCGCAGCTGTGCAGGACGGAGTAGCCGTTCCTGAGGTTTTATTGCCGCCGGGTGCGTCGCCGCATAACTATGCGCTGCGTCCATCCGACGTACGGCGCGTGCAGTCGGTGGACCTGTTGTACTGGATCGGCCCGGATATGGAGAGTTTCCTGCCGCGCGTGCTGAAAGGTCGTACGGCCGCGACAGTGGCAGTGCAGGATCTGCCAGGCATGAAGCTGCGTCGTTTTGCCGAAGATAGCCACTCACACGCCGATGAAGCCGACGAACACGACCACGATCACCGCCCGGGCAGCCTGGATGCGCACTTGTGGTTGTCGACGGTGAATGCTCGGGTGATTGCTGCGCGCATGGCGGCTGACCTGGCTGCCGCCGACCCGGCCAATGCCGCGCGTTATCAGAGCAACGCTAAGGCCTTCGAAGAGCGCCTCGATGCGCTGGACGCTCGCCTGAAAGCCCGCCTGGCGCCGATCGATGGCAAGCCTTACTTCGTGTTCCACGAAGCCTTCGATTACTTCGAAGACGCTTACGGCCTCAAGCACACCGGCGTTTTCAGCGTAGCTGCTGAGGTACAACCTGGTGCCCAGCATATAGCGGCGATGCGTACGCGTTTGCAGGAAGTGGGCAAGACCTGCGTGTTCAGCGAGCCGCCGTTGCGTCCGCGCCTGGCTGAAACACTGGTCTCCGGTTTGCCGGTGAAGCTGGCGGAGTTGGATGCGTTGGGCGGGTATACCCCGGCTACCGCTCAGGGTTATGAGCAGGTGTTGGAGAAGTTGGGTAATGACTTGGCGGGTTGCCTGGAGTCCTTGTAGGAGCCGGCAAGCCGGCTCCTACAAAGGTTAGAGTGCGAAGGGCAGTTGCACAGTCACGTGCTGACGCTGCACCAGCCGATGCTCGAACTCCGCCGGGTCATGGATCAACACGTCCTGCCCGGCAAACGACTCCGCCGCGATCAGGCGTGACAACCAAAACCGCACACAGGCCACGCGCAGCATCGTCGGCCACAACTCGGCTTCCTTGGCGGTAAACGGTCGCAGGCCCGCATAGGCTCCCAGCAATGCCCGTGCGCGTTGCCCATCAATCACGCCATCGGCGTCCGAGCACCAGTCATTCAAGGCGATCGCCACGTCATAGAGCATTGGCCCAGAGCAGGCGTTGTAGAAGTCGATCAAGCCTGTAAGGTGCGTGCCTTCGAACATCGCGTTGTCACGGAACAGGTCGGCGTGGACGTTGGCGCGCGGCAGGGCGAGGATCTGGGCCTTGTGGGCTTCGATCTCACTCAGCGCATCCTGCAGCAGACGCTGTTGTGCGTCGTCCAAGTGCGAAATCAACTGCGCGCCTTCGCTGAGCATCCAGTCCAGGCCCCGATCGGTTTTACGCTCCAGCACCTTCTCGCCCTGTGTTGCCAGGTGCAGATGACCCAGCAGGTCACCCACCTGGGCGCAGTGCTGGGCGTTGGCATCCTTGATGTGCTTGCCGGCCAGGCGCGGTTGCAGCAGTGCCGGCTTGCCTTTCAGCTCGCGCAAGGCCACGCCGTCGGTGGTGCGCAGGGCGTAGGGCACGGGCAGGTCGGCGTCGTGGAGCACGTCGAGCAGTTCAATGAAGAACGGCATTTCCGCGACCGGACCGCGTTCAACCAGGGTCAGGACGAACTCGCCCTGCTCCAGGCTGATAAAGAAATTGGTGTTTTCACTACCGGCGGCAATCCCCTGGAAGTCGATCAGGCGGCCGAGGCCGTAAGGGGCGAGAAAGGTTTCCAGCTCGGGCCGAGCCAGGGGGGTGAACACAGACATGGTTAAAACTGCCAGTACGGGCGCCGCAGTGCGCGGCGCCAATTTAAGTTAAGAAATCATTTCCATTCGAAAATCTTCCATGACGGGATCAGCATATCCGGCTGGTCAGAGCGGATGAAGTTCGCATCGGTTCCATCCGCGCGCACCAGGAAATACGGAGGCGCGCCCTTCGGCGTTACCTTGATCGCATACAGGAAACCGTTCTGACGGTACTCCTGGATGGTCTTGTCGCCTTCCGTGCGAATGGTCACTTCCGGATCGCCTCCAGGCGCATCGTCTGCCGCCATGGCAGCCATCGGAGCGAGTGCAATCAAGCCGGTCAACAGCAGGCGATTGAATGTACGCATGATAACCTTGTCCCTTTGTCGTCATTGGTCCGGCTATTCTAGCGCCTGACCCGCCGAAAAGGTTGATTCTGCTCATGAGCCAAGCACCCCTCGTCCTGGTGGACGGTTCTTCTTATTTGTACCGCGCGTTCCACGCGTTGCCACCGCTGACCACCTCCAAAGGCCTGCCCACCGGTGCGGTCAAGGGCGTGTTGAACATGCTCAAGAGCCTGCGCAAGCAGTATCCGGGCAGCCCGTTCGCGGTGGTTTTTGACGCAAAGGGTGGGACCTTTCGCGATGACATGTACGCCGAATACAAGGCCAACCGCCCGAGCATGCCCGATGACATGCGCCTGCAGATCGAGCCCCTGCACCAGAGCGTGATCGCCCTGGGTTTCCCGTTGCTCTGCGTCGAAGGCGTCGAAGCCGATGACGTGATTGGCACCCTGGCGCGCAGCAGCGCGGCTGCCAACCGCCCGGTGGTGATCTCGACCGGTGACAAGGACATGGCGCAGTTGGTCGACGGGCACATTACCTTGGTCAACACCATGACCGGTAGTTCGATGGATATCGACGGCGTAAAGGAGAAATTCGGCGTCGCTCCGGAGCAGATCATCGACTACCTGGCGCTGATGGGGGATTCGTCCGACAACATTCCAGGCGTTCCGGGCATTGGTCCCAAGACTGCTTCCGGCTTGCTCGTCGGTGTGAACGGTGGCATCAAAGAGCTTTATGAACAGCTGGATATCGTGCCGACCCTGCCTATCCGTGGCGCCAAGACGCTGCCGGCCAAGCTGGAAGAACATCGCGAGAGTGCGTTTCTTTCCTACCAGTTGGCGACGATCAAGTGTGATGTGCCGCTGGATGTGGGCCTGGATGACTTGCACCTGATCGAGCCGGATCGCGAGAAGCTGCTGGAGCTGTATACGCTGCTGGAGTTCAAGAGCTGGTTTGATGAAATCCAGCGCGACGCCAAGCGTGTGGAGCTCAAGGCGGCACCTGTTGCTGAGGAAGTCGTTGAGGCAGTGGCGCCGACAGAGGCGAGCTACACCACTATCCTCGACCAGGCGACCTTCGATGTCTGGCTGAAAAAGCTCAACGACGCGAAGTTGTTCGCTTTCGACACCGAAACCACCGGTATCGACGCCCAACAGGCGCAGTTGGTCGGCGTGTCCTTCGCCGTCCAGCCCCACGAAGCGGCCTATATCCCGCTGACCCATTCCTACATTGGCGCGCCGGAGCAGTTGGATCGCGACACCGTACTGCTGGCCCTCAAGCCGCTGCTGGAAGACCCGACCAAGCTCAAGGTCGGCCAGCATGCCAAGTTCGACATGAACATCCTGGCCAACTGCGCCATCGGTGGCGACCCGGCGCACGGCATAACCGTACGCGGCATCGCCTTCGACACCATGCTCGAATCCTATGTGCTCAATTCCACGGCCACCCGCCACGACATGGACAGCCTGGCCAAGAAGTACTTGGACTACGACACTGTCGCTTTCCAGGACATCGCCGGCAAAGGCGCCAAGCAGCTGACGTTCGACCAGATCGCGCTGGAGCAGGCTGGCCCGTATGCGGCAGAAGACGCCGATATCACCTTGCGCCTGCATCAGGCGTTGTTTGCGCAACTGGCCGCCATCCCAAGCCTGGCGAGTGTGCTCACGGATATCGAAATCCCGTTGGTGCCGGTGCTGGCCCGTATCGAGCGCCAAGGCGCGCTGGTCGACAAGGATTTGCTGGGCATCCAGAGCATCGAGTTGGGCAACAAGATGGTCGAACTGGAGCGCCAGGCGTTCGAGATCGCTGGCGAGGAGTTCAACCTGGGCTCGCCCAAACAGCTCGGCGCGATCCTTTACGAGAAACTCGGCCTGCCGGTACTGAAAAAAACCGGCAAGGGCCAAGCATCCACGGCTGAAGAAGTGCTGGCCAAGCTGGCCGAAGATGACTACCCGCTGCCCAAGGTGCTGATGCAGTACCGCAGCATGAGCAAGCTGAAAAGTACCTACACCGATCGCCTGCCGGAGCAGATCAACCCGCGCACCGGGCGCATCCACACGTCCTATCACCAGGCGGTGGCGGCGACCGGGCGGTTGTCCTCCAGTGATCCGAACCTGCAGAACATCCCGGTGCGTACCGCCGAAGGGCGGCGGATCCGCCAGGCGTTCGTCGCGCCCAAGGGCTACAAAATGTTGGCGGCGGACTACTCGCAGATCGAACTGCGGATCATGGCGCACCTGTCCAAGGACGAAGGCCTGATGAACGCCTTCCGCGACAACCTGGACGTGCACACCGCCACGGCGGCAGAAGTGTTCAAGGTTGAACTGGGCGAGGTCACTTCGGATCAACGCCGCAGCGCCAAGGCGATCAACTTCGGCCTGATCTATGGCATGGGTGCGCAGAAGCTGGGCAAGGACATTGGCGTCGATACCAAGACGGCCAAGGCGTATATCGATGTGTATTTCGCCCGTTATCCCGGGGTTCGCGAGTACATGGAGCGCACCCGCGCCCAGGCGGCTGATCAGGGTTATGTCGAGACGTTCTTCGGCCGCCGCCTGTACTTGCCGGACATCAACTCCAATAAGCCCCAAGAGCGCGCAGCGGCAGAACGTACCGCGATCAATGCGCCGATGCAGGGCACAGCGGCGGACATCATCAAGAAAGCCATGGTGCGGGTGGACAATTGGCTGACCGACTCAGGCTTGGATGCCAAGGTGATCCTGCAGGTGCACGATGAACTGGTGCTGGAGGTGCGTGAGGATCTGGTAGCGCAGGTCAGCGAGAAGATTCGCGAGCATATGAGCGCTGCCGCGCAGTTGGATGTACCGCTGCTGGTGGAAGTGGGCGTGGGCAACAACTGGGACGAAGCGCACTGAGTCTGGGACTCTGCCATCACCTTGCGTGCTGGCAGAGTGCTTTAGTCCGGAAATCGCCGTCGGTTATTTCAAATAGTTTTTCGAACCTGCCGGAACTTAACCCGTGAACTGCTACTCAGAGTTACTGAATGGGTGGTGAAGCCCTTCAATGCTCCTATGTTGTGTTAAGTGTTGGCAGATATCTGGACCCCGCCCTAGCGGTCCGGAACTTGAACCCCGAACTTCCCCTCCCCATAAGAAGTCCGGGGTTTTTTTTGCCTGCAGAAAAGTTACTCGGCCAGTTCTGCGCCCTTGTCTGCCAATTCCATCCAGCCTGCCAGCACCGTGTAAGCCTCTTCCAGGCCCATGCGTTTGGGCGCCGAGAACAGCTGGATAGTGATCGCATCACCCCAACCTTTGCGGATGTCGGACTGCACTTTGAGCAGGGTGTTCTTGGCTGCGCCGTAGGTCAGCTTGTCGGCCTTGGTCAGCAGGATGTGCATTGGCATGCCGCTGGCGACGGCCCAGTCGAGCATCAACAGGTCGAAGTCGGTCATCGGATGGCGGATGTCCATCATCAGAATCAAACCCTTCAAACTCTCGCGGCCACCCAGGTAAGCCTCTAGGTGACGCTGCCAGTGCAGCTTCAACGGGATAGGTACTTTTGCGTATCCGTAGCCCGGCAGGTCGACCAGACGCCGATCATCGTCTAGCTTGAAGAAATTGAGGAGTTGCGTGCGGCCCGGGGTTTTCGAGGTGCGTGCCAGGCTGGCGTGGGTCAGGGTGTTCAGCGCGCTGGACTTGCCAGCGTTGGAGCGGCCGGCAAAGGCGACTTCAAAGCCTTCGTCATCGGGGCATTGGTCAACTTTGGCGGCGCTGAGCATGAACGTGGACTGTTGGCACAGACCGAGGATGGGATTCTTGAGTTGCATGAGATTTCCGATGTGGGCGGTGCCGAAAAAGGGTGCGGCAAGCGGTGTCGTTTCCGTTTCAGTAGCGCCAGTATATAATGCCGCAGATTTTGTGTGTGCTTTGTCCCAGCGAAGGATGAAGTTCACGGGAGCGATAGACCTTTATTGCGCATTAGAACGCAAAACGCTCTCAAACCCTGAAATGGTCGACGTATGACCAAGTGGTTGCTCGCTATCGGTGTCCTGGTCCCGCTTTACGGCGCTCAGGCTACACAGGATCCGGAAGCGGTGTACAACCGAGTGTGCGTGGACACGCTGGTGCAGCACGTGACCCAGGGTTTCAAGGCAATGCCGCCGCGTGGTTTGTGCATGGACTGCAGTACTGAGGATTACCAGGCCGTCATTCAATTGATGGTGAGTAAACCCGGTAGATAACTCTTAAACCCCTTAGCCGTAGTTGGATTAGCTGATGAACAAACTGATCGTGAGTCTGCTGTTGACCTTGGGCATCACCGGTGTTGCCCATGCTGCAGGCGACGCTACAGCGGGCCAGGCGAAAGCCGCCGTATGTGGTGCTTGCCATGGACCGGATGGTAACAGCCCGGCGCCGAACTTCCCCAAACTGGCCGGCCAGGGCGAACGTTACCTGACCAAGCAGATGCAGGATATCAAGTCCGGCAAGCGCACGGTCCTGGAAATGACCGGCTTGTTGACCAACCTCAGCGATCAGGACCTGGCAGACATCGCGGCGTATTTTGCCAGCCAGAAGGGCAGCGTGGGAGCTGCTGATCCGAAATTGGTCGCCCGTGGCGAGAAACTGTTCCGTGGCGGTGACCTGGAAAAAGGCCTGCCTGCCTGCACCGGTTGCCACTCGCCCAATGGCGCGGGCATCGCCGCCGCCGGCTTCCCGCACCTGAGCGGCCAGCACGCCACCTATATCGCCAAGCAGTTGACCGATTTCCGCAAGGAAGAGGCCGGGCGTGCCAACGATGGCGACGCGGCAATCATGCGCACCATTGCTCGCAAGCTGAGTGATGAAGACATCGCGGCGGTCTCCAGCTACATCCAGGGCCTGCACTGAGATGCACACTACGTTAACGCTCGATTAATCCATCGATGCAAGCATAAAAAGGGTGGCTTAGGCTGCCCTTTTTTGTGGCCGCTACCGTTACACTAACGAACTCATGCCCGCGTAGACCTGTCACAACAAAGGTCGCGTGAGGCGACTTTATTTGTCCAGGAGTAAAGCATGCGTAATCTGATCCTCAGCGCCGCTCTCGTCACTGCCAGCCTCTTCGGCATGACCGCACAAGCTGCCGACGTGCCGCTTGAAGCCGGTAAAACCTATGTTGAATTGGCTAACCCGGTTCCGGTTTCGGAGCCCGGCAAGATCGAAGTAGTGGAGCTGTTCTGGTACGGCTGCCCGCATTGCTACGCCTTTGAGCCGACCATCAACCCATGGGTTGAGAAACTGCCTAAGGACGTCAACTTCAGACGTATCCCCGCCATGTTCGGCGGCCCATGGGATGCCCACGGCCAGCTGTTCCTGACCCTGGAAGCCATGGGTGTGGAGCACAAGGTCCACAACGCAGTATTCGATGCGATCCAGAAACAGGGCAAGCGCCTGACCAAGCCAGACGAAATGGCTGACTTCGTGGCCACCCAAGGTGTCGACAAGGACAAGTTCCTGGCCACCTTCAACTCCTTCGCCATCCAGGGCCAGATCAAACAGGCCAAAGAGCTGGCGCAGAAGTACGGCGTGCAAGGCGTTCCGACCATGATCGTCAACGGCAAATACCGTTTCGACCTGGGCACCTCCGGTGGTCCTGAGCAGACCCTCAATGTTGCCGACCAGCTGATCGCCAAAGAGCGCGCAGCCAAGTAAGGGGCCTGTCATGCGTCGCTGGGGTACCGAACGTGTGGTTGGCCTGCATGACCCGCAGGTCAACGAACATCACCTGGAATCCACAGGCCTGCCGGCAGACAGCCGCCTGCGTCTGCTGAGCTTCAATATCCAGGTGGGTATCAGTACCGAGAAGTACCGGCATTACCTCACCCGTGGCTGGCAGCACCTGCTGCCCCACAACGGTCGAGCTGGCAACCTGCAGAAGATCGGCAACCTGTTGAGCGACTTCGATCTGGTTGCCCTGCAGGAAGCCGACGGCGGCAGCATGCGCTCCGGTTACATCAACCAGGTCGAACACCTGGCCCAGCTGGGTGCCTTTCCCTACTGGTACCAGCAACTCAATCGCAACCTCGGGCGCCTGGCGCAGCACAGCAATGGCGTGCTCAGCCGCTTGAAACCCTCCGCCATCGAAGATCACCCGCTGCCAGGCCCCAAGGGCCGGGGCGCGATCCTCGTACGGTTTGGCGAAGGCCCGGAAGCCTTGGTGGTGGTGATGATGCACCTGGCGCTGGGTGCCCGCACCCGCACCCTGCAACTGGCCTACATCCGAGAGCTGATCGGCAATTACAAACATCAGGTGCTGATGGGGGACATGAACACCCACGCCAGCGATCTGTTGCAGAATTCTCCGTTGCGCGACCTCGGGCTACTGGCGCCACAAGCCGAAGCCACGTTCCCCAGCTGGCGCCCGCAACGCTGTCTTGACCATATCCTGCTCAGTCCTACCCTCACACTTGAAAGTGTGCAGGTGCTGGCGCAGCCCATCTCCGATCACCTGCCGGTCGCGGTAGAGATTCGTCTGCCGGGGTCGCTCACGGCTGATGCGTTGCCCGCGTTGAGTTCCGGCCCTCGCGGACCTCTTGCATGAGCGACGACGCCCAGCGCTGGAAAGAAAAATACCTTAAAAGCATCGAGCAACAAGAAAAGCTCGAACGCCGTTGGGCGGCCCGCCTCGACCTGCTGCGCCGTGGGCTGGTGCGCAGCACCCTGGCCGCTGAGGGCACCGACCGCGCGGTCGATCAATGCATGAAAGAAATGCGCGACGTTGTCCGCACCGATGATATGGACGCCGCCCTTGCCGCCTTGCTGCCGCGCCTGGAAAAGGCCGTGCTGGATTCGGAACAGCGCCGTGAAACCCGGGTGGACCAGATCAGCACGGCGCTGACGTCCCTGGTCACGCAACTGCAAAAGCTGCCGCTACCGCGTGAAGTGGCCCGTCCGCTGAAGACGTTCGCCAAGCAGCTAGACGGCCGAGTCAGCCAGGCGCGCGAGATTCCCTTGCTGCTCAGCGAATTGAGTGGCCTGCAAGGCCAGGCGTTGAACAACCTGGAGCCGGACGGCGAAACCCCGCGTCCGGGGCCAGGGCTTTTGCAGCGCTTGTTTGGCTCCAAAGAAGTCGTGAACGAGGCGGTGGAAAATGAACCGACGCCCCGCCCGGCCCCGCAGCCTGCGGTAGCCAAGCCTGCGGATGCCGAGCCACAGCCGCCCGAGCAATCCGAGGAACTGACGCAAGCGTTGCGCGCCTTTGCGCCGCAGCCTCAAGAAACGCTTGCCCCTGTCAGTGAGCCCGTAGCGCCCGCCAAGCTGGCCGAGCCCTCCAGCGAAACCTTCGTCTACGAGGCCCCGCCTCAAGCCGCACCTATTGAAACGCCAGTAGCGCGGGTCGAGCCCGAGGCTCAAGTCGAAGAGCCTGCGCCGGAAAGCGCGCTCGCCGCCTTCATCGAAATGCCTGAGGTTCAGGTCGAAGCGCCGGATGAGACCGTCATCGGTAGTCTGTCGCTGCCTCCGGTGCTGGAGGTCGAAGAGCCAGATCCCGACGAGCTGCAAGCGGATGGCGCCTATGCCTTGCCCGACTCGCCGGAACCGTCCTACAGCTCCGTGGCCAAGCACATCGAGGACACCCTGCTCGGCTTGCTGGAGGAACTCTCGCTGCCCGAGCGCCACCGTCCCCAGGCCGAAGCCATGCGCGAGCGCCTGGCCCACGGTCTGAACTGGTACGAACTGCTGCCGATCCTCGACGACCTGGCCGTATTGATGCTGGCGATCACCGACAGTGGTCAGCATGAGTTCGAGGCATATCTCAAGCAGCTCAACGAGCGGCTTGAAGCCTTTCAGGGGCACTTGCAGGTCGCCAGCGACGGACACGCCGACAGCCGTTCTGCCGCCCGCGAGCTGGACACGCAGATCCGCGAACAGGTCGATGGCCTGCAAAGCAGCGTGCAGGAAGCTGCCGACCTGGACAGCCTCAAGCACGTGCTGGAAAGCCACCTCGAAGGCCTGCTGGGCACAATGGATGAGCACCAGCAGCAGCGTGACCAGCGCGAGCAGGAAACGGCAGCGCGTCTGAAAGGCTTGGCCGAGCGTGTTGCCAATATGGAGCAGGAAGCCCAGGGCTACCGCGAGCACCTGGAGGTGCAGCGCCAGAAGGCCCTGATCGATCCGCTCACCGGGCTGCCCAACCGCGCGGCCTGGAGTGAACGCCTGGATCAGGAGGTCAACACCTGGCATCAGCGCGGCAACAACCTGTCGCTGGCGATGCTGGACCTGGATCATTTCAAGCGTATCAACGATGGTTACGGCCATTTGGCCGGCGATAAGGTACTGAAGATCATCGCCAACGTGCTGCGCAAGCGCCTGCGTCCGAGCGACTTTATCGCGCGTTTTGGCGGGGAAGAGTTTGTGTTGCTGATGCCAAACTCATCTCTGTCGGATGCGCTGGCGGCGGGCGAAGTGTTGCGCGCAGCGATTCAAGCGTGCCCATTTCACTTCAAGGGCGAACCGGTGACTATCACCGTTTCAATGGGGGTAGCGCAGTTCCAGCCGGGAGAGCGCAGTGACCTGGCGCTCAAACGTGCCGATGAGGCGCTGTACCGGGCCAAGGCGGCGGGACGGAATCAGGTGCAGGCCGCCTAAAAGATGTTCCATTTTGTAATTTGACGGTGGGGTCACAAAGGGTACGTTACACTGTTGCATTATCGTCTTCAGTGTAATGTCTTCCGCCATGAAATCTTTGTACTTCGCCTTTGTATTTCTTCTGCTCGCAGGTTGTGCCAGCGGCCCGCGCCTGGACACCAGCCATCCTTCGGTGAACCACGACAACCGCGTGCAGTTCGTGATTGTCCACTACACCTCCACCAACCTTGAACGCTCCCTGGCATTGCTTACGCACGGCCAGGTCAGCAGCCATTACCTGATCGGCGACGACGCCTCCGGCACCATCTACAAGCTGGTGGATGAAAGCCAGCGCGCCTGGCATGCCGGCGAAAGCGAATGGATGGGCCGCACCTGGCTCAACTCCAGCTCCATCGGTATCGAGATCGTGAACCCTGGCTACAAGGACACCCCGACCGGTCGCTTGTGGTACCCGTACTCCGAAGCGCAGGTTAAATCCCTGGTGGTATTGCTCAAGGACATCAGCAAGCGCAACGGCATCGACCCCAAGAACATCATTGGCCACAGTGACATCGCACCGTTGCGCAAGCTGGACCCGGGCCCATTGTTCCCTTGGAAACGCCTGGCCGATGAAGGGTTGGGCGTGTGGCCGAATGCCCAGGCTGTTGCGCGGTTCCAGATGCAATACGCGGCAGAGCTACCGAGCATTACCTGGTTCCAGGAAGAATTGGCCCGTCTGGGTTACCAGACGCCTCAGACAGGGGAGTTGGATGTCGCCACGCGCCATGTCATTGCGGCGTTCCAGATGCATTTCCGGCCGTCGCTGTTTGACGGCACACCGGATGCGGAGAGTGCCGCAATCCTGCGCGCGTTGAATCGAACCTAAAGCGGCAACGCCATATAAAACTGAGTGCCCTGCCCCGGCCGCGAATACACGCCCATGCGGCCGCCGTGCAGTTGCACGATTTCCTTGCAAAGCGCCAGGCCCAGGCCGGCGCCGCCTTTCTTGCGGCCCACTTGGACAAAGGGTTCGAAGATCCGTCCCTGCTGCCCATAAGCGATGCCTTCGCCGTTGTCCTCGACGCTGACAATCACTCGCTCACCATGACGGCGCGCCTGCAGGCGAATCTGCCCACCCGCCGCCGTGTGGCGCAGGGCGTTGCCCAGTAGGTTGTCCAACACCCGCTCAAGCTGTGCCTGGTCTGCATACAACCGAGGCAGGTCGGATTGAGCTTCCACCAGCAATTCGATGTTCTGAGCATTGGCCGGCTCTACGAAGCGTGCACGGGCGTGCTCCAGCAGGTCAGTCACATCGCACGGCCCCAGCGTTAGCTTCTGCAGACCGTTCTGGTAGCGCGAGAAATTCAGCAGGTCATTGATCAACTGCATCAGGCGCTGCATTTCTTCATTGACCGTATCCAGCAAGTCCGCTTCACGGGACTCGGCCGGGAACTTCGCACGCTCGCGAAACAGCCCGAATGCCATGTGCATGCCGGTCACCGGCGTACGCAGCTCATGGGAGGCGCGTAATACGAACTCGCTGCGTACCCGTTCGAAGGCGCGTTGTTCGGTGACATCGTGCAGCACCATCACTGCGCCGAGGATATGCCCCTGGGTATGGCTCACCGGGGTCAAGCTGTACGTCAGCAGGCGCAGTTCGCCTTCCACTTCCACTTCCAAATCGTCCGGCGCCCGCTCCAGGTTGCCGCCGCGCAGTACCAGTTGCAGTTGCTCATCCAGCTCGGGGCGTGCCAGTGCTTCGCCAAGACCTTGACCGAGGCGTTCCTCGTCCCAGCCCAATTGACGCTGGGCCACGGGGTTGAGGTGTTCCAGACGGCCTTGGCGGTCAATCATCAGCAGGCCATCGTCGATGCTGTCGAGTACAGCTTGCAGACGTTGTTGGCCGGCCAGCAACTCATCGACATTGGTTGCCTGATGCTGGCGCAATGCTTCGGCCATGATGCCGAAGCGGCGTGTCAGCTGGTTCATTTCTGCTGCGGATGAGATCGGCAGCGTGACCTCGAAATCGCCCTGGCCGATCTTGTCGGCGGCTTTGGCCAGAGCTTCGATCGGCCCGCCGAAGCGCCGGGCAATGCCATGGGCGGTCACAAACCCGATGATCAGCACTGCAAGCCCCACCAAGCCCAGCAAGCCGGCGATCAGCAACGCGCGCTCACGTGATTTGTGCTCGCTGTTGCTGATGTTCTCCAACGCCTGCTTGTGTTCGTTGATCAGGCCGTTGCGCAACTTATTGAAGGTTTCGGTGAGCTTTTCCTTGGAGCCTGGAGGAGGCGTCGGTTGCTGGGATTCGTCAAAGGCGTCCAGCAGATCCTGATACTGGCCTCGGGCCTTACTGAACCCAGTCCCGCGATCGTCGCGCTGCTCATGGGCGATGCCCTGGTCCAGCAGGTCGAAGTAGCGTTGCTTGGAGGCTTGCAGTGCCTCAGGGTCGGGGCGCTCCTCCAGCATCATGATCAGTTGATCGCCCAAGCTCTGGCGCAGCTTCAGCCCCAAGTCCAGCGTGATGAAGTTGCTGCGAATCAGGGATTCCTGGGTCTTGGCCATTTGCATGACGCTGACCAGGCCCAGGATCAAACCCAACAGGGCGACGGTGATCAACGCTGAGATACTCAGGAACAACCGAGTACGCAGCTTCATCGCTAACTTCATAAGGTGCAGCTCACAGGTTGTACTGTTTGCGTTTGCGGTACAGGGTCGATGCGTCGATGCCCAAGGTGCGGGCGGCCTGGTCCAGTGTGTCGCTGGTGGCGAGCACGGCGCCGATATGGGCTTTTTCCAACTGATCCAGGCTGAGCGCCGCGCCAATGCGTGGGGCGTTGTTTCCGGGTTGTTCGGCCATGCCCAGGTGGGTGATTTCCACCTTCTCTTGCGGGCAGATAATACTGGCGCGCTCCACCACGTTGCGCAGTTCGCGGATATTGCCCGGCCAGCGGTAGTTGAGCAGTGCTTCGCGCGCTTCATCGCTGAAGCCACGCGCCGGTCGGGCGTATTCCTTGACGAAGCGCGCCAGGAAGCGATCGGCCAGGGTCAGGATGTCCTCACTGCGCTCGCGCAGCGGCGGCAAGTGCAAGGTGATGACATTGAGGCGGTACAACAAGTCTTCGCGGAAGCGGCCGTCGCGGACCATGTCTTCCAGATTCAGGTTGGTGGCTGCCAGGATACGCACGTCAGCACGGCGAGTGACCGGATCGCCCACCCGCTCGTATTCCTTATCCTGAATAAAGCGCAGCAACTTGGGTTGCAATGTGAGGGGAAAGTCGCCGATCTCATCGAGAAACAGCGTGCCGCCGTCCGCTTGGTTAACGCGGCCCAAGGTACTTTCGCTGGCGCCAGTAAACGCACCGCGGCTATGACCAAACAACTCGCTTTCCATCAGTTCTGCGGTCAGCGACGGGCAGTTGATGGTGACGCAGGATTTTTTCGAGCGCTTGCTCCAGCCGTGTATGGCGCGGGCGAGTTCGCCTTTACCGGTACCGGATTCGCCCAGGATCAGAATGTTGGCATCGGTGCCGGCCACTTGGCGCGCGGTTTCCAGTACCACCATCATTGCAGGGCTATGGGAATCGAGGCCGTCTTTCGGCTGGCGCACTTCGCCTTCAAGGGCTTCGAGGCGTGCGGAGAGTTGGCGTACTTCCAACTGCTTGGCGGTGGCGAGGCGCAGTTGATCAGGGCTGCAAGGCTTGACCAGGTAATCGGCAGCGCCGGCCTGGATCGCATCAACGGCGGTATCGACTGCAGAGTGGGCGGTCACAATCACAACACGCATCCACGGCGCCTGAACGCGCATCTGGGCCAGTACATCCAGGCCATTGTCCTCGCCCAGGCGCAGATCGAGGAAGCATAAGTCGAACACCTGGCGCTGCATCAAGGCATCGGCCTGAGCGGCGCTGTTCGCGGTGGCTACGGTGTAGCCTTCATCTTCCAGGCAATAACGGAAGGTGCGGAGGATCGCGGATTCGTCATCCACTAAAAGAATACGGCCTTGAAGTTCCTTGGCTGATTCCATCTGTCCCGCGCTCCTTAAACTATGAATGATGGTGTTTAGTCCCGGAATAATCGGGCAAGTTGCATGGTTTATTCTGATCCATAAAAGGCAGCGTCGTGCAGCTATCTGCATCGTTGCCTACAAAGCCCCGGCTGATGGCGTTTTCATGCCGTCTTGCCACTTCGGCAGCACTCATTCCGTGTTCTATCCATTGATCCGACCGCTGGCCATCGTGCATTTCGCACGGCGCCCAGACGGGCATCGTGCAGGATGCTGGGGGTCAACCCAATCGTCAATATTCAACTCATTGATTTTATTGAGTTTTATTTTGTAAAAAAGCTGGCATGCACTCTGCAATACCTCTCCCAACGAATAATCAAAATGCGGGAGAACAGCAGCATGACTCGCCAAAGCCTCAGCCAATTGCGTGTATCGCCACTGCGCTTGCAACAAGGCCTGTTTGCCAGCCTGGCCCTGATGGTCACGCTGATTGGCGGCCAGCAGTTGCAACATTGGCAGCAGAGTCAGCAGCAGATCCCCCAGTTTGAACGTCCGGCCATGACCCAAACCCATTTCCGTTCCGTTGGCAGTGTTGCTGCCGATGCAACAGCCCCGCAATTGCGGATGGTTGATCAGGAGTCTGCCCTGAGTGAACTGCCATCCCAGGAGCGTTGGGTGTTTTAGGCACCAACAGCCGCTTGTATTGAGCGGCTGCACGGCACTACCGCTGTTACCCCTATAAAAGCGTAAGGAGAATCACCATGTTGAGTTGGGCAATCACGTTTCTGATCATCGCCATTGTGGCTGCAGTCCTGGGCTTCGGTGGTATCGCGGGCACCGCCACGGGTATCGCAAAAATTCTGTTTGTGGTCTTCCTGGTGATGTTCATCGCTTCCTTCTTCTTTGGTCGTCGCGGCCGAGGCTGAACATGACGACTTTGCCTCTTAAAGCTATTGCTGCCGCCCTGCTCCTGGGCGGCAGCGGCTTGGCGATGGCCGCCAATGACGGCCAATCCCGGGCCAACGAATTGCTCAGTGCGGACCCGCAATACCGCGAAACCTGGCAAGGCGTGGTGAAGAAAGAAGAACGGCTGCCGGAATGGGTGATGAACCTGTCGGGTACGGCCGAACAAATGAATGCCGTGGAAGAAGATGGCGACAAGTACTTGGTCGGGCCGCTATGCGAAACCGCTGACACGTGCCTGAACAAACGCCTGATCGTTGCCTTCAGCCTCGACAAGGAAGATGCCTACGCCATGTTGGTGGAAGTCCCGGCCGGTCTTCCGGCGGACAAATCCCCGACGCGGCATGCCGATTACCGTTTTATCGGTAAGCCGGATGAAGGCATGCAGAAGTTGCTCATGGAGCAGCTGAAGAAAGATCCGAATTGGTATTAGGTTCCGTCTGACGCGTCTGTCGTCTGCGAAGCCTGCGTCCATAGAAAGAAGCCTCTCGCTTCTTTCTGTTTGCATCGCTCGCCAAGGGCGGTGCATGACCAAGGGGTCGGGTTGCTCTGATCAATCTGGATCGGCGTGACCTACGGGCACAGGGAGTGCCTGCGCAAGGGCCGGGTCAGGCGAAAAGCTGCGACGCAGGTTCACAAGCTCACGGCTTGCTGAACTTGCGGCGGGCTTATTTCTCTTTTGTTATGCCCTCCTTAGTCGAATATTTCCCTTCTGCTTGTTCAGAACCATTTCTTGGTATGTCCGGTCGACCATCTATCGATAAAATTTGAGGGTGCCCATAGGACATTTCCGACACTAAACGACGGAATTCCCAGACATTTCTGCCGGCGCTTGAAAGACGTCCTAATTCTCTGAGCGAGCCGGGTTTGGCCGGTTCACGGCATGTATGTCGGACAAAATGTCACATTTGAACTGACCGTTCGGACAGTTATTATGAAAAAAAGCCATGCCGATTCGGCATAGGGTAGGCGTTTACGGCATTAGACGTCGCTCCCTTGCATGGGAATAGTTGCGCCTTTTTTCGCCTGCCAGTAAGCCATTTCGGCCACGCTGCGGTGACCTTCCATGGAGGCAGATGCACACACTTTTTCGCTCTCGAGCGTTGCAGCTGGCGCATTTGCCTTAAGTTCACTTGAAGTAAGGGTAATGACATGAAGAAGGCAAAGCTAAGCCTCGCCTGGCAGATCCTCATCGGTTTGGTGCTGGGGATCGCAATCGGTGCAGTGCTCAACCATTTCAGTGCTGAAAAGGCCTGGTGGATCAGCAATGTGTTGCAGCCAGCGGGCGATATCTTTATCCGCCTGATCAAGATGATCGTGATCCCGATTGTGATCTCCTCGCTGATCGTCGGCATTGCCGGTGTCGGTGATGCGAAGAAGCTCGGGCGTATCGGCGTCAAAACCATCCTTTACTTCGAAATCGTCACCACTATCGCCATCGTGGTCGGCCTGCTGCTGGCCAACCTGTTCCACCCCGGCGCCGGCATCGACATGAGTACCCTGGGTACCGTCGACATCTCCAAGTACACCGCCACCGCCGCCGAAGTGCAGCATGAGCATGCGTTCATCGAGACCATCCTCAACCTGATCCCGTCGAACATCTTCGCCGCTGTTGCCCGTGGCGAAATGCTGCCGATCATCTTCTTCTCGGTGCTGTTCGGCCTGGGCTTGTCGAGCCTCAAGCCTGAGCTGCGCGAGCCACTGGTGACCATGTTCCAGGGCGTGTCCGAGAGCATGTTCAAAGTCACCCACATGATCATGAAGTACGCCCCGATCGGCGTATTCGCACTGATCGCCGTGACCGTCGCCAACTTCGGCTTCGCCTCCTTGCTGCCGCTGGCCAAGCTGGTGATCCTGGTTTACGTCGCCATCCTGTTCTTTGCCTTTGCAGTACTGGGCCTGATCGCTCGCCTGTTTGGTTTCTCGATCCTCAAGCTGATCCGTATCTTCAAGGATGAGCTGGTCCTGGCCTACTCCACCGCCAGCTCCGAAACCGTGCTGCCGCGCGTGATCGAGAAGATGGAAGCCTACGGCGCGCCGAAAGCCATCTGCAGCTTCGTTGTGCCGACCGGTTACTCGTTTAACCTCGACGGTTCGACCCTTTACCAGAGCATCGCGGCAATCTTTATTGCCCAGCTGTATGGCATCGACCTGTCGGTTGGCCAACAGTTGATGCTGGTCCTGACCCTGATGGTCACCTCCAAAGGCATCGCTGGTGTGCCGGGCGTGTCCTTCGTGGTGCTGCTGGCGACCCTGGGCAGCGTGGGCATTCCGCTGGAAGGCCTGGCGTTCATCGCCGGTGTCGACCGCATCATGGACATGGCGCGTACCGCCTTGAACGTGATCGGCAACGCCCTGGCCGTATTGGTCATCTCCCGTTGGGAAGGTATGTACGACGACGCCAAGGGCGAGCGCTACTGGAACTCGCTGCCGCACTGGCGCAGCAAGGAAGCCGCGCCGGCCGCCCAAGCGACCCGCAGCTGATAGCACTACAGCTCTAAGACAAACCCCGGATAATTCCGGGGTTTGTCGTTTCTGCCAGCCCCGCTATCATTCGCTCCATTCTTCGGGGGATTCAACTGATGCTCAATGGCCTGTGGCTTGGCTTCTTTGTCGTGGCAATGGTGTCGGCACTGGCGCAATGGCTGGTCGGCGGTAACGCCGGAATTTTCGCGGCAATGGTCGAAAGCATTTTCGCCATGGCCAAACTGTCGGTGGAAGTGATGGTGCTGCTGTTCGGCACCCTGACCCTGTGGCTGGGTTTCTTGCGCATCGCCGAGAAGGCCGGAATTGTCGATTGGCTGGCCAAGGCCCTTGGCCCGCTGTTTCGCCGCCTGATGCCGGAAGTGCCTGCCGGCCACCCCGCGATCGGTTTGATCACCCTCAACTTCGCCGCCAACGGCCTGGGCTTGGATAACGCGGCGACGCCTATCGGCTTGAAAGCGATGAAGGCGCTGCAGGAACTCAACCCCATCCCCAACACCGCGAGTAATGCGCAGATCCTGTTCCTGGTGCTCAACGCGTCGTCGCTGACGCTACTGCCGGTGACCATCTTCATGTACCGCGCCCAGCAAGGCGCGGCGGACCCGACGCTGGTGTTTCTGCCGATCCTGCTGGCGACCAGCGCCTCAACCCTGGTCGGCCTGCTCTCGGTGGCGATCATGCAGCGCCTGCGGCTGTGGGACCCGGTGGTGCTGGCCTATCTGATTCCGGGCGCACTGGTGTTGGGCGGCTTCATGGCATTGCTGGCGACCCTTTCCGCGACGGCGCTGGCTGGCTTGTCGTCGATCCTCGGCAACCTCACGTTGTTCGGGTTGATCATGCTGTTTCTGGTGATCGGCGCGTTGCGCAAGGTCAAGGTCTACGAGGCATTTGTCGAAGGCGCAAAAGAAGGCTTCGACGTGGCCAAGAACCTGCTGCCCTACCTGGTGGCGATGCTGTGTGCCGTGGGTGTGTTGCGCGCTTCGGGCGCCCTGGATTTCGGCCTGGAAGGCATTCGCCATGTGGTCGCCTGGACCGGTATGGACACACGCTTTGTCGATGCCTTGCCGACTGCGATGGTCAAGCCGTTTTCCGGCAGCGCTGCGCGGGCGATGTTGATCGAGACCATGCAGACTCAAGGTGTAGACAGCTTCCCGGCGCTGGTGGCGGCGACGATTCAGGGCAGTACCGAGACCACCTTCTATGTGTTGGCGGTGTACTTTGGGTCGGTGGGTATCCAGCGCGCCAGGCATGCGGTGGGGTGTGCGTTGCTGGCGGAGTTGGCCGGTGTCGTTGCTGCTATTGCGGTGTGCTACTGGTTCTTTGGCTGAGGCTTATACCGCTTTCGCGAGCAAGCCCGCTCCCACATTCGACCGCGTTTCGTCAGGATGAACACGGTCAAATGTGGGAGCGGGCTTGCTCGCGAAGAGGCCCTCAGCGTTTCGGTGCACTATTGCCCTGCGCCACCACCCAATCCACCACCTGCTTATTCAACTGATCCCCCGCCTGCCCAAACCCGGCCACCACCGCTGGCACCTTGGTGTCGCTCACCGGCTGCCGCACCTCAAACCGTCGGCTGGCAACAATTCGCTGGTCACTGCCGCGCACCAACCGCGCATCCAGGCGAATCACCACCTCCACCGCACTGCCGTGGTATTCACTCTGGAACGCCTGCAATTGCCCGCCCAGCTCATAGTCGGACTGCAGGTTGGTGTCGTCGGTACTCAGCAGCGTCACCCGGCCATCGCGCTGGAAGCCGTCCATGAAGCGGTTGCGCAGCAGCACCGGCGACGGGTCGCTCCAGCGCGAGTTGGCATAACTGCTGATCAGGTCGCCATTGGGCACCACGGCGATGCGCGGGCTGTCGAGAAATTCGCTGGTCTGCGGCTTGTTCACACGCAGCGACCAACTGACCGGCGTGGCCTGGCTGACTGTCTGGGCCGAGGACAGGCGATACACATCCGAAGGGTCGGCCTTGGGCAGGATCGAGCACGCGCTCACCAGCGCCAAGGCCACAGGGGCGATCATTTGGTAAGCACGCTTCATGGCGTGAACTCCTTGTTCTTGTCGCTGCCCAGCAGGTAACCGCTGGGGTTGGCTTCCAGGCGGCGGGAGATGGCGCGTAGCGAACCGAGGGTTTCGCGCAGTTCGCGCACGGCCGGCGCCAGTTCATTGAGGCCTTGCATGCCGCTGTTCACCGAGTCCTTGTTGTCTGTCAGCAAGGTGTTGATGGTCGCGGTGCTTTGTTCAAGGGATTTCATGGCCTGTTCGGCACTGCCGAAGACCTGCTTGCCTTGTTCGTTGAGCAAACCGTTGGCGTTGCGCATCAGCACAGTGGTCTGCTCCAGGGCGGCGCTCGCTTGTTTGCTCACCTGCATCAGTTGCTGCATCACCACCTTGATATCGCCGCGCTGGTCGGCGATGGCGCCGGTGGTTTGTTGCAGGTTTTCCAGGGTGTTGCTCAGGCGCTCTACGTTCTCGCGGGAGAACATGTGGTTGGCGTTGTGCAGCAGCAGGTTGATGCTGGTCATCAGGTCGTTGCTATTGTTCAGCAGGCGCGCAATGGGCGATGGTGAGGCGATGATCTGTGGCAGGTTACCGTCCTTGCCCTTGAGTTCCGGACTCTGCGGGGTGCCGCCACTGAGCTGGATGATCGAGGTACCCGTGATGCCGGTCAGGGCCAGCTTCGCCTGGGTGTCTTCCTTGACCGGCGTCTGCCCGGCCAGGCGGATACGTGCCAGGACGCGGCGCGGATCCTTGGGGTCCAGGCTCAGGCTGATGACATCGCCCACCTTGATTCCGCTGTACTGCACCGAACTGCCCTGGGACAAGCCACTGACGGCTTCGTTGAAGATCACTTCGTAGTCCTGAAAGGCGCTGTCGACGCTGGACTTGGCCAGCCACAGGCCGAACAGCATCGCGCCGACCACCACGATCACGCTGAACAGACCGATCATCACATGATGGGCTCGGGTTTCCATGTCATACCTCGTTAAGCGATTGAGCGGCATCCAATGCCGCGCGGCCACGGGGGCCGTGGAAATATTCGTGGATCCATGCGTCGTCCGTTTCCGAGACAACATCGATGGCATCGGCCACCAGCACTTTCTTCTGCGCCAGCACCGCCACGCGGTCGGTGATGGTGTACAGCGTGTCCAGGTCGTGGGTGACCAGAAACACACTCAGGCCCAGCGCATCGCGCAGGGTCAGGATCAGTTGGTCGAATTGCGCCGCGCCGATCGGGTCGAGCCCGGCGGTGGGTTCGTCGAGGAACAGGATGTCCGGGTCCAACGCCAGCGCGCGGGCCAGGGCGGCGCGCTTGATCATGCCGCCGGACAGTGAAGCCGGGTACTTGTCGGCCGCCGACAATGGCAACCCGGCCAGGGCGAGTTTCACCGCGGCCAAGTGCTCGGCGTCGCGGCGGCTGAGGCCGGCATGTTCGATCAACGGCAGCGCGACGTTTTCGGTCACGGTCAGCGAAGAAAACAGCGCGCCCTTCTGGAACAGCACGCCGAAGCGCCGTTCCACCAGGGAACGCTCATGTTCCGGCAGGCTCGGCAGGTTCTTGCCGAACACCCGCACTTCGCCTTCGCTGGGTCGACGCAGGCCGACGATACTGCGCAGCAGCACCGACTTGCCGCTGCCGGAGCCGCCGACCACCGCGAGGATCTCGCCTTTGTACAAATCCAGGTCGAGGTTCTCGTGCACGCTCTGACTGCCAAAGCGATTGCACAGGCCGCGCACTTCAATCACCGCCTCGGCGGGCGCTCGGTGTAGACGACTCACCAGCCCATCTCCATGAAGAACAGCGCGGCGACCGCATCCAGCACGATCACCACAAAGATCGATTGCACCACGCTGGAGGTGGTGTGGGCACCGACCGACTCGGCACTGCCGCTGACCTTGAAGCCCTCCAAGCAGCCAATGGCGGCAATCAGGAACGCAAAAACCGGCGCTTTCACCATGCCCACCAGGAAGTGCTGGACGCCAATGTCCGATTGCAGCAGCGACAGGAACATTGCCGGCGAAATATCCAGGGCCACGGCGCAGACCACGCCGCCGCCGACAATCCCCGAGAGCATCGCCAGGAAGGTCAGCATCGGCAATGCCACCAGCAGCGCCAGTACGCGAGGCAGCACCAGCAACTCCATCGGGTCCAGGCCCAGGGTGCGGATTGCGTCGATTTCTTCGTTGGCCTTCATCGAGCCGATCTGGGCGGTAAAGGCACTGGCGGTGCGACCGGCGATCAGGATCGCCGTCAGCAACACGCCGAACTCCCGCAGGAAAGAGAACGCCACCAGGTCGACGGTGAAAATAGTCGCGCCAAAACTCTTGAGCACGGTGGCGCCGAGGAATGCCACTACGGCACCCACCAAAAAGGTCAGCAGGGCCACGATGGGCGCGGCGTCGAGGCCGACCTGTTCCAGATGCGCGACCATGGGCGTGATGCGCCAGCGCTTGGGACGGAAAATGCCACGGGCGAAGGTTTCGAGAATCAGGCCGATAAAACCCAGCAGTTTCTTGCTGTCCTGCCAGACGGTGTCCACCGCCCGGCCAATGCGCGCCAGCACCTGAATGCCAGCGGCTTCTTCCGGTGCTTTGTCCGGTACGCAAAAGTCATTCAGGGAGCGGTAGACGGTCTTGAGCAGGGCGCGGTCGGCGGCAGAGAGGCTGCAGTCGGTCTGTTCGGCGGATTGCTCGATGCGGCTTGGCCCCAGCAACTCCACCAGCAACGACGCGCCGGCAGTATCCAGGGCACCGAGGCCGTTGAGATCGATGCGCGCGCCGGCGTCGTATTGGCCGTCGAGCTTGTCCGACAGCTTCTTTAGGTTGGCATAGTGGGCAAGCGTCCAGTCCCCCGTAATCCTCAGCTGTGGCGGGGTGGTGGACGTATCGAGGTGGGCTGCACCGGCCGTCGTAGGGGGGGTCATAAGCTCCGAGCTTGTTTGGCTATCCACAATTCCTACGTAATAGCACGAACCTGCCTACTTTGGGTTGTCCGTTTGTGCTGAGTCCGTCACTTTGAAGCGCAGCACGCCGATTACCTGCCCGTCTTCAGTCAGCACGCGTACTTGCCAGCGACCCACGGCGTCGCCGGGGAAGTTCTGCTTGTGGGTCCAGGCGCGGTAGCCCTCTTTGCGTCCGCCATGGATATCCAAGGCGATGCGGTCGACCTCTTTGCCGTTGAATTGCCACACATGGTAGATGCGCTCATCCAACCCGCGCGGCGCGTTGATCGCGGTGTAGGCATACAGCCCGCCGCTGCGCAGTTGGGCGGCGGTGACTTCCTTGAGGTCGTCGCCCGGCGTGCGGTCTTGCAACTGTGTGCTGATGGCCACTTCAGTCATCCACAAGGTGGCCGGTGGCACCCAACTGCGCAGGAACCATCCGGCGCAACCAATGGCGGCCGTGACCCCGAGCAACATCGCCCAGCCTTTAAGGCTGCGTAGCGGCATGCTGACGGCCAGGCTCGGAATCGACAACGCCATGGCCACGCCGAGGGCCAGCTTGTAACTCTCGGCCGTGGTCAGGTGCAGGATGATCGGCAGCGCGGTGAGCAGCGCGGCGAACAGTGTGAAGGTGTGCAGCGCGAGGAACAGTGAACGTTTGGGCGCCAACCATTTGTAGTACAGCGGGTCGACAATCGACACCAGCGCCGCCGCGCCGAGCAGGCCGGTAAAAATCGATTGGCCGCTGTTCCAGGCGGTGGTGATGAAAAAGAACGGCAGCACAAAAAACAGACTTTCCTGATGGATCATCTGGGTTGCATAGCGCAGTAGCGGTTCGGGGATTTCGCGCTTGAAGACCTTGGTGAACAGCTGGGTGAAGCTGTTTTCCAGCATCAGCCACAGCCAGCTCACCAGCATGATCACTGCGATCCAACTGGCCATGCCCTGTTGGCGGTCCACCAGGATGAAGCTGCCCACACCCGAGATGAAGCCGCCGAGTGCAATCACCCCTGGGTAGCGCTTCATCAGCTCGAGAATGCGCTGGATTACGTGGGTCAGGTTTGGCATCTGGCGGTTCGCAGTCTTTTTAGGAAAAAATCCTAGACAGAATAACGTCTTAGTCCGTCGTCCGTTGCGTCATTACGCGATCCGTTTGCGATAAAGCCGTACGCCGATCAACACAAAGGCGATCAGCCCTAGGACACCGGCGCCGATCCAGCTCAGCAGGTCGTAACTGAGCAGCGGCTTCTCGATACGCCAGTAGCCGGGTTGCTTGAACACTTGGCGCATGGCCTGGTTGGTCTGGTCCAGACTCACGGCCTTGATGCGTTTGACCGGGTCGCTGAAGTGGCCGTTGTTGTAATCGCCGGAAGCGCTCCAGTAATAGTCGGCCAGTGCACTGTTGCCCTGCACGGCCCAGGCCTGACGGGCGACGGCGGCCTGTTGCAGGCGGGCGAATACCGCCGGGTCGAGACCGTCTTTGAGCAGCTGCGCCCTGAGGTCCTGGAGCACCTGTTCGGCTTCGGGGAGGTTTTCCCGCTCAAGGTCGGCATTCAGGCTGAGGAAGCCGACGCCGCCGAGCACTTCGCGTTCGCTCCACGGGCCGTAGGACAAGCCGTGCTTGAGGCGCAGTTGGCGGTACAACGCCCAGTCGAGGTAGTCCTTGAGCAGGTCGTAGGTTTCATCATGCCCGTCGTCCAGTACTGGCTCAGGGAGCATCCAGTGCAGTTTGGCGCTATCGCCGACCCAGCCGTGGATCAGTTCGCGGTGGGCGGCGGCGGCATGCTGGATTTCCGGGAGTGCCGGGTGTTCCGTGGGTTCGACCGGGTCGAGCTGGCCATAGGTACGTTCCAGATAGGCCGGCAGCAATTTGTCGAGGTCACCGACGATGATCAGGGTCATGTTGTTGGGCGCGTACCAGTTTTTGCGCAGGTTCTCCAACTGGTCGCGAGTCAGATGGTCGACCTCGGCGCGTTCGGCGCATTTGAGGCCCAGCTCGACGGCCAGTTGATTGCTGGCGGTGTGGCCTAGATCCTGGCGGTCCAGCAGGCGTTGCAGGTGTGAGTAGTGGCCGCCGTCTTCGCGCTCCACCACCCGCTTGGCGGCGTTGATATTGGCGTCGGTCAATTCGGTGCGGGTGAGGATCGCCAGCAGCAGGTCCAGCACCTTGCGCTGGTTTTGCGCGGGCGCCTCGATCACGAAGGTGGTGTCGGCGTTGCTGGTATAGGCGTTCCACTCGCCGCCCAGGGCTTGCATGCGGTCTTCCAGCTCACCTTCTCCACCGCCGTCGATGCCGCTGAACAGCAAGTGTTCCAGCAGGTGCGGCAGCTCTTTGTCCTCGCAACTGAAGTCATCCAGACCCACGCCCACCACCAGGCGGATCGCCACATGCCCGCGTTCGGTGCCCGGCTTGAGCAGCAATTGCAGGCCATTGGGCAAGGTGTAGCCCTCGACTTGCAGGCGGTCAAAGGCAAAGGCATGGGCAGAGCCCATGAGCAGACAGGCGAACAACAGGCGACGCATAACAAGCTTCCTGGCGAGTGAGGTCAGTTTTAACTGACTTCGCGGGCCATAGTACGTTCAGGGCGAATGTGTGATGTCGGCAATATCTTCGGCGGAGAGCGCGCCGGTGTCGGATGTTTCCAACACTACATAAGCACTGCTGCAAAACAACGAGTTGAGGCGTTTCATGTCCGCAATCAGCTCCAGGTGTAGGGAGCTGGTCTCCAGACTCTGTACGATTTTTCTCTGCAGGCGACTCACGTGCGCGTGGGCCAGGCGGCGTTCCTGGGCGCGGAATCGGCGTTTTTCGCGCAGCAACTGGCGGGCACTTTCCGGGTCGGCGCTGAGGAACACCGACAGGCCCAGGCGCAGGTTGGCGATCAACTGACTGTGCAGGCCAGTGAGTTCTTCCAGGCCCACTTCCGAAAACTGGCGACGCTGGGAAGTTTTCTGCTGCTGAACTTTGCGCAGCATGCGTTCGATCAGGTCGCCGGCCAGTTTCAGGTTGATCGACAGCTCGATGATTTCGGCCCAGCGCCGGCTGTCCTGCTCACTGAGGTCTTCGCGGGGCATTTGCGCCAGGTAGAGCTTGATCGCGCTGTACAGCGATTCGACGTCGTCGCTGAGGCTGCGCATTTCCTGGGTGATGGCGGTCTGTTTGCCGCGCAGCACTTCCTGCATGGCGGTCAGCATGTTGTCGATCAGGTCGCCCAGGCGCAGGGTTTCACGGGCGGCGTTGGCCAGGGCCAGGCTTGGGGTGCTGAGTGCCGTCAGGTCCAGATGGCGCGGCTTGGCTTTGCCGTTGACCTCTTCACGCTCGGGCAGCAGCCAGGCGCACAGTTTTGCCATCGGGCCGATGGTGGGCAACAGGATCAGGCAACGGCTCACGTTGTAAAGCAGGTGGAAGGTGATGACCATGCCTTGGGCGCTGTAGTCCAAGCCATCCATCCACAGCACCAGCGGGTCCAGCACAGGAATGATCAGCAACAGGCCGATCAATTTGTACAGCAGGCTGCCCAGCGCGACCTGGCGCCCGGCCGCGTTCTGCATGCTGGTACTGAGGAAGGCCAGCACGCCGCTGCCGATGTTGGCGCCGATCACCAGGCCGATCGCGACATGCAAGCCGATCACGCCTGCGCCGGCCAGAGTCGCGGTCAGTAGGACGGCGGCCAGGCTGGAGTAGGAAATCATCGCGAACAAGGCGCCGACCAGGGCGTCGAGCAAGATGTCGCCGGTCAACGATGCGAACAACACTTTCACGCCTTGGGCGTGGGTGATGGGGCCGGCGGCTTCCACGATCAGTTGCAGCGCAAGGATGATCAGCCCGAGGCCGATCCCCACGCGTCCCAACTGCCCTGCCCGCGTTTGCTTGCGCGACAGGAAGAAAATCACCCCAAGAAAAATCAGCAGCGGCGACAGCCAGGACAAATCGAACGTCAGCACCCGCGCCATCAACGCAGTACCGACATCGGCGCCGAGCATGGTCGCCAGGGCGGGCATCAGGCCCATGAGGCCCTGGCCGACGAAGGAGGTCACCAGCATCGCCGTGGCGTTGCTGCTCTGCACCATGGCCGTCACCAGGATACCGGCGATAAACGCCAGCCAGCGCTTGGACATGTTCTGCCCGATGACTTGGCGCAAGTTGGAACCGTAGACCCGCAGGATGCCGGTACGGACGATGTGCGTGCCCCAGATAAGCAGGGTCACGGCGGAAAGCAGATTGAGCAAGGTCAGCATGCTCGGCCCCCCGTGTGGGTGCGCTCTAAAGTGAGCGAAGGAAAGTTGCCGCGTGCCGCTCTACGTCTTGTACTTAAGCTGTAGTTGGCGAATGGGCTCTGCGCCAGCATCGCATAGCTAAAGTGGGGATTGAAACAAAACTGTCATGAAATCAACTTTTTGTGGATGCAAAAAAGGGGCTTAAAAAGCCCCTTTTTGTCTGGCTCGGGTTTATTGACCCGGAATGTCTTTGCGCAGTTTCACCGGATCCTGCTGTTTTTTCTTTTTCGCGATGGCGGTGCGCATCTTGATGTTCACCGCTTCCACCGCCAGCGAGAACGCCATGGCGAAGTAGACGTAGCCTTTTGGCACGTGCACATCGAAGGATTCCGCGATCAGCACGGTACCCACGACCAGCAGGAACGACAGCGCCAGCATTTTCAGCGACGGGTGCTTGTCGATGAACTCGCTGATGGTGCCAGCAGCCAACATCATCACCAATACCGCCACGACAATCGCCGCGACCATGACCGGAACGTGGGACACCATGCCGACAGCGGTGATGACCGAGTCCAGGGAGAACACGATGTCGATGATCGCGATCTGGATGATGGTGTAGATGAACTTGCCACCGGCGCCCTTCGGCTCGTCGTGGGTTTCGTCTTCACCTTCCAGCGCGTGGTACATCTCCTGGGAGCTTTTCCACAGCAGGAACAGGCCACCGAAGAACAGGATCAGGTCGCGACCGGAAATGCCTTGGCCGAAGACCACGAACAGGTCGGCGGTCAGTTGCATCACCCAGGTGATCGACAGCAGCAACAGAATGCGCGTGACCATGGCCAGCGCCAGGCCGAAGATCCGGGTGCGCGCCTGCATATGCTTGGGCATGCGGCTGACCAGGATCGAAATCATGATGATGTTATCGATGCCCAGGACGATCTCGAGGGCCGTCAGGGTGAAGAAGGCAATCCAGATTTCCGGATTGGTCAGCCATTCCATGTGTATTCCTTTGAGCGAGTGTTAAACCGCGCAAGCTGCAGCGCCGCGCGGTTGGGTGTTTGGATTATAGAGTGCTGAACAGCGGAATAATCCCCATCAGCAAAGCGGCGACCATTATGCACAGGCACACCAGCACTGCCCACTTGAGGGTAAAGCGCTGGTGATCGCCAAACTCGATACCCGCCAAAGCGACCAGCAGGTAGGTCGAGGGTACAAGCGGGCTCAACAGGTGCACAGGTTGGCCGACGATCGACGCACGTCCCATTTCTGCCGCAGTGATGCCGTAGTGGCTGGCGGCTTCGGCGAGTACTGGCAATACGCCGTAGTAGAACGCATCGTTGGACATGAAGAACGTAAACGGCATGCTCACCAGCGCGGTGATCACGGCCAGGTACGGGCCCAGCGCGTCAGGGATAACGGCCAGCAGGCTCTTGGACATGGCATCGACCATGCCGGTGCCCGACAGGATGCCGGTGAAGATACCGGCCGCGAAGATCAGCCCCACCACCGCCAATACGCTGCCGGAGTGAGCGGCGACGCGGTCTTTCTGCATCTGCAGGCACGGGTAGTTGACGATCATCGCAATACTGAACGCCACCATGAACAGCACCGGCAGCGGCAACAGGCCGGCGATCAACGTGCACATCAGGGCGAACGTCAGCGCGCCATTGAACCAGATCAGTTTCGGGCGACGAGCGTCCGGGAATTGCGACACGCTGATTTCGCTGTGGTCGATCTCGTCGCCTTGCAGGTGCAATTCACCCAGGCGTGCACGTTCGCGCAGGCCGTACATGTAGGCGATCACCAGGATTGCGACGACGCCGGCGGCCATTGCCGGGATCATCGGTACGAAAATGTCCGACGGGTCCACATGCAACGCACTGGCGGCGCGGGCGGTCGGACCACCCCAGGGGGTCATGTTCATCACGCCACCGGCGAGGATGATCAAGCCAGCCATGATCCGCGGGCTCATGCCGATGCGCTGGTACAGCGGCAGCATGGCGGCCACGCAGATCATGTAGGTGGTGGCGCCGTCACCGTCGAGGGACACCACCAGGGCCAGCACAGCGGTGCCGACCGAGACTTTCAGCGGGTCGCCCTTGACCATCTTGAGGATCTTGCGCACGGCCGGGTCGAACAGGCCGGAGTCGATCATCAGGGCAAAGTAGAGAATGGCGAACATCAGCATCACGCCGGTCGGCGCGAGCTTGGTGATGCCCGCGAGCATCATCGGACCGATCTCCGGCGCGAAACCGCCGAACAGCGCGAACAGGATCGGCACAATGATCAGGGCGATCAGCGCGGACAGGCGCTTGGTCATGATCAGGAACATGAACGTGATGACCATGGCAAAGCCAAGGAAAGTCAGCATAGGAATACTCCAGGCGTAGCGCGGCTAGGGAATGGCGAACCGAGGGGGTCAGCGCAGAACGAAAGGCACGAGGCGTACGGGTGGAGTTGGGGCGAACAGGCGGGTACGAGCGGACATCGGGAATCACCATTGTTGTTGTTAACAGCCGGTCTGTTGCCGGCAGTGGGGGCGATCCTAGACGGGTAAGCTTTCAGCCAGCTTTCGCTGGATGAAAGGCTGATGAAGGGTTACTCGGCGTTTCAGGGCAGCTCCAGGCCGCCCGCCGCCTTGTGCAAGGCCCGCAAATGCTCGCCTACCTGCTTGAGATTGGCTTCGCAGGCGGCAATCTCGGCGGAGCGCGAAGGGTCCAGCAGCGCCCTCACCTCTTTATCCAACTCGCCAGTCAGTGATTGCAGTTGCTTCTGGCGCTCGGCGCTTTCCGATTCCAGGCGCTTGGCTTCCGAAGGCTGCGGCAGGCCGTAGCCGCCGCTGCCCAAGAGTTCTGCCGGACGGCTGAGGAAGCCGCTGTTGGCGAGGATCTGTTGCAGCGTAGCGTTGGCTTTCTCCATGCCGCCGTTTTTCAGCTCGCGGGCGCCGAGGTAGCGTTGTTTGACTTCGTCCTGGGCCAGCATCAACTGCTTGCGAAAACTCGCCTGTTCAAGCAGCAGTAATGCGGCGCTGGTGCGCAGATCTGCCTGGCCGAACCACTGGCGGCGCTCCTCTGCGCTGAGGGACAGCCAGTCTTCGACCTGGGTCTGCTGGATCGGCAGATGCTTGCGCAGTACATCGAACATCGCTTGGTAGCGTTCGCGGAAGGAGTCGAAGTGATAGCCCAGGCGTAACGCCCGGCGTTTGTCGTCCAGTACGCTGGTGTCGGCCAGGCCACGAGCACTCAATACCTCAAGCAAACCGTTGGGGGTTATGTTGTCCAGGCCGGTCAGTTGCGGGTTGGCGCTGCCACTGCGTAACAGTTTCAGGCTCTCCACCGCACAGTTGTTAGAAATGAAGAAGTAATTACCGTCGTAGCTCCAGTGCATCTCGGCGGCATGCTCGACGGTGTCGTTGATTTCCTGGCGGGTCAGTTTCAACGGCACGGAGGCCAGGCCGCGCAACTCGGTCTTGGTGTACTCGTCGATCACTTGCGCCAACGGCAGGACAAACAGGCGCGACGGGTATTTGCCGACCAGGCCGTCCCAGCTCGACAGCTGTACGTCACCGACAAACGCGCGGTAGGACAACACCAGGTGCTGGTCCAGATCCAGCCGACAATCCGGACCACGCGGACGGCCTGGCGCGCAGATCACCAGGCGCAGCATGCTGTGGCCCCAGCGGCTCACCAGGTTTTGGTTGGCTTCGGCCAGCAGGTAGTCGATTTCGTAGACGCGCTCCGGGTCGACATGGCCCAGCGGCGTCTTGGCGAAATCGTTGCCGGCGTTCAGGAAAGCATAGGTGTTGGCGCAGGTTTCTTGGTTCGGCGGCGCCCAGCCAAAGTGTTCTTTGTAATAACGGAACAGCGAGGGACGGCGGCAGGCGTAGCTCGGGTCAAGCAGGAAGTACTCCATGTTGACTGCGACGAATTCCAAGGGGCTGGTGGTTTCGTAGATGTCCGGGCTGCGCGCGACCTGATGGTTGTTCTGTTCGCGTTCGCCACGACGACCGACGTATTGCGGCCAGCCGGCAAGGTCTAGCAGGCGCGGGTCATCGCTGAGGGTAAAGCGTCGGCCATTCTGGCCCCGGCATTGATCAGGCAGGCCGATCAGGCCGGTGAGATTGTTCTGGCGGCTGCAGCGGTTGATCAGTGCGCGGTCTGCTTTGGACCACAGGCGTGCACGGTCATAAATGTGGGTCAGCTCATGCAGCACGGTGGCGAGCATTTCGCGGCGCACGGTGCCGTGGGGGCGATTGGTTTTCTGGGTGGCGGCGCTGCCGTCGGTGAGGCTGGCGAGCAAGTTGCGGTTGAGGTCCAGCTCGGACACCAGGGAGGCTTGCCCGTAGGCGTTCTCGGGCATCTTGTCGGTCCAGCCGACATCGATGCGCCGGTCCAACTGCTCGACGAAGCTAGGCGGTAAAGCGCGCATCGCTTCGTCGAGCAACGCCTGGCTGGCCTGCAGTTCAGCAGGGCTCAAGCCATCGGTCTTGAGTCGCAGTTGCAGGCCGGCTTGGGCTGCGCTGGCACACAGCAGCACAACCCCGGCCAGGAGCCAGGCGGCAATTCGCCTCACAGTGCGAGAATAGCTTCGGCGAGGGTCTGGTCACTGGCGTCGCGGGCTTCCGGCAGACGTGTGCGCAGGGTGTCGAAGGCGGCTTCCAGGCGTGCGCCACGGATCTCGCCGTTGGTGGCGACGAAGCTGGCAGCGTCGTCGTGGGCCTCGCGCACGACTTTGGAGTCGCGTATGGAGGTGGTGGTGTCCGAGGTGAAATCAATGGTGCGACCAGAGGCGCGAACAATGATGTTACTGGTGGCCACCAGGGTTTGTGCCTGGGCAACGTCGGCCAATAACAGCAGGCCAAGGGCGGCGGCGATCAGCGGGCTACGCATGAGATGACTCCAATGAAAAAGATGGAATACAAAGATGATTATTGGACGAGAATTGCTTGCGCCAGTTCAAGGTCGCTGGCGTTAAGTTTTGGTTGGCTGCGGCGCAGATAATCCAGCGCGGATTCCAGCCGTGCGCCCCGCCATTGGCCGTCAGTGGCGATAAACGCAGCCGCGTCGTCCTGGGCGGCCATAACCACTTTTCTGTCGAAGGGCGCGGACGTCACCTTGCTGGTGGCGTACGCACTGGCGACGGTGCTTTGGGTGCTCAGGTCGAAAGCCGAAGCCACGGGCGACCAGGCGCCCCAAAGCAATAGTGGAACTATTAAAAGGCGGTATGAAAAAGCCATGGGACTCGACAACTTAAAACGAGCGCCAAGGCTAGCGTAATGCCCGGGCGAGAGCCAGCGCCCAGGCATCAGCCCTGTATTCAGATCGCCAGGATGGCCTGGGCCAACTGTGCGTCAGTCGCGGTGTTCAACTGCGGCGCTTGTTGGCGAATCTGTGCCAGGGCGCTCTCCAGTTTCACGCCACGGATGGCGCCTTCACTAGCAACAAAGCTGGCGGCGTCGTCACGGGCGGCGCGCACGACTTTATTGTCGCGCAGGGACGACGTGGCATCGGAAGTAGCGTCGGAGGTGGCCTTCAGCGCGCCGACGATGGAGTCGGTGGTCACGATGAAGCTGGTCGCGTTGGCGTTGGCAGCCAGGGCCAACAGGGCGGCGGCACTCAGCAGGCGAAGACGGGACATGGGATGACTCCTGTAGATGAACGGATAAGGTGGCGCAGGGCAGCCATTGGGGATCAGACGCCCGTACTACGCGGTTCGCCACGTGGTGACTGGATATTAAGCCGCCGTTTATCCGTTCGGGAAGCGTCTTGACTGCCTAGTCACGCCAGAACGGTTTGGACAGCTCGTTCATTCGGTCGCCAGGACTGATGCCCAGGTCGGACAGTTCACGGCTATCAAGCTGAGACAGTTGGCGCCGTTCATAGGCCTGGCGTAGCCATTTGGCGAGGATCGAAGCGGCTCGACTTAACAACCGCTTATAGCTGTGGGATGGCGTGTCCATGGCGTGCACCTTTCATGAGGTCTTGGAACACCATGTTCAGCGAGAGGATGTGACCGATACAGATACACTGGAGTTAAATTGTACTGCTTAACTGTTGTATTTTTTAAACTGTACCTGTCCACGAATTGTGTCACTGTTTTCCGTTGAAAACCCAAGCCCCGAAAACAACAAAGCCCGCCTCCGATTTCCCGGGGCGGGCTTTGCTTTGACAAATCAGGGTGCTGGCGGTGGACCCGGTAGGTCAGGGCCAGCGAGCGCTAAATTAGCGCCAGAACGGCTTGCTCAGCTCTTCGTAGCGTTGAGCTTCGCTGATGCCTGCGTCAGCCAGCAGACGCGAATCCAGACGAGCCAATTGGTGGCGGCTGGAGATGCGGCGCTGCCACAACATCAGGTTGGCGATAACGCGCAGAGGCAGGGAGGCCTGGGTGTTTACAGCTTTTTCTTCGAAGAACAGATCGGAACTGAGTGTACGTTCCATGATGACATCCTTCCGCTTGTGGCGGGATTAGGTAGTGGTTTAACTGATGCCAATGATCCTCTTCCGACGCAAGACTCTCTAGATACAGTTCCCCTGTATTGTGAGGGGCCAGTTAACTGTTTATGGGTGCTGTACTGTACAGAAATGAGGCAACTGTACCTATCTGCACTGAAGTGGTGCGAAATTGGTGTTTTCGTAGTGATGTGTGGGATATTTCGGTAGGAAATGACCGGTACAGCAGTACAGTTTTTTGCAGGAATGGCGTTGAGGATGCCGGGCTGATGAAACTGTTTCTGCATCAGCCCGGATCTGTATCAATCACGCCTTGAGCATATGCCCGGTTTCTTCCAGGTTGATGTGCCAGCTCAGTGCTTCGCGCAGGATGTGGGGCGTGTGCCCGCCGACGGCGCAAGCAGCGTTGAAGTAACTGTTCAGGGCATCGCGATAGGCAGGGTGCACACAGTTATCGATGATCACCCGGGCCCGTTCCCGTGGCGCCAGGCCACGCAGGTCGGCAAGCCCAACTTCGGTGACCAGGATATCGACGTCATGCTCGGTGTGGTCCACATGGCTGACCATCGGCACCACGCTGGAAATCGCCCCGCCTTTGGCAATGGATTTGGTAACAAAGATCGCCAGGTGCGCATTGCGCGCGAAATCCCCGGAGCCGCCAATACCGTTCATCATCCGCGTGCCGCAGACATGGGTGGAGTTGACGTTGCCGTAGATATCGAACTCCAGCGCGGTGTTGATGCCGATGATGCCCAGGCGACGCACCACTTCCGGATGGTTGGAGATCTCTTGCGGGCGCAGCACCAGTTTGTCCTTGTACTTTTCCAGGTTGCCGAACACGTCGGCATTGCGCCGTTCTGACAAGGTGATCGAGCTGCCCGAAGCAAAGCTCAGCTTGCCCGCGTCGATCAGGTCGAAGGTCGAATCCTGCAACACTTCCGAATACATGGTCAGGTCTTCGAACGGCGATTCGATCAAGCCACACATCACTGCGTTGGCGATATTGCCGATGCCGGCCTGCAACGGGCCGAGTTTGTTGGTCATGCGGCCGGCGTCGACTTCCTGCTTGAGGAAGTTGATCAGATGATTGGCGATGCCTTGGGTGTCGCTGTCGGGTGGCGTCACGGTCGAGGCGGAATCGGCTTGGTTGGTGATGACGATGGCGGCGATCTTTTCCGGTGGGATCGGAATAGCAGTGCTGCCAATCCGGTCATCGACCTTCACCAGCGGGATCGGCGTACGGGTTGGCCGGTACGTCGGGATATAAATGTCGTGCAGCCCTTCCAGGTTCGGGTTGTGCGCCAGGTTGATCTCGACGATCACCTGCTTGGCGAAAATCGCAAAGCTGGCCGAGTTGCCCACAGACGTGGTGGGCACAATATGGCCTTGCTCAGTGATCGCGACCGCTTCAATCACCGCAATATCCGGTAGCTTGAGCTGATTGTTGCGCAGTTGCTCGACGGTTTCCGACAGGTGCTGGTCGATAAACATCACTTCGCCGGCGTTGATCGCCTTGCGCAAGGTGCTGTCGACCTGGAACGGCATGCGTCGCGACAGTACGCCCGCTTCGGTCAGTTGCTTGTCCAGGTCATTTCCCAGGCTGGCGCCGGTCATCAGGGTGATTTTCAGCGGCGAGGTCTTGGCGCGTTCGGCCAGAGCGTGGGGGACGGCCTTGGCTTCACCGGCACGGGTGAAGCCGCTCATGCCGACGGTCATGCCGTCCTCGATCAGTGCGGCGGCGTCTGCCGCGCTCATGACCTTGTTCAACAACGAAGGCAAGCGGATACGATCACGGTACATGGATTGTTATCTCAGGCTACGGAAGCAAGGTGCGCAGTTTAGTGATTTCAAAAAAATTCGGCCCGCTACCATGGTCGAATGCCAGGCAGCGATTTAGAGCCTTTGGTCGGGTTTCATGCAGTAATAAAAAACCCCAGCCTACTGGAGGCCGGGGTTTCGAGTATTGCGCTGAAGCAGTGTTACTCGACGGCTTTGACCATGTCTTCGATGACCTTCTTGGCATCACCGAAGACCATCATGGTCTTGTCCAGGTAGAACAGCTCGTTGTCCAAGCCGGCGTAGCCGCTGGCCATTGAGCGTTTGTTGACGATGATCGTCTTGGCCTTGAAGGCTTCGAGAATCGGCATGCCTGCGATCGGTGAATTCGGATCGTTCTTGGCGGCCGGGTTGACCACGTCGTTCGCGCCCAGCACCAGCACCACGTCGGCCTGGCCGAACTCGGAGTTGATGTCTTCCATCTCGAACACCTGGTCGTAAGGCACTTCGGCCTCGGCGAGCAGGACGTTCATGTGCCCTGGCATACGGCCGGCCACTGGGTGGATCGCGTACTTCACGGTGACGCCGTGGTGGGTCAGCTTCTCGGTCAGTTCCTTGAGCGCATGCTGTGCACGTGCTACGGCAAGGCCGTAACCCGGGACGATGATCACGGTGTCGGCGTTGGTCAGCAGGAAGGTCGCGTCGTCAGCCGAGCCGGATTTGACCGGGCGTGCTTCTTTAGAGCCCGCCGCTGCACCGGCATCCGGCGCATTGCCGAAACCGCCGAGCAGTACATTAAAGAAGGAACGGTTCATCGCCTTGCACATGATGTACGACAGGATCGCGCCGCTGGAGCCCACCAGCGAGCCGGCGATGATCAGCATCGAGTTGTTCAGCGAGAAACCGATGCCCGCCGCTGCCCAGCCGGAGTAGCTGTTGAGCATCGAGACGACCACAGGCATGTCCGCGCCGCCGATCGGGATGATGATCAGCACGCCAAGCACGAAGGCCAGGGCCAGCATCAGCGCGAAGGCGGTGAGGTTGCCGGTGAACATGAACGCCAGGCCCAGGCCCAGCGTAGCGAGGCCGAGCACAAGGTTCAGTTTGTGCTGGCCGCCGAACTGTACCGGTGCGCCCTGGAACAGGCGGAACTTGTACTTGCCGGACAATTTGCCGAAGGCGATCACCGAACCGGAGAAGGTAATGGCACCGATGGCCGCGCCGAGGAACAGTTCCAGGCGGTTACCGGCAGGAATCGAGTCGCCCAGGTGTTTGACGATGCCCAGGGACTGCGGCTCGACCACCGCGGCAATCGCGATGAACACTGCAGCCAGGCCGATCATGCTGTGCATGAACGCTACCAGTTCAGGCATCTTGGTCATTTCTACGCGCTTGGCCATGATCGAGCCGGCGGTGCCGCCGATCAGCAGGCCAACGATTACGTAGCCAATGCCTGCGGTAGCCAACTCAGCGCCCAGCTTATAGATGAGGCCCACGGTGGTGAGCACCGCCAGCGCCATGCCGAGCATGCCGAACAGGTTGCCGCGTCGCGACGTGGTGGGGTGCGACAGGCCCTTGAGAGCCTGGATGAAGCAGATCGACGCGATCAAGTAGAGCGTCGTGACGAGATTCATGCTCATTACTTAGGCGCCTCTTCTTTTACTTTCGGGGCTTTCTTCTTGAACATCTCAAGCATTCTGCGGGTGACCAGGAAGCCGCCGAACACGTTGACTGCGGCGAGTGCCACGGCCAGGGTGCCCATAGTCTTGCCCAGTGGCGTGACAGTGAGGGCCGCAGCCAACATGGCGCCGACGATCACGATGGCGGAAATGGCGTTGGTTACCGCCATCAATGGTGTGTGCAGCGCGGGGGTTACGTTCCAGACCACGTGGTAACCGACATAAATCGCCAGCACAAAGATGATCAGGTTGTAGATACCGGGGGAGATAAGCTCTTCCATCGTCTGAATCCCTGCTTAGGCGTTTTTGCGGATGACTTGGCCGTCGCGGCACATCAGGCACGCGGCGACGATGTCGTCTTCGAGGTTGATTTCAAACTGCCCTTCCTTGGTGAAGACCAGCTTCAGGAAGTCCAGCAGGTTGCGCGCGTACAAGGCTGACGCATCGGCGGCGACAGCGCCGGCCAGGTTGGTCGGGCCGCAGATGATCACGCCGTTCTCGACGACTACCTGGTCGGCAACCGTCAGCGGGCAGTTGCCACCTTGGGCAGCGGCAAGGTCGATCACCACGGAGCCGGGCTTCATCTGTGCGACGGTTTCGGCGCTGAGCAAGGTCGGCGCTTTGCGGCCGGGAATCAGGGCGGTGGTAATGACAATGTCGGCCTGCTTGGCGCGTTCGTGCACGGCCAGGGCCTGGCGTTGCATCCAACTGGTCGGCATTGGGCGGGCGTAGCCGCCGACACCGACGGCGCATTCGCGCTCTTCATCGGTCTCGTAAGGCACGTCGACAAACTTGGCGCCGAGGGATTCGATCTGCTCTTTAACGGCCGGGCGTACGTCAGACGCTTCGATCACTGCACCGAGGCGTTTTGCGGTGGCGATGGCTTGCAGGCCTGCAACGCCGGCGCCGAGGATCAGCACGCGTGCGGCCTTCACGGTGCCTGCGGCGGTCATCAGCATCGGCATGAAGCGCGGGTAGTGATGAGCGGCGAGCAGCACGGCTTTATAGCCGGCAATGTTGGCCTGGGACGACAGCACGTCGAGGCTTTGAGCGCGCGAGGTCCGCGGCGCAGCTTCGAGGGCAAAGGCGGTGATGCCGCGCTCGGCGAGCTTGGCGATGGTTTCGTTACTGAACGGGTTGAGCATGCCCACCAATACGGTGCCGCTTTTGATCAGCGCAAGTTCGCTGTCGCTGGGGGCTACCACCTTGAGGATCAGCTCGGCGCCATACGCATCGTTGGCACTGCCAATGGTTGCGCCTGCCGTTTCATAGGCACTGTCGACGACGCTGGCTTTGATGCCGGCTCCGCTTTGTACAGTGACCTTATGGCCCTGGCCGATCAGCTTCTTGATGGTTTCCGGGGTGGCAGCCACCCGCGTTTCACCGGTCTGGGTTTCGAGAGGAACACCAATGTGCACGTCAAATCTCCTGCATGATCTTTTTGCTTTTGATCTTTTTGTAAAAAGGCCAGTGCACCGCGAGTGGCGCAACTGGGGCGGCCGATCAGCACGATCCCGCTGAAATGACAGCGGGGCGCGGCATTTTGCAGGCGAACTTTACGGCCTTCAAGGGATTATGACGGGTGACGAAAAATTAACTACAAGTCACCCTGTGACTGATTGTCGCAACACGCTGAAATAACCTCTTCAAATACATGGGCTTAAAGGGCTACAGGCGCTTTTGCAATCTTTTGACATCGTTGGTGTGAATAGTCGGTCATTGGCTTGTATTAGTCGCTGCAAGCCATATAGATCATGGCTTTGAGTCCTATTTTCGCCTGACAGATACAGTCTTTTGAAATGCGACATATATGTATATCTGTAGGATTTAAAATTTGCTGACTACAGAGTCAATAATGTTGTTTTGACCTTTAAATACAAGGGCTGTAGCGGTGTGACTGGTCGATCAGCCAGTCCCTGAATGCGTGTAATGAGGCGGATTCGACCTTTCTGTCAGGAATCATCAAGTAATAGGCCTTAGAACTGCTCAGTGCTTCGGGGTTTGTGATTACCAGTTGGCCGTCCTCTAGTTCGCGTTGAATGAGGAACGGCGGGATCAGCGCGATCCCCATGTCATGCATGGCGGCCTGAGACAACATCGAGAATAGCTCGTAACGGGGGCCTGTCATGTCGCGAGGTACGCTCAGCTGCTGGGCGTTGAACCACTGGCGCCACGCGTAAGGTCTCGTCGTTTGCTGCAGGAGGGGCAGTTCTGCGATTTCCTGGGGGCTGAGTTGCGTGCTGTTACCCAGCAGTCGCGGGCTGCACACGGGGACAGGATTCTCTCCCATCAGGCGGTGCGATTCCGTACCGGACCAATCGGCATCGCCGAAGTAGATTGCGGCGTCGAATTCGGTATCGGCAAACAGGAAGGGCCGTGTTCGGTTCGTCAGGTTGACCGTGACTTCAGGATGCTGGCGTTGGAAATCCTTGAGGCGAGGGATCAGCCACTGAGTACCAAATGTCGGGACCACGGCCAACTCGATGGTGTTAGCGCCCTGCTGACCCATGACGGAAAGCGTGTCGCGCTCCACCGCATCCAGTTGCGTGGCTACGCGGCGGCTGTACGACAGCCCGGCTTCCGTCAGTTTTACCCCTCGGCGTGAGCGACGAAACAGCTCGACACTCAAAAACTCCTCAAGGCTGGCGATCTGTCGACAGATGGCGCCTTGAGTGATCGAAAGCTCGTGTGCGGCCTTGGTAAAGCTTTCGTGGCGGGCCGCCGCTTCAAAACTGACCAAGGCGGTAGTACTGGGAATTTTTCTGCGCATATACCGTGTCCTCACATCTAAAGCGCATATGCGCGCTTTTCGGCGGTTTCGAAGTGAGAAATTAGCACAACCCTATTCGGAAACCTCGTTTGCTCTGAGCGCTTGTCGCGCCTAGGCTGGTTCCACGACATTCGTTTCTTCCCGCGAGGACTTATTCATGGCTGGCAAGGCAAGCTTCAACTGGATCGATCCACTGCTGCTGGATCAACAGCTCACCGAAGAAGAGCGCATGGTGCGCGACAGTGCTGAGCAGTTCGCCCAGGACAAGCTGGCGCCGCGCGTGCTTGAAGCCTTTCGCCATGAAAAGACCGACCCTGCGATTTTTCGCGAGATGGGCGAGACCGGTTTGCTCGGTGCGATGATTCCTGAGCAGTACGGCGGCAGTGGCTTGAATTACGTCAGTTATGGGTTGATCGCGCGCGAAGTGGAGCGCGTCGACTCCGGCTATCGCTCGATGATGAGTGTGCAGTCTTCGCTGGTGATGGTGCCGATCAACGAGTTCGGCACCGAGGCGCAGAAACAGAAGTACTTGCCGAAGTTGGCGTCTGGGGAATGGATCGGCTGTTTTGGCCTGACCGAGCCCAATCATGGGTCTGATCCAGGTGCGATGATTACCCGGGCTCGAAAAGTGGACGGCGGTTACAGCTTGACGGGCGCGAAGATGTGGATCACCAACAGCCCGATCGCGGATGTGTTTGTGGTGTGGGGCAAGGACGACGCCGGTGACATCCGTGGCTTTGTCTTGGAGAAAGGCTGGAAGGGCCTGAGTGCGCCGGCGATTCATGGCAAAGTCGGGCTTCGCGCTTCTATCACCGGTGAAATCGTCATGGACAATGTGTTCGTGCCGGAGGAGAACATTTTTCCGGACGTGCGTGGTCTGAAGGGGCCTTTCACCTGTCTCAACTCTGCGCGTTATGGCATTTCTTGGGGGGCTTTGGGTGCTGCTGAGTTCTGCTGGCATACCGCTCGCCAATACACCCTGGATCGCCAGCAATTCGGCCGTCCATTGGCTGCAACTCAACTGATCCAGAAGAAATTGGCCGACATGCAGACCGAGATCACTTTGGCCCTGCAAGGCTGCCTGCGTCTGGGGCGTATGAAGGATGAGGGTACGGCAGCGGTTGAAATCACCTCGATCATGAAGCGCAACTCCTGTGGCAAATCCCTGGATATCGCGCGTATGGCACGCGACATGCTCGGCGGCAACGGTATTTCCGACGAGTTCGGCGTGGCGCGCCACCTGGTCAACCTGGAGGTCGTGAATACCTATGAAGGTACTCATGACGTGCATGCTCTGATTCTGGGGCGCGCGCAAACCGGTCTTCAAGCGTTCTATTAATAGGAGCACGGTATGGGCGCGCTTTCGCATCTGCGGGTATTGGATCTATCGCGAGTACTGGCGGGCCCCTGGTCCGGGCAGATCCTTGCGGACCTTGGGGCTGAGGTAATCAAGGTTGAGCGGCCGGGCAGCGGCGACGATACGCGCGCCTGGGGGCCGCCCTTCCTTAAGGATGCCTATGGCGAGAATACCAGTGAGGCGGCGTACTACCTGTCAGCCAATCGCAACAAGCAGTCGGTGACGATCGATTTCACGCGGCCGGAGGGGCAGGCGTTGGTGCGTGAGCTGGCGGCCAAGTCGGACATCCTCATTGAAAACTTCAAGGTGGGCGGGCTTGCCGCGTATGGGTTGGACTATGAGTCGCTCAGGGAGATCAATCCCGAGCTGATCTACTGCTCGATCACGGGCTTTGGCCAGACCGGGCCCTACGCGGCGCGGGCGGGCTATGACTTCATGATTCAGGGGTTGGGCGGCCTCATGAGCCTGACCGGTCGCCCTGAGGGGGATGACGGTGCCGGGCCAGTAAAGGTGGGTGTGGCGCTGACGGACATTCTTACGGGGCTTTACTCTACAGTGGCGATACTGGCGGCACTGGCTCATCGGGATCATGACGGTGGCGGGCAGCACATCGATATGGCGTTACTGGATGTGCAGGTGGCCTGTCTGGCCAACCAGGCGATGAATTACCTGACAACAGGGGCGTCGCCAAAGCGGCTGGGTAATGCGCATCCGAATATCGTGCCCTATCAGGACTTCCCTACCGCCGACGGTGATTTCATCCTGACGGTGGGTAATGACGGGCAGTTTCGTAAGTTTGCCGAAGTGGCTGGGCAGCCACAGTGGGCGGATGATCCGCGCTTCGCTACTAATAAGGTGCGGGTGGCGAATCGGGCGGAACTGATTCCTTTGATTCGTCAGGCGACGGTGTTCAAGACGACGGCTGAGTGGGTGTCGCAGTTGGAGCGCGTGGGCGTGCCTTGTGGGCCGATCAATGACCTGGCGCAGGTGTTCGCCGACCCTCAGGTCAAGGCGCGCGGGTTGGCAATGGCGCTGCCCCATGCGTTGGCGGGGATGGTGCCTCAGGTTGCCAGTCCAATACGGTTGTCCAAGACGCCGGTGGAGTACCGCAATGCGCCTCCTCTGCTGGGTGAGCACACGGCTCAAGTGCTTCAGGATGTATTGGGGTTGGGCGCGGCGAATGTGGTTGCTCTCAAGGCGGCAGGTGTTATCTGAGTCGCATCTTCTATATAGAAGATGCTGATGGCCCTTTATTGGTGGTTTTTTAATCAGTTTTAAGTAATCGATAGAAAAGCAAAATCAAGGGTTGACGGCAGATTTCAGACGTCTATAATTCGCCCCAATTCCGGCGCAGTCGAAACGGAAAACTCCTTGGTAAACAATGAGTTATGTAAGTTTCGGCAGCAGGTTGCTTCAGTTCATCGAAGCTAAAAGGTAGTTGAAAAAGAGGTGTTGACAGCAGCGTGTAACGCTGTAGAATTCGCCTCCCGCTGACGAGAGATCGGAAGCGCAAGTGGTTGAAGTTGTTGAAGAAATCTTCGAAAGCTTCTGAAAATAATCACTTGACAGCAAATGAGGCTGCTGTAGAATGCGCGCCTCGGTTGAGACGAAAGATCTTAACCAACCGCTCTTTAACAACTGAATCAAGCAATTCGTGTGGGTGCTTGTGGA
>Ga0209070_100115_pt1 | contig 114102 bp, 117 predicted proteins | sample SynthPrep_5_END__FD_187205 | JGI IMG/M metagenome (GOLD analysis project Ga0209070, IMG submission 187205) | Synthetic microbial communities from Ohio, USA - SynthPrep_5_END_DS10_MetaG (SPAdes) (version 2) | ecosystem: Engineered > Bioreactor > Aerobic > Activated sludge | place: USA: Ohio... | reverse complement strand
CACCGCCAAGGTCTGCTACGAGATCGTCAAGGCCGATTGAGCCTTGCCCTCGCCGCCATTCGCGTCTACCAACCGGGCTTATCAGCAAAATGAGGTAGACAATGCGTTTGGGCGGGCGTTTGGCCGGAGCAATCGAAGTATTGGCGGATATTGAAGGGCGCAAACGTCCTGTCGCCGATGCATTGAAGGACTGGGGGCTTGCCCATCGTTTCGCAGGCTCCGGTGACCGGGCTGCGATCGGCAACATCGTCTATGACGCCTTGCGCATGAAGCTGTCACACGCCTGGCTGATGGATGACGACAGCGCCGCCTCGCTGGGCTATGCCGTGCTGCTGCGCCAATGGGGCAAAAGCTTTTCGGAACTGGCGGCGGAATTCGATGGCGACAAGTTCGCCCCCGCCGCGCCAGACGAACAAAGGCAGCAGGCCTTTCTTTCCCGCTCTCTCGGTGATGCACCGGCCCATATTCAGGGTGATATTCCCGAATGGGTGCAATCTTCCTTCGAAACGGCATTTGGCGAAAACTGGCTCACTGAAGCGCAGGCGCTGAATGAGAGGCCGACCCTTGACCTGCGCGCCAACACGCTGAAGGCAACCCGCGAAAAAGTTTTGAAGGCGCTCGAGGAAAGCGGCGCGGAAGGCACCCGTATCGCCCGTCAGGGTGTTCGCATCCCCGCCGGTGAAGGTCCCTCTCGCCTGCCGAACGTCACCGCCGAACTGTCCTTCCAGAAGGGCTGGTTCGAAGTGCAGGACGAAGGCTCGCAGATTGTTGCCGATCTCGCCGGCGCGCATGAAGGCGAACAAATCCTCGATTATTGCGCCGGAGGCGGCGGCAAGACGCTGGCCATGGCTGCCAGCATGAACAATAAAGGCCAGGTTCACGCCTTCGATGCCGACCGCAAGCGGCTCGCACCGATCATCGAGCGGCTGAAACGAGCCGGCACCCGCAACGTGCAGGTTCATGACCGTACCGCCGGGCTTGTGCCCTTCCAGGGAAAATTCGACCGCGTTCTGGTGGATGCGCCGTGCACCGGCACCGGAACATGGCGCCGCCGCCCCGACACCAAATGGCGGCTGACAGCACGCAATCTGGAAGAACGCGTGCAGCAGCAGGGCGAGGCACTTTCGCAGGCGAAGGGTTTCGTGCGCCCGGGCGGCGAGTTGCTTTATGTCACCTGCTCCGTTCTGCCTGAGGAGAACGAGCAGCAGGTCCGGCGTTTCTGCGAGGAAAATCCTGAATTTGTCATCGGTTCCGCTCTGGAGCGCTGGCAGACGACTTTCGGTGCAAATGCGAACAAACCGCATTCCTCGGACGGAAAGACAGTGACGCTGACACCTGCAACCACAGATACGGACGGTTTCTTCTTCTGCTTGATGAAACGCAAAGCATAAAAGCCGATTTGCACGCAGCGATTTTACTTGCGAAATACCGACCGAGCTTGTTTCAAAGCATTCTAAACTAGAATGTTTGACACAAGTTTGTGATTGGGTCAGAACTCGCTGGCCGCAGCGTGAAGTCTTTTCATGCCTGCCCAAGGAGAGGGATCATGATCCGCAAAACCATTCTCAGCGCCTCTTTCGCGCTTCTTGCCGCATCGGCGGCTTTCACCGCGCTTCCCGCACAGGCCGCCACTGATGCGGCTGCCGTCGTCAAGCATTACGCCGATGTCGCGCATGCGAAATACGAGGATTCGCTGACCACGGCGAAGGCGCTGGACAAGGCGATCGATGCGCTGATCGCAACGCCAAGCGAAGAGACATTGAAGGCCGCCCGCGAAGCCTGGATCAAGGCGCGTGTTCCCTACCAGCAGTCGGAAGTCTACCGTTTCGGCAACCCGATCGTTGACGATTGGGAAGGCAAGGTGAATGCCTGGCCGCTGGATGAAGGCCTGATCGACTATGTCGACGGTTCCTATGGCACGGAAAGCGACGAGAACGAGCTTTACGTCGCCAACCTCATCGCCAATCCGAAGATCAAGATCAGTGGTGAAGAGGTCGACGCCTCCAAGATCACGCCTGAACTGATCGAAAGCCTGCACGAGGCGGGTGATGTCGAAGCCAATGTGACCACCGGTTACCACGCCATCGAATTCCTGCTCTGGGGCCAGGACTTGAACGGCACCGGACCGGGCGCGGGCAACCGTCCCTATACCGACTACGACAAGGCAAAATGCACAAACGGCAATTGCGACCGTCGCGCCGACTATCTGAAATCCGCCTCCACCCTGCTGATCAAGGATCTCCAGGAGATGGTGGACGCCTGGGCGCCGGAAGGCGAAGCCGCGAAGACGGTGAAAGCCGATCCGAAAGCCGGCCTCACCGCCATTCTCACCGGCATGGGTTCGCTTTCTTATGGTGAGCTGGCCGGCGAGCGCATGAAGCTCGGCCTTCTGCTGCACGACCCGGAAGAGGAGCATGATTGCTTCTCCGACAATACCTATAATTCGCATCTGAACGACGCCGTCGGCATCGCTTCGGCCTATACCGGCGACTATACTCGGGTGGACGGCACGAAGATGACCGGCGCGTCGCTGGCCGAACTGGTCGGCGCCAAGGACAAGGCGCTGAACGACGAAATGACGGCGAAGCTGAACAAGACGCTCGACGCCATGCACGCGATGGAAAAGCGCGCCCAGACCGTCGAGGCCTATGACCAGATGATCGGCGAAGGCAACAAGGAAGGCAACGCCGTGGTTCAGGCGGCCATCGACGGTCTCATCGACCAGACGAAGACCGTTGAACGCGTCATCGCCGCACTCGATCTCGGCAAGATCGATCTCGAAGGCTCCGACAGCCTCGATAACCCGAACGCCGTCTTCAAATAAGCGGCAGGACGGGCCGCAATGCACTGCGGCCCGTTTCTCCCATGTGCTCCTGATTTCCATGGAATTGTCACTGCTGCCGATCCGCAAGCCGTTTTTCTTCGCCGGGGCAGCCTGTCTTCTGGCATCGGCAACGCTTGCCGCGCCGTTGCGTGATGATCTGACGGAGAAAGACCGCAGCCGTGTTCAGGCCGTGACCGCGCCGACGACGGATTTTACGAAACCGGAGCCCTTCGAGGCGATGTCCGGTGGCGCGACAACCAGCACCAACAAACCCGACAGCGGCGCATTTTCGCATCCTTCCGCCACCATGCCCTTCGAGCGGAAGCAGGATTTCAAGCTCGGCAACGCGCTGTTCCAGAAGCTCTGGGTCTCCTCCCCCTCCTCCACACAGGCATCGGATGGTTTGGGGCCGCTTTATAATGCCCGATCCTGCCAGACCTGCCATGTGAAGGACGGCAGGGGCCGCCCGCCTCTTGCCGGAGAAGACGCCGTCTCCCTGTTTCTGCGGCTGGCGCGGCCGGCTCGCAACGATGGAGAACGGGCGTCGATTGCGCGCCATGAGGTGCTGAATTTTCCCGACGAGACCTATGGCAGGCAGTTACAGAACCTTGCCATTCCCGGTCTTGCTGCCGAGGGCAGGCCGGTCATCTCCTACACTGAAATCCCGGTGCGCCTTTCGGATGGCGAGGTGGTGATGCTACGCAAGCCCGCCTATGCCGTGGCCGACCTCAACTATGGCCCGGTTGGCGCCGATACGACGCTGTCGGCGCGGATCGCGATGCCCACCCTCGGGCTTGGCCTGATCGAGGCCATCAGCGACGCCGATATTCTGGCCAAAGCCGATCCCGATGATAAAAATGGCGACGGCATTGCCGGGCGTCCGGCATGGGTCAAGGATCATCGCACCGGCGCGGTGAAGCTCGGGCGGTTTGGCTGGAAAGCCCAGAACGCAAGTGTGCGCGATCAGAGCGCCAGCGCCTTCTCCCATGATATCGGCATCTCCACACCGGACGCGCCGAACCCCTATGGCGATTGCACCGATGCCCAGAAAGACTGTCTGGCCATGCCGACCGGCGTGCAGCCTCGGCTGGGGCCAGTGGAAGCCCCGGACCCGGTTCTCGATCTCGTGACCTTCTACACCGAAAACCTCGCCGTGCCGCAGCGACGAAATGCCGGTGATCCGACCGTTCTTAAGGGCAAGCAGCTGTTTTACGCATCCGGCTGCACGGCCTGCCATACGCCGAAATTCGTCACCCGCCGGAATGCCACCGACCCGATGCATTCGTTCCAGTTGGTCTGGCCCTACTCGGACTTCCTCTTGCATGACATGGGAGAGGAGCTTGCCGACGGCCAGCAGGTGGGTGAAGCAAACGGCAGACAGTGGCGCACCCAGCCGCTCTGGGGCATCGGCCTGACGCAGAACGTCAATGGGAACGGTTTTTACCTGCATGACGGGCGCGCGCGCAGCCTGACGGAAGCGATATTGTGGCACGGTGGTGAAGGGCAAAAAGCGCGCGACGCCTTTGCCGCCTTGCAAAAATCCGACCGGCAGGCTTTGCTGGCTTTTCTGGAGTCCCTTTGATGAAAAATGCCATGCGAAAAATATCCGGCCTCGTTTCCGTGCTGCTGCTTTTGACCAATCAGCCGACGATGGCACAGGATGTGGAACTGATGCCGCCACCGCCGCTTGACCCCGCACAGGTGCGAGGTGTCATGGAGAAGGCGGTGAACGGCTTCATTCGCCCCGGTTACGACCACTTCCGGCAATCGGCAGACAGGTTGGAAGGCAGCATGAAGGCTTTCTGCGCCTCGCCCTCCCAAACGACCGATGAGGCAGCCAAAGCAGCCTTTGTCGATACGGTGGCGAGTTGGTCGACCATCGAGATCGTGCGGGTCGGTCCTGTCATCGAGCAGAACCGTTTCGAGCGCGTTCTTTATTACCCCGACAAGAAGGGGCTGGGGCTGAAACAGGTGCAGCGTTACCTGTCGGAAAAAGATGAAAGCGTCACCAGCGCCGACGGCCTGAAGGGCAAGAGCGTCGCGGCACAGGGGCTTGGCGCGCTGGAATTCGTACTTTACGGCACTGGCGCGGAAGAACTTCTCGACAAAAAGGGCGATTTCCGCTGCCGCTTCGGCGCGGCCATCGCCGGTAATATCGCCAATGTGGCAGCTGAGCTTTCCGATAGCTGGAACGCCCCTGACGGCGCGCAGAAAAACTGGACACAGCCTGGAGCGGACAATCCCGTCTTTCGCGACGAGCGCGAGGCGCTGGTTGCCCTGCTCGGCATTCTCGTACACGGCTCCGAGGCAATCCGCGACCAGCGGATCGAAACCTTCTACAAGGGACCGGACAAGGCGAAGTTTCCCCGCACCGCCATTTACTGGCGCTCGGGCCTGACCTGGAAGAGCATCTCCGCCAATATCAAGGCCGTTCAGACCCTGTTGCATACGGCCGATATGGTTGAACTCGTGCCGCCCGATCAACGCTCCATCGTCAACTCCATCGACTTCATCGCCAAATCGATGATCCGGGTTGCCGGGACAATCGATACGGATGTGCAAAAGGCGCTGGATCAGGACGATCAGCGCGCCAAGGTGGATTATCTGCTGCTCAATGGCAAAGACCTGATCTACCGCTTGAACGATCAATATGGCGGCGCGATCGGCCTCAGTTCCGGCTTTTCCTTCGCCGATGGAGACTGAGCCGATGATATCAGGCACCAAACGGATGCTGATAGATCGGCGCAGCTTCATCAAAGCGGCGGGAGTTCCCTTCCTCGCCGCGCTGGCTCCCCGTTCACTTTATGCGCTGGAACGGGCAGACGCGGTCTTTGCTTCTGCCTTCCGCGCCCGTGACGGTTCCTACGGCATTGCGACGGTGAGCGAACGCGGCGAGATCATCGACCGCGTTGTGCTTCCCGCCCGCGCCCACGGAATGGCGACGAGCCGCGCGACGGGTACGACCGTAGCCTTCGCGCGCCGGCCCGGCACCTTCTTCATGGCCTTCGATCCCGCGCGACACCGCGAGCCGATCGTGATGCACACGCCGGAGAACCGCCATTTCTATGGCCACGGCCAATTCTCGCCCGATGGGGCGATCCTCTATGCCAGCGAAAACGACTTCGACGGCAATCGCGGTGTTATCGGGTTGTACGACGCCAAAAACGGATTTACCCGCATCGGTGAATATGACGCACATGGCGTCGGTACGCATGACATGACGGTGAGCGATGACGGGCGGCTGATCGTGATCGCCAATGGCGGCATCGAAACCCACCCGGATTTCGGCCGCACCAAACTCAATATCGACAGCATGGAACCGTCTCTCGTGCTTCTGGACGCCGCTACTGGTCAGTTGATCCAGAAACATACGATGCCGGACCGGCTGCGCCAGCTTTCCACCCGCCACGTCGACCTTGGCGATGACGGCCGCATCTGGTTCGCCTGCCAATATGAGGGACCGCGCAACGATCTGCCGCCATTGGTCGGCCACTTCGCCAAGGGTGAGGATGTGGCTTTCGTCGATCTGCCGGAGGAAACGACAATGCGTCTTGCCAACTATGTCGGAGCCATCGCCGTCAACCGGCGCGAGGGGCTGGTGGGCCTGACCTCACCCAATGGCAACGCCGCCGTGACGCTCGATGCAAAAACCGGGAGGGTGGTTTCAGAGGTGAGCGTGCGCGAAGCAGCGGGCGTTGCACCCGCCGCCCGGGGCATTGCGGTTTCTTCCTATGACGGATTTTTCGAGGCGCTGCGCAGCGACGTGGCATGGGACCAGCATATTGTGCGTATCACCCGCTAAAATACTGAAAAGGCACGGGAACAAAAGCCCGGCAGGCGCAGTTGAGGCGTCATGAAAAACCTTACCGTGTACGTTGTTTTCGTGGTTGCAGTTGTTGCCATTGGGGCGCTGATCGGCGTCAACAATGTGCCCGGCGAATGGTATCAATCGCTGCAGAAACCATTCTTCAATCCACCCAACTGGATCTTCGGGCCGGTCTGGACCACGCTTTACGTGTTGATCGGTATCGCCGGTGCACGCACATGGATCAGGAAGCGAATGGGAACGCGCATGCGCCTCTGGTTCACCCAGATGGTGCTGAATTTCCTGTGGTCTCCGATCTTTTTCGGCATGCAGAGCCCCGTGGGCGCCCTGATCATCATCATTCCGATGCTGGTGTGCATTTTGGCTTTCATAGCACTAACCTATCGCCGTGACCGCGTATCCATGTGGCTTTTCGTGCCCTATGCGTTGTGGGTTGCCTTTGCCACGGTGCTGAATGCGAGTATCGGCATTCTGAACTAATTTCTGCCTGCCCGGGCCTTGCCTTGCCTGCCGCCACGCGCCATGTCAGTTTGCGATGGGACTTAAAGCAGGCAGGTAGGCCATGGAGATCACGGATCCCGGCGATTTTCGTCAGCGGATAGAAAGAAGCTTTGCGCGACAGGGTGTTGTGCAGGCCATCGATGCTGAGATCAGCCGTATCGAACACCGGCTGGTGGAGATCGAACTGCCCTTTCATGAAAAGCTGACGCAGCAGCATGGCATATTGCATGCGGGCGTCATCGCCGCCGGTCTGGACACGGCCTGCACCTATGCGGCTTATACGATCATCGAACCGGAAGCCTCCCTGCTGACCATCGAATTCAAGGTCAACCTCATGTCGCCCGGGCGCGGCGAGCGGTTCCTGTTTCGCGGCGAGATCATCAAGCCAGGCAACAACCTGATCGTCGCCGATGGCCGCGCCTATGCGCTTTCGGACGGGCCGACAAAGCTGATAGCCTCCATGACAGGAACGATGATGGTGGTGAAAGGTCGCGAGGATATTACCGGATGAGCTACCGGCTTTTGCATGTTGCGGATAAATCCATTCTTTTCGTCATGGCGGCCTCCCCCGAATACGGTCCCCATCTCCAGGCACGCATCGCGCCATTGATGACCGGCATCGGCCCGGTCGAGGCGGCGATTGCGGTCACGGCCGTTCTTGCCGGTCTCGATGCGGCGGACCATCTGCCTGATCTCGTCGTTTCGCTCGGTTCCGCCGGTTCGCGAACATTGGAGCAAACCGGCATCTATCAGGCGATTTCGGTTTCCTATCGCGACATGGACGCCTCCGCCTTCGGTTTCGAAAAGGGCTGCACGCCACTGCTTGATCTGCCCGCCGAAGTGGCCTTGCCTTTACGGATACCCGAAATTGCCGAGGCGCGGCTTTCCACCGGCGCCAATGTCGTTTCGGGCGAGGCTTACGGACTGATCGACGCCGATATGGTGGAAATGGAAACCTTTGCGGTTTTAAGAGCCTGCCAGCGTTTTGGCGTACCGCTCGTCAGTCTGCGCGGTATTTCCGACGGCAAGGCGGATGTGAACCATGTGGACGACTGGACGGAATATCTGCACATCATCGACGAAAAGCTGGCAGATGCCGTCGACCGGCTTTGCCATGCCATAGAAGATGGCTCAATCACCCTTTGAAACCTTGCGATTTTCGCAAATTTCCGCGGTTTGACGCCCGCTTCCGGGTTGCCTAAAGCCGCCATTTTCTTTAAAGGCTCGCCATGACCCAGATAGCCCATCCCGACAGCATTCTCATCATCGATTTCGGCAGCCAGGTGACGCAGCTGATTGCGCGCCGCATCCGCGAAGCCGGGGTCTATTGCGAAATCCATCCGTTCCAGAATGCCGCAGAGGCGTTTGAGAAGCTTCAGCCGAAGGGCGTTATCTTCTCCGGCGGCCCCGCATCTGTCACGGCGGAAGGTAGCCCGCGCGCACCGCAGGCGGTGTTCGACAGCAAGGTTCCGATCCTCGGCATCTGCTACGGCCAGCAGACGCTCTGCACCCAGCTCGGCGGCGTGGTCGAAGGTGGCCATGCGGCGGAATTCGGCCGTGCCGATATCGACATCAAGAAGGCGAGCCCGCTGTTCGACGGCTTCTGGGAACAGGGCAAGAGCTACCCGGTCTGGATGAGCCATGGCGACCGCGTGACGAAGCTGCCGGAAGGTTTCGAGGTCATCGCGACCTCCGAAAACGCGCCCTTCGCCATCGCGGCCGACGAGACGCGTCACTATTACACCACCATGTTCCACCCGGAAGTGGTGCACACGCCTGATGGCGGCAAGCTCCTGTCCAACTTCGTGCACAAGATCGTCGGGCTGAAATCCGACTGGACGATGGCGGCCTATCGCGCCGAAATGATCCGCAAGATCCGCGATCAGGTCGGCACCGGCCGCGTGCTCTGCGCACTCTCCGGCGGCGTCGATTCCTCGGTTGCGGCTATCCTCATTCACGAGGCAATCGGTGACCAGCTGACCTGCGTTTACGTCGATCATGGCCTGATGCGGCTTGGCGAAAGCGAACAGGTGGTCGGCATGTTCCGCGACCACTACAATATTCCGCTCGTCCACGTTGACGCCGCCGACCTGTTCCTCGGCGAACTCTCTGGCGTTTCCGATCCGGAAGCAAAGCGCAAGACCATCGGCCGTCTGTTCATCGAGGTCTTCGAAGCCGAAGCGGCCAAGATCGCCGCCGATGGCAAGGGCGCACCGAAGTTCCTGGCACAGGGCACGCTTTATCCTGACGTCATCGAAAGTGTTTCCTTCTCGGGTGGCCCTTCCGTCACCATCAAGAGCCACCACAATGTCGGCGGTCTTCCCGAGCGCATGAACATGCAGCTCGTCGAGCCGCTGCGTGAGCTTTTCAAGGACGAGGTCCGCGCGCTTGGCCGCGAACTCGGCCTGCCGGAAAGCTTCATCGGTCGCCACCCCTTCCCCGGTCCGGGTCTGGCGATCCGCTGCCCCGGCGCGATCACCCGCGAGAAGCTCGATATTCTGCGCAAGGCGGATGCGATCTATCTCGACGAAATCCGCAAGGCCGGTCTCTATGACACAATCTGGCAGGCCTTTGCCGTGCTGCTGCCGGTGCAGACCGTCGGCGTCATGGGCGACTACCGCACCTATGACTTCGTCTGCGCGCTGCGCGCGGTAACGTCGGTGGATGGCATGACGGCGGATTTCTATCCGTACGACATGAATTTCCTCGGCCGCGCAGCAACCCGCATCATCAACGAAGTGCGCGGCATCAACCGTGTCGTCTATGACGTGACGAGCAAGCCGCCCGGCACGATCGAGTGGGAATGATTCAGGCCCATCCGAACGCCGCCGATTTTACGCTGTGGTACGATCTAAGCTACTGAAAACAAAAATAAAGCCATCCTTCGCCTATCGACATCTATCGGTGGGCATAGATGGTGTTCGGCGGCCTCGCTGACGGGCCTCACCCCCATTGATCAACCGGAAAAACGAAAGTACCGTCAGGTCAACCCAGGCCAATGACGGTACTTTTTTCGAACTAATGCACTGATATAAAAGCATTTTCGACGCCATCGGCTTGCAAAAACCGCGTGACGGTACTTTTCCGCGAGGAGGCCCGAAATGTTGACCGATGCAGCACTCAAGTCTTTGAAACCAAAAGCCAAAATGTACAAGGTTTCCGATCGTGACGGCATGTATGTGCGCGTCGCGCCGTCGGGCGCCATCTCATTCAGGCTCGACTATCGGCTGAACGGCAGGCGGGAGACCGTATATCTCGGCAGATATGCCCGTGACGGAATATCGCTCGCCAGGGCTCGCGAGCTATGCATTGACGCGCGGCGCGCAATCACCGAGGGGCGGTCTCCCGCCATCGAGAAGCAGCGCGAGAAGCGCCGGATCAAGGAAGCAAAGAGTTTCGGCCAGTTCGGTGAGAAGTGGCTGACCAGCGCGACCATGGCCGACAGCACACGCGCGATGCGTCGCTCCATCTTCGAACGCGAACTCATGCCCGTCTGGCGAAATCGTCTCCTGACGGAGATCACACCGGATGATCTACGCACTCACTGCGGCAAGATCGTCGAACGGGGTGCGCCTGCAACTGCTATCCATGTGCGGGATATCCTAAAGCAGATCTACGGCTTCGCCATTCTGCACGGCGAGAAGGTCGCCAATCCGGCCGATGACGTCGGTCCAGCCTCGATCGCTACCTTTACGCCGAAGGACCGCGCGCTTTCGCCCGCAGAGATCCGCATCATGTTCAAGCAGCTCGAGCATGTTGCGACGTTGCCAACGATCCGCCTCGGTATGAAGCTCTACCTGCTCACCATGGTCCGGAAGAGCGAGTTGCAGGATGCAGTTTGGGACGAGATCGATTTCGACAACGCTGTCTGGACGATCCCGAAGGAGCGGATGAAGCGATCGAAGCCGCACAACGTCTACCTGTGCCGGCAGACCCTCGACATCATGATCGCGCTCAAGACCTGCTCCGGCAACTCCCGATATCTGTTGCCGTCCCGGTACGACGCGGACGCGCCAATGTCTCGCGCGACCTTCAATCGGATCACCTACTCCGTCGTCGAGCGAGCCAAGAAGGAGGGGCTGCCACTGGAGCCATTCACGGTCCATGATCTGCGGCGTACGGGCTCGACGCTACTAAATGAGCTGGGCTTTAACAGCGACTGGATCGAAAAGTGTCTGGCGCACGAGGACGGGCGTTCATCGCGCGGTGTTTATAACAAAGCTGAGTATGAGGTGCAGCGTCGGCATATGATGCAGCAGTGGGCGGATACCGTAGACGCCTGGATCGACGGTCGGAAGTATGCCCCCACGCTTTTGCCGCAAGCTATGCCCTTGATGGAACTGGATCCCGCCCTTTGACCGGGCGGGATTTGCGCTTGGTGACGTCGGGGTGCTGTGCTTGACGGATGGGTGCCGCCCGCCGTGCCGTTAGCCACGCCTCGACCTCGGCCAGGTCCCAGACGATACAACGCGGCGAGAGCGCGAACCGACGGGGAAACTCGCCACGCTGCTCCATTTCATAAATAGTGCTGTCAGCCATCGGCACCATCTCCCGCAACTGCTGCCGCCGTATTGTTCTCCGAATTTGCGGAGTTTCGATCTTTGCCATGCTCAATCTCCTGCGTTCATCAGGCGATTGAGACTGATAGATGCTGATACCGGAAGCCCCCTCGAAGCGCCGTGCGGTGTTTTCGGGCCATAGCGTACACATCGGCGGGTTTTGCCCCGCTGCTAGGTGCAGATTAGGAGCGAACAGGCGCTGCTAGACGAGCTCGAAACTTGCGGCACCCGCTACGAGGAGGCGCATTCAGTAAACGCGACTCCCTTCAAAATCCAACTCCGAGAGGAGTGCCGGTTCGACCCCGGCCACCCGCACCATCATTCAGTGCTACCGTTGAAGGTGGAGACCACATGTTCGAGTCGTGTTCGGTGCGCTGTCTCTCATCGAGATGGTCCAAAGTTATGGCGCTTGGCCGTGTCGTTACCCCGTCGTCGGAGCATTCATCTACGTTGGACTAGCCAAAGCAGTCACCCAGCACACGTTGCTGGCTCGGCGTGCGGATCTCCGGAAAATGCGTACTCGTATTGGCTATCCCGGCAGAGCAAACTTTGAATAGTGCTGCCGGATATACGCCAGCTTCGGATCAATGTAGGTCTGACAGAAAGGCCTGCTCGGATCGGTGCGGTAGTAGTTCTGATAGCGCGCATCCGACGCCCTAAAGCCCACAAAGGATAAAACCAAGGTGTGCACTGCCTCGCCAGTCTCTTCGCCCAAGCGGGCAATCGCTTGCTCAGCTTCAGGGCGGTGGCTCTCTTCAAATATGTAAATTGCACTGCGATATTTGCTGTGCAGCGCTCGGGCTCGCTTGGCGGAGTGCGTCCTGAGGTGGACCTCGGACAGCGTCGTCAAACCAATGACCGTGGCATCGAAGGTGACGATCACCCCTTCTGCCCAAGTGTCTGCCGGCGCCATCGATCGTAGAAAACCCTGGTCGACCTGCGTGACGCCGCGCAACGCTTGGAAAACACCCTCGGTGCACCAGTGGCAGCCTCCACCAAAGCCGACCTTTGCCATCCTCAACTCCCGCGTAAAGGCAAAACGGTTGGGCCGGACTTATCGAGCTGGCGGACGAACGCGATGATCCGCTGTCCGACATCGTCCGCCATTTCGACATGAGGGTAGTGCCCGGCGCCCGCGACAATCATGGTTTCGGCATTGATCCTCGAAGCCAAGCTCCGAGCTTCTTCGACAGGGTCCGGGAAGTCTGGATCCTTCGAGCCCATCACAATGAGGCTCGGCACGGAGACTTCGTCCAAGATCGCTGCGGTGTCGGCCTTCGACAATGAGAGCATCGTCAACAGAGCCTGCATGCGTTTCGGCTCCCTGAGGGTTGCGCCAATCGCCGCTTTCACCTCAGCGTGATCCGGTGCCGGCTTCGTCGGAAATAGGCTGCTCCAGTACGTCGTCCAGAACCAAGTACGCCATGGGCCGGCGAATCCGAGCGAGAGGACCAGTTTCTGGATCGTTGTGAGGGGAAGATCGCGGACAATCGGCCCGAGCAGCACCACCCCGTTGACGAGGCCGGGAGCCTCCTTGGCAGCCCATAACGCGGACCCAGCCGCGAACGAGTTGCCCATGATCGTGGCTGGACCTGCACTCAATTGTTGGAGGATGGCGATGGCGTCACGGCCGACCGCTCGCGCGGAGTAATCCGGCCACTCCGGCGACGATTCGCCGAACCCGCGGACGTCCAACGTGACCACTCGGAATCCCGCATGCTGCAGCATAGGTTTCACGAGGCGATATTCGGATCGCAAGTCGCCCATTCCGGGGATGCCTATAACGACGGGTCCGGTTCCGCCCGTGTCGTCGAAGGCTATGGTGCCGCCCTCTGTTTCAAGAAACTGGGTCTGCGCATCGTTAGACGCCATGAAACGATCCGATCCGTTGAGCAGCAGGCCTATCGGCTGACTTCGAAGAGAAACCACGCACGGCGTTCCGCCTCGTCGGTCCAGGTATCGATCAGGCCGGAGGTCGCATTGTCCTTCGCTTGGTCGGCGACGTCCTTTGCGCGACGCAGCGACTCGACCATGTGAAGATTATCAGCGCGCAATTCCGCCAGCATGTCCTGCGGCGCGACGAACTCCGCGTCGTTGTCCTTGATCGTCTGGTGGCGGGCGATATCGCCGATCGATCGGATGGTCGTATTACCGGTCTTCCGGGCGCGCTCAGCCATAGCATCGGTAGCGGCGAGGATCTCCGCGGCTTGCTCGTCGAGAAGCAGGTGGTAGTCCCTGAAGTACGGGCCCGAGACATGCCAATGAAAGTTCTTGGTCTTGAGGTAGACCGCATAGCTGTTCGCCAAAATGATCTTCAGCGCATCCGCGACCGTCATGGTCGCGCTTTCGTCGAGGTCAGAAGGTGAAGGCGCGGTTGCAGCACTGGAGTTTGTCATCGCTTGGACTTTCTCGATCATGGCTTGCGCAAGAGACCAGCGCCGATTCTTTCGCACGCTAAGGTACAGAGAATGAATTTACGTCAGGATGAAGTCCAATGACCTGTAACTATAGTTTCGATAGTTCAGGCGACCAGAAACGAGCCTAGGGGCCCAGGTTCGCGCCCATCACGGTCACCACGTTTAGCGGTGAAGCCAAGCTCATGCGTCCGGTCGAAAGTGGAGCACGAACGCCACGACCTTTTCTGCGGACATCTCACACGGCTTGAGTGAAGCCTTGCCCGCTGAGACGCGGTATAGGTTGAAGCTGACGATGTCGGTTCCAGCCAGCTCTCGGGCAAAAAGGCTGTTACGTCGGCCATCTTTGGAGCGGCGGACTGTAACGCCGAAGCGCCGGGCTTTGTAAGTGCCCTCGCTATATCCGTCCGGTAGCTTAGCGAAAGCCGTATCGAATTCTTTCTCCTCCACTTCACGTCACTGGTGGCCGTCCGACGGCGAGCAGCTGGTCGAGCCCGCCTCTGGCATCGAGGGCATGGAGTTCGTCGGAGCCGCCCACATGCGTGCCGTTGATGAATATCTGCGGCACGGTGCTTCGACCTGAGACGTCGATCATCGCTTTTCGGTTTTCCGCACTAGCCTCGATGTCGACTTCCGTGAACGCTACCCCCTTTTTTGTAAGCAGCGCTTTCGCTCGGCGGCAGTATGGGCACCAACTCGCGACATAGAGGAGGACTTCTGGCTTCATTTTGCATCTCCAATCGTTGACGCGTGACGTGAGTCCTTCGCGGCGGAACCTAAGTATCACCGCGACTCTCGAGCGGCTGGGAGCGAGGGCGCGAAACTACGTGACGGCTGATTTGAGGAAGGCCGCAAGATCCAGGCCATCACGCAGCCATTTTCCTGACCGCATCCAGCACCCGGTCTTGCCGGTATGGCTTGGAGAAGAATGGAATATCCGGTGGGACAACAGCCTCTTCCGGCCACGGCCTTCCGGACGTGATTATGATCTGAATGGTCGGCCATTTGTCTCGAATACGGATGGCTAGCATGATGCCGTCGATGCCGCCCGGCATGTCCACGTCGGTGAAGACGACCCGGATGTCGCGCCGTTCTTCCAAAGCCACGAGCGCAGCAGAGGCATCTGATGCTTCCAGCACTTCGAAGCCGGCTTCTTCAATCATGTCCGATGCAAAGAGACGGAGAAGTGGCTCATCTTCCACGACAAGCACCACTGGTTTGTTCATTCCACACACGTACTCCATCAAGCCTGGACCAACTGGCGCATAGAGGCATGCAGGTCCGCCGCGAGGCCTTCTGGATCGAAGCGAAGATCGACGCCACCAGTACCGACCAAACCAATGCTGATTAGCTTTGAGCCGAAGCCTTTACGCGTCGGCGGCACAACGGGAGGTCCGCCCTTTTCTCGCCACTCGATCTTCAGCAGATCTCCGTCTTGGCTGTCTTCGACGCCCCAAGACAGCGACACCTTCCCATAGTCATTCGTCAGAGCGCCGTATTTGCAGGCGTTCGTCAGAAGTTCGTGCACGATGAGGGAAAAGGACAGCGCCGCTCTTGGCCCTAGCGCCACGGGCAATCCGGCCATTTCAACCCGATCCGAAAATCCGATCGCTTCTATGACGGTCGCCGCAACAGCTTGGAGATCAGCCTGTGTCCAGCTTGTCTGGAGCAGGGCGTCGTGTGCTGCGCTCAACGCCATCAGCCGGCGCTCGAAGGCGTAAACAGCATCGCGGTCGGTGACGGTTCGCAAGGTTTGGCTCGCAATAGCCTGAACCATGGTGAGCGTATTCTTCAGGCGATGCGCGATTTCACCGTTTACAATGTGCTGGCGCTGCTCGGCACGATGCCGAGCGACCCCTGCTTCAAGTCGGTCTGCAGCGCTCCGCAAGAATGCAATCTCTTCGGCGGGCCAGAGCCGGGGGGTGCCGCAATGCACAAAGAAAACGGCAATTGTCTTGCCCTGATCGCGCACTGGCATGTCGATCACTGCGCGAATACCAATACGCAACGCGCCATCGAGATTGTGCAGCGCGCGCTCGTCAGACAGGGCGTCCCTAACTATCAGAGGGTCGCCATCGACGAGTGGCTTGTGCAAACTCCCAAACTCGTCAAGCCGGTGTCGACCGGCGATGCTCATCACACCCGGTGCGGTCCAGTGTGTTTCAACGTTGATCGTCTCAACGTCATGGTCGACGGTTCCAAACCCGGCTCGGTCCGTAACGAGGGTCCGACCAACGATGGCAGAGGTGCCAGACGTCATCTCCTCTGTGCCGCTACTGCTGCGGATTACCTCACCGATCTCAACAAGAGCGGTCTGGAGTTCAGTTAGGCGCTCGCTAGCCTTGGCGATTCGACGCAGTTCGAGATTCTCGCTGGCGAGACGGGCAAGCGCCTGGAGCATCGCCCTTTCCATCTCGCTCAGCCCTGCCGGCCGCGGAGCGGTATCGATAACACACAGCCGACCGACTACCGCCCCGGATCGAAGGACAAGCGGCGCGCCGGCATATGCCCTGAAGTGCTTTTCGCCGGTGACAAGTGGATTGCGTTTCGTTCGCGCATCGGCTGTCAAATCGACGATCTCTAGGAGGTCGCCTTTGTCGATGTCGATCCGACAGACCGAATGTTCGATATCCGTCTCGCACACGTCGAGCCCGTACTTGGCCTTGAACCATTGTCGGCCTGTGTCGAGAAGCGTGATCAGAGCGATAGGAACGCCACAGGCCTTGGCCGCAACGAACACGAGATCGTCGAAGGACTGCTCGTCCGGTGTGTCGAGAACCATGAGTTCAGCAAGCGCCTTCGCTCGCTGAACCGCCCCCACGTCGGCCGCACTGGCGCTCAGGCTCAACACGTCAATGTCCTTGCACTCGAGGCGGCCACTGCCGCGCCGATGTCCCAGCCTCACGCGTCACTGCAGCATCGCCACCTTCGACGATGAGGACAATCTTGCCTTGAATATGACCCGCCTCAGCACGCTCGTGGGCGGCGGCCGCTTCCGAGAGGGGGTACGTGCTATCGACCGCGACGCGAACGGTCCCGCTGTCCAGCAATCGGCCTAACTCGGCGAGTTGGGCTCCGTTGGATCGTACCTGTGTTGCAGAGACCGTAACGCCAAGGTTAGCGGCTTCATCGTGTCCCTCGAAGCCAAGCGGAAAGATTGGAAAAAGCGCGCCGCCGCGACGTATCGAACGCAAGAAGCGACTGGTTGTCGGGCCACCTACTGCATCGACGACGAGGTCCACCTCGCGCACCGAGTCTTCCGCCTTGATTTTCGTGTAGTCGATGAATTCGTCGGCGCCGAGATCGCGCAGAAATGTCTCGTGTCGGCTTGACGCGACAGCTATCACACGCGCGCCCTTGTGTTTTGCTAACTGCAGTGCGAGGTGACCGACACCGCCGCCGGCACCATTGATCATGACGCTTTTGCCTTCCAACGGGACCGGGTCGTGCCTCCCGGGCTGCAGGGGATTGGGTTCGCTATGACCCAGCTCTATCAGGTACTGCCACGCGGTCAGTCCCGACATCGGCGCTGCAGCGGCATGAACATGGTCGAGGCCGCGGGGTTTTAGCGCCAGATCTGATGCCGGTGCCGAAACGTACTCTGCATATCCCAGGCTTTCGCCAAAACTTGGGAATCGGATCATTCCAAAAACTTCGTCACCCGGCGAAAACGCTGTGACATCTGAGGCGACAGCCTCAACGATCCCAGACACGTCCGAGCCGGGTACGGCCGGCAACTCGATCGGCGGTCTCCACTCGGGGGGCAGCGCCTTGTACCCTTCTCTGAGATACCAATCTGGAGGATTGAGGCCAGCCGCATGCACTCGGACGAGAACCTCGCCTGGCCTGACGGCGGGCTTTGGAGCATCCTCGTAGCGGAGTACGCCGGGAGCACCGAATTCGTGGAAGCGGATTGCCTTCATCAATATCCTCCGGTCAAACGCGTTCAAGAAGAGCAACGGTGCCCTGGCCGCCATCAGCGCAGATGCTGACGATCCCTCGCGACCCCACCGGCAGGGCCCACAGTTCCTTCACCGCTTGGCTAAGATCGCGCGCGCCGGTCGCCCCGAAGGGATGTCCGATGGCTACCGAACCGCCATTGGGGTTGACTCGATTCCAATCGAACTCGCCCATGGCGGCCTCGACGCCGGCCTTTTCGCGTACCCAATCCGGATCGGCGATGGCCGCGACATTGGCCAACACCTGGGCAGCGAACGCTTCGTGGATCTCCCACAGAGCGATGTCGGAGAAGCCGAGGCGATGCCGCGCGAGCAAGCGCGGTATCCCGTAGGAAGGCGCCATCAGGAGCCCTTCCGAATGGAGGTCGACTGCCGACACTTCGTAGTCGACGAGCCGCGCGAAAGGCGTACCGGCGGGAAGTCTCCTCAGACCCGCGTCGTTGGCAACCCAGCAGCCGGCCGCTCCATCGGTGATGGGGGAACTGTTGCCGGCCGTCAGGCTGCCCTGTCCGCTCTCCCGATCGAAGGCTGGCTTTAGGGCGGCGAGGCGCTCGGCAGACGTATCTGCTCGCGGGTTCGCGTCGCGCGCCAACTCCGGCAGAGAGATGACAAGGTCGTCGAAGAAGCCGTTGTCCCAGCCGGCGACGGCTCGCTGGTGGCTCTTCAGAGCCCAGTCGTCCTGAGCTTCGCGCGAGACACGCCAAGCTTTGGCGGTCTCTTCCATGTGATCGCCCATCGTCCGACCGGTGATACGGTTGGCCCACCCCTTGGTTGGGAGCACGAAGTCGCGCGGCGTCAGCGATTGCAGCGCCGAAAGTGCCGCGGCCGGATCCTGCCCGAACAGATCGGTCAGTCGCTTGGATGCTTCAGCGGTTAAGGCAAGCGACGGCCTGCTCATGACCTCTGCGCCGCCGACCATTGTCAGGTCTGTCCCGCCACCAAGCAGTCCTGCCGCAGCGAAGGTTGCAGTCATGCTGGTCGAGCACGCTAGGACAACGGAGAACGCGGGGATGCTGGGGTTGAGCTTGGCGTCCAGCCAAACTTCCCGAGCGATGTTGCTCCATCCGAGGTTGGGTATGACGGTTCCCCAAACAGCCAGATCGGGCTCGGCAAGATTCGCCATCGCCTGGACCACAGGCACAGATAACGAGACCGCGTCGTAGTCGGCCAACGGCCCACTACCTCGGCCAAAGGGGGTCCGTAGCCCAGCCGCTACGAAAACAGGTTCAGCAAAGCGGCTCATACCGATCTCCCGCGAATCGAAAGTTGAAAAGCAATGAGCGTGGGCGCTACGCTGCGTTTAACCGCCATAGCGCTCGGTCTTAATAATTGAGGGGTCCAGGCCTGCCGAGAGCGCACCGTCCGTTGCGATGTTGACGAAGCCGTTGGAGCCGCAGACGAAGACCTGCGAAGGGTTTCGGCCAAGACGGGAGATTGTCTCCCTGACCATCAAGCCGTCGATGCGCCGATCAAAGTCCGACGCGCGCATGGGCGCCTCGCGGGTGATCGCCAGCGCCAAGCTGAATGCTGGATCGTCCGTTTCAATCGAATGCAGCTCTCTGGAGAACAGCACGTCTTGGGCGGTCCGCGCCGATAGGAGCAGCGCAACTGGGGCCGTCTGCGCTAGGGATTGGCGCTGGCGGATCATCGCCATCAGCGGCACGACACCGGAGCCTGCTCCCATCAGTAGGACTGGCTCGTCGGCGGGCTCCGGCCATAGGAAATGGCCACCGAGCGGTCCGCGGAGTTCGATCTCGTCGCCGGTTGCTGCGATATCATGGAAGAACGGTGAGACCTCGCCATCGTGAAGGCGCTCGATGGCGAGTTCGAGGATCGGAGATGAAGCGGGCGACGAGGCGATCGAATAGCTTCGCATCGCGGTGTAGCCGTCGGGCGCGGTCAGGCGGACATCGACGTGCTGGCCCGCGACATGAGCGAACGGGTTCTCCAACCGCAGGAAGAAGCTCTTGATACTCGGAGTCTGTTGGACGATTTCGTCGATGAAGCAGGACTGCCACGACGCGGGTTGCGCGCCGATCTCAGTCATGGGTGTATCTTTGCTCGCGCCAAGGATCGCCGTAAATGTGGTAGCCACGCAGCTCCCAGAAGCCGGCTTCATCGCGCGTTGTGAATTGCAGCGCGTTCACCCATTTCGCGGACTTCCAGAAGTATAAGTGGGGAACGAGGAGACGCGCCGGTCCCCCATGATCGCGCAGGAGTGGCTGGCCCTCGTAGTTCAGAGCGACCATGGCCTTCCCCGACAACATGTCGGCCAATGGAACATTCGTCGAATACCCATCGTAGCAATGCGCCAGGACGAAGTCTGTTGGCCGCTCAATCCCTGCTGCCGCAAGGATGTCCTCGATGAGCACGCCCTCCCATGCAGTATCGAGCTTCGACCAGGACGTCACACAGTGAATGTCTTTGGTCACCTTCGTCTTGGGCAGCGCATTGAACTCGCCCCAATTCCAGACCTTAACGGGTCGAGGGCCGATCTTGACCGTGAACTTCCAGTCGGATGTGTCAATGCGCGGCGTCGGTCCCGCTGTCAGAACCGGGAAGTTTTCAACGAGGTGCTGACCAGGTGGGATTCGGTTCGAGTTGTCGCCGCCTGTACCGCGGCCGGTAAAACCTCTGGTGACCATGTCGAACCCCTTTGCTTGTCACGACATACCGGAACCGGGTTCATCACAGACTATTAGGGACAACAACTTCGCGTAAGCAAATGTCTAGTTTTCCGATAGGCTGAATCTTGGATTACCGGCGCGTTTTTCAATATACCAATAGCTTTGCTCAATAGGAGCTGCGACCATTGCACGGAGACTATAGCGGTATATCGACACATTTGACCAATGTCTGGTCGCTATAGTTTCGATAGCTTCTTGCAAGAGTCTCAACCGTGTTCCGGCAAAGCTGACCGGCAAGGTTTCTACCGCAGACTTAGATAAGGGCGCGCCGTTGCGACCGGAACAAGATAACTATGGCGTGACCTACGACCAAATCGACGATTTCCTCGAGAGCGGTGGATCAGTTAGTTGCGGGGACGATCTCCAGCGCATACCCCGCGACAGCACACAAGCGTGCGCTCCCTCTGGTGCGCAGCTGGCAAGTGACCGTAAAGAGGGCCTGAGGAGAGACCCCCCCCCCACCGGCGGGTACAAGGTATGAAAACTATACTGAGCGGCTATTGGTATTGTGGATCGTAACAATTCATAGTTGCTGCTGCGGAAATCTTGGTTCCTGAGGCATCGTCCAAAAGAAAATTCGATTCGTATCGATTAAGAGACCTCAAGCCATTGAGCGCAGATCAGGACAGCAGTTTGCCTGCCGCCGCAATGCTCGGCCAGACATCGGGCTCCTGCATTGAGGTTGGAGAAAACGGATGAGCGCGACCGGACCACAAGCGCCAGAGCTTCGTGTGCAACATTGGATCGGCGGGGACGGAGACCGCCTTGACCTACCCCTCAAGCTCTCAGACATCGGTGGCGGCCCGAAAATCCTTTTCGCGTTCCAGCACTGGTGCCGTGGCTGCCATTTGCATGGCTTTCCCACGCTTCAAAGATTGCATAGGGCGTTGGAATCTAGAGGCGTTGGGTTTGCGGTCGTCCAAACGGTTTTCGAAGGCGCGCAAGAGAACACATTCGAAAAATTGCGCGTCAACCAGCTCCAGTACGGCTTACCTGTCGCGTTTGGTCACGACGAGCCACCACCAGGTGCACCGTTCCCAACGCTCATGGGGGATTATCATACCCGGGGAACGCCTTGGTTTGTGGTGATCGATGCCCATGGCCACATTGTCTTCTCTGACTTCCATCTAGATGCAGATCGCCTTGTTGCGGAACTGGAGCGGGCGTGACCATGCCGCGTTGGCTGATCCTTACCGGGACTCACATCCTCGTCATGTCCATAGGCTTCGCCGGTGGGATCTATCTGCTGCCGATCCTGACTGCGCCGCCTGCGCCCACTGAAGCCGCGCTCCAGAATTCTGCTTCGAAAGCGGTCTACGTGGGGCGGTTTGCACGCGATCTTAAGGGCAGTGATCTACTGCACTGGGGTGACGGAGAGGTTCGTGTCGCGCTCGATCGGATCGTGCACCTTGGGCGTCTTTCTCCTGGGCCGGATTACAAACTCTACCTCGCGCCCCGGTTTGTAGACACCAAACAGGACTTCCTTGAGGCCAAAGGTTCTTCAGTTCTGCTGGGAGATGTGAAGACCTTCGCTGGGTTCATCGTGGCGGTGCCAAGAGGCGTCGACATTGACGATTACAGGGCAGTTGTCATCTGGTGCGAGGCCTTTGATCAATTCATCAGCGCTGCGGAGTATCGAGTTCCGCGACAGGCTCTGAAATGAGCCAGGTAATGGACAACGTGAAGGCTGCTTGCACGCGCGGCGTCGTCCTCGCGCCAGTGGCCGCCTTGCTGTTGAGCGTCGCCATCTTGCTGCTCGGCAACGGGCTGCTGGGCACGCTTTTGATCGTCAGAGCTGGTCAGGAGGGCTTCTCGGCCGCCGCGATCAGCGCGATGATGTCGTTCTACTTCGCAGGCTTCACGATTGGCGCGCTGGTTTTGCCTCGCATCATTGTGTCGGTGGGACACGTACGGACCTTCGCCGGCTTTGCGGCGATCGCATCGATGACCGCTCTTCTCCATGTAGCGTTCGTAGATTCGGTAGCTTGGATGCCGCTTCGGCTCATTACCGGCTTCGCTTATGCCGGCATGATCCTCGCGACGGAAAGCTGGCTCAATGCCCACGCAGTTCAATCCACACGCGGTCAGCTTTTGTCGATTTTCGGCGTTGTATCGATGGGTTCTTGGGCGACCGGACAGGCGCTCCTCAACATCGCTCCACCCGCTGATGTTACACTTTTCCTCATCGTCTCGCTGCTGATATCCGCCGCAGTGGTTCCGATCACTCTACTTCCCAGTCATCCGCCGGCCGACGTACGGCACGAGTCGGTCGCATTCAGGGATCTCTTTTCTGCTTCGCCCTTGGCGTCGATCGGCGTCTTCTTGGCCGGTCTGGCCATAGGCGGCTTCTGGGGGATGGGGCCCAATTTTGCGCAAAGGATCGGTCTCGACGTCGCCGGCATCTCCGCCTTCATGGCCGCGGTTCTCGGAGGAACGCTTGCATTGCAATGGCCGCTCGGTTGGCTCTCCGATCGGGTGTCCAGGAACTTGGTTATCGCCGGAGCTGCGCTGGCATCCGCCGTGGCAGCCATCGGCGTGTCGTTGGCGGCAGACGCCCCTTTGCCCGCCCTACTTGCGGCGGGAGCGCTCTTCGGCGGGTTCGGCATCCCGATCTACTCGCTGTGTCTCGCGGCCGCGAACGACGATCTTCCTCCAGGGCGGCTGCTCGGCACCGCGCGAGGGCTTTTGCTGCTCAACGGGATCGGAACGGCGGCCGGACCACTTTTCGGGGGAGTCGTGATGGATCGTGTCGGGCCCGGCGGGCTGTTCGTCTACGCTGCTGTCCTGCTGACCATGCTAGCGGTGTTGGCGGGCCTACGCGGTCGCTCTCGCTCCGCAATCGAGGTAAAGGCGACACGTTGTCCGAGTACGCCGATGATCACTGCCTCTCTCGACGCGATGATACGAACCCAGGACGAGCCGCAGAGCGTTCGGAACTAGCGCTGCGGCTCCTGGCGACCGTTTGCTATGAGACGGCTTCGACCTTCAGCTCTCGGCCGTTGAATTGAACGGTCTCGCCGGCCCGAGCCCCGTCGATTGCCTCGAAGATCGGCGCCAGCGTCGATATGCCCATAAGCTCGCGCCCATGGCAGACGAACTTGTCCGTTGAGACCGCGACGACGAAGTAGCGACCCGACAACTTGATGACCGCACCTTCTGCAACCGTCGTCTTGGGTCCGAAGTCGATCGTTCTCAGCTTGTCGAGCTTGTCAGCGTAATCGTCTAGCGTATCGTCGAGCGCCTCGGCGAAGTCGCTCGCGACCTCGGCTTGTGCCTGTTCGTCGTTCTCGATCGGCTCGCTCCGATCCAAGCGAGCGGTGGAAACATAATCGAGATACTTGTCGCGAGCACTCTGAAGAGCAGCGGTCTCCAACGACAGCATCGTTTCCCGGATGTGATCCTTATTCCAATCCATCTGCACCTCGTAGCATTGCAATTTGAAATGATTGGCTGTTCGATCGGCGCAAGCCTTTGGAAGGCCGCGTTCCGCAGCCAGCGCCGTCATTCGTCGACGATGACGTCTTCCCCCTGGTAGGGGATCCTGATCAGCCGAGGATCCCGAATGATGCTGGTCACGAGCCATACATACGTCTGTTCTGCGGTATCGAAGCCGAGAATGCTGAATGCGCCGCCGAACGGGCATGCCGGAAAGTCGGGGAAGCCTTCTCGAAGGACGTAGCGCTCGGGTTCGCGATCGAACTCGGCCTTATAGACCTTCCGAAGCCCATGCTTGCTCGGGACGTCTTGATCGCCCGCAGGCGCAGTTTCACGATGTTCCACGAGGCGCTCAGAGAGATCGCGGTGGCAGATCTCGTCGAACACGTCGAAGGCATCGATCAGCAGACCTTTATGCTCGGTCGCGGGATCGGTGATCGCGTAGATGTTCGAAGCATCTTCGGCACCGTCCCCGCTTTCGAGACGCAATGCCGCGTCGACACGAATGCTGCATGGATCGAGCGTTGATCCGAGTTCCAGATCGACGAGAGCGCCGTCCTTCACGCGGTACTCGCGGTCATAGCCCTTGGCGACGAAGGACTGCACTGCTTCTAAAACGTCGGTCACTTGAGCTGTCATCAATGCACCTTGAATTCGCGTTGGGACGGAAAGACGCAGATGGAAAGCGCGTCATGACCTCCCGAGTCATTGGAACTCGTCTCGCGCGCAGCTCTCATAGCCACTTTGCCATCTTGAACCGGATAAAGAGGAAGAGGCAGAACATCAGCATGACACCGAGCACGACGAAGTAGCCGTAAGCCGTGTTCAGTTCCGGCATATTCTTGAAGTTCATGCCGTATATGCCTGCAATCGCTGTCGGCACGGCGAGGATCGCGGCCCATGCCGCGAGTTGGCGGGTGACGACCCCGATTCTTTGCGCTTCTAGAAGGCTGCTGAACTCGAAAACGGTGGATAGCACCTGCAGGAGGCCATCGACCATGGACTGGACACGATCAACATGGTCCGCAACGTCGTTGAAGTAGGGCCGCACCTCAGCGCTGATACAGGGAAAGTGTCCGCGCACGAGCTTGCGCACCAGTTCGGCCATCGCGCCAAGGGTGCGCTGGAAGCGCGTCAGCTCGCATCTCAGGCCGAAGATGCGAGCAACGTCCTCTCGCCCAAGGAAGTCGTCGAGCGACCGCCTCTCCATCGCAAGTACGTCATCCTCGATCATTTCGAAGATGGGCAGATACTGATCCACGATCCGGTGAAGGATCGCGTGGAGGACGTAATCGACGCCCTTTCCGAACTGGGCGGGCGACCGCTCGAGTTGCTCTCGAAGGTTGCCCAATGCCCCAGCGTTGCCGTGACGAACAGTGATAAGATGGTTATGGCCAGTAAAGATCGCCGTCTTGCCGTAACGTATGCGGTCCCCGACCAGCTCAGCTGTCTGGGCGACGACGTAAAGCTCGCCGTTATAAACTTCGAGCTTCGGCGGGCATATCGGGTGCATCGCGTTGTCGATCGCTAAAGGATGCAGATTATAGGTCGCCTGAAGCGCCCTCAGTTCGTTGACCGAAGGCTCGCTGAGCCCAATCCAGCAAAAGCCCGAACGGTTCTTGTCGAGCTCGACGCGTTCGTCGATAGCAACTTCTCGGATACGCCGACCCTCGTTGTAGTAATATGCAGCGATGACACTCATGCTGATCTCGCCGGAATGAGCAGCCCACGTTGGACTGCTGGGCGCGCAAGGCCGCGATCCAGCCACGCTCGGACATTCGAATGTTCGCTAAACCGCAGTAGGTCGCCGGCGTCGTAGGTGCCAACCAAGGCGTTGACCCAACCGAGGGTCGCAATGTCAGCAATGGAGTAGTCGTCAACGATCCAGCTGCGCCCGTCCAACTGGCGATCCAAGACGCCTAGGAGACGTCTGGACTCGTCGGCGAACCGCTGCTGAGGCCGCTTATCCTCGTAGTCCTTGCCGCCCCAACGCAAGAAAAAGCCGAGTTGACCGAACATCGGGCCAATCGCCGACATCTGGAAGAATACCCAGCTTAGCGCCTCGTAGCGCTTGGCTGATGCTCTCGGGACGAGCTGGTCGGCCTTCTCCGCCAAATAAACGAGGATCGCACCGGATTCCCAAACGCCGAGCGGCTTACCGTCCGGGCCCACTGGGTCGATGATCGCTGGTATGCGGCCATTCGGGTTCAATGAAACGAAGGCCGGATCTTTGCTTTCGTTCTCAGAGATGTCGATAAAGTGCGGCTCGTACGGCAGGCCGATCTCCTCGAGCATGATCGAGACCTTGACGCCGTTGGGCGTGGGCGCGGCGTAGAGCTGCAGGAGGTCGGGGTTGGATGCCGGCCAGCGTTGTGTGATCGGAAACGATGAAAGGTCTGGCATGACGTGGCGATCCTAACAACTTGATGGCTGAGGAGCGGTATGACCGCTGGATTAGCTGGGTTTCGGACCCGCACCATCAGTGGATGCGGGACCGATGGTGCGACCCAGGGGGCTCAGCCGCAATTGTCGCTGCAGCTATTCCGCTGCCGCGCCGGCCTCAGCCTGGGTGTCGCCAGCGTCTTGACGCTTCGGGAGCACCCAGTTAGCGCGCGGGAAATGACAGGTGTATCCGCCCGGCCGCTTCTCCAGATAATCCTGGTGCTCCGGCTCGGCTTCCCAGAAGTCACCCACGGGCTCGACTTCGGTGACGACCTTGCCGTCCCATAGTCCGGACGCGTCGACATCGGCGATCGTGTCCTCGGCGACGCGCTTCTGCTCCTCGTCGACGTAATAGATGCCTGACCGATAGGAGAGGCCGCGGTCGTTGCCTTGGCGGTTCTTTGTCGTCGGATCGTGGATCTGGAAGAAGTATTCCAGGATATTGCGGTAGCTCGTCACTGCCGGGTCGAAGGTAATCTCGATTCCCTCTGCATGTGTGCCATGGTTGCGGTAGGTGGCGTTCGGCACGTCGCCGCCGGTGTAGCCGACGCGGGTCGAGACGACACCGGGTTGCTTGCGGATCAAATCCTGCATTCCCCAGAAGCACCCGCCTGCGAGAACAGCGCGCTGATGCATGTTAGGCCTCCTCTACCTGATCGAGATACTCTGCGTACCCTTCGGCTTCCATCTCATCGCGCGGGATGAAACGAAGCGAAGCCGAGTTGATGCAGTAGCGCAGGCCACCGCGGTCGGACGGTCCGTCTGGAAACACGTGTCCGAGATGGCTGTCGCCGTGCACGGACCGAACTTCCGTCCGGACCATTCCGTGTGAGCTGTCTCGAATTTCGTTTACGTGTGCGGGGACGATCGGCTTGGTGAAACTCGGCCAGCCTGTTCCCGACTCAAACTTGTCCGTCGACGCGAACAACGGCTCGCCGGACACGACGTCGACGTAGATGCCTGGCTCCTTGTTGTCGTTGTATTCACCGGTGAAGGGCCTCTCGGTTCCGTCCTGCTGGGTGACCCGGCGTTGTTCCGGGGTCAGACGCTCAATCGCTTCCTGCGACTTTTCAAACTTCATGGTGGGTCTCCAATACTTAGTTAGAGGGCCAGGCACACTACGTTCATTTTCTCATGTCGATGCTGACATCAACTATCGCAGTGGCCCCAATATTAATCCAATACGTCGTGCGCATAGTTTCTATACCGCTCATGTCTTTTGCTCCGCGGTCAGCTCCAGTCGTAACGGGCTGCAAGCTGAGCGATTTTTCGTATCTCGACCGGTGCCGTAGATCCGGACACGGTGGCAATCACGATCTCACGCTCCAACGCGAAGCCCTCGATCGGCCTGGTGACTAGGCCGTGGGTGGTGGCCGAGCGTTCGGGCAAAATGCATACCCCCCGACCTTCGGCGACCACGCGCTGCACCCAGTCGTCTCGATCTGAGCGAAAGCGAGGGCGCATCCGCACCTCTCGACGCGCGAAGTGCTCGAAGATTTGGTCGCGGCACTCGCATTTCAGTCGATCTACGAACGGGAAAGAGAGCAGGTCTTCGCCACGAACGACTTCGGACGCCGCTAAGGGGTGATCTGCAGCGCAGCCGAGCACGAAACGCTCCTGGAAGAGAGGACGCACATCAAGTTTACGATCCGGCCTGGATTCGCGAGGCAGGATGCACGCGTGATATTTGCCTGAGAGCACCTCCGACGTGTCCTCGCTCGACTGGAGCGAGTGCAGTTTGATCTCAATGGACGGCACCTCTTCCAGGGCGCTCTCGAAAAAGGCTGTGAAGGCCCTCGGGCCGACGCTGGAGGCGACAGCAACATCGAGAACGCGATGCCGCCCCATTGCCCAGTTTTCCGAGTGATGTCTTACGCTCTTCATCGCGACCAGCATCCGGCGGAATTCCAACTCGACGTCCTGACCCAGGCTCGTCAGCCGGCTGTTCTTCCCGTCACGATAGATGAGCGGTCCACCGAGTTCCTCCTCCAGGCGGCGGATCGCTCGGGTCAGGCTTGGTTGTGAGACACCACTGAGCCGAGCAGCCGAAGTGAAATTCAGCGTCTCGGCCAAGTTGATGAAATAGCTGACCTGATTGAGTTCCATAGCCCTTTGGCCTGCGCCTGACGAATGCCACCCCAGTGGGCCAATCTGACTATGGCCACAGAAGTATGCGTGACGCATATAATAGTGGTTTAGGGGCTTGTCTATATGCGCCACGCATATAAAAAGAATGCCTTGGCGGTTATCTCGGGTCGATGGTGCTCCGGGTCAGGTTCGAAGGGTGTCGGTGCACCTGCCAAGCCGCCGTTGGAGGCTCGAAGCATATGGCAGGAACACGGTTCAAGTTTGCCGGGGGAGCGGCGGCTGAGCTAACCGGGCACCTGGAGGCGCCGGAAGGCACTCCTCGCGGCTGGGCAATTTTCGCCCATTGTTTCACTTGCGGGAAGGACAGCCGCGCCGCCGTCCACATCGCACGCGCGCTCTCGCGGGCTGGTATCGGCGTCTTGCGGTTCGACTTCGCCGGCACAGGACTCACGAGTGCCGCAGAAGAAGAGGTAAGCTTCGCTTCTGACGTCGACGATCTGAGGGCAGCCGCGAAAGCCATGGCGGCTGCCGGTATGCCACCCGCCCTCCTTGTCGGGCACAGCCTGGGTGGCACGGCAGCGATCGTAGCCGCCGCCGAGCTGCCGGATGTCGCAGCGGTGGTGACGATCGGTGCGCCGGCCGACCTTCACCATATCTTGCGCGTTTTCCGGCCTGGCGACCTCGACGCGATAGCGAGCGAGGGCGAGGCCTCTGTGGAGATCGCTGGCAGGCCGTTCCTCATCCGCCGCACCTTCCTGGAAACGGTAGAGCGAGCCGACATCGAGAAATCCATCGCCGCGCTTCGACGTCCGGTGCTGGTCATGCATTCGCCAGTGGACCAAGTCGTGGGCATCGAGCATGCCTCGCGCATCTTCGTCGCGTCACGACATCCTAAGAGCTTTGTCTCCCTCGACACGGCGGATCACCTTCTCACCGACGTCGAAGATGCGAACTACGCCTCAGCTATGGTCGCCGCGTGGGCCAGCCGCTTTCTTCCGCCGCTTGCGGCGGATCTTCCGCAGGTCGAGGCGGCGAAAAGTGTCGTTGCGTCGGAGACGCTCGCGGGGAAGTTCCAGCTCACGGTGCGCAGTGGCGAGCACACTCTGTTCGCCGACGAGCCGGAATCGGTCGGAGGTCTTGGGAGCGGCTTGTCTCCCTACGAACTGGTGTCTGCCGGGCTAGCTGCCTGCACGGTGATGACGATGCGCCTTTACGCCAACCGCAAGGGCTTCCCGCTCGAAAGAGCGACGACGACCGTGCGGCACGAGAAGGTGGCGGACATGATGCCGCCTGACCGCTTCACACGCACCATCGTTCTTGATGGGCCGCTCAGCGATGATCAACGCGCGCGCATTCTCGAGATCGCGGATCGGTGTCCCGTCGACCTGACGCTCGTCCGGGGTTCTGATGTGCGGACCGAGCTTTCGAGCGGCGGTCAGCCTGCAGGTGCGGCGTCGTCGAGCTGATTTGGTATACAGAGCTAAGGGTAAACGGATGGAGAGACTGCCCGCTACAGACCAGGCGCCGGCGCGAACCGAGCGAGCGATACTCGCGGGTGGGTGTTTCTGGGGTCTCGAAGATTTGCTGCGCCGCGCGAAGGGCGTCGTGTCCACGCGTGTTGGCTATAGCGGCGGCGAGATGCCAGATCCGACTTATTCGCGACATTATGGCCATGCGGAAGCCGTAGAGGTAACTTTCGATCCGTCGATCCTGACTTACAGATCGCTTCTTGAACTGTTCTTCCAGATTCACGACCCAACAACGTATGAACAACAGGGCAGCGATGTAGGTCCGAGCTATCGATCGGCCATTTTTTATACTTCCGCAGCGCAGATGGACATCGCGTTAGCGACGATCGCCGAGATCGAAGCGTCGGGTCGCTGGCCTGGGCCAGTCGTGTCCGAGATCAACCCGGAAGAACCTTTCTGGGAGGCTGAGCCCGAGCATCAGAAATATCTCATGCGTGAACCCGGTGGCTATAGCTGCCACTTCGCGCGACCGACCTGGCGATTGGACCGAGCGAACCGATGAGCGAGCTTCGACTATCATCGACAATACTGCTGCAAGGGTGCTCGCGCTTTGTCGTGCTGGCAGCCGGGTCACCGTCATGATGCCGGAATACGTGATCGCCGGCTTGTGGGGCCTTTTGTCGGGGAGTGGACTTCTGGTGGGGGCGGTGCTGGCGGACGTGCTTTTCGGGCGGCTTACTCACCGCATGATCTCCGCAGTTATGGGCTTTGGTGGCGGCGTGTTGATTGCCGTTGTCGCTACCGAACTCATCGGCGATCGCGTTTCGGCCGGGATGGGCCCATTGGCGATCTTCGCGCTGCTCGCCGGAGCTGCGATCTTCAGCGGCACAAACTGGTTTCTGTCTCGCCAAGGCGCGAAGCATCGAAAGCGATGCGGTGAATGCACGGAGCAGGCCACTGAACAGGAGCACCGTGGTAGTGGTGCCGCAATTGCGCTCGGCAGCGTTCTCGACGGAATTCCAGAGGCCCTCGTGATCGGGATGTCGGTGGCTGGTGGCGGCAGAATCAGCCTGGCCGTCGTGGCAGGCTTCTTTCTCGCTAATGTGCCGCAGGGCCTATCGAGCACTTCAGGGATGAAGGTTGCGGGCCGACCTCGAAGCTATATCTACGCGGTCTGGGTCGGCATTCCCCTACTCGTTTGCGTTGCCGCCGGTGTGGGAAATCTGCTCCTCGGTTCGGCATCAACTCAGGCGCCAGCCATCCTTTCTTTCGCGGCCGGCGCCGTCATCGCGATGCTGGCAGAAGCTATGATACCCGAAGCTTTCGAAAAGGCGCCGCCGTTCATAGGGCTCATCACGGTCGTGGGATTTCTGGCGGCATATCTCATTGCTCAACACTGAGTGATGCGATTGCGATAGTCCTACGCCTCGCCGCTGTTTTCGCGATCTACGCCACGCTCATGCAACTCGGCATCAATCGGGCAGTTCGTGCAACCCTCATAGCAACACAAGCGGCAGATACGGTAGGAATGCTCAAGATTTTCCAGGCGATGCCGTAAGACGCGTTCCGCGATGTCGCAGAGAACTTTCAGTTCGTCTCGGCTTAGGATGGATAATCCCTCTGCGATCACCTCGTCGCGCGAGGAAAGGACTTCGTCGCTCGCTACCTTGCCCGCCGCAGTGAGATAGAGGGACCGGGTGCGACCATCCGTGAAATGCTCACGGCGTTCGACCAATCCCTCAGCCGCTAACCGATCCACCAAACGGACAGTCGCTGCATGGGAGAGCCCGACGCCGATGGAGAGCATGCGAATCGAGAGCCCAGGCATGTGCGCGATCAACGCCAGGGCCGATGCTGCGGGTCCAGCTTCCGGCGCCCGCGATGAACTAGCGCGAACAATGTCGTCGCTGATCATGAGTGCGAACGCCCCAAAGATATTTCGATCTCGAGGTTCATCCATTGCGACATCTATATGTGCGCGAAGCATAGACAGCAAGCCATACCCGAGTGGTTCTGGTCGGCAAGCGTGCGGAGAAAAAGCCCGACTCACAAAGGCTTACGACGCCCCGCCGACGACACGGGAGATTGAAACTCCGCTATTTAGATCATCGCTGCGCACGGAATGCCGATACCTAGCGGCTATAGATCGGGGTCGCTTGCCGTGGTTTCGGCTGCCGTGAGGCCGAATCACATCTTTGCAGCGCCAGCTTCGCGTTGTGGCCCACAGTTATCGGCAGGGCCCGGAAGCTCGCTTTCTGCGTCTCACCTCAACCGACACACCCTGGTCAGCCACGACCGTGCTTTAGCCGAAGCCAGCCTGTCCTCTGCTCGCGGATGGATATCAAACCCCTGTCCATCTCGAGGACGCGTGGGCCTTGAACACGTTTCATGCAGCCCCCGGGAGAACGGCTGCGTGTTTGGACGGCGCATGCTGGATCATCCGTGCCGACATTGCCACATTGACCCCGAGCACCCACCCAGATAGATCTATGCGTGACGCACATATAATGTGTCGGCACGCACATCCCGCCAGAGCCGACTTCCTGCGCCATGCAGCATTGAGCGAATGGCGGATGCTTTAGTCAGTAGGGCAAACCAAGGAGACAGGCATGACGGTTAAGGTCGCAATCAACGGTTTCGGTCGGATCGGGCGACTAGCCTTACGGTCGATCGTCGAACTACGTCGAGAGGACGTCGAAGTGGTTGCGATCAACGACCTCGGGCCGGTCGCTACCTTGGCGCACCTCCTGAGGTACGACTCGGTTCATGGTCCCTTTCGCGGATCGATCGACCTCGGCGAAGACTGGATCGACGTCGGGTCCGGTAAAATCAGGGTGTCGTCGGAACGCGATCCAGCAAACCTGCCCCATGATGAGCTTGGTGTTGACGTAGCGCTCGAATGCACGGGCTTCTTCACATCCAGGGAGAAGGCCGAGTCGCACATTCGTGCGGGAGCAAAACGCGTGCTCGTCTCCGCGCCGAGCGATGGGGCAGACAAGACGATCGTCTTCAAGGTCAATCACGACACGCTGACCGCTGACGATGTCGTCGTATCAAATGGCTCATGCACGACCAATGTCCTCGCGCCTGTCGCGAAGGTACTGAACGACCTCTGCGGCATAGAGCGAGGCTATATGACCACGGTTCACGCTTATACCGGTGACCAGCCGACGCAGGATACCGTCCATAAGGATCTCTACCGCGCCCGCGCAGCGGCACTCTCAATGATTCCGACTTCCACCGGGGCTGCGAACGCGATTGGCCGCGTGCTGCCGGAACTAAAAGGTAAGCTTCATGGCTCGTCCATCCGCGTCCCAACGCCGAATGTGTCGGTCATAGATTTGGCTGTTTCGACGTTGCGTGAGGTTTCGATAAACGAGGTGAACGACGCCATCCGTCAGACTGCCGCCGGTGCAATGAGTGGGGTGCTCGCCTTCACGACAGAGCCCTTGGTGTCGGTCGATCTGAACCATCGGACCGAATCCTCAATCGTCGCACTTCCCCAGACAGATGTTGTCGATGGAAGGATGGTTCGCGTGCTTGCTTGGTACGACAATGAATGGAGCTTTGCGACGCGTATGGCGGATACCGCGGTCGCAATGGCGAAGCTCATTTAGCCGATCGAGTGCCCGCAAAGTCGTCACTTGGCGAAAAGGTGGGTTTTCCAAAAAAGGAAGCATCGATGAGCATGAATGGACCATTGGCGCGCAGCGAGAGCCCTGATCCAGTGGCCGCGATCGCACGTCGCCAAGATCGCTGAGTTGGACGAGGAGACGTTAGCTCGGTTCGAGGCCGGCGGTAGCGTGCTTGCAGCTTGGGAACTGACGCGGTTGCGTGACGCGCTCGAACGGGGCGGCGCCGTCTTCATCGATGAGGATCATCGCGCGGGATCGGGCGTGAGGCTTAAGTTCAACGCCAAGGACGTGCGTGCCATTAATCGGATGGAGGGCGAAGGCGGGCGGGTAGGCACCGACGATGTCTGAAACCTCAGATTCTCGCGCCGGAGCTGGGGTATGCGGCGACAGACACTCATTCCTGCCGTGACCACGCCTATCATGCACACAACCGATGCTCGACGCACTATCCTTCGAGACGGCAATGAGGGGGATGGGGCAACGCAGGCGTACGACCTGATAAGTCGATATTCACGGGGCTCATGAACGGCCCAGGACCATCTACCCTCTCCCGTGGCCTGATGGACCTTTCTTGAAAAGCCTTTCACGCGCTGCAAATCCGAAAACGATCGTCGTCGTCATCACAAGGTAGGCAACTATGCCGCCCGGAGAGAGTGTAGGCACTGCGGCGAGGATCAAAGCGTCGTTGCCACCGGGTATGAGGCCGATACCTATTCCCATCAACGCTCCGCCGACAATCGACCGCAGAATGCCGGCAGCCGTCAGCCGTTGAAAACGCAAACGTCCCTGACGCACGGATGCTGTGATTGCTCCCGTAACAGAGGCAATGACCGCAACGAGTGCGACCTCGCCTGTTGGCGTCATTCGAAGAGGAAGGCCGCGTTGGATCAGGTCAGCGAACGTCCATGCCGGTGACAGGGCGTAGAGAAGTCCACCAGTGATACCGAGGCCGATCATTGAGGCGCCAAACGCCCAACTCGGTCTTCTTCGCGATACGCCCTTCGTCGATACGAACATCACCGCTAGCGCTAGTACAACCGCAAGGGCGAGAACCGTAGCGGCCCCAGAGATGCTTGGGCTCGCGATAACACTTGTCCATGTCACGAGAGAGCCGGGCCGACCATGATCGGCAATCAAGATCCCGACTGCTAGTCCCACAGGAAGAGCCAGCAGTCGCATTTCGCCATCGCCTAACCGTGCCAACGATCCAAGCAGACAGGTGTCATTGATGAGCGCCCCAAAGCCGAAGGCGATGGCGCCGATTAGGAGAAAGGCGTTGACGTTCGTCGAGGGTGCCAGGGTCGCGTTCAGCGACCCAGACCAAGCAAGCGGAATAGCAACAAGGCCCGCCGCTGCAGACGCCGCAAGAAATCCGACGAACATTCTTGGTCGGCGTCGTTTCTGCAACTCGTGAGCAGCCACGACCAGGCATGTCCCACCTCGGTTTGCGGAATACCCAAACCAGAATGCCAGCATGCATATGAGAAGGTCGAACGCGATGGATTCCAAAGTATCAAGCCTGATTTAATTTCTGGTCAGTCGTTCTTCGAAGGACGCCGGGGTGGCGAGCGGGCTGGCGTTGCGCTTTCAGTAGGTCGTCGCCTCGGGTCGCCGCCCAGATGCCGGAGGCTTGCGAGCTCACTTTTGTTCAAGCCGCTTTCGAGAAGAAGCCGCTCGGACAACGTGCCTAGGTCGTTCAGGTCGATGGGCGATAGGGGCGAGACCCACGCCGCGATCACCTGCTCGTGCGCTCTGAGCAAGGCTTTAGTCATCTGCTCACCGGAATTGGTGAGGTGGATGAAACGCGCCCGTTTGTCGACGGTGTGTCGCCGCCGTTCGACCAGATGACCGGTTTCAAGCCTGTCGATCAATCGCACCGTCCCAGCATGGGAAAGACGAAGCCGGCTAGCTAGGACGCTGATAGGGACCCCAGGCTCAACACTAAGAAAGATCATCAGCGCAGCCGCTGGTCCGCTCGGCGAAAGCGAGGCTGAGGCACTCGCGATGCTGTCAGCCACCGCGAGCGCAAGTGCACCAAAATGATACTTGGCTGCCTCCGGCTCCATCCATCAACGATATATGCGTGACGCATAGACATCAAGTGGCTGGAGATGTATGACTCCCGCATACATTTCTGGGATTCGGAGATGGTCATGCTCATCGAAGGACTCGGCTCGGATTCCTCGTCTGAGATCGAAAGAGATGCGCCGTCCGCTGGCGGATCAGAATTTCGCGCGCTGCTCGTGCGCTCAAATGGCGGCAGTCACGGAGGTCGTCATGCCCGATCTGACGCTTGATCTGCGATACCTGAAATACGCGATCCAGGTCGCCGAGGCAGGTAGCTTTCGCCGGGCGGCCGACCGCATTGCGATCTCCCAATCTACCGTCAGCCGTCGCGTGCAGATGCTAGAGCGTCAGCTTGGCGTTTCGCTGTTCGAGCGCACAAGAACAGGTGCCGCGCTAACGCCCGAAGGAGCACGCTTTCTTCAGCACGCGGCGGCAGGAGCGCGATACCTTCGCGAGGCTGCGACAGAGATCCGGTCTACCCGAAACCTCAAGACCGGGCTTATCAGATTTGGGATGCTCGAAGCGTTTCCGGCGGGCCCAATCATCGACCTTCTCGCGGACTTTCGACATCAATATCCGACTATCGAGGTGAAGCTCGAGGAAGGCACGTCAGAAGAGAACACATCGCGGGTGCGGCGTGGATTACTGGACGCCGCAATTTGCCTTCGCACGAACAGCAGCCGCCAGTTTCAAATTCGGCGCTTCTGCGATCCCACTTTGTTTGTGGCATTGTCAAAGCGTCACCCGTTGGCGTTGCAAATGCAATTGGGTTGGGAGGACATCTGCGACGAGGTCTTTCTTGTTCGTTCCGACGGTGCCGGACGTGAACTCTCCGACTTGCTCAAGCGCATGGTAGGAGCCGTGGAAGGAGAGGTTCAACTATCCATTCAACAGGTCAGCCGGGAGACACTCCTCACCATGGTCGAACAGGGCTTCGGTTTAACCATCACGACGTTGGTTAGCCGCACTGATATCGCGCTGGTTCCGCTTTCATCGACCCGAGCGCCCACGGCTGCTACGATTTCATGTTGCGACAACGACAATCCCGCCCTGCCACTGCTGCTGAAATGTCTCGACACCCTCTCAGGGCGGAAGGGGAGAAGTGTGGGCTAATCGTCGGTTTCTTGCGTCGTAGCTCGCCTAGCTTTTGCAAAACCGCGATCGGTTGCGATGAACCTCTCCAGCATCGGCACGATCAATCGTATAGGGTCAGCAATCACCTCGCCCTGTTCCCGGCCTAGCGCTTCGGCATATGCCCGCAAATCCCGGTGGAGAGCTGCGGGCATTTCTACCGTGACCTTGATCGGCTTGTCGTCGACGATCGGACCCAACTTGAGCTTTGCCATCATGATCCTCCGTAGGGTTCGAGCACCAGATCCCGTGTAACGATCACACGAACAGGGAAGCCAGGGCGGATCGTCAGCGTCGGCGCAATGTTGAGCTGTCGCCGCACAATCTGCTGTCCTGCATCATTGATGGTGTCCTGGCCGCCATTGCGGATCGCCTGGATGAGGCGATCATCATTGTCCACGGCGAGTTCGGCGCCGACGCTGAGCAGTGTGGAAAGTCCGGCCGCCTTGGCGAGATCCCACCAGTGGTAATCGACGCCATCCTGCAGGCCGGCGTAACCTTCGGCGTCGGCACCTGGCTGGCGCTCGAGCACGATCGACCGGCCGTTCGGAAAGATCAGCCGGTTCCAGACCAGCAGCACGCGGCTTTGCCCGAACTGCACGTTGTTGTCGTATTGACCGACGACACGTGTGCCCTGTGGCACGAGCAGGATGCGGCCTGTCGGACTGTCGTAGATGTTTTCCGTGACCTGGGCGGTGATCTGTCCCGGAAGGTCAGATCGGATGCCGGTTATCAGCGCCGCCGAGATGACTGCGCCGGCCTGAAGGATGTTCGGCGACGCTGGAGCAACGACGCGATCGGGGGACACCGTCCGTCGATCGGCCGCTGCGTTGAGGAAGGCGTTCTGTCGATCCTGCGCGGAGGGCGTGGCCGGCGGCGGTGTGAGGCCAAGGCTCGCCAAATCAGGCGCGGGCGGGAGTGCTGGGGCAGCTCCTGCCGCAGCGGGCGCACCCCGGCTCTCCGATCCGGAGAAAAGGCGGCTGGTCCGCGCGGTCTCGATCTCCTGAAGGCGGCGCTGCTCTTCCGGGCTGATGCCGGGATTGGGCGCGGCAATACCGGGCGTTGGCACGGGATGTCCGCGATCCTGGGTGCTGAGGATTGGCCGCCCGAGGTCACCGGGAAGAGGCGGACCGAGCTGGGGCACGCCGCTGTAATCTCGCGGCAGGCCGGCCAGGCCGTCAGCGGTCGAGCGATTCTCGGTCGAATAGAGTTCGTCGTTGGGCCGGCCGGCGTCGCGGGTCTGGAGCGCGTAAATCAACGCACCGCCGAGCCCGACGCTGGCGACAAGACCGAGGCCGGCGAGAACCTTCCGCGATAGTCGGGTGACGCGGGGCGGTTCGGCGCGTAGACGCATCGGCGCTGGCCCGACCGGCTCGCCGGTCAAGGGCTGCGCATCGTCGTCTGGCACTTCCTCATTCCGGGGGGTATTCTCGCTCACGAGGTTGGCCTCCCGTCGGTACGGACGATCCTGACGCGCTTCTGCTCGCGACCAGAGCCGAAACGCAGTTCGGCGGCGGCGAACAGCCGATCGACGATCATGTGGTGACCGCGAACGCGGTAATTCACCAGCTCGGAGGTGTTGCCCTCGGGTCCGACGACGAAGAGCGGCGGCATCTCCCCCTGGCCGATGCCGCGCGGAAACTCGATGAAGACCTGGCGGCCATCGTCGAATGCGCGGAGCGGTCGCCAAGGGGCGCGATCACCCTCGATCGCATAGCGGAAGTTGACGTTGGCGAGATCGACACCGCTGGCCACCGGCTGGGCGGCCTGCGCCTCGGCGTTTTGGCGGCGCAGCGCGATGAGTTGGTCCTGCGGATACTGCCACGAGACCGATGCCATATAAGTCCGCTCGGTCGAGCGCAGCTCCATGTGATAGGTGCGCATGTTGGTGTTGATGACGAGGTTGGTCATCAGATCGGCACGGGTGGGCTTCACGAGGATGTGGATCTGGCGCGTCGCACCCGATCCGCTCTCAGTGTCGCCGATGATCCAGCGGACCGTGTCCCCGGCCGCCACCGGACCGGCGCCGACGAGCTGCTCGCCGGGCTGAAGCGCGATGTCGGTGATCTGACCGACAGCGGTGTAGACCTGATAGAGCGCCCCTTGCGTCCAGGGATAGACCTGCATGGAGTTGATGAAGCCGTCGCGCACCGGCTGGACGCGGGCCGCCTCATTGGCCTGATTGACGCGCGCCGTCGGGTTGGCCGGCTCGGGCGCGCGTCGCGTCTCCGGCACACGCTGCAACTGGCCGGGTAGCGGCAACGGCCGCGGTAGCTCAACCACGGTGACGGGCGCAGGCGGATCGACCGTCTGCACGGCGGGAGCCGCGTTGTCGTAGGAGATCTCGGGCGGTGGGTTCGTGGTGGCGCAGCCGGCGAGCGCGGTTGTCGCCAGCAGGACGATTGGGATTGCGGCTCTGCGGAGAGCCGGGAATACAAGTGTGTGTGAAGCCGGATTTCCAGCTTTACGGAAAGACGGCTTCATTGCCCAAGCTCCCGTGACCAGTTGATGGCGTTGACGTAGATGCCGAGCGGGTTGGCCCTGAGCCGGTCGGCATTGCGGGGGATCTGCACGACGATCGTCAGGATCGCCGTCCAGCGGGTAGTCTCGGCGAGTTGGCCGTTCTCGTAGCGGCGCTCGACCCAGGCGACGCGGAAGCTGTCCGGGGAGGCGCGGATGACGCTAGAGACGTCGATGGCGACTTGCTGGCGGCCGACCCGTGTGAACGGGTCGTTGGAGCGGGCATAGTCGTTTAGCGCCATGGCGCCGCGATCGGTCGTGAAGTCGTAGGCGCGAAGCCAGTTCTGGCGAACGATGATCGCGTCGGCAGGAATCGAGCGGACTTGCTCGATGAAGCGCGCCAGGTGGAAGGCGATCTGCGGATCGGTCGGACGATAGTCGGCCTCGGCTGGCGCGACTGCCTGCGCCTGACCGACGCGATCGACCTGCACGACCCAGGGCACGATCGTTCCGCGGGCCGACTGCACGACGAGCGCGGTAGCGAACCCGGCCGAGAGGATCAGGGAGCCGAAGGCCATCAGCCGCCAGTTCTTCGCCTGGACGCGCGAGGCGCCGATGCGCTCATCCCAGACCTGCGCAGCGCGCTGATACGGCGTTTCGGGCTCGACGGCTTTGCCGTAGTGGGTAGAGGGTCGTTTGAACATCAGCGATCGCCTTCGGAAAGATTGACGGAGGAGCCGCCGCCGTGGGCGTCGCCGGAGCGGACGGCATGAGCCGTGGCTTGCACGGCATGGGTCATGTGTTGGGAGCGGCGCATGCGCTGCGCCCAGGCGGGCGGCCCGCCGGCATTGGCGGGAGGGGCCGACGCGGCACCGTCGCCGGCGGCATCACCGCCGATCGAACCCATGGTGGAAGAGCCGCCCGTCGCCTCGAAGGCGGCCTTGCCGCCAGCGTTGAAACTGGACTTCATGCTTTCGGCGGCGCGCGATGCGGCCCGACGCAACGGAGAGACAGCGGCGCTTCCGCCTGCGCGGGCAACGCCGCCGAGACCGGAAGCGACACCAGCCGCGCCGGACTGCCCGGCAGCGCCAAGGCTGTAGGCAGTGGAAGCACCGCCCGCGACCGCGGCGCCGCCACGGGCGGCGGCTGCTGCGCCCCCGGCGAGCGCCGCGCCGCCGGACGCGGCTGCGCCGACCGCGCCGACGCCTGCCGCCACCATGCCGCCTGCGGCGAGTCCTGTACCGACGGCTGCGCCGGCGCTGAGCTGGGGACCACCCGAGACAATGCCGCTGGCGATACCGGGACCGAAAATGCCGAGGCCAAGCAACGACAGCGCGGCGAGTACGATCGCCATGGCCTCGTCGATCGATGGATTCTGGCCGCCGAAGCCGGACGTGAACTCGGAGAAGAGCGTGGAGCCAATGCCGATGATGACGGCGAGGACCAGGACCTTGATGCCGGATGAGATGACGTTGCCGAGGACACGTTCGGCCATGAAGGCGGACTTGCCGAAGAGGCCGAAGGGAATCAGCACGAAGCCGGCGAGCGTCGTCAGCTTGAACTCGATAAGTGTGACGAAGAGCTGGATGGCGAGGATGAAGAAGGCGAGCAGCACCAGAGCCCAGGCCAGGAACATGCAGGCGATCTGGATGAAGTTCTCGAAGAACGACCAATAGCCCATGAGGCTGGAGATCGAGTCGAGCAGCGGCCGTCCGGCGTCGAGTCCGGTCTGCGCGACCTTGCCGGGGCGCAGGAGGTCGGCGGTCGTGAAGCCCGTGCCGCTGGCTTTGAGGCCAAGGCCGGCGAAGCTCTCGAAGATGATGCGGGCGAGGTTGTTCCAGTTGCCGATGATGTAGGCGAAGACACCCACAAACAGGGTCTTCTTCACCAGCCGCGCGATGATATCGTCATCGGCTCCCCAGCTCCAGAACAGCGCCGCCAGCGTCACGTCGATAACGATCAGCGTGGTGGCGATAAAGGCGACTTCGCCGCTCAGCAGGCCGAAGCCGCTGTCGATGTAGCGGGTGAAGACCTCGAGGAAGTGGTCGATGACGCCGGTGCCGCCCATGATACTACCGTGCCTCGTCGGGCTGCGGCGCGCTCTCGCGGCGGATCGGATTGTCGGGAATCTCGCGCGGCATCGCATTCGGCGGAGGCGGTTCGGGAAGACGCTCCATCGGACGAGCGCCGGGCGCGAGGAAGCGATGACGGTTCTCCGCCCAGGCGCGGAGACACCCGGAATCGCGCGGGCCGGCTTCGCCAAGGGACTGGCAGCGGATCAGCTCATCGCGCAGCGGATCGGCCTGAGCCTCGGTGGAACGGCCGGATGGCCAGGCAGCCGGCGCTTCCTCCTTCCGGGTCATCTCGATGGCGGTCGCGGTGACCGCGACCGCGACGAACACGACGGCGCCAAGCCGCGCGAGCATCTTGCCGTCCATGACCATGTCCTCAGTTGCCGTTTGGGAACATGCGGGCGTTGCCGGGCTGGTAGCCCGTGCCCGGCGTCAGGAAGCGGCGGCGCTGTTCGCGGCCCTGTTCGGCCGCTGCCGCCCGCTCGGCCTCGGACAGGCTCTGTGCGCGGCCATTGGCGGCGACGACGGCGGTGAGGTCGGCGAGCTGCTGTGCTTGCAGGGCGAGAAGTTGATTGCCCGCTTGCGTCGCCTGGAGCGCGCCGGTCGCGCCCTGGCTTTGGCCGACGAGCGCCGTCATCTCACTGCGATTGGTATCGATGTTGCCGACGACGCCCGCCTGCACACGCATGGCGTCCTGCAAACCTCCAACCGTATTCTGCCAGCGTTCCCGCGCCTGGGAGACGAGCGCCTGATCGGAAGCCGACATCGACGCGTTGCTGTAGGTGGTCTGGAACGCACGGTCGATCTGCTGGACGTTGAGGGCGATGCCCTGCGCCTCCGCGAGAAGTTGCTGGGTGCGCTGCACCGATTGCTGAAGCTGCTGGAGTGAGGAGTATGGCAAGCTCGCGAGATTGCGGGCCTGATTGATCAGCATTGTCGCTTCATTCTGAAGCTGGGTGATCTGCTGATTGACCTGCTGGAGCGTGCGCGCCGCCGTCAGGACGTTTTGCGCATAGTTGGTCGGATCATAGACGATCCACTGCGCGGCCGCGGGCGGTGCAAGGATCGGCGACAGCGCGAGCGGCGCGGCAAGGAGCGCGGCGCCGATGCACAGCGCGCGCGAGCGGGAAGAACGAGAACGGGTCATGAGCGTGCCTCCGGATCGATTTGGGGGGTGACATTGGTGAGGTCGGCGATGAGGTCGGCGGCCCAGCCAAGCCGGTTCTCGCCAAGCCATTCGGCAAGGAAACCATCCGTGCCGCTGCGGGCGTGAACCGCGGCGATCAGCGCCTGGTGCTGCTTCGACGAGGCGGCGCAGAGCGCCAGCGCTACGTCCGACAGACCCAGCTCGAAGAGCCGGTTGCCGCGGCGGGACTGGCAGTAATAGTCGCGCTTGGGCATTGCGCGCGCGAGGATCTCGATCTGGCGATCGTTGAGGCCGAAGCGGCGATAGATGGCGGTGATCTGTGGCTCGATCGCGCGTTCGTTCGGGAGCAGGATGCGGGTCTGGCAGCTTTCGATGATGGCTGGGGCGATCGCCGAGCCGTCGATGTCGGAGAGCGACTGGGTTGCGAAGATGACGCTGGCGTTCTTCTTGCGAAGCGTCTTCAGCCATTCGCGGAGCTGGCCCGCGAAGCCCTCGTCGTCGAGCGCGAGCCAGCCTTCATCGACGATCAGCAGTGTCGGCCGTCCGTCGAGGCGGTCCTCGATGCGGTGGAAGAGATAGGCGAGGACGGCGGCGGCAGCGCCGGTGCCGATCAATCCCTCGGTCTCGAAGACCTGAACATTGGCCTCGCCCAGATGCTCTGCCTCGGCATCTAGCAGCCGGCCATAGGGGCCGCCAACACAGTATGGTCGCAAGGCCTGTTTCAGATCGTTGGATTGGAGGAGAACCGAGAGACCCGTCAGGGTGCGTTCGCTGACGGGCGCAGAGGCTAGCGACGACAGCGCCGACCACAGATGCTCCTTGACCTCGGGCGTGACCGGGACTCTTTCGCGCCCCAGGATCGCGATCAGCCAGTCGGAGGCCCATGCCCGCTCGGCGACATCGTCGATCCGCGCCAACGGTTGCAGTGACACGCTGTCGTCAGCGCCTTCGGTAAGCCCACCGCCGAGATCGTGCCAGTCGCCGCGCATGGCGAGGGCTGCGGCCCGGATCGAGCCGCCGAAGTCGAAGGCAAAGACCTGGCATCGCGGATAGCGTCGGAACTGAAGCGCCATGAGGGCGAGCAGCACGGATTTGCCGGCGCCGGTCGGGCCGACGATCAGCGTATGGCCGACGTCGCCGACATGGATGGAAAGCCGGAACGGGGTCGAGCCTTCGGTTCTGCCGTAAAGCAGTGGGGGTGCATTGAAGTGCTCGTCCCGTTCCGGTCCCGCCCACACCGCCGACAGCGGGATCATGTGGGCGAGATTCAGTGTCGAGATAGGCGGCTGCCGGACATTGGCGTAGACATGGCCGGGTAGCGAGCCGAGCCAAGCATCCACGGCGTTGATGGTCTCGGGCATCGCCGTGAAGTCGCGGCCTTGGATGACCTTCTCGACGAGGCGCAGTTTTTCGGCGGCGATGCGGGGATCGTCATCCCAAACCGCGATCGTCGCCGTCACATAGGCCTGGCCGGCATAGTCGGCGCCCAGCTCCTGCAGCGCCATATCGGCGTCGGCCGCTTTGTTGGCCGCATCGGTGTCGACCAGCGCCGAAGCCTCGTTGGTCATCACCTCCTTGAGGATGGCGGCGATCGACTTGCGCTTGGCGAACCATTGCCGCCTGATCTTGGTCAGCAGCTTGGTCGCGTCGGTCTTGTCGAGCAGGATGGCACGCGTCGACCAGCGATAGGGAAAGGCCAAGCGGTTCAGCTCGTCGAGGATTCCGGGCGTGGTCGCGGTCGGAAAGCCGACTATGGTGAGGATGCGCAGATGCGCGTCGCCGAGCCGGGGTTCGAGGCCACCGGTGAGCGGTTGATCGGCCAGCAGCGCATCGAGATACATCGGCGTCTCGGGGACGCGGACACGATGCCGCTTCGTCGAGACGGTTGAATGCAGGTAGGTCAGCGTCTCTCCATCATCGAGCCACGCGCATTCGGGCATGAAAGCGTCGATGAGCTGGAGGATTCGATCGGTGCGATCGGCAAAGCCGCGCAGGATCTCATGCGCGTCGACGCCGGCGTGGTCGCGGCCTTCGTACAGCCAGGTCTCGGCGCGCGCCGCATCCTCGGCGGGCGGCAGATAGAGGAATGTCAGGAAATAGCTCGACTCGAAATGCGCCCCGGCTTCCTCGAAGTCGGCCTTGCGCTCGGCATCGACCAGGCCGGAAGCGCTGTCGGCGAACATGCTGGCCGGATAGGTCGCGGCGCCATGGCGCTGCGCCTCGACGAAGATCGCCCAGCCGGAGCCGAGGCGACGGAAGGCGTTGTTGAGGCGGCCAGCGACGGCGACCAGCTCGGCCGGTACGGCGCTGTCGAGGTCGGGACCGCGGAAGCGCGCCGTGCGCTGCAGGCTGCCGTCCTTGTTCAGCACCACGCCTTCGCCGACCAGCGCGACCCAGGGGAGGTAGTCGGCGAGCCGGGTGTTGCGGTTGCGATACTCAGCGAGGTTCATCATCGGCGTCGCTCCTCAGACGGACAGGTGGCCGGGAATGCGCAGATGCTTGCGCACGACGTCGACGAACTGCGGATCGCGCTTGGCGGCCCAGACCGCCGCGAAATGCCCGACGGCCCAAAGTCCCAGGCCGACCAGCCAGAGGCGCAGGCCAAGGCCGAGCGCGGCGGCAAGCGTGCCGTTGAGGATGGCGAGCGAGCGCGGCGCGCCGCCGAGCAGGATATGCTCGGTCAGTGCCCGGTGGACCGGGACGGAGAAACCCGGCAGTCCGCCGCCATGATCTGCGCCGTCGACCATCAGACAAGCGCCCCGCCGCCGAACGAGAAGAAGGAGAGGAAGAAGCTCGACGCGGCGAAGGCGATCGACAAGCCGAACACGATCTGGATCAGCTTGCGGGCGCCGCCCGACGTATCGCCGAATGCGAGCGTCAGGCCGGTGATGATGATGATCATCACCGCGATGATCTTAGCGACCGGCCCCTCGATCGATTCGAGGATCGACTGAAGTGGCGCTTCCCATGGCATCGACGAACCGGACGCATGGGCGGCCGGTGCGAGGGCGAGCGTCAGGAAGGTGACGGACACCGCCGTTGCGACGTGGCGGCGAATGCGCAAAGCATGCTTGATCATGACGGGTCTCCTGTGAGGGTCTGACTTGCGGGGGTGACGCGGTAGTCGCCGTCGGGGCCGAGGCCCTCGATGCGGGCGAGTTCGGCCAGACGGCGCGATGCGCCCCGGCCGGAGAGCACAGCGACCAGATCGATCGTCTCGGCGATCAGCGCGCGCGGAACGGTGACGACAGCTTCCTGAATGAGCTGCTCCATGCGGCGCAGCGCGCCGATGGCCGTGCCGGCGTGGATGGTCCCGACGCCGCCGGGATGGCCGGTGCCCCAGGCCTTCAGCAGGTCCAGCGCCTCGGAGCCACGTACCTCGCCGATTGGGATGCGGTCGGGGCGCAGGCGCAGCGAGGACCGAACGAGATCGGACAGCGAGGCGACGCCGTCCTTCGTGCGCATCGCGACGAGGTTGGGTGCGGCGCATTGCAACTCGCGTGTGTCCTCGATTAGGACGACGCGATCTGAGGTCTTGGAGACCTCAGCGAGCAGCGCATTGGTGAGCGTGGTCTTGCCGGTCGAGGTGCCGCCGGCGACGAGGATGTTGCGCCGATCGGCAACGGCCTGGCGCAAAGTCTCGGCCTGATCCGCTGCCATGATTCCGGCGGCGACATAATCGTCGAGCGTGAACACCGCGACGGCAGGCTTGCGGATCGCGAAAGCTGGCGCGGCGACGACGGGTGGCAGAAGGCCCTCGAACCGCTCCCCCGTCTCGGGTAGCTCCGCCGAGACGCGCGGCGCGCCGGGATGAACTTCGGCGCCGACATGGTGGGCGACGAGGCGGATAATGCGCTCGCCGTCCGACGGCGACAGTCGCTCACCCGTATCGGAAAGACCTTCTGAAAGCCGGTCGACCCAGAGCCGCCCATCGGGATTGAGCATCACCTCGACGATCGCGGGATCTTCCAGAAACGCGGCGATCGCGGACCCGAGGGCTGTGCGCAGCATCCGCGCACCGCGAAGGATCGCCTCCGATTTCTGGTGAGTTGCCGCCACGTCGTCCCCGTTCTCTTGCGGGTCCGCGATGGGCGGCCCTGGATCGGGGATGAGTAGAAGAGGCAGAAATCATGGCCTGACAACAACCATCATGTGGCCGTCGTACAGTGGCGTACAAAGACAGGGAAACGGCGGAACGCACGGATACTTGAGATGCGTAGATCAGTGATTATTCCGCGTCGTGCGCGGGCGGGATGTCTTCCGATATCTCTTGCCTGAGCTTCGGTCCCTGCGCGAGTCGTCGGCCGAGCGCGGTCACGAAGGCTTCATAGCGCTCCGACGCTTTGGCGCGTGCCGCGACCTGTGCCGGCTCCGGTAGCTGCGGGTTGGAGGTCAGCCAGAAGCGGATGAACACGGCGAGCGTCTCCACTGATATGCCGAGGTCGCGTTCCATGCGCGCCATGCGGCGGTCGAGTTGGTCGAGCCGCTTCGTAGTCGCCGCCTCCTGCCGTTCTGCCGCGTCGGGCGAGAGGAACGATGCGATGCCGGCCTCGGCAACCAACGACAACGAGAGGTCGCGTCGCGCTGCATGGGCGGCGAGCGCCTTCATGACATCCGGTTCGAGATAGACGGAGAGGCGCTGCTTCTTCGGAGGCTTGATCACTGGAGCCTCCTACAGTTCGATGCCGTCGCCCGGATCGAGCGAAGCCTGCCGGGCGACCTGGCGCATGGTCTGTGTCATGCGGCTGAGGCGGGCGGCATCCTCGTCAACGTCATCACGCGGATCGATCTCGAATTCGTTCTCGATCACCGGCTTTCGCTCGACGGTCTTGGTGCGGCTCAGCTCGGGCTGATGCCGGCGCTCTGAATCCGTCGGATCGTCATCGGCCACGTCGTCCACGGCGACGGGCCTATCCAGCACCGGCCGTTCGGGCAAAGCCAGCGTGCTCCAATCGTCTGCTCTTGCGCTCGCGGGTTTGGTCAGGCCGGGCGGCGTCAGGATGCGCTCCTGAAACCGCCGATCCTCATAGTAGCGGGCCTTCTTGGCGCGGATCGGCGGAATGCCGGCAACCATGACGATCTCGTCGGAGGGCGGGAGCTGCATGATCTCGCCGGGCGTCAGCAATTGCCGGGCGGTCTCCGAGCGCGACACCATCAAGTGGCCGAGCCAGGGCGAGAGGCGGTGACCGGCATAGTTCTTCATCGCCTTCATCTCGGTGGCGGTGCCGAGCGCATCCGAAACGCGTTTGGCGGTCCGCTCGTCATTGGTCGCGAAGCTGACCCGGACGTGGCAGTTGTCGAGGATCGAGTTGTTCGGCCCGTAAGCCTTTTCGATCTGGTTCAGCGACTGCGCGATGAGGAATGCTTTCAGGCCGTAACCCGCCATGAACGCCAGGGCGCTCTCGAAGAAGTCGAGGCGGCCGAGCGCGGGAAACTCGTCGAGCATGAGCAGCAGCCGATAGCGGTTTCCCTTCGCCTGCAGGTCCTCGGTCAAGCGCCGGCCGACCTGATTGAGGATCAGGCGGATCAGCGGCTTGGTCCGGTTGATGTCGGAGGGCGGCACAACGAGGTAGAGGGTGGTCGGATGCTTGCCACCGACCATGTCGGCGATGCGCCAGTCGCAGCGGCGCGTCACCTCGGCGACGACGGGATCGCGATACAGACCGAGAAACGACATCGCGGTGGACAGCACGCCGGACCGCTCGTTGTCCGATTTGTTGAGCAACTCGCGGGCCGCGCTGGCGATTACCGGGTGCGGACCGGCCTCGCCGAGATGGGCGGTCTTCATCATCGCCGCGAGGGTCGACTCGATCGGGCGCTTCGGATCCGACAGGAAGGCGGCGACGCCGGCCAAGGTCTTGTCGGCCTCGGCATAGAGGACGTGCAGGATCGCGCCGACCAGAAGCGCGTGCGACGTCTTCTCCCAGTGGTTCCGCTTTTCGAGCGAACCTTCCGGGTCGACCAGGATGTCGGCGATGTTCTGCACGTCACGGACTTCCCATTCGCCGCGGCGCACCTCGAGCAGAGGATTATAGGCTGCCGACTTGGCATTGGTCGGATCGAACAACAGCACGCGGCCGTGCCGGGCGCGATAGCCGGCGGTCAGCGTCCAGTTCTCGCCCTTGATGTCGTGAACGATCGCCGAGCCCGGCCAGGTCAGGAGCGAGGGCACGACCAGGCCCACGCCCTTGCCGGAACGTGTTGGCGCGAAACACAGGACATGCTCCGGACCGTCATGGCGAAGATATTCGCGCTCATGCTTGCCGAGCACGACGCCGTCAGGACCGAGGAGGCCGGCGGCCTTCACCTCTTCCGGCCGCGCCCAGCGGGCCGAGCCGTAGGTCTCCACGTTCTTCGCTTCGCGTGCCCGCCACACGGACATGCCAATGGCAACTGCGATGGAGATGAAGCCGCCCGACGCGGCGATATAGGCGCCCTCGATGAAGATCGGCGGGGCGTAGGCGTCGTAGAAATACCACCACCAGAAGAAGGCCGGCGGATAGTAGATCGGCCAGCCCGCCAGCTCGAACCAGGGCTGCCCGAGCTGTGGCTGGAAGCCGAGCCGGTAGGCCGTCCATTGTGTCGCGCCCCAGGTCGTCATCAGCACGATCAGGAAGACGGTGAGGATCTGGCCCCAGAGGATTTTCGTCGCCGACATGGCGGGCACTCCTTTCTTAGTTGGGCTACATGCCGAGGCCGCGATTGCGGCCGAAGCTCCAGTCGACGCCGCCGGGGCCGCGCGATACGCCTGAGACGTGCTGACCGAGCTGGCGTTCGAGGGACGGAGACCAGGGCACGAGCTGGAAGCCTAGGCCGTCGTCGATCATGGCGAAGCGGCCCGAGGCCAGCGTGAAGCGCTGCCGGTAAGTGCCCGCCACATACTCGCCCGTTCCGGCCTTCGTGAACGGGCGCCCGGTTTCGGCGGCAAGCTTCGCGCCCAGAGCTTCCACCTCACGCTGGCGCAACTGGTCGATCAGCCCCGGCGCAAAACTGACACCGCGCGACTGCCGCTCGGCGAGGCCCCGGCTGACGAGATGGTCGGCACGCCGGTCCATCGCCTGACGCACCTCCGCGCCGAAGCCGCCACGTCCAAGCGCGACGGGGTCGCGGGCGATCGCCTGCCGGTCGAGCCACGTAGCGCCGGCCGCACTGACCTGCCGTTCGATGTCGAGATCGGAGCGAACGGCGAGCGCCACGCGGCGCCGACCCTGCGCGTCATCGAACTTGCGCAGCTCGACGATCGAGCCTGGCGCGCTGTCGCCAGCGGCATCGAGGTCGGGAAGTTTGATGTGGTGGGTGCGCCCGTCCGTGCCGTCGACCACGGCATAGGCCGTGCCCTTCAGCTCATCATCGAGACCACGATCAACGAGCCGACCAACGATAGGATCGTTGAGGTTCTCGCCGGCGAGCACATAGCTCGCGGCGCCACGCTCGATGCCGCGTTCGGTCAGGCCGCGGTGAATGCGCTTGATGATGTCGCCGCGCTCGCCCAGCGCGCGCAGCGTTGCCTCCGCATTGTCCGAGACAACCCACTGACCGGGACCGATCTGATCCGCGAGGCCGAGCGTCTCCAGCTTGCGCAGCCGGCCGATTTTCATCGCGTGGAATTCGTCGGGCTGGCGGTCCGGATGCGGGGCGAGGTCGACGACGCCGGTACGATAGCTGTCGCGGGCGAGCTGGCGATCGAGATTGGTCCAGCGCTCCGCTTCGATCTGCCGTTCGAGATTGCGGCGGATCTCGTGATCGGTGCGCGGTCCCAGCTCCTGGGTGACGAGATCCTGCGCGCGGGCGCGCATGCCTTCCTTGATGTAGTCGCGAGAGATGACGAGGTCCTGGCCATCGTCGGTGCGACCGCGCAGGATGATATGGACGTGGGGATTGTCGGTGTTCCAGTGATCGACGCCGACCCAGTTGAGCTTGGTCCCCAGGTCCTTCTCCATCTGCCCCATCAGGTCGCGGGCATAGGTCTTGAGGTCGGACATCTCGGTCGCGTCCTCGGGCGACACGATGAAGCGGAAGTGATGCCGGTCGTCCTGGGTGCGCTCGGCAAAGGCCTTGGGATGGACGTCCTCGGTCTCCGGCCCGAAGAGCTTGGCCTTCTCGCCATCCCGGGTGACGCCCTCGCGACGGAGATAGCTGAGGTGGGCGGAAAGCGGCGCGGCCCGCGCCGTGTGGCGGACGACGCGCGTCTTGATCACTGTGTTGCGTGATCGGCTGGTCAGAAGCCGGTTGGCCTGCACCGTCGCGCGCTGGCCGCGCCCGAACCGCGAGCGGTTGCCCGAGCCAATCTGGCCGGAGCGCGAGACGCGTCCGCCGGCGCGCTGGGCGGCCGCCAGCGCTTGAGCGATAAAGGGCCGCGCAGCTTGAGCCCGGGTCGAGCGGATGCGGCCCGGCCGGATGCGGAAATCGTCCTCTCCGCTCATGGCCGAGGCCCCGCACATCGCGCGAAGCCGAGGAAATTCACCAATAAATCGCGAGAGCGCAGGCTGCGCCGATCAGGCGCACCTCGCGCAAATTCTCTGTAAGTCCCTGAAAACACACAACCGCACCCAGCCGCACCTCGCGCGCTTTTATCTCGCCATCGTGCGGTTGTGCTGACTGCTCCTCCTCTGCGGACCGCCATTTGCCCGCCAGACCACGCCACACTGCGAACGGGTGCGAACGCGGTCATCGCGGACCACCAGGCACATTGCGGGCGACGAAAAGGCCATCGGTGTGCGAAGCCGCCGGGCCTTGATCGCGCGGCGGGGCGGTCGCCGTGACGTCACTGGGCGCGCCTTCGGACTGCACCGGCGCGGCAGGCCCGCTGCCAGCCGGCTGAACGACGAAGAGCGGCGCCCGCGTCCAGGCGAGCGGATCGGCGACCGCGACCACGACGGGGCCGGCGAGTTCTCCGCCGCCGACAGTGGGGGCGAGCGTCGCGACATAGGCGCGCGTTTCAGACGGCAAAGGCCGACCGGCGAGATATTCTTCGTAACGGCCGGGACCGGCGTTGTAGGCGGCCAGGAAGCCGGGCGATCCGTAGCGATTGTGCATGTCGCGCAGATACGCAGCGCCCGCCAGAATGTTGTCGCGAGGGTCGTAGGGATTGCCGCCGAGCCGATGGCGGACGCGCAGTTCGGCCCATGTGGCGGGCATGATCTGCATGAGGCCCATCGCCCCGGCCGATGAGATGGCGCGCACGTCGCCAGCGCTTTCGACGCGCATGACGGCGCGAATCCACGCTTCGGGGACGCCGAACCTCTGCGCCGCCTCGGCGATGAAAGCGCCATAAGGATCACTGCGCGACGGCCGCTCGGCGGGCGCCTGCTGTGCGGCGGCTGGGCTTGCCCCGGGCGCGGCGAGGATCAGGCCGGAAAGGAGAAGGAGGGCTGCGCGTCGGAGGGTGATCCTCCCTCCGACGGCAGGCTGATGGGGCGCGGCGGGCATCGTTCAGTCCCGCTCGCCGCGCTTCGGCGGGCGATTCCAGTGCAGGCCCCAGGCGGATTTGTCGTCGGCGGATTGGAACAGGTTAGCGCGGATCGGATGTTCGAAGGTCGGATCGTCGAGCTGCAGCGAGACATATTCGCCGGCCTTTTCGCCGGTGCGCTTCCAGCCCGCGCCGATCTCCGCGCCGGTCTCGTTGCTCATGGTGTCGAGCACATGGACGCGGTAGTCCGGCGCGTTCTCGGCTTCGGACGGCTCGGCCGCGACGATGATGATGTCCTGATGCAAGGACAGCGTCGTCAGGTGGCCAATGAAGCCATCATTTTCGCGCATGAATTGACCGATCACGGGCATGGGTCGTCTCCTTCAGATTGCGGTGGACAGGGTCATGGGCGCGCCGTCACCGCGTCGGCGCGCGCCAGACGAAGCGGCCATCGCCGTCCTCGTCGGTGTAGAGAGGGGTGGCCCGGCCGATCACGGCGGTGGCTGGAAGCGGCCCGAAGTAGCGACCGTCGAGGCTGTCGCGGACTTGCCAGTTCATCAGGAACAGCTCGCCATCCGCGACCAATCGGCAGCCCTGCCAGATCGGGAGAGGACGGCCGCGACGATCGCGGTCGAGGGCATCGCCCATCGGCAATCCGTCGACGGTGATGGCGAGCCCGGTCCGGCAGACCCGCTGTCCCGGGAGCGCGGCGACGCGCTTCAGAAGCGGCACGCCATGCGGCAGGTAGCCGCCATCGGACAGGAAGGTGGCGAGTGGTTCAGGAGCATCCACCGCGACCAGGTCGGTCACGGCGACCGGGCCGGGTTCGTCGATCGTATAGAAGCCGACCGGCGTGCTGGCGGAGGCGTTCCAGATCAGGCGCGGCGCGAAGGAAGCGATTGAGGCGACTCCGAGAAGCGACACGGCCACGGTCGTGACGATGGCGTAGGAGAGCCGGGTCATGCGCCGATCTCCCGGCGCAGGAGAAAGGCGCGGTGCTGGCGCGCATCATAGGCGCGCGGCGTTTCGCCGACGATCATCCGGTTGTGGACGTGGCGCCAATGGTCGGGCGAAACTTCGATCGGGTCGATGCCGCGCGCCTCGATGGCGTTGAGGAGCTGGAGTACGCGCTCCACCTTCGGCCAGCCATCGACATGCAGCAGAATCTCTGCGCCTGGCGTGACCGTCGGAACGGTCTGGCACGCTGCGTCGCGCTCCACCGTGCGCAGGATGTCGAGGCGCGAGAGAACGGTTCCGTGCTCGTTCGCCGCCCAGCGCACCAGCGCAAGGACGCTGCCGGGAGGGAAGAAGAGGATGCGACGGCGGCGGTCGAGGATCTGCTCGCGCCGCTCGCGGCCGAAGCGGACCCAGTGCTCCGTCTGCTTCTCGATCCAGACGAGTTCGACCTGGGTGAACGCTTCGGGCGGCGGCTCGGCGGCAGCACGGCCGACGCGTTCTGGCGCGGCGACAAGGCCGGTCATTGTCCTTCTCCTGACGGGGGTGGGAATTCGCGCTCGAACAGCGCGCGCAGCATGTCGGCGACGGTCTGGCCGCGCTGGAAGGCGGCGATCTTGATCCGTCCGCGCATGTCGGCGGTGACGTCGATCGTCAGCCGGGCCGAGAAGTCCTCGGCGGGCTGACCGCGAGGTGCGTGGCGTTCGGGTGCCTTGATCCAGCTTTCGGGATCAGCGGGACGCGCCGCAAAGCTGCGCTTTGGGAACCGCTCGCTCATGCGCCGATCCTCGCGACTTCCGCCGCGAGCGCGGCGATCTCGCGCGCGCCGGGGCAATCCTCGTCCTGCTCGGCGGCGAGCCGGCCGGTCTGCACGACATCGGCGAAGACGATGCGCTGGCCGATGGTGGTCGAGAGCAAGGGCGGGTCGTGATCCGCCAGCGTATCGGCGGTCTCGCGGGCCAGAACCGTGCGGGCCGCACAGCGGTTCAGCACGAAGCGCGCGGCGAGCTGCGGGCGATAGATGCGCGCCTCGCCGAGCAGCGTGAGCATCTCGGCCGACGCCCAGCCATCGAGCGGCGACGGCTGCACCGGGATCAGCACAAGATCGGCGGCGAGCAGTGCCGAGCGCATCAAGCCGGCGACACGCGGCGGTCCATCGATGACGACGTGGTCGACGTCGCGGGCCAGCTCCGGCGCTTCGCGGTGGAGCGTATCGCGCGCCAGGCCGACAACACCGAACAGCCGCTCCAGCCCCTCCCGGCTGCGTTGCTGCGACCAGTCGAGCGCCGAGCCCTGCGGATCGGCGTCGATCAGCGTGACGCGCTGTCCACGGCGAGTCCATTCACCTGCCAAGTGCAGGGCGAGCGTCGTCTTGCCGACGCCGCCCTTCTGGTTGAGCAGCGCGACAATCATGACGGTCTCCCGAGAAACGGGGACTCGTCCACAGCGGCCGAAAAACGCGGTCGCGTTAGAAAGATTCCGTAGGAATCTAGGTTAGATAAGTTAGAGGGCTCGCAAGTCGCTGATTCAGCGCGAGGAATCGACGATTCCGGTCCCCGATAGCACGAGAGTCCGGTCCCTGATGGCACGATAGTGCCGGTCCCTGATAGCACGAGACTATTCACAGCTTATCCCCAGGGCGCTTGGTCGAGCGACGGCGCTGGCGCGGGATGCCGAGCGCGTGCGGATCGATGGGTTTGAAGGAAAGGATTTCCGGTCCGCCGAGGCACTGCTCAATGGTCAGGCGATAGCCCGGCAGCGGCTGGCGGCGCACGATGTCGCGCAGGTCGTAGGCGAAATGCTTGAGCGGCGAGAGGCTGCCGGACTTGGCGTGGAGATGCGGGAAATCGAATCTCCAGCCGAATTCCTGCTTGCCGCCGTGCTTGCGCACGAGGCGGTACAGCCAGCGCTCCAGGCCGCCGGTCAGGCCGAAATAATTGCGGTCGATCGTCAGCACGAGCGCATCGTCGAGGACGGCGGCGTAGAACCAGTCCGGCACGATCAGCTCGAGGCCGAGCGGCCGGCCTTTGCCGTCGGCGCGCTCCTTCCACTCGTTGATCCAAGAGAAGCGATGCAGCCGCCGCTCTGTCGGCTGACGGATCGATGTCGCCACCGTCGTCGACTGGAGCCGGTCAAGCGCGGCTTTCAACCGGTCGTAATCACGGAGGGAAACGCCGCGGCCGATGAACTGAAGGATCTCGTAGGGCGTGGTCGCCATCAGACGCGATGGGCGCAATCCGTGGTCACGTGCCTCGACGATTTGGGACGCAGCCCAGATCAGCACGTCGGCATCCCAGATGGTGGCCATGCCGTGCTCGGGGACCGCTTCGACACGGATGACGACGGAGCCGGTCTTGAAGTCGATGGGCGCCACCCGCTTGGACTTGCCGAGCGCGAAAAACGGGTACGCCATCAGGTCCTGCGCATCGCGCGGCGCGAGATCGCCGGGCAGCGCTCGAAAGAGATCGAGCTGCTCGCGTTCGCTGCTGTGATGGCGCGCCGACATGCCGGGACTCAGCGCGGGAAACGGCCGCCGACGCTGGCGGACGCGGACGGCTGGCGCTTCGCGGGCAGCACGGTGCCGCCGCGCGGATCGGAGGTCGAGGTGACGAGACCGCGATCGGCCCAGGCCTGGAGGTCGTCGACGGAGTAAACGACGCGGCCGCCGAGCTTGCGGTAGGTCGGGCCAGTCCCGTAGGTCCGGTGCTTTTCGAGCGTGCGCTCGGACAGGCCGAGGAGGCGGGCCGCCTCCTGCGTTCTCAGGTATCGTGGCGGTAAATTGGCGGCTCTTTCGGCCATGATCGCACCTCCGTGGTCTCGCGGGCGGCCGCTTCGAGTAAGCGGCGGGTTGCGAGCACGGTGGCGCGAAGACGGCGCCCGGGACGATGTCGAAGTAAGATGCTAAAATCGACACGCGAGCGGGTATCAGCGATCCCGGCGTGGGCGACGCAGCAATGTTCGATAGCCGCCGCGAACGAGCTTCATGCCGTCGCGGGCGAGACGGATGGTGATCTCCCGGATCGGGTCGCCGACCCAGGATGCTGCATCAATCTGGTGCTGGGGGAAGAGATGCTCGGCTACGGTGCGGTAGATGGCGCCGCTCGCGCGCGCGTCGATGGCGCGCAGCATCTGGCGGGCGCGCTGACGTCTTTGTGGCGTCAGGCGTGGATCGGGCGGCACGCGCTTGCCGAACATCGCGTGCCAGAGGCGTTCGACCGCGGTCAGTCGGTCGGGCGTCAGTTCATCGAATAAGATGAACGCGCCAAGGGGGCGGGCATCATCGACGTTGAACAGGGCCACGTCGTGGGGTTCGCCGTGCAGTACGAGCCGGATCAGGCCAGGATCATGCTGGATGATGGCGTGGGCGTGCAGATCCTCAACGCGGAGGTGGAGATGTCCCGCCGGGTTCGGTCCGATGCTGAACGGAAGTGTCGCGGGATCGGTTTGCGGGATCCAGAAGATTGGCTGGATGAGCGCGGAGTTGCGAGGGTCGGCGACGAAATCGCAAGCCCCATTGCTCGGCGAACTCGCCCGCGACATCCTCGGTCAACCGCCCGACGGCTACCAGTTCCTGATAGGATTTTCTGTATTCAGGGTTGCGACGCAGGAACTCCCAGGCGAGATCGCCGGGGGTCAACTTGTCGATATAGTCATAGGCGGCTTCAGACCGCCAACTTTCATCCTCGGACATTCTCCACTGCCTCCGCGTAAGGTTGTGTAACGCGAGTTTTGCAGTGGATACGATTCCGGGCTGAACGGAGCGCGGGAAGAACGAAGTGGCCGCAACGTGATGCGGTTTACGCATCACCTCAGTGCAGGCGGCCCTGAAGCAACTCGCAAAAACCGCTCTTCGTCATCCATTTCGCGCGGTCGAGATGAGTGGTGTAGATACGCTGAGCGCGTTCCGGTTCGGCCTTGGCATCGAGGCCGAAGAGGACTTCGACGACTTCGCGCCAGTCGGCTTTTTCAGCGTCGGCATCCAGCAACCGGACGTACAGCTTCAGATGCGCCTCGTCATAGGCGGTCAATGCCGCCCCAGCCGGCGGCTGATCGAGAAAAACGTCTTTGGTCACAATATCCCCCGATCGCGAGATGCATCCAAACTGGAGGATATTGTTAACCGTGATTTGATCGGATTGATGACGCATGACCTTGACGCGAGACGAATTGGCAACGCCGCGATCTGTCGAACGTCAGGTTTCCTTCTTCGCATCAACGAGCAGCACTCCCTTGCCCTGATCGGAGTTCAGGAAGACGATGCCGGCGCGTTCGAAAGCCCGTCTCACCTCATCGCGCGTGCTCTCAAAAACCTCGAGGCCACTGGTGGATTCGAGGCGTTTGAGCGCGGTCAATGAGACCCGGGCCTTGTCAGCGAGCGTCTCCTGTGTCCAACCCAGCAACGCGCGTGCGGCCCGAAACTGTCGGGCGGTGATCATGCATGATCACCTCCCACACGGACCTACGCGTACGCCAAGACTACGACTATAATAGTCGTTCTCGTCGCCGTGTTCTAGCCGGAAGTGCTTATTTGCCCTCTGTCAGGCCGCCGACAGCGCAACTGATTCGGTCGCAGCAAAGCCGAGGCCCCGGCTTTCCGGCCGGGGCCTCGCGCGGGGCCTCAGTCGCCGCGGCGCCCATTGGGACGGGACCAGATGAGCGAGAGGGTCTCCCCTTCCTCGTCGTCGAAGAGGTTGGCGTAGATCGGGGCGTTGAAGCTGGGATCATCGAGCTTCAGGCCCAGATAGGCGCGGCCCTCGTTGGAGGTCTTAGACCAGGCGGCGCCGATCTCGGCGCGGCCGACGAACACGCGGTGGCTGGGGGCGTTCTCGCCGGTGGCGCGGGCCTCGGGGACGATGCGGACATTCTTGGTCTGGACGCTGAGGGTGACGATTTCGCCGGTGAACTCGTTGTTGCCGGTCTTCTTGAAGGTGCCGATGGTCGCCATGGTAGTTCTCCTTGAACTCTGTTGCGAGCCCGCACCATTGCGGCCTCGATGGCGATCGAGAGGCCGGAGGCGATTGACGGCGCACCCCGCAGGGGCCTGACAGCAAAGGAGAGGCTTTCTTGCCCCGCGAGGAATGACGGCGCAGCCGGCAGGGGAAGAAAGTTTCGACGCCGCTGTTGCGGCATAGGCGATCGAGGCGCAGCCGACCTTCGGCCAGATCAGCCCATTGAAGAGGCCGTTTTGGAGCGGTCGATATGACAGAGACGCATCACAGGAGAACGTGGCGACCATACCGACCGATGGACCCGTAGCGACGTCTGACACCGCGGGTCAAACCAGCTCCGCCAGACGCTACGTACCGCCGATTCCTGCCCGTCGCCCACGAGATCGCCCCCTCCCGGCACTCGCACCGTCTGCGCGCTGTCACGGCATTGCCACCGGCGCCGTCACCGATGGCATGGCGCGTCAGCTGGGTTAACCGTCGATCCGGTCAGCGCGATTGCAAGCGAGCCTGGCGACGAGGAAGGCGCGACCGCTAAGACATCAATTGACCATCCCGCCGCCGCCTGCACCGATGTCAGGTTCGCACGATGGTCTGCCCGGTTGGCCCGGGCGTGCCCATGGCCGTCACCCGGATCAGCGCCGTGACGCCAACGGCGATTGCGCCGATAACTGAGAAGATGAGCTGCCAGATGTCGGAGGGCATGGTGTGTTTCACGATGCCATGCGTCGCGTGGTAGCCGGCGAGCGCCGCGGGCGCGACGAAGGCGAGTGAGATCGTGAGCCGTATCCAGAGCGGACGGATGAAGGCGAGCAGGAACTGGCCGAGGCCGAGCGTCACTGCGGCGGCGGCGAGGCCGACGAGGATCGCTCCGAGCCAACCAGCGCCGCTGCTATAGGCCCAAGTCCCGGCGCTGACGCCCGCGAAGAACGGCAGCGCGAAGACAGCTAGTGTGAATAGAAGCCAGCACAGGACGCCGATCGCCGCGATGCCGGAGAGGATGCCGATGAAGACCATGGTGGTGTTCTCCGTGAGATAAAGGTCTGACGGTCGCGCCTCCACCACCACCACGGCGCATTGATAGTATAGCCGAAGAGAAGGCAGGGCGGGAGCGGGAATCCCGTGGGACTTCCGCTTGCGGCCCTGTCGCCTTGCCCGCGATTAGCGGGCGAAGGGGTCGATCTCGTGAACGATGGCGGCGGCTTCGCCGTCATATTCGCCAGCGGGCATGACGCCCATGGTGCCGTCCCCGGCCTGGAAGATGACGATCGAGACCATGAGGGTGGCGGCGAGGCTGAAGGCGAAGGCGTGAGCTTGATTGAGGGACATATGACCGGCTCCTGTCTTGGAGGCGGGAGACCATCTCCCGCGCGACAGGCGTCCGATGTGTCCGGCCGATGGCCGCAATCACCGCGAAGGCGAAGCTGGAGCGGCGGCACGCTTTGCGTAGTCCGACCCTTTACGGGTTGATGGCGTCAGGCCAGCGGCTGGACCAAGGATTAGCGCAATGGAAGCGGGGGATGGTTTCTCGCTTCGACCGAGTGCTAGGATCGCCCCAAAGCAATTCACTGCGTTGGATTCGAGCCGTGTCCTGGTCGTCCGCGTCGGAAGGCAGGAGGGCGCAAGCAAACGATGGCAGCCGGATTTCACATACCAGACGGCAACGACGCCCTTCGAGATGATCTTCCGGCAGTGGTCGAACTGATCGAGCGTACGGCCCGGTGGGTGAATCCGGAGACTTTCCGGCGTCTGCCGGTATGGGCGCCGCATACGGCTCGCGGCCGGCCTCTCTATGACGCTGCGTGGTCGCGCCGGTACACGAACACGAAAAAGGCGACCAAGATCACCGCTGAGAAGTTCGAGGGCAATGTCGCCGCGCTCAATGCACTCGTGGCGGCTCTGGGCGTCGCGGCGCCGAAGCCGAAGAACTGGACCGTGTGTCACATCTGGGGATACGACGATCCCTCGTTCGCTCAGCAAAGCAGCGTCGTCCAGGATCTGCGCTACTTCTCCTGCGTCGCCAATATGGTGTGGCTGCCGACCCCGCTCAAAGGCTTCACGGACACGATGCCTGAAATCAAGGCGATGCTGCGAGTGTGCGCTTTCCACCTTTACGGCTGGGCTTGCGAGCATCCATCGGTTGCCGAGCAATATGAGAAGGTCAAGAACGGCTGGATTCCCGAAGGCTATCCGAAGAGTTGGCCTTGTCCGGAGCGCCCTGGACTGCTTCCGCCGGGTACAGCGCCGTTCGGGGAGCGGATCGAGCGCGAGATTGCCAAGCGGAAGGGCAAGCTGAAGGCCGACCTCGCGAATGCGGCCTTTCTCCATTATCCGAAGGAGGAAGTGCTCGCGGTGCTGAAGTTCTGGGGCGTCGACCTGGGGTGACGGCGCTCACGCGCCGCCTCCCTTCGGGCGAAAGTCGAAGACCGGGACGCCGAGCTTTCTGGCCTTGTCGGCAAGGTTGTCCTGGATGCCAGTGCCGGGGAAGACGATGACCCCGATCGGCAGGACGTCGAGCATCTGATCGTTGCGCTTGAACGGCGCGGCCTTGGCATGTTTCGTCCAGTCGGGGGCGAAGCCGACCTGTGGCACCTTGCGGGTGTCGGCCCATTTGGCGGCGATCTTCTCGGCGCCCTTCGGCGACTTGCCGTGCAACAGCACCATGTCGGGGTGCTTGGCGTGGACCTGATCGAGCTTGGCCCAGATCAGGCGGTGATCGTTGAAGTCGAGCCCGCCGGTGAAGGCGATCTTCGGACCGGCGGGAAGCAGCACCTCGTTGTCGGCGCGTTTCTTGGCGGCGAGGAAGTCCCGGCTGTCGATCATCGCCGAGGTCAGGTTGCGATGGTTGACCATCGATCCGCTGCGCGGTCGCCAGTTCGAGCCCGTGTGGCGCTCATAGTGCTCGGCGGCCTGGTCGCGCATCAGTTCGAAAGCATTGCGGCGTTCGATCAGGGTCTGGCCCTCGGCCGTCAGGCGTTCCAGCTCGACAGCCTTCACCTCGCTGCCGTCCTGTTCGCGGTGGCCGCGCCGCTGCGCCTGCTCATTGTCGTCCAGCTCGCGCTCGATCCGTTCGTTGGCGCGGTGGAAAAGGTTGACGGTCGACCAGAGGAGATCGTCGAGGTCGGGCTCGAGGCGGGTGTCGTCCAGGGTGACGATCAGGGCGTCGAAGATGTCGGCGATGGCGCCGGCGACATGGTCGCCCTCCGGAAGCGGTCGGGGATCGGGTTCATCCGTGAAGGGACGGTAGCCGTAGAGTTGGAGTTCGCTGAGGACATGGTCGGTGGGGGAAGAGGCGTGGTGCGGTTCGTAGTCGTCGTGCTCGCTCATGGGATGCTCCGTCGGTTCGACCGCGCCCCTCGCGGCCTTCATGGCGACGAAAGCCGGCGGGCGGGCCGGACCTGCATCCGCAGCGAAGCGGAGGGCCGGAGCACAGCGGAGGATGGCGAAGGCGGGCTATTTTGCCTCGCGATGGAAAGCGGCACTCGGCCGCGCCGGAAAATAGTCCGCCGCAGACATTGCGGGTCCGGGCCGTTTGCTGGCCGATCGCCCTCTCGAAGGCCGGGGCGCGGTTCTCTCCGACCTGGGGATCATCCGAGCGATGCCGACGACGGCGCTCCCGCCGTCTGCATTCTCCTGCCGGCCTATGCCGCCAGCGCCATGAAGCGTGCGACGTCCTGCGGCGCGATCTGCACCCGGGCCGCTGCCCGGAGGCTGTCCAGCCCCGCCAGGCGGAGATCCTCGTTGAAGTCGCCCAGGCTCGGTGACACCACGACCGCTTCGATCCCGGCCGCGTTCGCCCGTTCGATCAATGTCGCCATCGCACCGTCGCCGGCCGGATCATTGTCGCGGGCGATGTAGAGCCGTCGCAGCGTGTCGGGGAACAGGATGGCCGAGAGATGCGCCGCCGAGAGCGCCGCCGCCATCGGCATGGTGGGTAGCGCCATCCTGAGCGACAGCATCGTCTCGATGCCTTCGCCCGCCACCATCACGTCGCCAGCCACACCGAAGCGAACGGCGTGTCCCAAGAGGTCGCCCATCGCCCGTCTCGGCGTGGCGATCGGGGCTTTGTTCGAGCCGTCCGGCGCGAGCCAGGTGCGGTGCGCGCCGGTCTGACGCCCGGCGAGATCGGTGACCGATGCGATCATCGCCGGCCAGGTCTCTGTCGGGGAATGTTCGTCAGGCCGGTAGTAGCAGCGGGGATGGAAGCGCAGGCTTCCGGTTCCGTGCAAATCCGTAATGCCGCGTGTATGGAGATATGTCTTTACGAGTGTGCCCGCAATCGGCTGCGCCATGGCGAACAGCCGCCGGGCCGCTTCCGGCGATCTGGCCGGCGCAGGTGACTGGCGCCCGCCACCGTGCGGACGGTCCGGTTCGGGATGCGGCATCGACAGGAACGTGCGCGCCTCATCGGCAACGTCCTTGAAGTCGACCAGGCCGCAGCTTTCGCGGATTACGTCGAGGAGATCGCCATGCTCGCCGGTGGCGGCGTCGGTCCATTTGCCGGCGGCGCCCTTGCCGGTTTCGCTGCCCTTCAGCCGCACGAACATCGAGCGGCCCGGCGTATTGCGCACGTCGCCGACCAGCCAGTAGCGGCCCTCGCGATGACCGGCCTTGAGATAATGACGGCACACCGCCTCGGCTTGTCGGCCGAGACGGATCGCCAGTTCGGAAGCGTCCTGCCGCGCCATTACGCCGCCTCCCGCTCACTGACGCGCTCGACGGGATAGCGCTCCAGCACCTTGGCTAGGATAGCGGCGCCGGTCGTATCGGTCGGCACGAACATCCGCAGCTTCCACGAGATGATCTCGTGGAACAGGCCATAGGCCCGCAGGCGATCGCGCATGGCGTCGGTGAAGCCGGACAGCTCGATGCGGTTGGCCCCCATGACCCGGACGCGGCGAAGTTGAAGACCCTCGGTCAGATCGAGGATGGTCTTGCCATCCATCAGCGCCATGAAGGCGTCGTCCGCTGTCAGGGTCGATGTGCCGGTGGCGAGCGCGCCGGCTACCCAGGCGGCGGAGACACGGCGGCCAACGATGCGCTCGCCGTCGTCGGTCTGGAGTCGATAAACCCGCGTCGACTCGCTCGGGAGGCGTTTCCAGATCGGCAGCAATAGGCCGCTGACGACATGGATAGTGCTTTCGGCATACTCCGGCACCTCGGCTACCTCGGCGTTCCATGCCGCGGTGAAGCCCGCCCGGTCCGCGTCGACCCAATGGGTCTCATCATCCATCATCTTGATGGGGATGTTGTGCGCCTCCATCGGTCGGATCAACCGCACGCGCCGTTCGATCTCGCCATCGTCCAGCATGATGCTGGTGGTCGGGATCTGCACGGCGGCGCGGCCCGAACGCTCGTTGATCAACAGCCTGGCGCGCGGGTCGTCGAGATGATCGAGCGCCTCAGCAAGCGTCACCGGCCGGTTGCGCTGGCGCTGGGTGATGGTCAGCAGCCGGGCTTCGGCGCCGGTGCCGGGATGAACGTGGATCGTTCGGCGGTCGGTGACGATGAAGCTCTCGGCCTGCAGTGTCTCTAGCCCGACGTCATAGCTGCCCGAGGCGATGGCGCCTTCGATCTTGGCGTTCAACAGCCGCTCGAACGCGGTGAACAGGACACCCTGAAGGTCGATGGTCAGTGCCAACAGCCTGTTCAGGAAGGTGGTGATCGGCGGCAGTTCGTCCTTGATGCCGGTGGAATCCATCAGCGAGAGGCCGGTGGCGTCCTCGAACATCTGGAGCGAGCAGCCGTCGACCTTGCCGCGCACCAACAGCAGGTAGAGCTGCCGCAGGGCGTCGCGGGCGTAGTGCGATTCCAGATTGTCCTCGGGCCGGAACAGGCCCTGGCCGCCAGTCTGGCGCTGGCCGCGCGTGATTGCGCCCAGCGTGTCGAGGCGGCGGGCGATGGTCGACAGGAAGCGCTTTTCGGCCTTCACGTCGGTCGAGATCGGCCGGAACAGCGGCGGCTGCGCCTGGTTGGTCCGGTTGGTGCGACCCAGGCCCTGAATGGCGGCGTCGGCCTTCCAGCCTGGCTCCAGCAGATAGTGGACACGCAGCCGCTGGTTTCGCGCCGACAGATCGGCATGATAGCTGCGCCCGGTGCCGCCCGCGTCGGAGAAGATCAGGATACGCTTCTGATCGTCCATGAAGCCTTGCGTCTCGGCGAGATTGGCCGACCCGGCACGGTTCTCCACCGCGAGACGATCGATACCGCCGGGGCTGGTCCTGCGGACGATGCGGCGCGAGCGCCCCGTCACCTCCGCCACGACATCGGTGCCAAAGCGTTGGACGATTTGGTCGAGCGCGCCCGGGACCGGCGGCAGTGAGGCGAGCCTTTCGATCAAACGGTCTCGACGGGCGACGGCGTCGCGGCTCTCGACGGGTTGACCGTCGCGAAACACGGGACGCGACGACAGATTGCCCTCGCTGTCGGTGAAGGGCTCGTAGAGCTGCACCGGGAAGGAATGGGCGAGATAATCCAGAACGTATTCGCGCGGGGTGATGTCCACCCGGACGTCGTTCCATTCTTCCGTCGGGATCTCCGCGAGCCGGCGTTCCATCAAGGCCTCGCCGGTCGAGACGATCTGGATCACGGCGGCATAGCCGTCCGCCAGGTCCGGCTCGATCGAACGGATCAGTGTCGGCGTCTTCATCGAGGTCAGCAGATGACCGAAGAAGCGCTGTTTGGCGGATTCGAAGGCCGAGCGGGCGGCGGACTTGGCCTGCCGGTTCAGCGTGCCCCCGCTGCCATCAGGGCCGCCGGTGATGTTGGCGGCCTGCATCGCCGCGTCGAGATTGTTATGGATGACGGCGAAGGCGCCGGCATAGGCGTCATAGATGCGTGTCTGCTCGGGCGTAAGCTGGTGTTCGACCAGTTCGTACTCGACGCCGTCGTAGGAGAGCGACCGTGCCGTGTAGAGCCCGAGCGAGCGCAGGTCGCGGGCCAGCACTTCCATCGCCGCGACGCCGCCGTCTTCTATCGCCTCGACGAATTCGGCACGGGTCGAGAACGGGAAGTCCTCGTCGCCCCAGAGGCCGAGGCGCTGGGCATAGGCGAGATTGTGCACCGTGGTGGCGCCGGTCGCCGAGACATAGACGATGCGCGCATTCGGCAACGCGTGCTGGAGGCGGAGGCCCGCACGACCCTGCTGCGAGGCGGCGACGTCGCCGCGTTCACCTTTGCCGCCTGCGGCGTTCTGCATGGCGTGGCTCTCGTCGAAGATGATCACTCCATCGAAATCCGAGCCCAACCATTCGACGATCTGCTTGACGCGAGAAAGCTTCTCGCCGCGGTCGTCGGACCGTAGCGTGGCATAGGTGGTGAATAGGACGGCTTCCGAGAGCGTGATGTCCTTGCCCTGCGGAAAGCGCGACAGCGGCGTGACCAGCAGGCGCTCCATGCCGAGCGCCGACCAGTCGCGCTGGGCGTCCTCCAGAAGCTTGTCGGATTTGGAGATCCACACCGCCTTGCGGCGGCCCTGCATCCAGTTGTCGAGGATGATGCCGGCCGACTGGCGGCCCTTGCCGGCGCCGGTCCCGTCGCCGAGCATGAAGCCGCGGCGGAAGCGCACAGAGTTTGGCGCGTCGTCTGGCGCGGCCGAGACGACGTCGAAAGTCTCGTCGAGCGTCCACGAACCGGCGAGGAAGTCGGCATGCGCCTCGCCAGCGTAGATAACGGTTTCGAGCTGGGCGTCAGAGAGCAGGCCATCTGGGACGATGTTTGCAGGCAGCCGGGGCCGGTAGCTCGGCCTGGGCGGCGCGACCGAGGCCATCGCGACGGATTGCACAAGCTTGGTCGGATGGGCCTGCGCCCCGGGAATACGGATCGCCTGCAATTCATATTCTTCATAGATCGCGTTGGTGATCCGGCCGTCTTCGGCGGGTGTCCATTCCATGGTTTCATAGGCGAGTTCGACGCCTTCCGGCTCGATGGACGCGGGCGTGGCGGGCGCGGCAGTGGTACGGGCGCGGTATCCGCGAATGGTGCGGGGCGACGCGGCGGACGCCGAGGTTTTCACTGGCGGCAGGGTTGCAGTCGGACGCGGCGGAACCTGTGTCTCGATCCAGCCGAGCAGCGTGGAGACGTCGGGCGCGATGCCTGGCGAAGGGGGAAATGCCGAACGATCGTCGGCCGGCAACTTGTCGATGACCGTCAGCCGCGTGTCGATGGTCGTGCCGTGCTTGGCATAGACCGAGCCGTCCACCGCCGCGGTGAAGATGACGCGGCCACGCTCCTGAAGCCGGACGAAGGCCGCTGCCCAAGCCGGGTGGTCGGGGCTGAAGTTGGCGCCGGTGATCGCCACCAGCCGCCCGCCATCGGCAAGCCGGGCCAGTGCTGAAGCGACATGGCGATAGGCGGCGTCGACCACGCGGCCGGAGACGTTCGCCATGATGGAGAATGGGGGGTTCATCAGCACGACTGTGGGAGTGGCGTCCGGTGCGAGATGATCGTCGATCTGGGCGGCGTCGAAGCGGGTGACGGCGACAGCCGGAAACAGCGCAGCGAGCAGATCGGCGCGGGTTTCGGCCAGCTCGTTGAGGAGGAGCGTTCCGCCTGATATCTCGGACAGGATGGCGAGCAGGCCGGTGCCAGCCGACGGCTCCAGCACGATGTCGCCGGCAACAATGGAGGCGGCCGCCACGGCGGCAAGGCCGAGTGGCACCGGCGTCGAGAACTGCTGGAGCGCCTGCGATTCTTTCGAGCGCCGGGTATGCGTCGGCAGAAGCCCGGCGATCTTTGAAAGAGCGGAGAAACGTGCAGCCGGAGATGCGGCTTTGCGGAAAAGCGCCTTTCCGTATTTACGCAGGAAGAGGACTGTCGCGACCTCGCAGGCCTCATAGGCCGCCTTCCAGTCCCAGGCGCCGCTGGTGTCGGATGCGCCAAAGGCTGTTTGCATCGCTGCACGAAGGATCGCGGCATCGACGCGCTGGCCGCGTTCGAGATGTTCGAGAAGCTGTTGCGCCACGGCGAGGGTCTGGGACGCATGGGTGACAGGCGCGGCCGCAAGGGCCACGGGAGACAGAATGTTCATGGAAGGAATCTCGGGAGAGCGGAAGGGACAAGCTCGGTTGGCGCTCTCTCTCGACCGCCCGAACTCGACCCATCCCGGCCGTCCTCTTCCTCTTGTCCGCTGACAAAAAAAGCGCCCGACCGTGAGGCCGGGCGCGCGCATGGTCGGGGATCATCGCATTCGGCTTTCGGCCAGCCAGCGGCCTGTACTGATCCATTCAATCGTGCGGCCTGTGCCGAGGTCGAGCAGATGGGCGCCGCCGGAGAAGCCGTCCACGACAGGGTCAGAAGCAATACCGGCCCACTGAAACCCCCAGGTGCCGGTGAGTGCGAATGTCTCCGCGCAGCGGGTGACGAAGGTGACCAGCAATTGCGGATCGGCGGTTCCGGGGTCGCGAAGCCAAAGGCGCGTCGCGCCGTGCTCGGGTGTCAGGGAGAGCAGGAACGGCTCGGCGGGCGGGTCCTCGCAACCGTTTTCGGCCATCAGCGCGGTGTAGATGTCGAAGGCGCGCGCAACATTGGCAACCGAGCCGACGTCGAGCAGGCAGGAGAAGTGGGTGAGATATTCGGCCATATCAGGCTCCTAAAACGAAAAGAGCCCGGCGCTGGGCCGGGCTCTGAGTGGATGGGATTGGAAGGTGCGGAGCGGCCGAAGCTGCCCCGCGAGCCGATCATTCGGCGGCGATGAGGTGACGTTCGTCGTCCTCGCCATCGGCCGGCGGTTCCGACTCGTCGTCGGCGCAGAGGAAGTCGGGCAGCGCGGCGTCCTCGAAGCCGTCCGCGTCCGGTGCCGGATCGCCGTCGACACCGGCAAGTCGAAGCGGCTCGGGCAGCCAGCCGCTGTCGGCCAGGAGACGCTCGGCCTCCTTGGCCATGTCGCCCTTTTTCAGATGGTCGATGAGCTGGGTCGCCCGTTCGCCGGCGCCTTCGCGGACGGCTTCGAGGATGCGCGGCTTGGTGACACGGTTGAGGTAGTTTCCGAAGGTCGGACGCCAGCCGGCTTCCACCAAGTCGAGCCCGGTCGCCCGCGTCAGGCGGTCGGCCTGCGCGAGCCTCATGTCGAGGGTGTGCTGGGACACGCCGCCCGCGCTGTGCGGGTTCGGCCGCTCATAAAGCGCGTTCACGCCATAGCTGACGCAGTGTGCCAGCAGCGCCATGCGGCTGGCGTCGTCGAGCCCGGTGAGCCAGTCCCAAAGGGCGTCGTCGTCCTTCGGGATGTCGGCGGCCCAGGCGTCGTGACGCTCCTGCACGGCCCGCGCGGAGAGGCTGTCTTTCAGCGTCTCGTCCTGAACCGGGAAGAAGATGTGCTTCACCCCCGCTTCCATGGCGCCCGTGTACATGCGGGTCATGAAGTTGTCCGAGACCAGCTTGTGGAGAAGCGCCGTCATGGCGATGTGCGGATTTTCCGCCACGGCGTTGCGCAACGCGAGGGTGCGGTAGGCGGTCAGCTCGACGACGAGGCGTTCGGGCAGCGGCTTGATGCCGTCGTCCTCATCGTCGTCATCGGATTCGGCAGGTTGGCCGCCGATGGTAATGACGGCGCGCTGCACCGAGGGGCTCGCAGCACCGGCGGATTCGGTATCCGTATCCGATCCTTCCTCACCATCGGTCCGGACCTGAGGCACATCCTCGGGCCGGACGAAGCCGCGATCGACCGAAAGCGATCCGTCGGCGTCGATGCTGACGAAGACGCCGGCGATGGCGATGTCGGTCGGGTCGAAGTGCTCCGGGCGATCGTCGAACGCCGCCAGAGCGGTCTCGATCTCGCCCATTCGCTCGTCGACCTCGTCGGGGAGTTCGTCGGCGTCCTGATATTCCGCTTCAAGACTGGCCTGCTCGGCGTTGAGCGCCTCGATGGTCGCTTGTTCCTCGGCCGAGAGATCGATTGGCACGCCGGGGACCTCGTGCAGGCCGCGTACCGCGTCGTAGGGGAAGCTGACCGCGACCTGGATCCACTTCCAGCCTTCGGCGGCGATCGCCTCGGCCTCGGCCTTCAGCTTCTCGGCGACGAGGCGATCGAGAAGCCCCACGTCCTGCAGCCAGCCGCCATCATCGGCCTGGAAGAGGTCGCGCATGACGGTGCCGCCAGCCGCCTCATAGGCTTCGATGCCGAGGAATACGGCACGCTTGTCGGACGCGCGCACCGTGGTCTCGGTCAGCATGCGCCGGATCTGATAGGGCTCCTTCGACCAGGCGTCCTTGATCGCGTCCCAGACCTGGGTCTGACGCTCGTGGTCTTCGGAAACCGTGAAGGCCATGAGCTGCTCCAGCGTCATGCCGTCGTCGGCATAGACGTCGTGGAGGACCGGTGAGACGGTCGCGAGGCGCAACCGCTGCTTGACCACGTTGACGGGCACGAAGAACGCCGCGGCGATCTCCTCCTCGGTCATGCCCTTGATCAGCATGTCGTGGAAGGCGCGAAACTGATCGAGCGGATGGAGCGCAGCGCGCTCGATGTTCTCGGCGAGCGACACCTCCTCGGGGAGGATGGCGCCGTCGCGATCGCGGACCACGCAGGGGACGGGCGCGACTTTGGCGAGACGCTTCTGCTTCACCAGCAGTTCGAGCGCGCGAAAGCGGCGGCCGCCGGCGGGCACCTCGAACATGCCGGTCTCGTTGCCTTCGGCGTCAACGACCGGGAAGACGCTGAGGCTCTGGATCAGGCCGCGACGAGCGATCGAAGCCGCGAGGTCCTCGATCGAGACGCCGGCCTTCACCCGCCGGACGTTGGACTGGCTGAGCACCAGCTTGTTGAAGGGGATGTCGCGCGAGGACGACAGGATGATCTTCTGAACGGCAGTAGCCATCGGGATTTACTCCGTGACGGGCGGCCGAGAGACTCTCTCTCAACCTCCAACCCGTCACGAAGCGAAGCGCCGCCCTCTTCCTCTAAAGGGGGCAGCGCCACGAACCGGCAAACCTGAAAGGCACGGAAGCGCAAAGCCGGAGACGCGAAAAACCGCATCCCCGGCTTTGCGGAAATCAGGAAGCTCGATCGAGCAGCTTCTTGGCCTTGCCCTCCATGTCGAGGCGGGCGTCCTGATGGGGCTTGTCGCGCGCGACGGCGGTGATGCCCTGCACGAAATCGAAGATGGACTCAGGCGGGCGACCTTCCTCCGCCAGCACCCTGTCGATGATCTTGCCGGTCTCGGCCTTGGAGAAGCCGCGACGACGCAGGAAGTCAGTGCGGTCTTCGTCCGTCCTGGCGACAATCCGCTCGCGGGCCGCCCTGATGCCGTTGACGAACGGTAGGGGCGAGGAGTTCGCGAAGTTCAGCAGCGCCGGGGCTGCCTCGTGCGCGAAGCGATTGGCGGCATATTTGGAGTGGCGGATGGTGATTTCCTCGAAATCCTCCACGCCCCATAAATTGCGATTCTGGCAGACCGCGCGCAGATAGAAGCTCGCCATGCCGAGCGTCTTGGCGCCAACCTCGGAATTCCAGCAATAGAAGCCCCGGAAATAGAGGTCGGGCGATCCGTCCGGCAGTCGGCCGGCCTCAATCGGGTTCAGGTCGTCGACCAGGAACAGGAAGACGTCGCGGTCGGAGGCATAGAGCGTGGTCGTATACTTGGTGATGTCGACGCGCGGATTGTAGATCCCGGTCGACCAGTCGAGCACGCCCGGCACCTTCCAGCGGGTGTCGCCCGTGCCGTTGCCGGCAATGCGCTGCACCGCCTCGACCAGTTCGTGATCGAAGATCCGGCCGTAGTCCGGGCCGGTGACGGCGCGCAGTTCGACACGGCCAGTATCGGTTTCGAGCGTCTTGATCTGCTCGGCCCGACTGGAGGTCAGGCCATATTGCAGGTTAATGGCGGCAAGCGCTGCGGGAAGCTGGCGCAGATAGGCTGCGGGCGCGCCAACCAGGCTGGCGAGTTGGCCGAAGGACCAGTGCGTCGGTGCGACGGCTGTGTCGGTGCCGGGCAGGATCAGGGCCAACCGCTCCGAATCATTGCGGTTCGCCTCAACATGGATGAGCGCGCTCTCCACCACCCGCGTCCGGCTGCGTTCGGTGCGGTCGCGGACCGTGCGGGCCAACTCGGACAAGGAAAGGTAGCGCTCGTCGGCCGGACGCGAGAACCACTCTGACGAGACGCGGCCGACCCGCTCGCCACGGCCGACATCGACCTTGTAACCGCCGCTGGTGTCACGGCGCGCATCGAGGACCTGCATATTCATGGAACCAATCTCCATGACGGGCGTCAGAGACCTCTTCTCCGACCTTCAACCCGTCACGGGAAATAAGTCCACTCTCTCACTCTCAGCGGGGCGTTGCGGGGCAGCCGCCCCGCAGAAGGGGGCGGCCGACACCGAGGGTTCGGACGCAGGGGAAGGCTTTCCCCGTATTCAGCCTGCAGATATCGAAACGAGACGCTCACGCTGCCCCGCGGGCCAGGCTGGAACTCTTGCATCCGGTGGCAATTAGTCAGATATGAACATATGTAAGTCTTTTTGCATCAGATATGGATGATTGATATGGGTTCGCCCAAGACGAAACCAGCACTGGAGCGGCTGGGCCAGGATATCCGCAACGCGCGTCTGCGCCGTCGCATCACGGTAGCGGATTTCGCCGTTCGTGCGGGGACCTCGCCGAGCTCCATTGCCCGCCTTGAACGCGGCGATCCGGGCGTTGCCATCGGAACACTTGCCGACGTTCTCGTTGTGCTGGGCCTTCTGGAGCGGCTCGCCGACCTGATCGATATCCGCAAGGACGATCTTGGGCTGGCGCTGGCAGCGGAGCACGGACCGCGCAGGGGACGCTCCTTCGCGGCAAGGCTGAAAAAGCAGAAGTCCTGGACGGAGGAAAAACAGGATGGGCAGGACGTTGTGGACCCTGACGGGGCTTCCTTCTGATGGCCGATTTCATTGCCCATGTCGCGCTTGGCGACAGCCGAATATTGGGGGGCAGTTGCGCTTCACCCATGCGTACCGCAGCAATTCTCCACCTTCGCTATGGTGCCGGGTTGATCGAAAACCCGCGCGCCCCTCGCCATACAGCCCGATCTACCTCTTGAGGCTGGGTGCCATGACCATTTTAGCGGCGCCTCACGGTTTCCTCTTCCCCCGGCGCAAGCGAGATGATACAAATCCTCGGATAATAGAACCCAGAATCCGAGCATACGTATCGTGCACGAAGCCGCGTCCCAACGCCATATTGCTCAGTCCGTGCTGAAAGCGCGCGGTATCGCGCGTCTCACCGAACTGCGTGCTGCGGGCGTAACGGCGGCAACCATGAGCCGCATGGAGAGGGATGGCGAGGTGCTCCGACTTGCGCGGGGGCTTTACCAACTTCCTGATGCGCCGCTCGACGCTCATCACAGTCTCGCCGAGGCAGCGAAGCGGGTGCCCAAGGGTGTGGCCTGCCTCGTCTCGGCCCTCGCGTTCCATCAGCTTACCGATCAACTCCCAAGGCAGGTGTGGATGGCCATCGGCCAGAAGGATTGGGCTCCGAAGGGGCATGGCGTGCCCGTTCGGCTCGTACGATTCACGGACCGCCTCCTTACGGAAGCCGTCGAATTCCATACCATCGAGGGGGTGCCCGTAAAGGTTTTCGGGGTCGCCAAGACGGTCGCCGACTGCTTTCGGTATCGCAACAAGATCGGTCTTTCGGTCGCGATTGAGGGCCTCCAGGAGGCGCTGCGTCAACGCAAGACAACTCCCAGTGAAATGGTCAGGCAAGCGGAGCGAGGAGCAATCGCGACGGTCATTCGACCTTATCTCGAGGCGCTGACCGCCAATGGCTAAGGAAATCAAGATTAGCGATACGTCGGCATTATCTCCATTGCGGTATGCAATGCGGAAATCGGTGTGAGGGAGAACCGATGAAGATCATCGATAACACCTCACTCCTTCTCGGAGATGACCTTAAGGCCACGCTGGGACGTGGTGCCCGGCTCAAGATCGCGGCATCATGCTTCTCGATCTATGCTTTCGAGGCGCTCAAGAGCGAATTGTCAAAGGTCGAAAGCCTTCAGTTCATTTTTACGGCGCCCACCTTTGTCCCGATGGAAGTGACGGATCGCCTCCGCAAGGAACGGCGAGAGTTCTTCATTCCCAAAGCGACACGCGAGCGAGGCCTGTATGGAACCGAGTTCGAGATACAGCTTCGCAATAAGCTGACCCAGCGTGCAGTCGCGCGCGAATGCGCTGATTGGATACGCAAGAAAGCTCGCTTTCGGTCGAACACGACCAAGGCGCCGATGCAGCAATTCATCCATGCGGCCGCGGAAACGAGTGACGTCGCCTACATGCCGATCAGCGGCTTCACAGCTGTCGATCTCGGCTATCAGAAGGGCGACGCGGTGTCGAACCTCGTCACGCGTATCGACGATGGCGCGCATACGCAGGTCTACCTGCAGTTGTTCAACCAGATCTGGAACGATGAGGAAAAGCTCAGCGACGTCACGGCCGCCATTTGCGATCACATCGAGTCCGTTTACCAGGAGAACTCCCCGGAGCGGATCTATTTTCATATTCTCTATAATCTCTTTCAGGACTTCCTCGAAGAAGTTGATCAGGACGCGCTGCCGAACGATTTGACCGGTTACAAAGACAGCCTCGTCTGGAACAAGCTCTTCAATTACCAGAGGGACGCCGCGACCGGGATTATCAATAAGCTTGAAATGCACAATGGATGCATTCTGGCGGATAGCGTCGGCCTTGGTAAAACCTTCACCGCCCTGGCAGTCGTTAAATATTATGAATTGCGCAACCGGTCAGTTCTCGTACTTTGCCCGAAGAAGCTTGCGGACAATTGGCGCAATTACAATACCAATCTGACAACGAACATTTTCGCCAAGGACCGCTTCAACTACGATGTCCTGAGCCATACCGATCTCTCCCGCACGTCAGGAGAGGCGTTCGGCATTCCGCTGAACCGGGTGAATTGGGGCAATTACGATCTCGTCGTCATCGATGAGTCGCACAATTTCCGGAACAACGATGTCTTCAAGGATCGAGAGACTCGCTACCAGAAGCTGATGAACAAGGTCATCCGTGCTGGTGTGAAGACTAAAGTTCTGATGCTATCGGCGACGCCAGTGAACAACCGGTTCAACGATCTGCGCAATCAGCTCGCGCTGGCTTACGAGGGTGACTCTGAAAACCTCAGTCGCAAGCTGAAAACCAACACTGGAATCGAGGAGATTTTCCGGCGCGCGCAGAAGGCATTCAACGCTTGGTCCGATCTGCCTCCAGAGGAGCGAACCGCAGCCGCGATCCTGAAGGCCCTCGACTTCGATTTTTTCGAGATGCTCGATGCCGTGACGATTGCGCGCTCCCGCAAGCATATCGAGACCTTCTACGACACCAAGGATATCGGCAAATTTCCCCAGCGCCGAAAGCCGCTGTCGTATCAGTGCCCGATCACCCATCGAACGGACGTTCTAGGCCTCAACGACATCTTCAGCAGCCTGTCGGTGCTCAAGCTCGCGGTCTACGCCCCGATCAGCTACATCCTGCCTAGCCGGCTTCGTAAGTACGAAGCAATCTACGACACCCAGGTGGAAGGCGGTCGCGGCAAGCTGCGCCAAGCCGACCGCGAGCGGAGCCTTCAGGCTCTGATGACCACCAATTTGCTCAAGCGGTTGGAGAGCTCTGTCGAAGCATTCCGCCTCACCCTGCGGGCGCTGCACGGCAACATCGCGCAAACGCTCCGGGCGATCGACACCTATGAACGCACGGGCGCCGCCCAGAGCGTGAGCGACCATCTCGACGATCCCGGTTTCGACCCGGACGATGACGACTTGACCGGACTCGATGAGTTCACGGTCGGCAAGAAAATTCAGATCAGCCTGTCGGATATGGACATTCCGTCGTGGAAGCACGACCTCGCCGCGGATCTCACGCTCATTGGTGATTTGATCGCTTCGATGGACAAGGTGGGACCGGAGGATGATGCCAAACTGCAGCATCTGAAGGATGTCGTCACCCGCAAGGTTGCCGACCCGCTCAATCCGGGTAACCGCAAGGTTCTCATCTTCACCGCCTTCGCGGACACGGCGAAATACCTTTATGCGAATCTGGCATCTGCATTTCTCGAGTCGGACGGCTTGCACTGCGGCATGGTCACCGGTTCCGATGCGCCGAAGAGCACGCTGAAGAAGAGCTATGACTTCCAGTCCCTGCTCACGCTGTTCTCGCCGCGCGCGAAGGAGAAGCATCTGGTCCTGCCGCACGAGACAGGCGAGATCGATATTCTCATCGGGACGGACTGCATCTCCGAGGGCCAGAACCTTCAGGATTGCGACTATCTGATCAACTACGACATCCACTGGAACCCTGTGCGGATCATCCAGCGGTTCGGGCGCATCGACCGAATCGGGTCACCCAATGCACAAATCCAGCTCGTCAATTACTGGCCGGAAATCTCGCTCGACGAGTACATCAACCTCAAGGAGCGTGTAGAAAACCGCATGATGATTGCCGACGTTACGGCGACCGGCGATGACAATGTGCTGACCGCCAAGAGCAGCGACATCGCTTACCGCAAGGAGCAGCTCAAGCGGCTCCAGGAAGAGGTGATCGAGCTGGAGGACGTGCGGACCGGGATCTCAATCACGGACCTCGGCCTCAACGATTTCCGCATGGATCTCTTGAACCATATCAAGGAGCACGGCGACCTTGAGCATCTTCGCTCAAGGCATCAAGGTCTTGTCGCTGTTCTTCATCGACGAGGTAGTGAACTACCGCGACTACGCCCAACCTGATGAGAAGGGCGAGTATGCCCGCGTATTCGAGGAGGAGTATGAACTTCTCAAGGCGGAGTATCTGGCAGAGCTTGCGATCGATAATGACGCCTACCGGAAGCACTTGGCGAGCATCGATGCGGCCAAGACGCACAACGGTTATTTCTCGATCGATAAGAAGACGAACCGGCTGAAGGACCCCGCCGTAGGCGCCCGGTCGGTCGATTCAGACGACGTTGACGCCTACGACCTGATCCTGAAGGATAAGGAACGGCTGCTGTCCTTCGCGGAGCCGACGCGGTTCATCTTCTCGCATTCCGCGCTACGCGAAGGGTGGGACAATCCCAACGTCTTCGTCATGTGTATGCTCAAGCACAGCGACAACACCGTTTCGCGGCGCCAGGAAGTAGGCCGCGGACTACGCCTGTCTGTGGACCAACACGGCGACCGGATGGATAATCCCGCAGTCGTCCATGACATAAACGTCCTCACCGTCGTCGCCAGCGAGAGCTACAAGAACTTCGTGGCCGGTCTCCAGAAGGAGATCGCCGACACGCTGACGTCGCGTCCGCGCAAGGCGACGGAAGCATACTTCGCGGGCAAAACCATCACGACGGATGCCGGCCCGGTCGAGATCACGCCGGCCATGGCGAAGCAGATCTACCGCTATCTCCTGAAGAACGACTATTCCGATGACGCCGACCAGATCACCGAGGCCTACCATCAGGCGAAGGAAGCGGGAACCTTGACGGCTCTGCCGGATGAGCTGAAGGCGCACGCCGATCAGATCTTCCAGATCATCGACAGCGTCTTCAGCGACGCGCAACTGCCCAAGGTCGAGGATGGCCGCAAGCCGAAGACCAATCCACTGAACGAGAATTTCGAGAAGAAGGAATTCCAGGAGCTCTGGCGGCGCATTAACCAGAAAGCTGTCTATCGCGTCGAGTTCGACTCCGAGGAATTGGTCCGCAAATGCGTAAGCGCCCTCGATAGCCAGCTTCGCGTGACGCCGCTACAGTATACCGTTCAGGCAGGTATTCAGGGCGATGGGCTGACTGACGAGCAGCTCAAGGCAGGTGATGGTTTTGCCCTGACAGGGTCCTCCACCGAGCGCGGCGGATCGGTCCATTCGCGTGTGAAGTACGACCTCCTCGGGAAGATCGCCGAAAATACGGAACTCACACGCAAGACTGCAGCCGAGATCCTGACTGGCATCCAGGGCAGCGTGTTCGGGCAGTTCAAGGAGAACCCGGAGCACTTCATCGCCGAGGCGTCGCGGATCATCGCCGAGCAGAAGGCCACGATGGTGATCGAGCGGCTGGCCTATGATGGGCTCGCCGAGCATTACGACGTTGACATCTTCACGGCGAACCAGACCGGCCAGGACTTTTCCAAGGCTTCGGCCAAGCTCAAGCGGCACGTCTACGATTATGTGGTGACCGACTCCGACATCGAGCGCAAGTTCGTCGACGGGCTCGATACCGCCAGCGAGGTGGTGGTCTACGCCAAGCTGCCGCGCGGCTTCCTGATCCCGACACCCGTTGGCGACTACAATCCCGATTGGGCGATTTCCTTCAAGGAGGGAAGCGTAAAGCACATCTACTTTGTCGCCGAGACCAAGGGCACCATGTCCTCGATGAAGCTCCGGGAGATCGAGAAAACGAAGATCGCTTGTGCTCGGAAATTCTTCGACGAGATCGGGCGGCGCGTGTCCGAGGATCGGGTCAAGTATGACGTGGTCACCAGCTACGAGAAGCTAATGGATGTTGTTGGTCGGGCGGCGGCTTGATGAGTGGTGCCTCACGGGGAATCGGCTGAGACGAAAGGATCTGCCGATCCCTTCTAGGTCAGGACGATCATGCGGATGTCGTGGGCCCGAAGTAGGCCGGCATCTCATGAACCGAACACAATCTGGATAGTACCGAGCGGCGCACCAGTTTGTCAGGTAAGCAACGTTCTAAGATTCGACAAGATCAACTTACGCATTGCCTCTGGGGATAGCCCAAGTGACTGTCCGATAGCGGCGGCCGCGGTGGTGGCGTCGCAAGGCTCCGCAGGTCGGCTAGCGATTTGCGTGAAAGGGCCATCGGTTTCAGTCAAAATGCGCTCCCGCGGCAACGTGCCGATGAGTTTGAGGCCTCGATCGGATCGCGTCATTTCGGCGTTGACGGAGAAATAGCATCCTAGATCTGCGGCCCTGCGAGCGTCGCTCTTGTTGCCCGTGAACCAATGAAGGACGATCTTCCCGCGCTCGGACGGAAGATACGCCTCGATCATGTCCAAAACTGCCGGAGCGCTCCGCACGCTATGGACAGTCAGGATTTTGCCGCCGGAGTCTGCACATCGCTCGAGGATGCGCTGAAATACTTGCTTTTGAAGGTCTAACGACTTGTAGAAACGAGGACCAGCGTCGAGCCCGACCTCGCCAACATAGCGGGTTTCCGGCAGGTGGCGCTCCCATAAAGGTAATTCGCTCGAGCGTTCAGCGACGAGCTGGGGATGCAGCCCCAAGGCTGCGCGGACGTAACGGGTATGCCGTGTCAGCTCATGGTTGCGCGGCCAGGCTTTCGGCGTCGTCGTCACCGTCAGCGTGTATATCCGTGCGGCTTCCGCTCTTGCGATGGCGGCCTGGTGATCGGGATACAGATCGAGGTGGCAGTGGAAGTCCACGCCGGCGATCGATGATGCCTCACTCATCCGGGCCGCGTCCTGACGCCAGTCAAAAGCGCCCCCACTTCCTCAAGCCCCCGACGGTAAACCTCCGCGAGCGCGGTCTGGCGCAGTGGAGACTCATCGAAGAGCGGTCCGGGCTTATGGATCAGGATTGGAGCGAGCGCAGGCCGTGCGCGGAGACGTTCAATGGCGAGCTGAAATGAGCGAACCTGCACACCTTCCGATTGGCGGGTGTCGAGCGCGTGCGCGGTGAGATCGGGCACGGTGTAGACCGTAGTGTCCGTGTCCGGGTGCATCCCCTTCAGGAGCGCGGCGCGACGGATCAGGCAAGGCAGGCAGTAGCCGCAGTGTTGTGTACCGTGACCCTGCCATCTGCCCTTCGTCGGCGAGGCGCAGGAAAGAGATGACGGCGTGAGTTTCCGGAGAAGCGCGGGATTGGCGCAGTCCTCGGCCATCTCCCCCTTCGTCCGGTCCCAATAGGGATTGTCGATCCGGCCAAGGATGCCGAGCGCTGTCAACGCGTCGTTCCAACGCGCAATGTAGAAAGGATGCGTGGTGCGGGTGCTCAACGCGCCCAGCCGCAACGGATCGAGAGGCACGTTGACGGCGATCAGCCCATTTTCCGGCACCTTCAGGGTGAACGCCCCATCAAGCCCGGTGCCCGCGAAGACCCCAAGAGCGAAGAAGAGGAAAGACCTTCCCCGGGTAGTGTTCTCGCCGGCCGACGCTCGGACGAAGCCGTCGGGAAAGGCCATCCACATACGGAGCCGATCGAAGGCCCTGCCGTGGTAATGCGCTTTCAAGGTATCAAAGATCGTGGTCTGTGCCTCGCTGGTGGCGCCTTCGCCCGCATGGCTGATGAGGAGGGGCGTGCGTCCAGCCTCAAGAGCGTCGATAGCGCCAATCAGGCTGTCGAGACCGCCCGAGAAGAGAGCGAGGTCATCGAATGGGGCGCCAATGAGCCGGGCGGGGGGTGTCGCCGCAACACTCGCGAAGCGTCCAGGCCGTGCCCGGAAACCCAACGACCAGCGATCACCCGTCAGGAAATTCAGAAGTCGCACAAAGATCGGCGCGGCCGCCTGCCAACGATCGGGCTCGGCCACCGGGACGATGAGCCGCAACTCGCGGGTCCAGCCGTCTTGCGATTCACTGTCGCGTGAAACGCGGGTGTCCGCTGCGTGAACATGCGCCGCCAGAACGAGGAGATCGACGCCGACCTCCGAGGGGTAGACGCCGAGGCGCGACAGATCGGCAAGCGCACGTCCAATGCCGTGCCCCAGGGTGCGCTCTCCGACCACTAGATCGAGGCGGGTTTCCTCCTCGCCGTCACCGAGCGGCATTCGACTGCGGTCGCCAGGCCCGTAGCGGCCCGTGATAAGATGTCGTCTCATGCTCCCTCCGCCGCCGCATCGCCCATGATCTGCAGGATACCGAAAGCCTGCTCATAGATGCGTCCGACGAAGGCGAGAACGCGATCTGGAGTCAGCGCCGCGGCAGCCGCTCTGGCGGTTGTGAGGGCGTCGGCGACACCCCGCCTGATGAAGTCGTTGAGCTGGGCCTGGACGCGCGCGGCTTCGCGGCTGTCGCTGGGCAGGGTCACCGTTCGCGCGCCGATGTCGTTGCACAGTCGGGCTTCGATGGCGTTCGTCGCGTAAAGTTCGAAGACGGTCTGCATCTGCTCGGCGGTGAGGCCGTCCAGATCCGCGATGCCCGCGCCGGCGAGGTCGGCGATCGTCTCGATGAAAGCTTCGCGCGCGATGCCTTCGTCGATCGAGCCTCCGTCAGGGCAGACGTAGTCGGCCAGGCCGAGAAAGATCTCCTCGATGGGGCGGCCAGCCAAGCCGTCGAGATTGAGCGAACGCAACGCCTCCGTGGCGCCCCGCGCCACGGCGTCGGACAGGAATCCGAGGAGGCGGCTTCCTGCGCCCCGCGCCGATCCCATCCTGGCCGCAGCCGTCCGGGCGCCTCCAGAAGATGAATTCACATAGTGCGACACGGCGCGGCCGAGACTGCGGCGGTCATCACCTCCGGAGCCTGCGAACCGCGAGAAATTATTGCGTGCTGCCGAGAAGCGCGTCGGGTCGGCGATTGGCGGGACGGGAGGCCTGACCGGCGGCACCGCTGGCGCGGCTGGCGGGTTGCCATCGGCGGGCGCGCCGTCTGGCGCCAGACCGGGATCGGGCGGCGCAACATCGGGCGCGGCCGGCGGCGCGCCAACGTCGCCGAGCCAGCTCGGAACGAGCGGGGTGCCGCCGCCCTGGCCGCCGAACGCACTGGAAGTACCCATCAGCGTCCTCCCTGGCGGGTACGCAGGACGCCGTTGGCGGCAGCTTTGAGCATGGCTCCGCCCTCCTTGCCCCAGGTCTGGAGCAAGCGATCAAATCGCTGGACGGCGTCGCCGTCCTTAAGGACGCCTTCCCAGCCGCCGCAAACCCAGGGGCCTAGCCTGTCCCGGGGCAGCGCGTCCAGGAATTCGACGAGCTCACCCTGAAGCGTTGGATGCGCTTTGATGAGCACCGCTAGCCCGGCTGCGCCCGGTGGCTCGGTCTCAAATGCGTCAGCGCCGACGATGCGACCGCGCACGGCTTCGAACACCTGTGCGGCCTCCGGCGGAGCGAGGCGCCTGAGATCGGCTTCAAGGCCCTGGACGGCGAATTTGCCGCCGAAGAGCTGCTCGACGACCGCCGCCAGATGCCCGAGCACAGACGCGGCGCCGAAATAGTCCTTCCGGTCCTTCGCCACGAACAGATAGGGGCGCAGATCCTCGTCCCCGATCATTGTGGGGACCGTTGCCCAGGCCTTGATTGCCGGGGACGAGAGCCACTCTCCGAGCATCGCGCTCTCGGACGGCTTCACGGCTTCAAGCTTGGGGGCAGCTTTCGCGGCATCGACGTCCTTTGCGGCGGGTTTGGCAAGCTTGGCTTTCGGCTTGTCGTCTTCCTTGACGGTGGCGGTAGCCTCCAGGGCCGCCAGGTCGGGGCATTTTCCGTCGGCTGCCGCAGCCGCGGCGGCGGCGATCTGGTCGAAGAGGCGGGGGATGAAGCGTTCAGCGAGCATGAGCTTCGCCAGAACGGGCAGCTTCACATCATCACCGAAGCCGCGCGCTTCCGCCGTCCGTTTGCGCAGGACGAGGGTGTTCAGGAAGCGTTTGATCTGACGCGGGTTACCTTTGGTGCCGCTGGCTAGGATTGGGCCGATCTGGTCGCTGAGTGCAAGGGCGTTGTTCGCACGGGATGCTTTGGCGCCAAGCGCGGCCCTCACCGAAGCCGAGTCGAGCGCGCCCGAGGTCCATGGGCGTTTCAGGCGCTCGCGCGCGACGCCGATCAGGGTGTTGAATGCGGGATCGTTATCGCCGAGTTCAGCACCGACGAGCAGCAAGGTCACGTAGATGCGGGTCTCGGTGTCGCCGAGAGCCGGAATGCGGAACGGAACCTGGATCAGCTTTTCAAGATAGTTGCGGGCGTAGGTCTGCGGGCCGGTCGTATCCGGCAGATCAGGGAAATGCTTGCGCACGGCATATTCGATCATCGCCTCGTCGGCAGCGACGACGAACGCCGTCCGTGATGTGAAGACGAAGAGACGGACCGCTTCCAAAGTCTCGATCGCGGTGTCCGGGAGGCAGCGATCGAGGTCGTCGATGAGGACGACGAGTTGCTCGACACCGGCCTTTTCCAAGAGGTCGTCGAATGCTTTTCGGAACGCGTTGATCTCCTCGGGAACGTTGGCGCTTTCGCCATCCTTCTCGTTCAGGAGGCCTTTCACGCCGTCAATCGCCGATTGGACGTTATCCTTGGTGGCGAGCTTCGCCGGATCGGAGAGGACGCCTTCCAGCGTGCCGACGATCGCGTTGATCTGGTCGGGAGTGGGGATGCCCGTAAAGGCGGTGAAGGCGAGACCTCCGGCCTTCTTCGCGACCTTGAGCCAGTCGATGCGGCGGAAGACGTCCTTCACGGCTTCGCCCGCCCTTGTCAGCGCCGGTCGCTTTTCGATCAGTCCGGTGACGATCCCCTCGATCAGCGCGATCTTGGCGTCTTCGAAGCCCTGGAAGCGCCATCCGTTGAATTTGAGGCAGAGAGCTTTCGATTCCGACTCGAAGCCGGCTTCGATCATCTCGAGGACGCTCGATTTCCCAGCGCCCCAGTCGCCATGCACGCCGATCGTCACAGGCTGGTCGGGCCGGTCCCGCAGGAGCTTGATGATCGTTGTGGCGATCGCCTCGTTGTTGAGGAGATCGACTTTCGTTTCGTTGTCAGTCAGGATCATCGGTTCCCCCCGTTCTGATCAAAAAGCTCCCTCACCGGGATGAACGGGCGGCCCGTCTCCGCGGCCCTTCGCACCTTGCGTTCAAGCACCGTCTTCAGAGGGACCTGGCGGTCCAGCGCGTCGTATATATCGCGGCCATCCATGCAGATGAGCCGTTTGCCAGAGCCGAATGCGGTCAGCCCTTCGGATGTGAAGCCGGCGTGACTGACGAAAAGTCCGCGTGCCCAAGCCGCTTTCTGATCAAGCTTACCGTGAAAAACATGGAGGTCGGCGACGCCGGTGGGCGAGGAGTGCCACTTCGCCTCAAGCAGGTAAGTTTCATCCGCCAGCAGGAAACTGCCGTCGATCTGTGCGCCTGTGTTACGGAAAGGTTCGCGTGCCCGCAGGCCGGCGACATCGAAGCAGCGACGAAGGAACGCTTCGAAGGCGTAACCGCGCTCATGCGGTGGCAAGGTTTCAACCCGAACGAGTTCGTCGCGCAGCTCAGCGAGAAGACGCCAGTTGAAAGCTGGCTGCGACTGGGCACCAGCGTCGTCGGACGGCTGCCCGGTGAGGCGGGCAAGAAGCGTCAGGTATCGGCCTTTAGCGTTAAGGACCGGGTCCTGTTGCCCCATGCGCGTCAGCCATTCCGTGCGATGTTCCCACAGCGCTTGCAGGGTACGGGCGGCGGTCGCGTCATCGATCTTTTGAAGGAAGCAGCGCAGCCGCTTTCCTTTGGAGCCACCGTGCTCGGCGTAGATCGGATCATCGATATCGACATCCAACTCCGCGGCAAAGAATTGTGAGAAACTCGAATCCGAAAAATCTAGCACGTAGCCGCGGCCTCGAACGAATTCCACGAGGTCGTCAATCAAGCGCAGATCAATGGAACGTATCGAGCTGATGAATTCCTCCCCGAGGCAGCCTCGTGCTATGCGTTTATTGTTTCTTGTATGGCCGCGATCTTCGCAAGTATGTCATTGAAGGGTGGCGGGCTCTCGTCGAACATCATGGGCGCCATGGCTCGGTAATCGGCGCGTAGATCCTTCACGCGCGCCTCGTTCGGGAGGAGCTGCAGTGTCCCAGGGCGGGCGGTGTTGTAGCTGGCCCATCCCGACCGGAAGAACGTTGCCTTGTGCTTGGCGACCTGGGCGAGCAGCTCGAAGTCGGTGACCGCCGCCGTCCCCTCACCGGTGTCGAGAAGCATGGCGAGATCATAATAGTGCCGCGAGAAATATTGCGGTGACGGCGCGCCGATGGGGCGGTGCGCCTCGGCATGAAGCGCGGTCGCCTTTTCCCAGAATGTGCGCCGTGCCGACAGGACGATGACGCTGGTGTCGGGCTTTTCGAAGAAATCGGGATAGTCGTCGGCCGCATAAGGGCGGATGATTTTCTCCTCCGTCGGCCAGGGATCGCCGCGTGCGCCGAGTTCGAGCTTCACCCGCGGGGTGATGTACGCCATGCCCTCATATTCGGCGGTGGACAGCGCCGTTGGGTAGTGGAAGTTGACCGTTTGCGCGTCGGTAGTATCGATCTCCAGCGTCCACTCGCCGTTGGCCGGCTCGCCGAGTTGGTCGACGATCGCGGCGCGGAGCGCCGGGAGCAGTTTTTCGGCGATGTGACGCTCGACGTCGCCGACGAGATGGTCAATCAGCCGGGCCGCCTGCTTCTTGCTGATCCCCTCCTTCTCGGGGTCGCGATCGCCGGTGTAGCCGAGTTCAGCCCGGTCGAACGAAAGATCGATGTCCTCCGAGAAACGCCGGATGGCTCCGAATGCCTTGGAGAGCGATGTGCCACCCTTGAAGACGAGGGTCGCTGTTGCCCCCTTCGGCAGGTCGAAGAGTCGTCTGAGTGTCCAGCAAACCCAAAAGTCTTTCTCGATGATCGTGTCGGCGACACCTCGGCCGGCGCCGGTTTCCCCGAAGAGAGCGGCGCGATCGCCGGCAGGAAGACGGGCGACCTCATCCATCGATGTCGGCCGTCGCTGCGTTGGCGATCGAGACAAGGGTCGGCCGCATCCAGGCTGGAGCCTGAACGGCGCTCGAAGCCAGCGTTTTCTTGTCGTTGGCCGAAAGCCGCCGCGACGCGACCTGCGCCACATCCGCCGCGCGCACGGGGCCGACATGGCGAAGGGCCTGAACGACCGTCCCGGCGGGGCTTCCCGGCGCGATGAGATGCTTGGGGGAGGCGTGACGAAGATCAACGACACGCTTGCCCAGCACGACGCGTCGGGAGGGACCATCGGTCAGGTAAGTGCTCTGGGCAGGAACCTGCGTCGAGAGGCCGAGCGCGTTCGCTGCCCGTGCGCCCGCAATCTGTACTTGCGACCCGGTCTCCCGAGCAAGCGCCTGGGCGACGTCATCAGGAGCTGGCGAGAGTGCCCCGAGCTTCGGATGTACCTTGGGGAAGTCGTATAGCCCACGCGCGAGGCGGCGAAGCTGACCGCCCTTGACCAGCCGGGAGAGAGCCTGGTCGACGGATGAGCGGGCGGCAACGGCCAGGAAGTCGCTGGGCGTGAAGACGCTGCCGCGTCCGCTTGCGCGAACACGCCTCATCACGCGATCAGGAACAGATACAGCCGGGGTTCTCATGTGTCAGAAAATAAGCTATATTTTTCTGACGTTCAAGGGGTGCTTCCGAGGGCGTTATGGGAGGCAATGGGCAGAGGCACTTGCCCGCCGCAAAGTCGAGGTGCCAAGGGTGCGATAAAGAACGGGGGGCCTGATGCGGATCAAGGAAGTAAAAATCGAAAATTTTCGGCTCTTGCGCGATGTCGCGGTGGGGTTCGAAGATCGCACCACGTTGGTTGTCGGTCGGAACAACAGCGGCAAAACGTCAATTGCGGAGCTGTTCCGGAGGCTCCTCGGCGATAGGGTGCCATCGTTCAAGATCGAGGACTTTTCCCTGGGCTGCCACGAGTGCTTCTGGACGGCATTTGAAGCACGCAACGCAGGAGCACCTGCGCCCGATGTCGTCGCACTCCTCCCATCCATCAAGATTACGATCGACATCACCTACGACATTGACGCTCCTGACCTCGGCCCGTTGAGCGGGTGCATCGTCGATCTCGATCCGGACAGCACCGACGCAAGACTCGTTCTTACCTATGGCCCTAGGCCAACCGCGCCTGCAGCGCTCTTCACAGACCTTGCCGTCGGCGATGATGTGGCGATCAACCGCCGGAACCTATTTCGGATATTGGGTAGCCGCGTGCAAGCTGCCTACGCGGCATCGCTGGAGGCCGTCGATCCTAATGACCCGACCAATCGAAAATCGCTGGAGCCTAAGACGCTCACGACGCTGATCCGAGGCGGCTTCATTAACGCGCAGCGCGGCCTCGACGACGACACGCATCGAGAGCGGGACGTTCTGGGGAAGGTCGTGGAAGTGCTCTTTCAATCTGCGCTGACCGATCCAGTCGATCCGGAGAAGCGGACAACGGCCGAGCAGCTTAAGGAAGCCGTGGAGCAAATCCAGGGCGACTTACATGCCGGCTTCAATGCTAAGCTCACCTCACTCCTGCCGACGTTCGACCTGTTCGGCTATCCCGGCCTATCCGATCCGGGCCTCGTTACCGAGACCAGCTTCGACGTCGAGAAGCTGCTGAACGATCACACCAAGGTTCGCTACGTCGGCGTCAACGGCATGACCCTGCCCGAAACCTACAATGGGCTCGGCGTGCGCAACCTAGTCTATATGTTGCTACAGTTGCTGCGTTTCTTCCGCGAATATCAGGCCACGCCGACCGCGGCCGGGGTGCATCTGATCTTCATTGAAGAGCCGGAGGCGCACTTGCATCCTCAGATGCAGGAGGTCTTCATCCGGCAGCTCGATCAGATCACCAGCGCCTTCATCGCCCAGCTGAATGAGAACCGGCCGTGGCCGGTCCAGTTCGTCGTCACCACGCATTCTCCCCACATGGCAAACGAAGCGCGGTTCGAGGCCATGCGCTACTTCCTTTCGATTCCGGATGGTGAAGGCATGCGCCGTTCACTCGTGAAGGATTTGCGTAAGGGCATGGGCAGCGCCCCCGAGCCCGATCGCGAGTTCCTGCACCAGTACCTAACCTTGACGCGGTGCGATCTGTTTTTCGCCGACAAGGCGGTCCTGATCGAGGGGACAGCGGAGCGCATCCTACTTCCGGCCATGATCCGCAAGACCGACAGCGCAGCCGCCGGCCAACCGCAGCTCGGCAGCCAGTACCTCACAGTGATGGAGGTCGGTGGCGCCTATGCCCACCGCTTCTTCGATCTCCTGTCCTTCCTCGAATTGCGCACCCTCATCATCACCGACATCGACGCAGTGAAGCCCAACGATGCTGGAAAGCGAGTGGCCGTGCCGGTGGCAGACGGCGTGTTCACCAGCAACGGATGTTTGAAAGCCTGGTTCGGAGACGATGTTTCGCCCGAAGCGCTGTTGGGAAAGAATGCGCCTGACAAAACCACAGGCGTTCGGCGCGTCGCCTTCCAGATACCGGAAGTGGCCGGGGGACCGTGCGGCCGAAGCTTTGAGGACGCCTTCATCTTGGCCAATCCTGCGCGCTTCCCCCTGGACGGCGACCAAGCGCTGGCCGCCTATGCGCTGGCTGGGGATCAGAAGAAATCCACCTTCGCACTTGAGCACGCGATCGAGCATACGGACTGGAATGTGCCCCAATATATAGCTGAGGGGCTGCGCTGGCTGGCGGAGGGCAATCTTGCACCCGTAGCCCCGGCTCCGGCAGTCGCAGTCAAAATCGTGGCAGACGCCGCCGGCGTGGCGGTGAATGTGGCTGAGGTGGGGGAGAATGGCTGAGGAACCGGAGAGTCCTGCAGACGCAGCCGGGCGCGTCGCGCTTGAACGGATGTTCGCCTGTCTGGAGGATGGGCGCAGTTTCCGTTTGGAAGCTGGTGCCGGTGCCGGCAAGACGTACTCGCTCGATAAAGCGCTCCGTCGCCTGATCGACCGTCGGGGTGCCGAGCTTCTTCGTAGCGGGCAGCAGGTCGCTTGCATCACCTACACCAACGTCGCGAAGGACGAGATCATCTCGCGCGTTCAGGCCCATCCTGCCGTGCGTCCCGATACAATCCACGGCTTTTGCTGGTCCATTCTGCACGATTTTCAATCAACGTTGCGTGCGCTCGTTCCCACGCTTGAGGGTTGGGCGGAACGCCTCGAGCCGGTCGGCGGCATCGGAGCCCGCCGCATCCACTACGAACTGGGGTATCCCAGCGTCGGCGACCATCAGGTGACACTTCGGCATGACGACGTGCTGGCGCTGATGATGCAGGCGCTTGCCTATCCGAAGTTCCGATCGGTCCTGACGGCGCGTTATCCCATCCTGCTCATCGACGAGTACCAAGACACTGACGCCGGTTTTGTCGATGCGATCAAGGCGTGGTTCCTGGACGCCGGCCAAGGTCCGCAGCTCGGTCTGTTCGGCGATCACTGGCAAAAGATCTATGGCGAGGGCTGCGGCCTAGTTGAGCACGCGGCGCTGGAAGTGATCGACAAGAACGCGAATTTCCGGTCCACCGACCCGATCGTCCAGGTTCTCAATCGAATGCGGCCCGCGCTGCCGCAAATGGTTCGTGATCCTGCCATCCCGGGCGAAGCGCGTGTGTTTCACACCAACCTCTGGCCCGGTGTCAGGCGGACTGGACAAGGCGGTGGGCATTGGACCGGTGATACGAGCCCCGATGCGGCAAGGGCGTATTTCGCGCATATCAAGAATAAGCTCGCGGCAGATGGCTGGGACCTGGCGGTTGGGAAAACCAAGATTCTCATGCTCAGCCACAGCGTCCTTGCTCGCGAGCAGGGCTATTCGAGCATCCCGCCGATCTATGGCCAGTTCAACGATCCCTGGCTGAAGAAGGACGATCCCCACATCAAGTTTCTGGCCGACCAGTTGGAGCCTGCGTGCGCTGCCTTCGAGGAGAAGCGCTACGGTGAAATGTTCGGATGCTTTGGAACCGGGACGCCCAAAATCCATAAGCACGGGGACAAGATAGCGTGGACACAGGCCATGACCGCACTGATCGCGCTACGAACATCGGGGACGATCGGTGAGGTTGTCGACTTCATCGCCGCGCAGCCGCACATGCGCCTTCCCGAGCCTGTAGAGGAAGCCGAGCGGCGCCTAGCTGATGCCGGCCCTGAACCGGTGGAAGGAGAGTCTCGCCGCACTACTCAGCTTCGGAAGCTGCGTGCGGTCCCTTATAAGGAACTGATCGCCCTCGACCGTTTCATCGATGGGCACACCCCCTTCGCCACCAAGCACGGCGTCAAAGGCGCGGAGTTTGAGAACGTGCTGGTGATCGTTGGTCGCGGATGGAATAAGTATAATTTCGGCCAGATGCTTGAATGGATTGAGCCGGGTCCGCCCGTCGACAAGATCGATTTCTTCGAGAACAACCGCAACCTCTTCTACGTTGCATGCTCTCGTCCCAAGGTCCGCCTAGCTCTCTTGTTTACACAGGTGCTCAGTACGAATGCGATGGCCCGCCTCACGGCTTGGTTCGGGGCTGACAACATTGTTGCTTTGCCAGCAGAGCCGGCGGTGATGCCGGCATGAGCGTGGCATCCACTTTAGACTTGCTCGACTTTGCCGGTATCGAGGAGAACGACGCTCAGCATGTTCGAGCTGCGATCCTGCGTGGCGAAAACTTCCAAGGCCATATTCCCTCGGATGCTCTCGACTTCATCGTGCGCAATTATCGCGCGCTTGCGCAGCTACGGGCGTTGGAGCCGGCATGGCTCGATTGCTATGTCCACTCTTCGCACTTCAGCACCTATGGGATCGAGACGATCAGAGCGATCTTCGACGCTTGTGATCGGCAACGGCTACGCTTGCTCAAGCCCGTAACGCAGATTGCCGGAGATCGCGTGACGTTGTTTCGAGGGTGCGCCGGGCCTGTCCACACAATGGGAATGTCGTGGACCTCCTCCCTCGATAAGGCGATTTGGTACGCTGCACATCACGCCACGTACTACGATCTCACCGATTGTGCGGTTTACGTCACCACCATGCCAGTCAGCGAGATCTATTGCTGCCTAGACCACTACGACCACGACTGTGTCGCACATCCGCTCTCGACGTGGCGTGTGGATGTACCGGCTGAAGAGTTCCGGTTAGACCGCCCTCGTTGAAAGCACGCGGTGATCGAGCCGTCAGGCTCGCGCAGGAGAGAAGACTCTGTTATGGGAGTGACGGTACTTCTTGTAGCGGCCGAGCGATGCATCACTTGATCGCAAATGGCCCCGGAGGGCCCGTCGGCATCGATAGATACCGAAACCACACAAAAAAATTTTCGAGGGGATTTCCCTTTAGAATCAAAACTGTAAGATTTTGACGGCCTATGTTTCGGCGCAGAAGCATGGAATAAAGGATTTATTCAGCGAAATCAGTGGCTTGCGGCGGGAAAAACATTAGAGTGGGAATAACGACTACAATCGACAATGCTTGAACGATGACGCCGCGACTAGTTCGCGGCGTTTCTGTTTTGTCTTGCGAGGTAGATGATCTGGGCGGTCAGGCCGACAACGAGGATCGCCAGCAACCCTGCCTGAACGCCGAGAAGCAGCGGCGATTTCAAATCGGTCACAAAGGGATGACCATCCGGAACACGGCGCAGGGTTTCGGTCGCCGTCGGCACCATCAACAGAAACGCGCTGACACTGAGACAGATGGTTTCAACATATCTGGCGATGCGCGTTGAGCCGAGAATGCGCTCGATTCCGTAACCTGCGAGCAGGAACAGGATGGTGAGTGCGCCAATGGCGTAGCTGACCGGCTGATGCGCCACGAGGAAGGCTGTGGCAGCGCCAATCAACATGGACACAAAATAGATTGCACCCGGCGTGGAGCGGGGAACGATTCGACCGTAACGGGCAAACATGTAAATGGCCACGGGAATGGCGGGCAGGCTGCCGAGTGCGTGGACCCAGCCAAGCGGAGAAATTCCGAACATGAGAGATTGCCTTTCTCTTCCAGAAGAGCGGTGGCGGCCCGGGGAAGCAGGTTGTTGACGACTGATCTTGAAGCGTAATGCTGTTTGTTTACCGGGTCGAATATCGCTCCGGTCATGCATTCACCTCCCTGGCGACGCTTCGTTTTCAAGCGGTGATGCGCTCCAGCATGGGGCGGGTTATTGCGCCAAAGGTTGCGGCATCACCATGGGCGCGGGCTGAGAGCATTGCGCCGTGCACGGTGGCCATGAACATTTCGGCATTGGCTCGCGCTGTTCCGGTCAGCACAAGGCGACCTTTGGCAGCGCCGCGCTCCAGCACGGCGGTGAGCCAATCCGAGAGGCTTTGAAAATGCGCACGCACTTCGAGAACGACAGATTCGGGAAGGACCGGTATTTCAGTGGCGAGCAGGGCGCAGACGCAGAAGGGATGGGTCGCGTCAGCGATGCAGCCCGCCCAATAATCGAGGTAAGCGCGAAGCTGTTCGAGCGGATCAGAGATGTTTCGCTCCAGCTCGGCGATCCCGGCTTCAGCTTCCTGCCTGTACTGCTCGACCAGTTTGCGGACCAGATCTGACTTGCTGGGAAAATGGTGGTGAATGCTGGCATTGCGAATGCCGACTACATTGGAAATATCAGCGTAGCTGAAACTGTTATAGCCGCCCCTTATAATGAGGGTGCGCGCGCAGCGAAGAATATCATCGGCTCTGGTCTGTGGATTTTTCATACATTCTACCTACTTACTAGTAGGTAGAATGTCAACTCATGAGTCCACCTCGACCAGATCACCTCATTATTTGACTTTTTGCCGGTTTTTGCCAGGATTTCGACTGTCTCTCGCAGGGCATGACCCGTCCGGCAACACCTTGGGCTGGCAAATGCAGCCCGACTGGGGACGGGCCTAGTTCCGCCTGCGGGAACTATTAAGAGGAGCACATCAATGGTCTCCGATACTGATCCGCCACCCATGTCGCGTACCGTCGCGATCCTCTACGCATTCGGCTTGCCCCTCGGCCTGATCGCACTGGTCTTTCTACCAGCCGGCCGCATAGATTGGCCTCCCGGCTGGATATTCATCGCAGTGCTCGTGGTAGCCTTCAGCTTTTCCGCGCTGGTACTCGCGTGTGTGAACCCGATCATTTTTCGCGCCCGCAGCCGGTTTCAGCCCGGCACAAAAAGATGGGATCTGATCCTCGTCACCGCGATACTTCTGGCTTTTGCCGCTGAAATTCCGGTTGCGACATTAGATGCCGGCCGGATGGAGTGGTCTGCTGTGCCGCTCTGGGTCATCCCGGTCGGTTATGTCCTGCTCATTGGCGGCATCGCCGTCGCGGCCTGGGCTCAGGCTGTCAATCCGTTCTTCGAGCCGGGCATCCGCATTCAGACCGAGCGCGGACAACACGTGATTACGTCGGGGCCTTATGGCATCGTGCGCCACCCCGGTTATACGGCGGCAATCGCCATGTTCGCCGGCGTACCGCTTGCTTTGGCGTCTTGGATGGCCCTGCTGCCCGCCACCCTGGCCATCGCCCTGCTGATCATGCGTACGGGTCTGGAAGATCGTTTGTTGCAGGCGGAATTGCCTGGCTATGCTGACTATGTCCGCGAAAGGCGATACCGGCTAATCCCCGGCATCTGGTAGGCTTGAAACGGCCAATATGTTCTACTTTTGTTCTTTTAATTTCTTCTGGCGATGATAATATCGCAGCCTTGGCAAAGGCTGTGGAGCGTCGTCATGGGTTTCGAGTTGACGGATAAGGGAGGTTTACAGCAGCTTTTCTTCGAAGGGCTGGAGCCGCAGAAAATACAGCGCCTCAATCCGCGATTTCGCAGCAAGCTTCTCTTGTTGTTGAAACCACCGGCAGCCCTGGCCGATAGGATCTTTGCCGATGCAGCGCGCCATGCGGAAGGACGGACAAAACGAGCGGCCTATCCAGCGGAGCTTCTGCACATAACCCTGCTCTGTATCGGATGTTTCGAGACTGCGCCTCGCGGGCTGATAAACAGGCTAAAGGCGGCGCTGGGGGAAATTGAGGCGCGGCCTGTTCCTATCACTTTCGAAGAAACGTCGCTTTTCGGCAATCGCAATAGTCTGGTTATGAGAAGCAGCCGCGAAATGCCGGAGATAAAGGCTCTGGTGAAGATATTGCAACGTACCCTTTGGCGGGCAAACCTTCCCTTTATTACGGCATCGTCTTTTACGCCGCATCTCACCATGATCTATGGCTGTGGGAAGATCGAGCCTATGCCCGCTGGTAAACCCTATAGCTGGCTGGCGGGCAATTTCGAGCTTGTCTTCAGCCATAATGGCGAAACACGGCACGAATCTCTGGCACGCTTTGCGCTTTCAGCGAAAGCGGATCGTTATGAGCGGCCTGAGAGCCAGTTATATTTGTCGGAAAAAGTGATCGGCCCGTCGAAGCGGCCGAAACAGAGTGCAGCGATGCGATGACCTGCGCTCGAAGCAACGCAGTAATCCAGCGCTGACAATTTATCCCACAACTGCCGTTCGAGAACTATGTGGGACCTTCCTGCGTGAATACGGAACGCTTCTCGAGCCATACCCGCGCGTCCAGCTCGTCCGTAAAAACCGATATGGATTTCGACCCGAGCGCAAGCGAGGCGATGCCGCCTCGCTACGAATGATAACCAGCTTAGAGCTGTACCTTGTCGAAAGCCTTACCGTCGATGCCGAGGGCTTCGAGATCGGCACGGGCGGGCTTGCGATGTGCGCGAACAGCGGCCGAAACCGAGAGCGCTGCACCGAGAACGGCGAAAGTTTCACCGAAGAAGTTACGCGATGTCTTTGCAACCTGACGCATTTTTCTCTCCATCTTTGATGCCCAGATAATGGGTATTTTCGGCCCCTTCTACAACTCATGATGTAGCAAGGAAGCCATGCAGCTTTGCTCGCGCTCGTTTGGATATCAGCTATGGCGATTTCGCATGGCTCAGACATCACGCTCCGAAAAGCCTGCAGGGCACCTCGGGCAGCGGGTTGAATAAGCCGGATATTTTGTTATGCCGGAAGGCTGAAGACAAAGAGGCTGGCAGCATGACGATCACCATTTACGGCATCAAGAACTGCGACACGATGAAGAAGGCCAGAAGCTGGCTGGAAACCAACGGCATCGACTATTCTTTTCATGACTACAAGGCGGTGGGCATTGACCGCGCCCATCTGGAGACATGGTGCGATGCCGCCGGCTGGGAAACGGTTCTTAACCGCGCCGGCACGACCTTCAAGAAACTGGATGATGACCAAAAGGCCGATCTTGGCCGTGAGAAGGCCATCGGATTGATGCTGGATCAACCCTCGATGATCAAGCGTCCGGTACTCGAGGCCAAAGGCAAGATAACCGTCGGTTTCAAACCGGAAATCTATCAGACCCTCCTTGCCTGAACGCAGCCGCCATGTCCAAAACGACCCGCGCCACCCAGATGCTGAGCAAGGCCGGTATTGCCTTCACCACCGTCACCTATGACTACGACCCGAATGCCGACCGCATCGGCCTGCAGGCGGCGGAAGCGATCGGCGAGGCGCCACATCTGGTGCTGAAAACGCTGATGGCGGAACTTGACGGCAAACCGGTCTGCGTCATCGTCCCTTCCGACCGTGAGGTGAGCATGAAGAAACTCGCTGCCGCATTCGGAGGTAAATCCGCCAGCATGATGAAGCCTGCCGATGCGGAGCGGGCCACGGGTTACCATGTCGGCGGCATCAGTCCTTTCGGGCAGAAGAAACAGGTGCCGACAGCCATGGAGGCTGAAGCCATGGCGCATGCGCATGTTTACATGAATGGCGGGCAAAGAGGGTTGCAGGTGAGACTTTCGCCCCAAGATGCGCAGGCGGCACTGAAGGCCATCATCGCTCCGCTGGTGGCGGACTGACGCTTCTCCCAACGCTTTTGAAAGCATTTGGCTTTCGAAAGGAATGGGCTATGGTCGACGCCTCCGATTGAAATATACGAAGGCAGATCATGACCGTTTCTCCCATCGATCCCGTCAAACTCGAAAAACTGGCCGAAGTCGCCGTAAAAGTCGGCCTGCAATTGCAGAAAGATCAGGATCTGGTGATCACTTCGCCGCTGGCGGCGCTGCCGCTGGTGCGGCTTTTGACCAAACACGCCTATATGGCCGGCGGCGGGCTGGTCACCACCTTCTATTCCGATGAGGAGACCACGCTTTCCCGCTATCGCCACGCCAGCGACGCGAATTTCGACCGGGCTTCCGGCTGGCTCTATGAAGGCATGGCAAAAGCCTATGCCAACGGCGCGGCGCGGTTGGCGATTGCCGGCGACAACCCCATGCTGCTGGCAGAGCAGGACCCTGCCAAGGTGGCGCGGGCCAACAAGGCCAACTCTACCGCCTACAAGCCGGCGCTGGAGAAGATTTCCAATTTCGACATCAACTGGAACATCATTTCCTATCCGAACCCATCCTGGGCAAAGCAGGTCTTCCCGGATCTCGCCGAGGACGAAGCCGTCCGAAAGCTCGCAGACGCCATCTTCGCCGCCTCGCGGGTTGATCTTGCCGATCCGGTGGCGGCATGGGCGCAGCACAATGCCAATCTTGCCAAGCGCTCCGCGTGGCTGAACGGCGAGCGCTTCGCATCGCTGCATTTCACCGGCCCCGGCACGGACGTGACGATCGGGCTGGCAGACGGCCATGAATGGCATGGCGGCGCTTCCACCGCCAAGAACGGCGTGACCTGCAACCCGAATATTCCGACGGAAGAAGTATTCACCACGCCGCATGCGCTGCGCGTGGATGGTTACGTGTCCAGCACCAAGCCCCTGTCGCATCAGGGAACGCTGATCGACAATATTCAGGTGAAGTTCGAGGCCGGCCGCATCGTGGAGGCCAAGGCTTCGAAGGGCGAAGCGGTGCTGAACAAGGTGCTCGATACCGACGAGGGCGCACGGCGTCTCGGCGAAGTGGCGCTGGTGCCGCATTCCTCACCGATATCCGCAAGCGGTATCCTGTTCTACAACACGCTGTTTGACGAAAACGCCTCGTGCCACATCGCGCTTGGCCAATGTTATTCGAAATGTTTCCTTGACGGTGCTTCGCTGTCGCAGGAGCAGATCAAGGCTCAGGGTGGCAATTCCAGCCTCATCCATATCGACTGGATGATCGGTTCCGACAAGGTGGATATTGATGGCGTGAAGCCGGATGGCTCCACGGTTCCGGTCATGCGCAAGGGCGAATGGGCCTGAGGACGCTTACTTCGGCAACTGACTGCGCTGACTGAGCCAGATGCTGAAAAGCACCGCGACAAACCCGGCAATCTGTATTGGCGTGAGGCTTTGGCCGAGCGCCAGCCAGCCCAGAAGAGTTGCGACGACAGGGCTTAGAAAACCGAGCGATGCCGCAGCCGAGGGCTCGATGCGGGCAAGCCCGCGAAACCACAAAAGATAGGTCAGCGCCGCGCCGATGAGGCCGAGATAGGCCATGCCGAGAATATTGGCGGCGGTCGGCGCTGGCAGGGCCGGCTCCAGAACAAAGGCAACCGGCAGGAGCATAATGCCGCCCGCGGTCAATTGCCAGGCGGTGAAGGTGAGATTGGAGACCGGTGGTCGCCATTTGCGGGTCAGCACCGTTCCGAAAGCCATGGAGACGGCACCGGCAAGACCTGCGGCAACGCCGATACCATCCAGCGCCGCTCCGGGCGTCAGCACAAGAAGTGCGACGCCTGCGATACCTAACAAACCGGCGGCGATGGCAAGAGGCCTGACGGGCACTGCCAGAAACAGCCGGGAAAGGCCAATGACGATGAGGGGTTGCACCCCGCCCACCGTTGCCGCCACGCCGCCCGGCAGCCGATAAGCCGACACAAAAAGCATCGCCCAGAAAAATGAGAAATTCAGCGCGCCAAGAATGAAGCTGCGTGGCCACCAAATGCCTTCCGGCAACTTCCGGACGAGCAGCAGCAGCAGGATGCCCGCCGGCAAAGCGCGCAGCATGGCGACATGAAGAGGGTAGCCCTGCGGCAAGAATTCCGTGGTGACGAAATAAGTGGTTCCCCAGATGGCGGGGGCAAGTGCTGTCACCAGCACGTCAGCGGCATAGGTCGGATTTTTCTTCATTTCAAGAATCTCTACATCAAGATAAATTCACTTTAGTCGATTTTATCTTGACGTCAAGATATCAATTGTTATGCCTTGGTGATGAGCAAAGAACCGCTGGACCACGTCGATCATATTCTGGCGCAATGGCGCAAGGAGCGGCCCGATCTCGATGTCGGCCCGATGGGCCTGCTTGGGCGCCTGCACCGGCTCAGTACGCATCTCAGCCGGGAGGTTGAGGCCGTGCTTTTGAAACACGGACTCTCCTCCTCCGCTTTCGATGTGCTGGCGACATTGCGGCGTGCCGGCCCGCCCTACCGGCTTTCCCCCGGCGATCTGCTGGCCATGACCATGGTGAGTTCGGGCACCATGACCAACCGGATCGACCAGCTGGAAAAGGTCGGGCTGGTGGAGCGCATTCACAACCCGCAGGACCGGCGTAGCGTGTTGATATCGCTGACGGAGCGTGGACTCGCCATTGTCGAGGATGCAGTTGGCGCGCATGTCGAAAACCAGCATCGTCTGGTCGCTCATCTCAGCGAAGAGGAGCGTGCGGCGCTGAACGGGCTGCTGAAGAGGTTTTTGCGGGATTTCGAGCAGTAGCTTCCCGGATCAGACAAACATCAAGTCAACCAGCGATGAACGCTTGTTTCGGCGTAAAAATTCCTGTAAGCAATTTTCCATAAACCTGTACTACAGGTTGGAGGAAAAATGTATAACGCCATCTCCCATGAAACCGGTCTCGTCAGCAGCACGATCGGCGCGATCACCCGCCATATCCGCGAAAACGAACTGGCCCCCGGCGCGAAACTGCCGAGCGAACTTTCGCTCTCCCAGCAGCTAGGCGTCTCACGCACGGTTGTTCGCGAGGCTTTCCGGTCCCTTTCGGCCATGCGGCTGATCGATGTCAGCGCCGGCAAGCGCGCCACGGTGGCGACGCTGGATCACGGTGCGATGTCGCTGATGTTCGAACATGGCATTCATACCGAACAGATCAATATCCAGCAGATTTACGACGTACGCCGCACCATCGAGGTCAGAACCGTGACGCTGGCGGCGCTGAGGCGCACGGACGCGGAAGCGCTTACCATTCTCGACCATGCCAACAATATGGAGCGGGATTTCGGCGACAATGACAAGGTCATGGAACACGACCTTGCCTTTCACCTTGCCGTTGCCAGAGCCTCCAAGAACCCGGTTTTCGAGCTCATTCTCGGCGCCTTTCAGAATGTGACGCGCCAGACATGGCCGATAGGCTGGAAAAGCCGCACATCCGATGCGCAGCGCCATGCCGCAGGTGAGCTTCATGTCGCCATCGGACAGGCCATTGCTGCGGGCGACCCACAAACGGCTTCAACGCTGATGGCGCGGCATTTCGATGAAAGCGTGCACGCGCTTCTGGCCGCCGGCATCGCCTGATTTTTTTCAACGCAGTTCCAGACGGAACACCACCTGCCTCTGGAGGAGACACTTCATGAAAATCACGAAACTTGAGACCGTCCGCGTGGCGGAACGGGCAAACCTGCTTTGGGTTCTGGTCCATACGGATGAGGGCATTACCGGGCTTGGTGAAACCTTCTATGGCGCCGAGACGGTGGAAACCTATGTGCATGAATATATCGCGCCACGGGTGATCGGCCGCGATCCGCTGCAGATCGACCTTCTGGCACAGGATCTCGTCGGTTATCTGGGTTTCCGCTCGTCGGGCGCGGAAGTGCGCGGCAATTCGGCCTTCGATATCGCGCTGTGGGATATTTTCGGCAAGGCCACGAACCAGCCGATTGCCCAATTGCTCGGCGGTTTCAGCCGCAAGGAAATCCGCACCTACAATACCTGCGCGGGCACTGAATATATCAAGAAGGCGACCGGCCAGCAGACTGCCAATTATGGCCTCTCCGGCGGCAAGGATTATGACGATCTGAACGGCTTCCTGCACCGGGCGGACGAGCTTGCCCATTCGCTTTTGGAAGACGGCATCACGGCCATGAAGATCTGGCCCTTCGATGCGGCGGCGGAAAAGACGCGCGGGCAATATATCTCGATGCCCGACCTGAAAAGCGCGCTCGAGCCGTTCGAGAAAATCCGCAAGGCGGTTGGCGACAAGATGGATATCATGGTGGAGTTTCACTCCATGTGGCAGCTTCTGCCCGCCATGCAGATCGCCAAGGCGCTGACGCCCTACCAGACCTTCTGGCACGAAGACCCGATCAAGATGGACAGCCTTTCCAGCCTGACGCGGTATGCCGCCGTTTCGCCAGCACCCATCTCCGCATCGGAAACGCTGGGTTCCCGCTGGGCTTTCCGCGATCTTCTGGAGACGGGTGCGGCCGGCGTGGTGATGCTTGATATCAGCTGGTGCGGCGGACTTTCGGAGGCGCGCAAGATCGCTTCGATGGCGGAAGCCTGGCATCTTCCGGTCGCCCCGCATGATTGCACCGGCCCGGTGGTCCTCTGCGCTTCCACGCACCTGTCGCTCAACGCGCCGAATGCGCTGGTGCAGGAAAGCGTGCGCGCCTTCTACAAGACCTGGTATCGCGATCTCGTCACCGCCTTGCCGGAAGTGAAAAACGGCATGATCACCGTGCCGCCGGGCGCCGGCCTTGGCATGGAACTGCATCCCGACATCGAAAAGACCTTCACCGTCAGCCGCCGTGTTTCGGATGCGGCGTCGATCTGATCAAAACAGACTGCCCTGATTGCCCGGGCCTGATGAAGCCGGTTTTGCCGGCTTCTTTTTCTGTGCGGCGGCGGCATCCGGAGACGGCGTCCCCTCTCCCGTCGTGATGGCGGAGACACGACCGTCGGCAAATTCCATCGACACGACAGCGCCGGAGGCAATGGCGGCGGCACGGGTCAGCGGCCGGTTCTCTTCATCACGGATCACGGCATAACCGCGGTTCAGCACGTTCTTATAAGAGAGCGATTGCAGGATACGATTGTGGGCGGCAAGGCCCGAGCGGTTCTGCGCCATCCGATGCAGGACCGCGGTATCGGCCCGGCGCGCGGCGGTGACGACGCGTTCCTTCTGCCGCTCCAGCTGGCCAAGCAGGCGGGCGGGCAGCGAACGCAGCGCGGAATCGAAGGCATCAACGCGGCCTTTGCCCTGCAAGAGCCGACGTTCCACCAAAGTCTCGGCCCGGTGCATGCGCTCGGTGATCCGCTGCGTGTGATGTTTGAGACCGTTCAGAAGAGTTTCCGGCCGAAGCCCCGAAGCGGAGCGCTCAAAGGCGCGACGCTTATTCAGCGTGGTCATTTCAAGCCCACGACCGAGACCGCCTGCGGCCTCGTCGAAACGGCGGCGCGGCAGGGCCAGAAGCTGGTCGAGCGACGGCAGCGCCCGCACCAGCGCCCGCACGCCCTGGCGGCGATTGTCCATCTGCCGCGATACCGAGCCGGAAAGACGCGCGGCAAGGCCGGAAAGCTGCGCTTCCAGTTCCGCACGCACCGGCACCGCCATTTCGGCGGCCCCCGTCGGTGTCGGCGCACGCACATCGGCGGCATAGTCGATCAATGTCGTATCGGTCTCGTGTCCGACGGCGGAAATCAGCGGAATTTCACTTTCAGCCGCAGCGCGCACGACGATTTCATCGTTGAAGCTCCAGAGGTCCTCCAGACTGCCGCCGCCACGGGCGACGATCAGCACATCCGGGCGGGCGATCTCGCCGCCGGGCTTAAGCGCATTGAAGCCGCGAATGGCGTTCGCCACTTCCTCGCCCGAGCCTTCGCCCTGCACCTTGACCGGCCAGACGACGACATGGACCGGAAAGCGATCCGAAATGCGGTGAAGAATATCGCGAATGACGGCACCCGTGGGTGAGGTAACGACACCGATGACATGTGGCATGAACGGCAGGCGGCGTTTGCGGGCCACATCGAACAGCCCTTCCGCCGCCAGACGCCGGCGGCGGTCTTCCAGAAGTGCCATCAGCGCGCCGGCACCGGCCGGCTCGAGGCTTTCGATGACGATCTGGTATTTCGAGGAGCCGGGAAAGGTGGTGACCTTGCCCGTCGCAATCACTTCCATGCCCTCTTCCGGGCGGAACTTCAGCCGCGAGAACGTACCTTTCCAGATCACCGCATCGATGCGGGCGCGATCGTCCTTCAGCGAGAAATAAGCGTGGCCGGAAGAATGTGGGCCGCGATAGCCGGAAATTTCGCCGCGCACCCGCACCTGCTCGAAAGCCGTCTCCACCGTGCGCTTGATGGAACCTGACAGTTCGGACACCGAGAACTCGGCAAGATTGCTCAATGCGGCGTGGGAGAAGATATCGCTCATGACCGTTTGTAACCAAAACCCGTCGATTCGGAAATGCCGGTGCTCGCCAGCCCGATTTTAACGGCGATGAAACCATATCCTCAACTAACGAGTTAGGAAAACAGGGAACGGAGGAGAAAACAAGGGTTCGTTAGGGAAGAAGACGCTACGTCTTGTCCCGGGCCCGGCAACCAAAGAGGAGGCGGCATCCATGATTTTTCTTACCGCCACAGTGCTTGGCGTAACCGCAGTTGCGTTGCGTTCTGTCTTCAGCATCATTTTCATCTGCATGATGATTATCGGCGCTTATGGTATAGCAATGGCGCTTTCTTCTACGGCCGTACCGTTGATGTCGCTGCTTCTGGCGCTCGCCGGGTATAATTTCGGCGTCGTCGGTGTCGTCATCGGCCTTCTCGTGCTGCAACGCCCGCGCTCCACGCAGCCGACGCTTTAAAAGCTCACGGCCTTGAGATTTCCGCACTTCGCATTGACCGAGATTTGCGGATTGGCCGCTGACCTTACCGTCACCTGCCTGCTCATTTTCTATCTCGGTGTCGATCCGCTTTCCGCCCGATTGCCCGGTGCGGCGGCAGGCGTTGCAACGAGCTGGCGGTTGAACCACGCCAACGGCGGTGCACCGGCCACGTTGAGCGTTTTTCTCGTGAATGCTGTGACGCTCACCGCCCGCGTCGTCGGTGTGGGGCTGTTTATGTTGCTGCAGTGGCGCAACCCGCTGGTCCAGCCGCTTATCCCGCTCGCCTTTTCAGCATTCGCGGCATTGCTGTTGGCGCTTTATGGCTACCGACGGCTGCAAAAACAGCAGTAGGACCGGGATTAAACCGGTTCCCAACCGTCCTTTTCAGCCGCCCGATATATGGCGTCGATAAAAAGCTGGTTCTTCCTCGAGCTTTCCAGCGTAACGACTTCGCCCTCACCCTTCACTGCGCGGGCAAAGGCCTCCGCCTCCAGCTTGTATTGACGGCTATCCTGAAACCGAAAGATTTGCGACTGGTTGTGGGCCTGATTGGTCAGCTCGATCTCTTCCGCGCCCCAGCGATTGGCGTTGAAAGGAGATTTGACCTCGATGTAACCATCCGTGCCGTGAAAGACCATGAGCTGACGGGCGGCAAGCTGGGTCGACAGATAAAAGCTCAGTTCGAAATCGCCGAAATCAGCTCTGACGCTGGAATAGATATCCGTGCCGAATTCCTTGTCGCGCTCAACCGTGGCCTGCACGCGCTTCGGCTCCGCGCCGGTGGCAAAACGGGTCACGATGGTTGGGTAGACACCGATATCCGGCAGGGCTCCGCCGCCCAGTTCGGGAATATTGCGCATGTTGCCGGGATCGCGATTGAAATAGCTGAAAGCGCCCTGAACATGTTTCAGCGTGCCGATGGCGCCGGATGCCAGCAACTCCTTCACCTTGGCCCAGACCGGCGCATAGGTGACCATGAAAGCCTCGGACACAACAACGCCGTTGCGGTCGCGCGCGGCGATAAGCGTATCAATCTCCCGCGCCTTCAGCGCAATCGGCTTTTCGCACAGCACATGCTTGCCAGCATCGGCCGCCTTGATTGTCCATTCCACATGCTGCGCGGTTGGAAGCGGAATATAGACCGCATCGATCACATCCGATGCCAGCATCTCCTCATAGGAACCGAAGGCATGCGGCACGGAAAAACGCTCGGCAACCGCGCGCGCTTTGGCGCGATCGCGGCTGGCGATAGCGCTCACCACACAGTCTTGCGCATCCTGTATTGCCGGAATGACGTGATCCTGAGCGATTTTCGCCGTTGAGATTATTCCGAAGCGCAGCATTCCCGTTCTCCCCACTCTGCCATTTCTTCGGAAACTTACCACCCCGGCACCGTGTGGCAAGCCGGCAAAGTCCGATCACCATAAAGTATGGCCGGATGTGTCCTGCCTTTGTCGGTCTGGTTGCTTTTATCGGGATGCATAAGGGGGAATTATGCTATGAATAAACCCAATGGAGAAACATGAAATGTCCTCTTCTCACACCGCACTGCTCGTTATCGACGTTCAGGAATCGTTTCGGCACACTCCTTATTTCGAGGAAAGCGGACTTGCTACCTATCTGGAGAAACAGCAGGGATTGATTGACGGCGCCAAGGCCGCGGGAATTCCCGTTGTGCAAATCTTCCATGTCGATGGCGACAGGGCCTTCTCGAAAGACAGCGGCTACGTCCGCACGCTTGAGGGTGTGGAGATCGCACCCGACGTGACCTTTCACAAGAACCGCCATTCGGCTTTCGCTGGCACCGGCCTTGAAATCTGGCTGACGCAGAAAGGCATCAATCGGCTGATCGTCTCAGGCATCCGCACTGAACAATGCTGCGAAACGACGACGCGGCACGCTTCCGATCTCGGCTACAACGTCGAATACGTCACCGAGGCGACATTGACCTTTCCCATGACACATGCGTCCGGCACGGTATTCAGCGCCGACGATATCCGCAAACGCACCGAGCTGGTGCTGGCCGGCCGCTTCGCACGCATCGCTACGGTGAATGACGCGCTTACAACCTTGAAAGAAGCAGCCTGATGGACAAAGGCGGCACGCGCATTATTCCCTTTTATACGCTTGTGCCGCCGCACGCGCTTTTGCTCGATATTGCCGGTCCCCTGCAGGTAATCCGTTATGCCAATGGCGAGCAAAGCGACATTTTTTTCGACTGCCACTACATTGCGGCAAGGGACAGGCAACAATCCTCGATCGGCCTTGACCTTTGCGGTTTGGAGGCCCTGCCGGCGGCGCTTCCAGAAAATGCGTTCCTGCTGATCTCCGGCAGCACGTCGCATTCCGAGAGCGAACCGGAAACGCGGCGGGAGCGGCAGGCATTGACGGCATGGCTGGGCCGTGTCGCGCGTATCGATACCACCATCATTTCCATCTGCTCCGGTGCATTGCTGGCGGGAGAGGCGGGACTTTTCGACGGACGAAGCTGCACGACACACGCCGATTGCATCGAAGCGCTGCGACGCAGCGCGCCATTGTCCCATGTGGCCGAAAACCGACTGTTCGTCGAGGACGGAAACCGCTTCTCAAGCGCTGGCATCTCCACCGGCATAGACCTGATGCTGCATGTGGTTTCCCGGCTAACATCCCCGGCGGTCGCGGCGCGCATTGCAAAAACCATGGTTATCTATCTCAGGCGCAACGGCAGCGATCCGCAAATTTCGCCCTGGCTGACAGGCCGTAACCACATGCACCCCGCCATTCACCGCGTGCAGGACAAGGTGATGGCGGAGCCGGCCCGAGACTGGTCGCTGGAAGGCCTGGCCGATATTGCAGCCCTCAGCGAAAGGCACCTGTCGCGCCTGTTTCGTGAACATACCGGCATCAGCGTTATCGATTACGTCAATCTGATGCGGGTCAATTTGGCCCGAGACATTCTCGCCAATAGCCGCCTCGACATGGAGGCCATCGCCGAACGGGCGGGATTTGCCTCTGCCCGGCATTTGCGGCGTGTGTGGCAACAGCATAATCACCTTCCGCCCAGCCACTATCGCGGTTATCGGAGCTGATCTCGCCAGCTTCCGTCCATTGCCTGATGAGTGCCATCAAAGGAATTGAATGGTTATGCGGATGAGCAGTTGCTAACCTTGTCACCAAGTCAGCAACAGGAGCATTCCCCGTGGAAAAACGAAACCTCGGCCGCACCGGCCTCTCCATCGCCCCGATCGTCTTCGGCGGCAACGTGTTCGGCTGGACAGCGGATGAGAAGACTTCCTTTGCCCTGCTCGACGCTTTTTTCGACGCCGGGTTCAACGCCATCGACACGGCGGATGTCTATTCCGCCTGGGTGGACGGGCATGAGGGCGGCGAATCCGAAGCCATTATCGGCAAATGGCTGAAGCAATCGAGCGTGAAGCGCGAGGATGCGGTGATCGTCACCAAGGTCGGTTTTGACAATCGCGGCCAGAAGAGCGGCCTCAGCGCCAAGTGGATCGCAGAAGCCGTCGATGCCTCACTGAAGCGGCTGCAAACCGACTATATTGACCTCTATCTCGCCCACAAGCCGGATGCCGACGTGCCGCTGGAAGAGACACTTGCCGCCTTTGCGAAGCTCAAGGAACAGGGAAAAATCCGCGCCATTGGCTGCTCCAACTATTCCGCCAGCCAGCTTCAGGAGGCGCTGGATACGGCGGCGAAAAACAATCTTCCCCGTTACGACGTGCTGCAGCCGGAATATAATCTCTACAACCGCGCGGATTTCGAAGGTCCACTTGCTGATCTTTGTGTGCAAGAAGAGATCGGCGTCATCAACTATTACAGCCTCGCAGCCGGTTTCCTGACCGGGAAATACCGTGCCAAGGCCGATACGGAAGGCGTTGCCCGCAGCTATCGCGTCGGCGAATACGTCAACACGCGCGGCCTTGCCGTTCTGGGGGCGATGGATGCGGTGGCGGTGCAGACCGGGGCCAAGCTCGCCGATATCGCGCTGGCGTGGCTGTTGCGGAAAAAGGCGATAACAGCGCCGATTGCCAGCGCCACCAGCCTGTCGCAGCTTGAAAGCTTCAAACGCGCCGTCGACCTGAAGCTGACCGATGAAATGATGACCCTTCTCGACAAGGCGGGCGCATAAGATGGAGCTTGCAATTCGTGATGCGCAGCCGGCTGACCGGGCGGAATGGCTGCGCCTCTGGAACGATTACCTCGCTTTTTATGAGGTCGAACTTGCCGGTGACGTGACTGACCATACCTGGGCACGCATTCTTGATCCCACATCGCGGGTTTCCATGCGTGTGGCCATGCTTGGTGACCGCATGGCCGGTTTCGCCATCCATCACTTCCATGATTCCACCTGGGTGAAGACGCCCGATTGCTATCTGGAGGATTTGTTCGTCGATGGCGAAATCCGCGGCAAGGGGACGGGCCGGGCGCTGATGGACGATCTTATCGCGATCTGCAAGGAAAAGGGCTGGTCACGGCTTTACTGGCACACTGGCGAAGACAATCAGCGCGCCCAGAAACTTTACGACAGCTACGTGAAAAGCGACGGCCATATTCGTTATCGCATCAAGTTCTGATCAGACCCGAAAGCGGAAGAAATCCACGAAAGCCCTCAGCGCCGGGCGCATCTGCCGGCGCGAGGGATAATAGATATAGAAGCCGTCAAAGGGCGCACACCAGTCCTCCAGCACGCGGATGAGCCTGCCCTGCCTGATATCGTCCTCGACGCGCTGCTCGAAAACGAAGGCAAGCCCTGCTCCATCAATTGCTGCCCGGCGAATGAGGCTCTGGTCCGACAGGATCAAAGGTCCCTGAACATCGACCACCAGCGGCTTGCCATTCTTCTCCAGTTCCCAACGATAGATAAGGCCACTGGCGAAGCGCCGGCGGATGCAGCGATGCCGAATGAGATTCCTGGGATCGCGTGGCGGTGGATTTTCCGCAAAATAGGACGGAGAACCAACAATCGCGCCGCGCCACGCACCGCTGGCTTTCACCGCAATCATATCCGCATCCAGGTGCTCCCCGAGCCGCAGACCGGCATCGAAACCCTTCGCGACAATATCTTCGAAACGATCGTCCGTTGAGATTTCGAGTGAGATATCGGGATAGAGTCGCAGGAATTCACCCAGCCGCGGCACGATGAGATCCTCGGCGGCCAGCCGCGGCAAGGTGATGCGCAGGGGCCCGGCCGGTCTGCCGCCATGCTCGGCAAGTGTCTCGATGACCGCATCGATATCGGCAAGCGCCGGACCCAGTGTTTCGAGAAGCCGCCTGCCCTCCTCTGTCGGCGAAACGCTGCGGGTGGTACGATGGAGCAGGCGCAGTCCAAGACTTGCCTCCAGCGACGAGACGGCATGGCTGACGGCGGAGGGCGCAATGGCGAGTTCAGCCGCGGCCTTGCGGAAGCTGCGGCCTTCGGCAACGGCGGCGAGAACGGCCAGCTGGGAGAGTTGCACACGGTTCATTGTTCTAAATGATAGAACAACCCAAGCGGATTTGCAGCGATTATTTTTATCGCCATGAGACGCTATTTTCTGATCACGCCCTGATGACGGGCGGTTCCTTATGGAAGGACGAACAGATGAAAAAAAGAACCCTCGGAAACAACCTTTCCGTTTCGGCGCTTGGCCTCGGCTGCATGGGAATGACCCATGCCTATAGCCCGACCGGCGATGAAAGCAGCGCAATAGCGACGCTGCACCGTGCCGTCGAACTCGGCGTCACCTTTTTTGATACGGCAGAGGTTTATGGGCCTTACAATAACGAGATTCTCGTCGGCAAGGGTTTGAAGCCCTATCGCGACAAGGTGGTCATCGCCACCAAGTTCGGATTCAGGATCGACCCCAGCAAACCCGCAGGCCAGATGATGGTGGGCACCGACAGCCGGCCGGAAAATGTGCGCGCCGTCGCAGAAGCCTCCCTCAAACGCCTTGGCGTCGATGTTATCGACTTGTTCTACCAACATCGCGTCGATCCTGCTGTCCCGATCGAAGATACGGTGGGGGCTATGGCGGAGCTGGTCCGACAGGGCAAGGTGAAACATCTCGGTCTGTCGGAAGCGAGCGCCGAAACCCTTCGCAAGGCACACGCCGTTCATCCGATTGCGGCCATACAGAGCGAATATTCGCTGTGGACCCGCGATGTGGAGGAAAACGGCGTGCTGGAAACCTGCCGTGAACTTGGTATCGGTTTCGTGCCTTTCAGCCCGCTCGGTCGCGGCGCCCTGACCGGCGCGCTGAAATCACTCGACGGCCTTGCCGCCGATGATTTCCGCCGCGGCCTGCCGCGCTTCCAAAGCGAGAACTTCGACGCCAATCTGGCGCTCATCCAGCTTCTGGAAGACATGGCGGTTGAAAAGGGCGTCACGGCCGGACAACTGGCGCTCGCCTGGGTTCTGGCGCAGGGCGACTTCATCGTCCCGATCCCCGGCACGACAAAAATCGCCAATCTGGAAAAGAACGCGGCCGCTGCGGAGGTATCGCTGACAGCGGACGAAGCCGCCAGCCTCGGCGCTCTGCTTTCCCCCGCAAAAGTTGCGGGCGCACGTTATCCCGAACGCATGTCACAGATGGCCAACCGTTAAAAACCAAAAAGCCGCGGCAGTTGCCGCGGCTTTTTTCAATCAGACCTTCATCCACCCTCAGGCGCGCAGAACGCCGCCCGTGGATTTCTCGACATTGCCGACGATCTTGGCCGTCAGGGCCTCGAAATCCTCATCCGTCAGCGTCTTGTCGACCGGCTGGATCTGCACTTCGATGGCGACAGACTTGCGGTTTTCGCCGAGCGATGCGCCTTCGAAGATATCGAAGACATTGACGCCGGTGATCAGCTTGCGGTCAGCGCTCGTTGCGGCCTTGATGATGGCGCCCGCCTCTACCGACTTGTCGACCACGAAGGCGAAGTCGCGCTTGACGGCCTGGAAGGGCGAAAGCTCGAGCGCCGGCTTGGTGCGGGTCGCCTTCTTTTTCGGCTCCTGCATGGCGTCGAGATAGACCTCGAAGCCGCTATAGGCGCCGGAGACATCCAGTTCGGACAGCGTCTTTGGATGGAATTCGCCGAAGTAACCGAGCACGACCTTCGGACCCATCTTGATGGTGCCGGAACGACCGGGGTGATACCAGGATGGCGCGCCGGCTTCGATCTGCACATTGGCCATGGGCAAGCCGCAGGCTTCCAGCACCGAGAGCGCATCGGCCTTCGCGTCGTATACATCGACAGGCTTGCCACCGCCCTTGGCGGCATTGGACCACATGCGGCCGCTGCCTGCGAGCGAGGCCGTGCCACGGCGAACGCCGCCGGCAACGCGGCGCTGCTTCTCAGGCGTATCGCCCTCATAGGTGCCGGAGACCTCGAAGATTGCAACATCACCATAGCCTTTATCGGCATTGCGCTGCGCGGCGGTCAGGAGGCCGGGCAGCAGCGAGGGCCGCATGTCCGACATATCGGCCGCGATGGGGTTGGCGAGTTTCAGCGCGGGTGAACCACCGCCGAACAGCTTTGCCTGCGCTTCCGGGATGAAGGACCATGTGACGGCCTCCAGCATGCCACGACTTGCCAAGGCACGACGCGCGGTGCGGGTGCGGACCTGCAGCGTGGTCAGGATACGGCCGTTGACGGCGCCGAAGCTTTCAAGCGGTTCCGGCTTGATGTTGTCGACGCCATGGATGCGCATGACCTCTTCCACCAGATCGGCCTTGCCATCAACATCCGGACGCCAGGACGGTACGGTGACGGAGACGCGCTCGCCCGTTCCCTCGACGCCAAAACCGAGGCCTTTGAGAATGGTTAGGCTCTCTTCCGCCGAGACTTCCAGACCTGTCAGGCGCTTCACTTCCGCCAGCGGGAAATCCACGACCTTGGGCTGATGGCCCTTGTAACCGACAACCCGGGCTTCGCCAGCGACACCGCCGCACAGTTCGAGAACCAGTTCGGTGGTGCGCTCCAGACCCGGAACCATATAGTCCGGATCGACGCCACGCTCGAAACGATAACGCGCATCGGTGATGATGCCGAGCGAGCGGCCGGTCTTGGCAATGTTGATCGGATCCCAGAGAGCGGATTCGATCAGCACGTCGACGGTGTTGTCATCGCAGCCGGAATGTTCGCCGCCCATGACGCCGCCGATGGATTCGAGACCTTTCTCGTCGGAGATGACGACATTGTTCGGGCCGAGCTTATATTCCCGCTGATCGAGCGCTAGGATGGTCTCACCCTCTTTCGCGCGACGAACCGTCAGATCGCCCTTGACCTTGGCGGCGTCGAAGACGTGCATCGGCCGGCCCTGATCAAACGTCATGTAGTTGGTGATGTCGACCAGCGCATTGATGGGACGCAGGCCGATCGCCATCAGGCGCTGCTGCATCCATTTCGGGCTTGGACCGTTCTTCACGCCACGCACGATCCGCAGCGAAAAGCCGGGGCAGAGTGCTGCATCATCCAGCTCAAGCTTCACATCGACCGGCGTTGTGCCTTCCACCTTGAAGGACGGCGTTGCGTTCGTCTTCAGCTTGCCAAGACCGGAAGCGGCGAGATCGCGGGCAATGCCGTAGATCGAGGTGCAATCCGGACGGTTGGGCGTCAGGTTGATTTCGATGACCGGATCGTCGAGCCCGGCATAGGTGGCAAAGGAGGTACCAACAGGTGCATCCTGCGGCAGGTCGATGATGCCGTCGTGATCGTCGGAAATATTCAGCTCCTTTTCGGAGCACATCATGCCGTGGCTTTCGACGCCGCGTATCTTGCCGACGGCAAGGGTGACGTCGATGCCCGGAACATACATGCCGGGCCGCGCGAGCGCACCAACGAGGCCGGCGCGTGCATTCGGGGCGCCGCAGACGATCTGCACCGGCTTGCCGTCGCCGGCATCGACGGAGAGAACCTTCAGGCGGTCAGCTTCCGGGTGCTTCTCGGCGGAGAGCACCTTGGCGATGACGAAAGGCTTGTAGGCCGCCTTGTCGTCAACGTCCTCGACCTCGAGGCCAATCGCCGTCAGCCGCTCGCAAATCTCGTCCAGCGTCGCATCGGTATCCAGATGCTCTTTCAGCCAGGAAAGAGTGAATTTCATGTCTTTGCTCCTTGGCTAACCGGATTAAACGCTCAAACCGCCGAACAGCGTCGGCATGTCGAGCGGGCGGAAGCCGTAATGGTTCATCCAGCGGACATCGGCGTTGAAGAAATCGCGCAGGTCCGGCATGCCGTATTTCAGCATGGCGATGCGATCGAGGCCCATGCCCCAGGCAAAACCCTGATATTCATCCGGATCCAGCCCGCCGGCGCGCAGCACATTGGGGTGCACCATGCCGCAGCCGAGGATTTCCATCCAGTCCTTGCCCTCGCCGAACTTGACGATGGGGCCGGAACGGTCGCACTGGATATCCACCTCGAAGCTCGGCTCCGTGAAGGGGAAGAAGGACGGGCGGAAACGCATCACCACGCTGTCGACCTCGAAGAAGGTCTTGCAGAACTCTTCCAGTACCCAGCGCAGATTGCCCACATGCGCCTTCTTGTCGATGACAAGGCCTTCGACCTGATGGAACATTGGCGAGTGAGTGGCGTCGGAATCCTGACGGTAGGTCTTGCCGGGAATGACGATGCGGATCGGCGGTTTCTGGCTTTCCATGGTGCGTATCTGCACCGGCGAGGTATGGGTGCGCAGCACCTTGCGCTCGCCGTTTTCATCCGGCTGGAAGAAAAAGGTGTCGTGCATCTCGCGGGCCGGATGGCCTTCGGGGAAATTCAACGCCGTGAAATTGTAATAGTCGGTCTCGATGTCAGGACCTTCGGCGATCGAGAACCCCATATCCGCGAAGATGGCGGTGATTTCATCGACGATCTGGCTGATGGGATGAATGCGGCCACGCTCGGTGGGGGACTGGCGAACCGGCAGGCTGACATCCACCGTTTCCGCCTTCAGGCGGGCGGCGATGGCGGCATCCTTCAGCGCGTTCTTGCGCTCGCCGATGAGGTCGGTGATCTCCGTCTTGAGCTGATTGATGGCAGCGCCCCGGGTCTGGCGCTCTTCCGGCGTCATGCTGCCAAGCGTCTTCAGAAGCTCCGAAACCGAGCCCTTCTTGCCCAGCGCGGAAACGCGTACGGCTTCGATGGCCGGCTCATCGGCAGCGGTGGCGATCTCCGACATCAGTTGCGATTTCAAGGTATCAAGTTCTGTCATCTTTTCCTGCCTTGCCGGTTTTTTTGAGAGCGGCTTCGGGGTTCACAGCATTCATCAGATAGTCGGTCGCCATGATAAAGCGTCGCAGATCACTACCCATCCGCACGCGCCCGATCAACCGGGCAAGCGGTAAAAATCGCCCCAGAATGCCGGTCAGGCGGCACAATTCTTCCAGCGCCTGGGGCGGGGCGTTTTCACGCCAGCGGGAAAAGGCGGCATCACAGGTTTTCGACGTATCGCAGGCGCGCGTTGCGACCTGTAAAAACAGCAGCCATATATCGCGGGCCTGCGCCGTTTCCAGCGGCATGACCTCCTGAGGGCGCTCCTCGAAATCCATGAAGCCGACACGGCCGTCCTGGAGAAAGAAGTCGCGCACATGCGGACGACCATGGCAGAGACCCGCCGCGTGCAGTTCGCCAAGCGCTTCTGCCGATTTAACCAGCAAGGCATCATGTTCCGACGGTCTTGCGACCTTTATCGCGTCCATGCGCTCCATGATGGTAGGCCCGACATCGCCCAGAACAACGGCCGTGAGCGAGGAATAAATGATCGGCGGAACGGGAAAACCGCGGGCCTTGAAGACCTCAAGCGTTTCGAGTTCGCGACGCATCAGCCCGGCACCGTCAAGCGGCGGCGAAGGCCGCATGAAGGTGTAGGGAAGCAGTTTTGCAAGAAAAGTCTGCAGCTTTATCCACCAGGACGGCGTTTCCGTGCCCTGACGTTTGATCCAGACGGTAGCGGCGGAAAGCTCGAGTTTCTGCACACGGCGCTCGCTCTGAAGCAATGCCCGCATCAAGGCTGCGATATCACCATCCTCGAGATGGACGTGAAAGCCCTTTGCCTTTTCCACTTCGCTTGCGGCAACCAGCATTTTTTGCCCCCTGGAGCTTGCCCGGTCAAATGCCGGCCGATGCCCCACCCTTTTGTCTCCGACAAATCCGGGACGAAGCGCCTGACGCTTTTGCCGGAATTGCCATGAACTTCAAAAACGGAAAACCCGCGCCGGAGGACCGGCGCGGGTTTCAAATGAACAACAGATTGTCCGCGCCGTAATTACTTTACAGCGGTTTCAAACTCGTTGGTCGTACCAGCATCCTTGAGGTACTCAAGAGCCTTCTTCGCTGCTTCAACGAGCGCGCCGAATGCTGCCGGCTCATGGATAGCCATGTCAGACAGAACCTTGCGGTCGACTTCGATGCCAGCCTTGTTCAGGCCGTCGATGAAGCGGCCATAGGTCAGGCCGAATTCGCGAACAGCAGCGTTGATACGCTGGATCCACAGAGCGCGGAAGTTGCGCTTGTTGACCTTGCGGTCGCGGTAAGCGTACTGCTTGGAACGATCCACGGCAGCCTTTGCTGCGCGGATGGTGTTCTTGCGGCGGCCGTAGAAGCCCTTGGCTGCCTTGAGTGTCTTGGTGTGCTTGGCGCGGGAAGTTACGCCACGTTTTACGCGTGCCATGTCATGATCTCCTTAAAGTGTCCAAAAGTGCGGAAAAGTCTCAGAGACCGTTCGGCAGGTAGTTCTTGACGACTTTCTTGCCGTCAGCTTCGGCGAGAACCATGGTTCCACGCGCGTCGCGAATGAACTTGTTGGTACGCTTGATCATGCCGTGGCGCTTACCGGCGGCGGCTGCAACAACCTTACCGGTAGCGGTGATCTTGAACCGCTTTTTTGCAGCGGACTTCGTCTTCATCTTGGGCATTTTGCTACTCCGTGTTTTTGTATCGAAACAGGCAGACGAGGCCTATTTCAAGCTATTCAGGAACGGCCTCGGCATGCCCTGCCGGACCGTTCGGACGCGCGCTTATAACCGCAGTCGGCTAAAAGCGCAACGGGGAATGAAAATTTCCCCTTGCGGCGGTGATTTACGCAGCCCTCAAGACTGGCGCAAAATTATTTCGGGGCGAGAACCATCATCATCTGACGGCCTTCCAGCTTCGGCTCGGCTTCAACCTTGGCAATCGCCTGGGTATCTTCCTTCACCTGAAGGAGAAGTTTCATGCCAAGTTCCTGGTGGGCCATTTCACGGCCACGGAACTTCAGCGTCACTTTCACCTTGTCACCTTCGTCAAAGAAGCGGTTCATCGCCTTCATCTTCACGTCATAGTCATGCGTGTCGATGTTGGGGCGCATCTTGATTTCCTTGACCTCGACGATCTTCTGTTTCTTGCGCGCCTCAGCGGCTTTCTTCTGGGTCGAGTATTTAAGCTTGCCGAGATCGAGGATCTTGCATACCGGCGGCTCTGCGTTCGGCGAAATCTCGACAAGATCGAGACCGGCCTCTTCCGCCATTTTCAAAGCCTGATCCGTCGGCATGCTACCGAGGTTCTGGCCCTCTTCATCAATAAGCTGAACTCTGGGAACCCGAATTTCCCGGTTGGAGCGCGGGCCCTCCTTGACGGGGGCATCGGCTTTGAAAGGTCTGCGAATGGTCGTATTCTCCTGATCTGTTTCTGGATCACGTCAGCAAAAAACAGCTTGTTTGGTACAAGCGGCGGAAATGTCGTTATTGCCGTGGCGAAGTCAATAGCATATCTGCCCGAAAAGATCACCT
>Ga0209070_100114_pt1 | contig 114196 bp, 100 predicted proteins | sample SynthPrep_5_END__FD_187205 | JGI IMG/M metagenome (GOLD analysis project Ga0209070, IMG submission 187205) | Synthetic microbial communities from Ohio, USA - SynthPrep_5_END_DS10_MetaG (SPAdes) (version 2) | ecosystem: Engineered > Bioreactor > Aerobic > Activated sludge | place: USA: Ohio... | reverse complement strand
AAGCAGTGGCGGCATGGCAAACGCGCCTATGACATGGTGCGCAAGCTTGGCGGCTCAGAAAGTGTCGCCAAACGGATTGCCGGAAACTGCCGCAGCTGGTGGCGAAACAGCCAGATGTTACTCCATAAGGTACTGACGATAAGCTACTTCGATAGGCAAGGACTGGTGCGACTCTCCTGACCTCAACTTCTCGAACCGCCCGGTGCGGACCCGCATGCCGGGTGGTGTGGCAGGGGTAGATCAGATAATATGATCTCCCCTATGCCGATTGATATTTTAACCCACTTTCTTTGTGGTAAATTTATACTTGAAGAGATACTAATGGATCACTGGAATTCGTATTGGAAAGACGGCCATACTTTAAGTAGTTTTGCTGAGAGTGATTGGGCTGCCGGCTATAACGAGAAACTTATTGAGCTTTGGGAACCCTATTGGAGACAGTTACCGCAAAATGCGCAGGTGCTAGATGTGGGTACAGGAAATGGAGCATTAGCGCTAGCATTAGCTCAATATTGTCATGCTCAGGGCAAGCCTCTACATATTACAGGAATAGATTTAGCAGATATTACTCCGTTAAATTTTTTCAAGGATAGTGCGACCACAGCATTTCTATCAAATAGCGTGACGTTAATTGGTAATTGTGGAGTTGAAAACACCCCCTTTGTTGATGGCCAGTTTGATGCAGTTTATAGTCAATTTGGATTGGAGTATGCCAACTGGGAAGCTTCACTGAGCGAGTTGTATAGAATTACTAACGATGACGGCTCTGTTGTAGCAATAATGCATACTTGTAATTCTACGTTGAGTTTGGATTCTGAGAGAGGGTTACGGATTCTTACTTATTGCTTACACGAAAGCAACTTGATGCCTTTAGCCTCGAAATTATTAGAACATGTAGAGGTTCTTATCCTTGAAAATAGCGTAATAAAACACGACGATAAGTTCAAGGTGTTAAACCAAGAGCTTCTCAGTGAAGTTAAGCAGCTTCAGTTTAAGTTTGTTGAAGAACAAGATATGCCTTGGTTTCAAGATGTTGTATCAAGAGTCGCGCCTTTGTTGTATAAGCTTAGCTATGGCAACCTTAAACGCTTGCAAGAACAACACATGTTACTTGAATTTCATCTCAGAAGACTACTAGACCAGAATCGTGCGACTTTTACAGAGTTAAAGTTAGATAAAGTGATTAGACTTGCGGAGCTGAAAAAGTGGAAAGTTAAAACAGAATTGGTTTATATAGAATCAGAGCTGTTTGGTGTACGCCTAAAACTATATAAGTGATTGTTTATGAGCTTTCTATTGTTTTGGCTCTGTGAGTCGAACAGCAGAAAGATCTCACCATGAGACTATAAAATTTCTGTATAAGTGGCTGTTTATCATAACGAGAATAGTTCACAGTACATAATCATAAACTGCGTCATGGCAGGCTTCCAATCTCGTAGAGGTATAGTCAACTTTCGGCGTTTTTCAAGCGCTTATTTATGGCCAGGCTTATACTCAACATAGGTAATCGCGAGCATCTACTCCTAGTAGTTTAAGTAAATTTACGTTTACAGTTTTTTGCCTAGACTCGTAAATTTTTAATTTTTAAATTGAACTTTCTAGTTGACCGAGTTTGCATGGGTGTGCATATTAGAGGTGTTTTTATCCTATGCTAAAATAGGTAAATTACAAAAATTTCTTATAAAAAGAAACGAAGTCATAAAAAGCACAATTTATGTGTGGTCCAGGGAGTAAATATGTTTACATCAAATAAAATTAATAAAGCTGTCAAGGTCGCTATGTCTCTAGGCGCAGCATCGGCTTTTGCCTTTGCTGCAAATGTTGCGGCCCAAGAAGAACAAGGTTCTACTGAAGCAAAAGACACTGTAGAACGAATTGAAGTTACTGGTTCCCGTATCCTGCGTACTGGTGCTATTGCGCCTTCTCCTGTTACCGTTATTTCTGGTGAGCAACTGATTGATACTGGTGCCATGAATATCGGTGAAGTACTTGCACGCTTACCTGCACTGGGTACGACTTATACACTAGCTAACTCTGGTCGCTTTATCGGCACTGCTGGCGTAAGTTTGTTAGATTTACGTAATATGGGGACCAGCAGAACTTTAGTCCTTGTTGACGGTCGTCGCCATGTAGCTGGCTCGCCGGGTACAGCTTCTGTTGATACTAACAGTATTCCAAGCACCTGGATTGATCGGGTTGAGATTATTACCGGTGGTGCTTCAGCTGTTTATGGTGCGGATGCGGTAACAGGTGTGGTTAACTTTATCCTCAAGAAAAACGTTCAAGGTTTAGACGTTACTGCTACTAAAGGTTTCGCTGAGGATAATCCATACCAAAATGAGAAATATACTTTCTCATATGGTACCGACTTTGCTAATGGCCGGGGTAATGCGGCTTTTGCAGTAGAGTATAATGCTCAAAACTCATTAAATGCGCTTGATCATAAAACGGCGAAAACCTCATGGTCTGGCCTAGGTTACACTGCGGTTACCGGTTTAAACCGTACTCCTGACCAGTTAGATCTTGAAGAGTTCCCTGATACTTTCCGGGTAAGAGATTCTGGTTACTATTCTATCTCTGAAGCCGGCTCATTTAATGTCGGTGGTAACTGGTATACCTTTAACTCTGATGGTACCCATCGCCCAACCTATTTGGGCACTGTATTCGATACGGCAAGGCAATTTTGTCAAGACGATTGCGATTATATCAATCTGAACCAGTATAATGAGATTCAACCAAAGTTTAGTCGTGTCAATTATAACTTTAAAACCAACTATGAATTCTCAGATGATTTGTCCGGTCATTTTGATGCCAAATTTGTGAGTAGTAAAGGTCAGAACATCGGTCAACCTTTCTTCCGTTTCGGTAACGCAACAGGTGCTTACGCCATTAAGCGTGATAATGCTTATATCACCCCCGAGTTAGCGACATTAATGGATACAAGTAACGTTACTCAGCTGAACATTAACCGTATGTTTAATGATGGTGGCCGTCGTTTGGAAGATAACACGCGCGAGACATATCGTTTTGTAGCTGGTTTAGAAGGTAACTTGACTGAAGATTGGGCTTTTGATACATCTTTAGTTCATGGCCGTACAAAAATAGAACGTGTTAATAATGCCAACCTGATTATTGCAAATTACCAGAACTCAATTGACGCAGTGAGAGATGCAGGTGGTAATATCGTTTGTCGTAACGAAGCTGCGCGAGCGGCTGGTTGTGTGCCTACCAGTATTTTCGGTAAAGGGGCCATGAATCAGGCAGCGTTAGATTATATCTACACTACTTCTACAGGCACTGCCGAAGTTAAGCAAAGCGTTGTCACTTTTAACGTTAACAATAGTTCACTATTTGAACTTCCAGCGGGTTATGTTGGTTTTGCTGCTGGTGTTGAATACCGTAAGGAAACCAGTAAATCTGTTGAAGATCCACTAGCAAAGAGTGGCGCAACTTTCTTTAATGCGCTTGGCGAAATAGATGGTTCTTTTAATGTAAGAGAAGTGTATGCTGAGTTCTCAGTACCCTTACTTGCTGATTTGTTCCTAATTGATAACTTGGTATTTGATGCAGCAGCACGTCATGCTGATTATTCGACAATTGGTGATGCAACAAGCTGGAAGTTAGGTTTAGACTGGTCGGTAATGAGTGAGTTACGTGCCCGTTTTACAGTATCTGAAGCTTTACGTGCTCCAAATATTACCGAGCTTTTCCGTGGTCAAGGACAATCCTTTGGATCAGTAGCAGATCGTTGCCGCGTTACCCAACTGAATAACTTATCAGCAGAAGGTCGTGCCAGAAGAGCTGCGAACTGTGCTGCTTTAGGCGTACCGGCTGATTTCGATTCGACTTATGATAGCCGTACTATGGAGCTATTGGTGGGGGGGAATCCAGAGCTTCAACCGGAGAAATCAAGATCTTACACAGCAGGTTTTGTATACCAACCTGAATGGTTAACAGGTTTGAGCTTTACTGTTGATTACTGGAAGATCGATATCGAAGACACCATCAGCAGCGTAACGCCACAGCGTACTCTGGATGAATGTTTGGATGCAGAAAGTATTGACAATCAGTATTGTGCACTAATTACTCGTAACCCAGCTACTTCTGAGATTACACTAATCCGTAATTTCCAGTTAAATATATCCCGCAGTGTTAACTCTGGTGTAGATTTTGAAGTGGGTTATGATTTTGATGCCTTTAATGGACGTTTCCGTACCTCGTTAATTGCCACTAAGCTAATCGAAGCTAAACAGTATCCGTTCCAGAATCAACCTCAGGAGTTTACGGACTACTCTGGTGTGTTGGGTGATGCCGATTTGCAAGCCCGTTTGAGCTTGGATTATTCGCAAGGCGCATGGTCAGTAGGTACGCGTACTCGCTATGTAAATGGCGTTGAGTTGTATACTCCTACTCAAATTACTTCTAACCCTAACCCGAGTAATGAAATGCGTTATGGTAGTTACTTTATCACGGACGTCTCTGCCGGATATAAGTTCGAAAATAATCTTTCTTTAAGAATTGGTATTGATAACGTATTTGATCGTGGCTTACCTGGTACCACTATAGGTAACGGGGCTGGATCTGCTATCTATGATAATATTGGCCGTTTTGGATATGCAAGAGTAGCCTATTCTTTCTAAATTCGCGGTATTTATGAAAAAAACCTCACTTATGTGAGGTTTTTTTATCCATTAGGTATGCAGCCGCAAAATTATTTGACTAGCTATCGGAGTTAGATTCTTCCCAACACCCAGAAAATTCATTACCATATAGCCCAACTTTGATTTGGATCAACTTTTAAGCGGTGTAGTAGTATGGCTGACGAAAACTTTAAAGACTCGTTAAACGTAAAACAGGTAATATTGTTTATCATCTGTTTTGCTGGTTTATTGTGTTTAGCGCCTATCGTGCGTTGGTCACAACTATTATTCTGATGCTGCTAAGCAGCAGCTGAATAGCCGCCGCTTGGGCGGCTTTTTTATCGGTTTGCCAATAAGGGTTTTTGTATAATGAATTATCAGGTGCTGAGCGCTGAGCTAAAACAGGTGATTAAAACGGTAGAAAACTATCCTAAGCCGGGGATTACTTTTCGTGATGTCACTAGCTTAATGCAAGACGGTGCTAGTTTTCGCAAGGTGATTGATGCGTTTGCGGCACGTTATCGCGAGCAGGGTATTACCAAAATTATTGGTACGGAATCACGCGGTTTTATTTTTGGTGCGCCTTTAGCCTATGCCTTGGGCATCTCCTTTGTGCCAGTGCGTAAACCAGGCAAATTGCCGCGTGAGCGTATCTCGCAGGCTTATACACTGGAATACGGCGAAGATGCCTTAGAGTTACACGCGGATGCTATTGTTGCTGGCGACAAAGTGTTATTGGTGGATGATTTATTGGCCACTGGCGGTACCATCGATGCCACCGTTAAATTAGTGCGCCGTTTAGGTGGCGAAGTGCAAGATGCAGCCTTTGTGATCGCGTTACCGGAGCTGGGTGGCGTGGCTCGGCTGGAAGCGCTGGGCCTGAATCTATTCAGTTTGGTTGAGTATCAAGGCGAATAAGTTTAGGCTAACGGTTATTAGCATCTGTTCAGGACAGCCGGCATGAGTTATCAGGTATTAGCAAGAAAATGGCGCCCTCGGCAGTTTAGTGAATTAGTAGGGCAGCAGCATGTCAAAACGGCGCTGGCCAATGCCTTAAGTAGCAGCCGGCTACACCACGCCTATTTATTTACCGGTACGCGCGGTGTGGGTAAAACCACTATTGCGCGCATTTTTGCCAAAAGCTTAAACTGCGAAACAGGTGTTACCGCTACCCCTTGTGGCCGCTGTAGTGCCTGTCAGGAGATTGATGCTGGTAACTTTGTCGACTTAATGGAAATTGACGCCGCGTCGCGTACTAAAGTAGAAGATACCCGTGATCTGCTGGATAACGTGCAATATGCACCGAGTCGTGGCCGTTTTAAGGTGTATCTGATTGACGAAGTGCATATGCTATCGCGGCATAGTTTTAATGCGTTATTAAAAACCTTGGAAGAGCCACCGCCGCATGTGAAGTTTTTGCTAGCGACGACTGATCCGCAAAAATTGCCGGTAACAGTGCTATCACGCTGTTTACAATTTAGCCTTAAAGCCCTAACTGTACCGCAAATAGAACAGCATTTAGCGCAGGTGCTAACCGCTGAGCAAATTCCTTATGAAAGCGCTGCACTGGCGTTGTTGGCAAAAGCGGCAAAAGGCAGTTTACGTGATTCTCTTAGCCTTACTGATCAAGCAATAGCGCTAAGTGACAGCCATCTGACCTTAGAACCTGTGCGGCAGATGCTGGGGTTATTGGATACCAGTTGGTCGGTACAACTGCTAGCAGCGTTGCTGGCCGCAGATATTAATCAGCTGCAGCAGGCGCTACAAGCCTTACTTAGCCAGCAATCTGATTATCAGCAAGTGCTGGATGATATATTATCGTTGCTGCACCTAACCGCGTTGACTCAGTTACAACCTGCCGCAGCAGAGCTAAGTGAACAAGCAGACTTTATCAAACAGTTGGCTCAGCAACAGTCGCCAGAAGCCATTCAGCTTTATTATCAGTTGCTGCTGAGTGGCAAGAAAGACTTACCTTTTGCCCCAGAACCACTCATTGGTTTGGAAATGGCGCTCCTCAGGGCGATGGCCTTTGTACCAACAGTCGCATCAACAGCAGCGCCAACACCCACTAGTCCGCTGCGTACTGAGTTATCCAGTAGCAAAGTCATGGCTAACACAACAAATGCTGACACCGCCAATAGCCATACTCAGCAGTTAGTAACGCCACAGGTTAGTAAGATTAATGAGGCAGTGTCTTCTTCAACGACCAGCGAGACTTTCTCTGAGCAGGTTGAAGAAATTCACAGGGAGCCTACTGCACAGGAACAAAACCTTGCGCAAGAAGCAATGCCGCCGACCTTGACGCAAGCAGAACCGGAGGCAGCGGTTAATAGCGGGATTGATCCTGTCACTGCGCGTATTATGCAACGCCGTGGTGTGGCGCTGCCTTCCGTCGTTCAGGGCGCTAATATAAAAGAAGCGAATGCAAAAAAAGAAAGTATAGCAAAGCATGATTTAGAAAAAGAGAACACAGAAAAAAAGCCTGAGCGCCCTATGGCGCCTTTGCTATCGGCTAGTGCCAAACCGCTACCAAGGGCGTTGCCTGAAAAACTGCAGCCTGCCATTACAACTGCGCCAATAGCAGCAACTATTGCCACTGAGCCAGTGCAGGAAGCGCCGACAAGGTCGGTAGCGGCCGAAAAGCGCTATACTGAAAACAGCACTGATAACGCCTCGGCTAATGAAGACAATGGTAACGATGACAGTAGCGACGACAGCGTAAGCTTGGCTGAACAACAAGCGTTAACCGAAGCCTGGTGGCAACAACAAAGTTTTGTGCCGTTACCGGCGGCAGATGCCGATGAATTAGATGAACAACGCTTTTCGATCCGTTTTGCCGCACAAGTTGATCCCTGGGCTAGATTAATTGAGCAGTTACCGGTTGGGGGCTTAATGCGCTTGTATTTATTGCACAGCGCCATGCAGCAAGAAAATAATACGGTAAGACTAACAGTAGCGCAAAGCCAGCAGCATCTCGACAATACCGGGTTTAGGCATAAATTGTATACCGCCATCAGCCCGGTTTTTGCCGCGGGTTTTGAGCTGGAAATTAGCTACCAGCATGAGCTTAACGACAGCCCGTTAGCGATTCAACAGCGTATAGAGCTTGAGCGCAAAGAGTATGTCAGTCGCTTATTGCAACAAGATCCAATAGTGCAGGCTATTCAGCAACGCTTTGCCGCACAACTGCAATTAGACACCTTGCAGGTGAATTAACCTTGTAATTTGCGGCCTGAGTTATTATCTTGTCGCCAGCAAATTTCCACAGCCATGAAAGAAGAGAGAAACATTATGTTTAAAGGCGGTATGGGCAATATTATGAAGCAGGCGCAAGCCATGCAGGAAAAAATGCAGAAAGTGCAGGCCGAGATTGCCAATATGGAAGTGACCGGTGAATCGGGTGCTGGCTTAGTCAAAGTCACGATGACCGGTAATCACAATGTGCGCCGGGTGAATATTGATGAAAGCCTGATGAGCGATGATAAAGAGATGTTAGAAGATCTGATTGCCGCTGCGCTTAATGATGCGGTACGCCGGGTGGAAGAAAACAATAAAGAACAAATGGCTAAAGTGACCGGTGGCATGCAATTACCTCCTGGCATGAAGTTACCTTTCTAAGAAGGGCGCAGTTGTCATGGCAAAACTGACCCCGCTGTTACAGCAGTTGATTGAAGCACTGCGGGTATTACCCGGCGTAGGCCCTAAATCAGCGCAACGAATGGCATTTCAGTTATTGGAGCGCAATCGTAGTGGTGGTGCCCGCTTAGGCGCAGCTTTAACTGCCGCTATGGTGGGGATTGGTCAGTGCCAGCAATGTCGTACCTTTGCGGAAGCGCCGTTGTGTGCGATCTGTAGCGATCCAAAACGGCAGCAGGCTGATGTACTCTGTATTGTTGGTTCGGCCGCAGATCAGCTTGCCATCGAACAAACCGGGCAGTTCCAAGGCCGCTATTTTGTATTAATGGGCTATTTATCACCGCTTGATGGTGTAGGGCCCGCAGAGCTAGGTTTGGATAAGCTATCTGGGCAGCTAGCAGAGGGCCAGATTAACGAAGTGATTTTGGCCACTAATCCCACGGTGGAAGGCGAGGCAACGGCTTTTTATATTGCTGAGTTGTGTCAACAATATGGTTGTCGCGTCACCCGTCTTGCCCAAGGGTTGCCGGTGGGCGGTGAGCTGGAATATATTGATGGCACTACGTTAGCGCATGCGTTTAGTGGACGTAAAAGCTTTTAACCTTCTACTGGCTATACTTTTTATACCGCATACCATCTCTGACACGCAGCCTGCTTGGTTGCGTGTCTTTATCTATTTAAGTTGCTACTCCTATAGCTCGATAAGCTAACACGGCATGCGCTAATCAATTCGGCGCTTGAAATTCAGTTTAATAACCCCATATCCAGTGCTGTTAAAGATCAGGATACGCACAACGGCGTAGGCTGAACCCTTGTTATCTTAGGTTGAGGAAAAATAAAATGAGTGAAACCACTGCCCAGGCTGGCCAGAAGCAAACTCATGGCTTTCAGGCGGAAGTAAAACAACTACTGCAACTGATGATCCATTCGCTGTATTCCAATAAAGAAATTTTCTTGCGCGAATTGGTATCGAATGCATCAGACGCGGCAGATAAGCTGCGTTTTTTGGCATTGTCAGATGGCAGCTTATATGGTGATGATGGTGAGCTGAGTGTCCGCATTACGCTGGATGAAAAAGCCCGTACCATTACCATCAGCGATAACGGTATTGGTATGGATCAAGCCGATGTTATTGCTCATCTGGGTACTATTGCTAAATCGGGCACCAAAGAGTTTTTCTCTCAGCTGTCAGGCGATCAAAGTAAAGATTCGAAATTAATCGGCCAGTTTGGTGTCGGTTTCTACTCTGCTTTTATTGTGGCCGATAAAGTGACGGTACGTACCCGTAAAGCAGGCTTACCGGCAGACGCTGCAATTGAATGGGAATCGGCCGGCGAGGGTGATTACACCCTTACCCCTATTACTAAAGACAGCCGTGGTACTGAAATAGTGCTGCATTTACGTGACGGCGAAGATGAATTTTTAAGCCGTTGGAAAGTGGAAAGCATCGTCACCAAATATTCTGATCATATCTCTATTCCGGTAGAAATGTGGCAAGAAGGCACGCCGGAGCGGGAAGAAGATGGCGAAACCATTGCTGCCACTGAAGGTGAGTTTAAAGCAGTAAACAAAGCAACCGCATTGTGGACGCGTGATAAATCGGATATTTCGGATGAAGAATATCAGGAATTCTATAAGCATATTTCACACGACTGGAGCGAGCCATTAAGCTGGAGCCATAACAAGGTTGAAGGTAGCTCAAATTACACCAGCCTGTTATATGTGCCGAAAAAAGCACCGTTTGATATGTGGAACCGTGAGGCTAAGCATGGTTTAAAACTTTATGTGCAGCGTGTCTTTATTATGGATGATGCTGAACAGTTTATGCCAAGCTACCTGCGGTTTATCAAAGGGGTGCTGGATTCCAGCGATTTACCATTAAATGTTTCACGTGAAATTCTGCAAGATAACAAAGTTAGCCAAAGCCTACGTAAAGGCTGTAGCAGCCGCGCCTTAAAAATGCTGGAGAAATTGGCAAAAGATACTGAACAATACCAGAGTTTCTGGAATGAATTTGGTCAGGTATTAAAAGAGGGCCCAGCTGAAGATCAGGCGAACAAAGATCAAATTGCTGGCTTATTACGTTTTGCGTCAACCCATAACGAAGGTAGCGAGCAAAGCGTTGCTTTGGCCGATTATGTTGGTCGGATGAAAGAAGGTCAGGACGAAATTTACTTTTTGGTAGCGGATAGCTATGAAGCGGCTAAGCATAGCCCGCACTTAGAAGTTTTCCGTAAGAAAGGCTTAGAGGTGTTGCTATTATCTGATCGGATCGACGAGTGGTTAATGCAGCATCTGCCAGAATTTGCTGGCAAGAAATTGCGTTCTGTAGCGAAAGGTGGCTTAGATTTATCCAAACTGGATGATGAAGAAACCAAACAAGCGCAGCAGCAGACTGAAGAAGCCTTTGCTAGCGTAGTTGAGCGTTTTAAAACTGCGTTGGCTGAACAGGTAAAAGACGTAAAAGTTAGTCATCGCTTAACAGACAGCCCAGCTTGTGTAGTCACTGATGAGTACGATATGAGTACCCAGATGATTAAACTGATGGAGTCTGTAGGCCAAAAAGTGCCTGAAGTGAAGCCTATTTTTGAACTGAACCCAGAGCATCAGTTGGTGAAGCATATCGCCGATGAGCAAGATGAAGGCCGCTTTAAGCAATGGGCTGAGGTGTTGTTTGAACAAGCCTTACTGGCCGAGCGCGGCAGCCTGAAAAACCCTGCCAGCTTTGTCACCCGTTTAAACAGCTTACTACTATCGTTAGCTAAATAAGCCCTCCGCTTAACAGTGGTCGCGATAGCGGCCACTGTCTTAAAAATCTTTGACCTGCAGCATTCCTTGCCTTTGAATTCCAGCTATACTTATTTTTAATAATAATATCAATAGACAGGTGGAATATGGTGCAGTACTGGCGTCGTCTTGGGTTGGGGGCTCGCTTAACCCTTATTATGGTCAGCTTGTTTTTAGTGGCTATTTTGTCGCTAACTAGTTTGGTCTTTGTGCAATATAAAGCATCGCAAACGCAAGGCGTAGTGACGTCATTACAAAGCTCGGCAGAGCTTAATGCGCAGGCGTTTACCGAGTGGCTGCTAGTACGGCAGGATGAAATGCGCTTACTGGCAACCTTGCCCTCTATCCAGCAACAGGATTTAGCGTTGGCAACGGAGTTGATGTTGCAACTGGCACAAAATAGCGGCTTTTATGACACCATTTTTGTGGTGGGCACCGATGGTATCGGGCAAGTGGGCGTCAGTTATACCGATGGTGTAGCAAAGCCGCTTTCAACAGCTGAAGCCAATGATTTCAATGTGGCTGACCGTGCCTGGTTTCAGCAGGCCATTGCTGGAAATAATGTATTTTCTCAGCCAGTGGTGTCGCGCGCTACCGGTCAAACGGTGAGCACTGTGGCTATTCCCATTCGCCAGCAGAACCAGATAGTGGCCGTGATGCGTGGTGCTGTGCAGCTTGAAACTATCTTTAAAAAAGTTAACGAATTGTCACGCAATCCTTATACCGAAATCTATTTGCTAGATACGGACGGTGTTGCTATCACGCCTGCGCCTTCTATTCAGGGCAGTACCCGTCTTGAAACTATGGCTGCCGCTGCGACTCGTCAAAAACAAAGTGGTACTGGCCTTTATACCAATGCGGCTGATACAGCCGTTATCGGCAGTTATCAGTTTATACCGATGTTAGGCTGGAGTTTAATTCTGGAAAGCCGGCAGCAAGAGGCGCTGGCCGAAGTAAGACAGATGCTGTGGACGCTGTTTTTTGCCGCTTTGGTTGTGTTAGTGGTCGCCTCAGGCGTCTGTATGCTGATTGTGCGGGGGGTAACCCGTATCTTGGGAGGTGAGCCGGAATATGCTGCTGAAGTGGTGCATCGGGTGGCAGAGGGCGATTTAAGTACCACTATTAAAGTACCGCTAAGTGATAAGAGTAGTTTGTTATCTTCTATTGCCATAATGCAACAAAAACTGCGCCAGATGATTACCGAAGTAGGGGATTATTCTGATCAGGTTGCTGCAGCTTCGACTCAATTATCACAAATTAATCAGCAAACCAGCGAAGGGATGCAACGGCAAAATGCAGAGATTAGTAACGCTGCGGTAGCGATGAATGAGATGACAAGCACCTTGCAGGAAGTATCACGCAATACGCAACAAGCAGCAGAGGCGGCTACGGAGGCAGAGCAACAAAGCAAGCAAGGTCGTGACGTACTGAGTAATACGCTACGAGATCTGACAACATTATCGACAGAAGTTAGCTCAGCGGCAGGTATTATCCGTTTATTAAAGCAAGACAGTGATCAAATAGGCAGTATCTTGCAAGTTATTGAAAGCATTGCCGAGCAAACCAATTTGCTGGCGTTAAACGCTGCTATTGAGGCTGCGCGTGCCGGGGAGAGTGGCCGCGGCTTTGCCGTAGTGGCTGACGAAGTGCGCACCTTGGCTAGCCGTACTAAAGACTCAACCACTGAAATTAAACAGATGATTGATAAGTTACAGCATGGTACTGATAGTGCGGTAAAAGCCACGGTAAACAGTGAGCAAGCTGCCAAAAAAACTGCTGCACGTGCCAGTGTAGCAGAGCAGGCATTATTAGCGATTAATGATGCCGTAGAATTGATTAGTAGCACTACACATCAGATTGCGACAGCGACAGAGCAACAAACTATCGTATCGCGTGATATTAATCAGAACTTCCATTTAATCAGTGATGTGGCTTATCAGACCAATGAAAATGTTAGTCAGTCTGCGCAGGCCAGTAGTGCGTTGTCGGCGTTAGCAGAGCAACTACAGGAGCTGGTCCGGCGTTTCAGACTTTAGTCTGATACTGCTGAGTAAATAGGCAGTAAATTGTCATTTTTTGGCGTTTGTAGGCAAATATTACCTGAGATGGCGCTATAGCGCAGGCTATCGACTAAAGGCGAGTAACTGCGCCACCTCAGGTAACACCAGTTGACAAAATTCTTGTTTCAAACGGCGCAGTATGCAAAGATTAAGCCTGATAAAAATTACAGATTAATCCCAGAATACGAGGGTGAACGCTATGCGCATAATTTTGTTAGGGGCCCCTGGTGCCGGTAAAGGAACTCAGGCACAGTTTTTGATGAGCAAATACGGTATTCCACAAATTTCTACCGGGGATATGTTACGTGCTGCCATTAAAGAAGGCTCTGAACTTGGCTTGGCAGCAAAGAAAGTAATGGATGCTGGCCAACTGGTCTCAGACGATTTAATTATTGGTCTGGTGAAAGAGCGTGTAGCTAAAGCGGATTGCGCCAGTGGCTTTTTGCTTGATGGCTTTCCGCGTACTATTCCACAAGCTGATGCCATGAAAGAAGCTGGTATTACCGTTGATCATGTGATTGAGTTTGATGTACCAGACGATGTGATTGTAGAACGTATGAGTGGCCGTCGGGTGCATCCAGCATCAGGTCGTGTTTATCACTTAGTTTACAATCCGCCAAAAGTGGCGGGTAAAGATGACGAAACCGGCGAAGACTTAGTTATTCGTGCCGACGATGTAGAAGAGACAGTACGCAAGCGTCTGGCGATTTATCATCAGCAAACAGAACTATTGGTTGGCTACTATCGTAAAGCCGCTGAGCAAGGGAAAACTCAGTATCACCATTTGGATGGGACGCAAGCTGTAGATGCCGTTAGTCAGCAGTTGGTTAAGTTACTCGGTTAATGTTTTAGAGTGAATAAAAAAGGCCTGATCATAATCTGGCCTTTTTTATCTAAAATGCGGTAATAACTTAAGAGCCAACCACCTGTGCTAGTGCTTGTAATGCTGCTGCGTAGTCCGGTTCCTGTGCTAATTCAGGTACCAATTGCTGATACGCGACCTTTCCACTCGAGTCAATAATAATAATGGCGCGCGTCAGTAAACCCATATCTTTAATCAATAGACCATAATTGCTACCAAAATCCCGCCAAACGGCGTCAGATAATACTGCCATGGCCTCTACCTGTTCTTGCTGACAAAAACGCTTCTGGGCAAAAGGTAGGTCGGTTGAGATAGTTAACAGCACTACGTTTTCGGGTAGCTTCGCAACTTCCTCATTAAACCTTTTGGTTTGTATGGAACACACACCGGTGTCTACACTGGGTACGACACTGAGTAAAATGGTTTTACCACTAAAGTCTGCCAGCGTCACAGCTTTAAAATTGTTGTCAACCACTTTAAAAGCAGGGGCTGGCTTGCCAGTTTTTAATTCTTTGCCTAATAACACAATTTGCTGATCACCTGCCTTTACTGTGCTGACTCTGGCGGGTAATTTCTCTGTGGTATCTATTGCCATGCTGTTAAAGCTAGTGGCAGTAAAGCAAAGGGCGACTAGTAGTTTGCTACTATTTTTAAAATTTAAAAACATTTTGCTGCTCCGATTGTCAATCAACGTTATGATAAGTTCAGACCGCGGTAATGCGAGAAAGTTATGACGCCTGCTATATTGATTTGTGATGATTCTAATCTGGCCCGAAAACAACTGGCCAGAATCTTACCACAGGAATGGCAGTCTGCTGTTTATTTTGCTGGCCATGGCGCTGATGCCATGGTTACGATAAAGCAACACGCTATTGATTGGTTATTTCTGGACCTGAATATGCCAGTGATGGATGGGTATCAGGTTTTAACTGAGCTGAAGAGACTCGGCTTGTCTTTGCAGGTCGTGGTGGTGTCTGGCGATATTCAGCCGGAAGCTTATGAGCGTGTTTTGGCACTGGGCGCCAAAGCGTTTTTGAAAAAGCCGGTTAGTGCGCCAGAGTTAGCTGCACTATTAGAAACTGAGGTGCCCGTATCCGCAGCTGACAAAAAGCTGCAGCGTACTTATGTAGCGCCAGAGAAAGTCCAATTAGATGCCGAATTACGCGATGTATTTCAAGAAGTAGCAAACGTCGCTATGGGGCAGGCTGGTGATTTACTGGCACGCTTACTCAATGTGTTTGTTAAGCTTCCTATTCCTAACGTCAATTTGATTGAAGTTAGTGAGTTAACTATGGCGTTAGCCTCGGTTGATCCGAATAGTCAAACTTCTGCAGTTTGTCAGGGATTTATCGGCAGTGGGGTAGCGGGTGAAGCGCTGTTAATTCTAACTGATTCAAGTTTTCAGGATATTGCCCGCTTACTTAATTACCATGGTGAAGTAAATAGCGCGATAGAACTTGAATTGTTAATGGATATTGCCAATATTCTTATTGGAGCCGTATTAAAAGGCATTGCCGAGCAAGTAGATATGAGCTTTAGTCAGGGCCATCCGGTAGTACTGGGCCAACATGCTCCAGTCGCTGAGTTAATTAAAGCTAATGCCAAACGCTGGCGCACCACGCTAACGATTGAACTAAGCTACGGTATTGAAAGTTTTAATATTAATTGTGATCTGTTACTACTCTTTACTGAAGACAGCCTGAAAACGCTGCGTTATAAGCTGGCCTTTTTAATGGATGATGCCTAATGACTGAAATGAACGTAGGTGCCTCTGAGCTACACTGGTTGATGGACATGTTGCAAACAGTCGATGTCGGTTTAGTGGTGGTGAATGCCGATTACCGTATTCAATTATGGAACGGTTTTATGGAAAACCACAGTGGTTTGACACCTCGTCAAGTTCGAGAGCATTATTTATTTGATTTGTTCCCAGAAATTGATGAAGACTGGTTAAGGCGTAAGTGTGATCCGGTGTTATTGCTGAAAAACCGTGCTTTTACGATTTGGGAGCAACGGCCGTATATTTTTCGTTTTAAAAATTATCGGCCAATTACTGGTAATGCCGATTACATGTATCAAAACAGCACAATTTTTCCGATCACCGATACGCGGGGTGACGTCAGTCATTTGTGTTTTATTATTTATGATGTAACCGATGCGGCAGTAAGTAAATTAGAATTGCAGGCAACTAACGGTCAACTACGTCAGTTATCTACCACCGATTATTTAACGCAAATGCGCAATCGGGGTAATTGGGAAGAAAATATTAAACAAGAATTTAATCGTTTGCAGCGCTATCCGCAACATCAAAGTAGCCTCATCATGGCTGACATTGACCACTTTAAACGAATTAATGATACCTATGGTCATGCAGCGGGTGATTTGGTTATTAAAGCGGTGGCAGAGATTATTCGCAAAAGTTTACGCAGTACCGATATTGCTGGTCGCTATGGTGGCGAAGAATTTGCTATTTTGTTACTAGATACGACAGAAGATCAAGCCAGTTATTTAGCAGAGCGCATTCGCCGGAAAATTGAACAAACTGAAGTGCTATACAATCAGCAGTCGATTAAACTAACCATGAGTTTTGGCTTGGTACAGCGGCATACTGATATTCAGGATTACCTGCAGTGGATAGAAGCAGCAGACAAGGCGCTTTATACCTCCAAAGCGAAAGGACGTAATCGAGTTACTCGTTACAGCAAAGACCTGTAGCTACTGACTAAATAATGTTAGCGGCATGAAGGGCTCCCGCTAAGTTAGCTCAGGACAGCTTGCTAAAATCGATATATTACCTTCGCTACTCTGTTGTTCCAGCCGCACTTCGAAGCCCCATAAACGATGTAGATGGCGCATCACCTCTTTAATATTGCCGCCAAGTGGAATGCCATTATGCGGTATATAACGTAAAGTAAGTGCCCGATCGGTATTAATATTAACTTGTTGTACTTGAATGTTAGGCTCTAACTGACTCAGATTATATTGGGCTGACAACCGCTGCCGTATCTGCTGATAACCCTCGGCATTGTGAATAGCGGCAACTTCTAAGCTTGCTTCTTTACTATCGTCTGTTATGGCAAAGAGCCGAAAATCCCGAATGACTTTAGGAGATAAATACTGGCTGATAAAGCTTTCATCCTTAAAGTTTTGCATAGCAAAATGTAGCGTATCCAGCCAGTTACTGCCGACCAGATCGGGAAACCACAATTTATCTTCCGCAGTTGGTTGTTCACAGATCCTTCTAAGATCGCTAAACATGGCAAAACCCAGCGCATAAGGGTTAATGCCTGAGTAGAATTTACTGTTGTATTCAGGCTGCAGGACCACATTTGTATGGCTGTGCAGAATCTCCAGCATAAAGCGATCGCTGAGTCGCCCCTCAGTGTAAAGATGTTGTAGCAAGGTGTAATGCCAAAAAGTGGCCCAACCTTCGTTCATTACTTGAGTTTGTTTTTGCGGATAAAAGTACTGGGCTATTTTACGTACTATACGCACCAGTTCACGTTGCCAGGGTTGCAACAGCGGCGCGTGCTTTTCGATAAAATACAGAATATTTTCTTGCGGCTCAGCGGGGAAAGTGCTGCTCGTTGTTGTTACCTGGGCTTTGCCAGGCACTGTACGCCATAATTCATTAACCTGCGATTGTAAAAAGGCTTCACGTTCTTCCTGACGTTTTTGCTCTTCTTCCATCGAAATTTTTTGCGGTCTTTTATAGCGATCTACACCATAGTTCATCAGTGCATGGCAGGAATCGAGAAAGTCTTCTACGGTTGCTACGCCATATTTTTCTTCACAGCGGCTGACATAATTTTTAGCAAACACCAGATAATCGATAATAGAGCTGGCGTCAGTCCAGGTGCGAAATAGATAGTTATTTTTAAAAAAAGAATTATGGCCATAGCAGGCATGGGCTATCACCAGCGCTTGCATCGGCAGGGTATTTTCTTCCATTAAGTAGGCGATACAAGGATTGGCATTAATCACGATTTCATAAGCTAAACCCATGTAACCGCGTTTATAATGCTGCTCAGTTTGAATAAATTTTTTGCCATACGACCAATGATGGTAACCCAATGGCATACCGATGCTCGAATAAGCATCCATCATCTGTTCTGCCGTAATTACTTCAATTTGATTAGGATAGGTATCTAATTTATAGAGCGCGGCGACACGTGCTATCTGCTGCTGATAATCATGTAGTAAATCAAAACTCCAATCTGGGCTATCGCTCAGACAAGATCCCATGTTAAAGGCAATGCTGCTCATGTTGCCTCCTATTAAGCGGCCTGTTTTTTAAAGAGTTCGCGAAACACTGGGTAAATATCGCTGACTTCCCGAATATGCTGGATAGCCAGATTCGGATGGCTGGCCAGTAACTGCTGATATTGCTCCCACAGAGATTGATGTGCTCGTGGGGTAATTTCTATATAAGCATAGTAGCGCAGTAACGGTAGTAGCTGTTCCGCCAATAGTCTGGCGCAGGGCGCGCTATCTTCTGCCCAGTTATCGCCATCAGAAGCCTGGGCTGCATAAATATTCCATTCTTGCGGGTTGTAGCGTTGTTGCACTATCTCTAACATCAGTTTTAACGCTGACGAGACGATAGTGCCACCCGTTTCCTGTGAATAAAAAAACTCTTGCTCATCCACTTCTTTGGCTTGGGTATGATGGCGGATATACACCACCTCAACATTTTTATAGGTACGACTTAAAAACAAATAAAGCAGGATATAAAAGCGTTTTGCCATTTCTTTCGTGGCTTGATCCATCGAGCCAGATACGTCCATTAAACAAAACATGACCGCTTTACTAGTAGGTTCTGGCCGTTTTTGATAATTTCTAAAACGTAGATCAAAGCTATCAATAAAGGGTACTGCTGCTATTTTTTGTTTTAACTCGGTAATGTGCTTTGTTAAAGCACGGCGCAGCAATTCATCCGGTACGGCGAGTTGCTCTAGCTCGGCAAGTTGTTGCTCGGCTTGCAGCAACTGTTTTTTCTTATCTGAACTCATTGCTACTCTGCGGGCCAGGGAGCCACGCAAGGAGCGGACTATATCAATATTGGCGGGTACGCCCTCAGCCCGATAACCTGCCCGTACGTTTTTATACTGGACCAGTTTATCTAACTGATTATGTTTAAGATCAGGCAGTGCCAAATCTTCAAATAATAGGTCCAAATATTCGTCTTTCGAAATGGCAAACACAAAATCATCATTGCCCTCACCATCCTGACTAGCATCGCCCTTACCACTACCAGCACCTTCGCCTTGCGGGCGTGGGATCCGATCACCCTCGCTAAATTGATCATTCCCCGGATGCACCCGCTCCCGTTTACCGCCTTTACCTTGATGAAACAACGGTTCACTGATATCGCGCGCCGGTATACTGATGCTCTCACCACTGCTTAAATCCGTTACACTACGTTTGCTAATGGCATCAGACACGGCTTGCTTAATTTGTTGCTTATAACGCCGGATAAAGCGCTGGCGATTTACCGCGCTTTTGTTTTTTCCATTAAGACGGCGATCAATAAAGTGCGCCATACTACCTCCGGAGCTATTGAGATTTACGGACCCGCAAATACCATTCCGACAATAATCGAACCTGTTTGCGGGTGTAGCCTTTCTCCATCATACGATTAACAAAATCATCGTGTTTTTTCTGATCATCGGTACTGGTTTTGGCATTAAAAGAAATGACGGGCAGCAGTTCTTCCGTGCTGGAAAACATTTTCTTTTCAATCACGGTGCGCAGTTTTTCATAGCTGGTCCATGCCGGATTTTTACCGTTGTTTTTTGCTTTAGCTCGTAGTACAAAATTGACAATTTCATTGCGAAAATCTTTAGGGTTACTGATGCCGGCCGGTTTTTCAATTTTTTCCAACTCCGCGTTTAACGAAGCCCGGTCAAACAGTTGACCGGTTTCTGGATCCCGATATTCTTGATCCTGGATCCAAAAGTCGGCATAAATCACGTAACGATCAAAGATATTCTGGCCATACTCAGAATAAGATTCCAGATAAGCGGTTTGAATTTCCTTACCGATAAATTCAACATATTTTGGCGTTAAAAAGCCTTTTAAGTGTTCCAGATAACGCTCTGCGGTATCGGCCGGAAATTGCTCCCGCTCAATTTGTTGTTCCAACACATAAAACAAATGTACTGGGTTTGCCGCTACTTCTGTCGTATCAAAGTTAAATACTCGCGACAAAATCTTAAAGGCAAAACGTGTGGATAAGCCGGTCATGCCCTCGTCAATACCAGCATAATCACGATACTCCTGATAAGACTTCGCTTTTGGATCGGTATCTTTTAAACTTTCACCGTCGTAGACCCGCATTTTTGAGTAGATACTGGAGTTTTCCGGCGCTTTTAATCTGGAAAGTACCGCAAACTGCGCTAAAGCGCTTAGGGTGCCGGGCGCGCAGGGCGCTTGTTTCAACTCACTGTGCTCCAGCAGTTTTTGGTAGATTTTCAGCTCTTCACTAACCCGTAGGCAATAAGGCACCTTAACAATATAAACCCGATCTAAAAAAGCTTCGTTGTTTTTGTTATTGCGGAAAGTTTGCCATTCCGATTCATTACTGTGTGCCAGAATGATCCCGTCAAAGGGCAAGGCCGCCAGCCCTTCGGTACCGTTATAATTCCCCTCCTGAGTTGCAGTTAACAGGGGATGCAATACCTTAATCGGGGCTTTAAACATCTCGACAAATTCCATCAATCCTTGGTTAGCCCGGCAGAGCGCGCCAGAGTAACTGTAGGCATCAGGATCATTTTGCGCGAAATGTTCCAATTGACGAATATCGACTTTACCCACTAGTGCGGCAATATCTTGATTGTTCTCATCGCCCGGTTCGGTTTTCGCTATTGCCAATTGGTCAAGAATGGATGGATAGCGTTTTACCACCCGGAATTGACTTATATCGCCATTAAACTCATGCAGCCGCTTACTAGCCCAAGGCGACATAATGCTTCTAAGATAGCGTTTAGGTATGCCGTATTCTTGCAGCAATAAATCGCCATCTTCAGCAGCATCAAACAAGCACAGTGGGTGATCTTGCACTGGCGATCCCTTAATGTAATAGATAGGGACTTGTTGCATAAGATGTTTGAGTTTTTCTGCCAATGAGGATTTGCCGCCGCCAACAGGCCCCAGCAAATATAAAATCTGTTTACGTTCTTCTAAACCTTGCGCGGAGTGCTTCAGATAAGAAACAATTTGTTCTATAGCATCTTCCATTCCATAAAATTCGGAAAATGCCGGATAACGAGCAATTAAACGATTGGAGAACAAGCGGCTGAGTTGCGAGTCTTGCGAAGTGTCAATCAGTTCAGGCTCACCTATCGCCATCAGTAAGCGCTCAGCAGCACTGCTATAACAGCTTTTATCCTGTTTGCAGAGCGCAAGGTACTCCTGAATGGTAAGTTCTTCCTCTTTGTTTGCCTCGTAGCGTGCTTTGTAATGTTCAAATATGCCCATATTACCCCTCCAGCTACTAATCCGGGAAAACTGCTTTCAGCTGTTAGTTTAAGGGTAGACATGAATCGCCAGTTTTGCCCGTTACAATCAAAAAATTCTGTAATCAAAATACTTTACGAGCAACGTTTAAATTTGGTTTTGTATTATTTTTGAGCGATAGCGGCGAGAAAGGTTCAAAGTGCAGACAAAAAATACCCGGCATTGGCCGGGTATCGAGGGAGTTGAAAACTGCTTATTTAGCGAAGTTTTCTGCCGCAAATTCCCAGTTTGCCAGAGCCCAGAAGGCATCCAGATAGGTTGGGCGGGCATTGCGGTAATCGATGTAGTACGCATGTTCCCACAGATCGACAGTGATGATTGGCGTCACTGCAGCATCTTGGATTGGTGTGGCAGCATTACTGGTATTAACAATATCCAGGCTACCATCCGCTTTTTTCACTAACCAGGTCCAGCTAGAGCCAAAGTTATTAACCGCTTTGTCGTTAAATGCGGCTTTAAAAGCATCAAATGAGCCCCATTTTGCTACGATAGCATCAGCCAGTGCGCCTGATGGTTGACCACCACCATTTGGTGTTAAGCAGTGCCAGTAAAAAGTATGGTTCCATACTTGCGCCGCGTTATTGAAAACTCCGCCGTCGCTGTTACGGATAATTTCTTCCAGTGTTTGGCTGGCAAAAGGGGTGCCTTCAATTAAGCCATTCAGCTTTACCACATAGGTGTTGTGGTGTTTACCGTGATGGTACTCTAAGGTTTCGGCAGAAATATGTGGGGCTAACGCATCTTTAGCATAAGGTAATGCTGGTAATTCAAAGGCCATTGTTGCTCTCCGTTCACGTTGTTAAAAGTGTCTGCATGACGTAGACTACAAAACCTGACTAAAATACTCAAGTTTTATTCGCCGTTCGCTTGGGTGCCGTTAGAGTGTTACTAACAGCATTATTATATGTTCTGTAGATATTGGGCTTTTTATTAAAAACTCAAGTGCTAGCAGGCGCAATACAGGGTAAAATAGTGACACTGACATGTTAACCTTTGAGGTCATTATGGAAACGCTAGATAAAATTAAACAGCAAATTGCTGAAAACCCTATTCTGTTATTTATGAAAGGTTCGCCAAAATTCCCTAGCTGCGGCTTTTCTGCTCAAGCCTCACAGGCACTGATTGCCTGTGGTGAACAGTTTGCCTTTGTGGATATATTGCAGCATCCGGATATTCGTGCTGAATTACCAAAATACGCTAATTGGCCTACCTTCCCGCAATTGTGGGTAGACGGTGAATTGGTTGGTGGTTGCGACATCGTGCTAGAAATGTTTCAGCGGGGTGAATTACAACCGCTTATTACAGAAGCGGCAGCGAAGCAAAAAGCGGCCGCGGCAGAATAAACCGCAGCAGGAATAGAAAGGGCGAGCCTTTTCTATTCCGCTTTATTCCTCTTTATTGATTGCTCTCATCATTTTCTTCATCTTCAAGCTCATCATCTTGAGCTAACGCTGTATTGAGTGGCCACCCCCCCATTTGCTGCCAGCGGTTCACAATATAACAAAATAATTCAGCGGTACGTTCAGTATCATACAAGGCGCTATGTGCCTCTTTGGCATTAAAGGCAATACCTGCCTGCATGCAGGCTTTTGCCAGCACGGTTTGCCCTAAAGCCAAGGCCGCTAAGCTGGTGGTATCAAAAGAAACAAAAGCATGAAAGGGTGAACGTTTATAATTGACCCGGCTAATCGCCGCATTAAAAAAGCCCTGATCAAAAGCTGAATTGTGTGCCACGATGACAGAGCGCTGGCAACCTGCCGCTTTTTGCGCTTTACGTACCGCTTTACAAATCTCGGTAATGGCATCGCGCTCGGCTACTGCACCGCGTAAGGGGTTAAACGGATCGATGCCATTAAATGCTAATGAGCTGGCATCTAAATTAGCGCCCTCAAAAGGATCGACGTGGAAATGTAAGGTTTCACCGGGGATTAGCTGCCCCTCGTCATCCATTTGCAATAGATTTACCGCAATTTCGAGTAATGCATCGGTTTTTGGATTAAAGCCAGCGGTTTCGATGTCGATAACTACAGGATAGTAACCCCGAAAGCGGCGCGCGAGCAGTGAGGTCGTTTGAGAGGAAGATGTAGGTTTCATAGCTCAGTCATTTTGCTTAGTTAGCGCTATTATGCCAAAAAATAGAGGTGAGGTCTTCTATCAGGCATAATGCTTGCTTAGTTTTTCAGTGTAAATTGCTTAGCCGTTATCGCTGAGCGTATTAGAGTACCGTTTAACGGTAAGTTAAAGGATCCTAGATCGCCTATGCGTGCTTTTGTCTTTGTTATCGGTGTTGGCCTAAGTGTGTTAGCCTCTGCGGTTGCCGCGGCTTCTACGCAGTGGCGTCAATATTCTGCCACTATTGAGCAGTCTCGTTGGCTGCTGAGTAAAAATACGCCATTACACTGCCAGCTAGAACACGACATTCCTAATTTCGGAAAAGCTATTTTTCGCAGTCAGGCGGGTAAAGCCCTTAATATGGATTTTGAACTGGCGATGCTGCGACTGCCTGATCATTATGGTTTAGCTGAAGTGTTATCAGTGCCTCCGCATTGGCGTGCGGGTGAAAAAACCAAAGCTGTAGCCAGCATGAAGTTATTAAAACAGTTTAACGGCGACTTACCTAAAAAAGCTGCCTGGACATTATTAACTGAATTGGAACAGGGCTTTAGCCCAACTTTTTATTATGCTGACTGGTACAGTCCTTATGATAAAGTAGTTGCCGCGTTAAATCCGGTACAATTTCCAACCCAATATCAAGCATTTAGTCATTGCATAGCCGGCTTGTTACCCTATAGTTTTGAGGATATCGCTTTTACGGTGTTGAGCTATGAGACAGGGGGAGACCAACTGACCCGGGAATCCCGGCGGCGCTTAAGCCAAATAGCCGATTATCTGAAATACGATACAGACGTTGAGTCTATTGAGCTGCAGGGTTACACCGATAGCTTTGGTGGCCGCTGGATGAACGAGCAGCTCTCAGTGCAACGGGCGCAAAAAATTAAAGATTTTTTTGTCGCCGCCGGTGTTGCCGCAGATAAAGTGCAAATAGAAGGCTTTGGCGAGCGACGTCATGTGGCGCCAAACGAGACATCTTTAGGCCGGGCAGTTAACCGCCGCGTGGTATTGCAGATGGCTAAACCTTAACCCATTGGAGGATAGGCCCTAGTTCTGGCAGCGAATCGTGTAGGTGTAAGCATTTGCAGTGTAGCCGTGCTAGCGGGTAGGGGCTCGCCGGTTAACTGACAAGCTAAAATTTCTGCCAATAGCGGCGCAAATAGTAAGCCTCTTGCGCCCAAACCAGCATGAATCCATAGCGTTGGCGTGCTATTTTGTGAGTCATTTAGTGCGCCGCAAAGCGGCAGATGATCTGGTGTAGTCGCCCGAAATGCCGCTTTAGCTGATACCACTTTACTCTCTTCAGACCAACTGGCGGCCCCTAAGTGTTGCTGCAGTTCACTAACATTGGTCAAATTATCTTGCTCTGTCACGTTGGCATCACTGGCGTTGCGTTCAAAGGTCGCACCAATACAATGTAGGCCTTGCCAGCCAGGTGTGAGGTAACCTTTATGGCAAATCACCGTGTTAAGCGGGCTTAGTTGTGGTGCTTCTATATGACTAACCTGACCGCGAACCCGGTTTACCGGCAAGCTGGCTAGCGGCGCTAACTGGGTTAAATCAGCACCTGTTGCCACCAGCAGTTCTGTGGCGAATACGTTTTGTCTTGACGTTTGTAACTGCCAGCCATTTTCCTTGGCGAATATTTCGTGCACCTGACAATGAAACTGCGCACTAAATTGCGGTTGTGCGGCCAAATAAGCATAAAGTGCCTGACAAAACACTTGCGGTGCCAGCCAGCCAGCGCTGGGGATATATAGGCCGCTGTGAGTGAGCGGTATGCCAGCGATGGTCGAGGCCGTGTCTGCAGCTACAAAACGCACTAAGGTCTCGGGCCAACTTTGTTGCTGCGCCATTTTCTGTTGCCGTTCAAGCAATTGTGGCGTGGTGGCTAAATGCAGTAAACCACACAGCTCCAGCGGAAATGCCATGCCTTTTGCCTGACACTGTTGATAAAATTGTTGTGCAAAATTAAAAGCCTGACAATGCCATAGGCCCGCGGCGGTCACATTTACCGGTAAATTAGGGTAGAGCGCGCCTTGTCTATTATGCGATGCGCCTTGTGCTACCGCGTCGTCAGCACACAACAGCTGTACGTTAACGCCTCTACTAACCAGCGCAAACGCAGAGCAAAGTGCTGCTACACCGCCGCCAATAATGGTCACTTCGCGGGCTCTATCTGCGTGCTGCAGCTTATCTGCAACGGGTACGATGCTAGCCGTTAACATTTCTCGTTTACGACCAAAGCCTGTTACTTTACGGATGCTAAAGCCTGCCTCAAGTAAACCGCGTTTAACTAAGCCGGCACAGGTAAAGGTCGCCAAAGTGGTGCCGGTATGGCTTAGTCTAAACAGTTGGTTAAACAAGTTTTGCTGCCACATATCCGGATTTTTGGCTGGCGCGAAACCATCTAAAAATACTGCATCAACACGATTTTGCGCCGGGAGTTGCGGCAGCAGCTCATTGACATCTCCCAGCCATAAATCGAGGATAATCTGTCCATCATCGAACACCAGTCGGTGGCAACCTCCGACCGCAGGTGGGTAAGCGCGAAGTAATTGCTCACACTGTTCTTGTAATGAAGTATGACAACTGAGTGCTTGGCGTAAGTCGGCCAAGCTTAAAGGATACTTTTCAAAGCTACTAAAATATAAGCGTTGGCAGGGAGCGCTTGGGTATTCTGCTCGGTAGGCTCGAAAGCGTTGCCAGCAGAGTAAAAAATTAGCCCCGGTGCCAAAGCCGGTTTCCACGATATGGAAAAAGGCGTGTTCATGCTGTGGCCAGCGCTCTGGTAAGCCATTTTGCTGTAAAAAAACGTAATCCGTTTCAGCCAGACCTCCATCATTCGAAAAATAGATATCGTCGAAGTCGGTCGCAATCGGCGTGCCTTGCGGGTTGAAGTGAATGCGGGCGTTAGATAAAGACTGCATACTAGGGCCTGAATAGAAAATTCGGCTTGTAGTTTACCTCAGGCTGAAGCAAAATTAAAAATAGAGTACAACTGTTCGCTGAAAGCAGACCAGTTTTTGACACAAAATCCGTAGAATAAGTCGCAAATATTTAATGAGCCTGTAAAAGCAGGTCGGGGAGTAAGAATGAAAAGAGCCGTGATCACCGGTTTTGGTATTGTTTCTAGTATCGGCAACAATAAATCAGAAGTATTAGCTGCATTAAAAGCCGGTAAGTCAGGCATTACCCGCGCGGAAGAATTTGCCGAGCTAGGGTTGCGCTCGCAGGTATGGGGTAATATCAAACTTAACCCCAGCGAGTTGATAGACCGCAAAGCCATGCGTTTTATGGGTGATGCGGCAGCTTATTCTTACATTGCGATGCAAGAAGCGATGCAAGATGCCGGGCTGTCAGAAGAACAAATCTCTAATCCACGAGTTGGTTTAGTGGTGGGTTCTGGCGGTGCCTCGTCGAAAACTCAGGTCGAAACGGCGGATATTTTGCGTGAAAAAGGCGTAAAGCGGATTGGTCCCTATGCGGTTACGAAAACCATGGCAAGCACCTGTTCGGCTTGTTTAGCGACGCCTTTTAAAATTAAAGGCGTTAACTATTCTATCAGTTCGGCCTGTGCCACCAGTGCGCACTGTATCGGTAACGCGATGGAACTGATTCAACTTGGTAAGCAAGATATTGTATTTGCCGGTGGTGGTGAAGAAGTACATTGGACCTTGGCAATGGAGTTTGATGCCATGGGCGCTTTATCTTCCCGTTATAATGAGACGCCGGAACTAGCGTCTCGTACTTATGATGCCAATCGTGATGGTTTTGTAATCAGTGGCGGTGGCGGTATTGTTGTGGTAGAAGAATTGGAACATGCGTTGGCGCGCGGTGCGACTATTTATGCTGAGATTGTTGGCTACGGCGCAACCTCAGATGGTTACGATATGGTCGCGCCTAGCGGCGAAGGTGCTGTGCGCTGTATGCAAATGGCGATGCAAGGCGTATCTGCTCCTATTGATTATGTGAATACCCATGGCACCAGTACGCCGGTGGGCGATGTAAAAGAACTGGGTGCGATACAAGAAGTGTTTGCGGGTCAAACACCTGCTATTAGTGCAACCAAAGCGATGACCGGCCATGCTCTGGGTGCCGCTGGTGTGCACGAAGCGATTTATTCACTGTTAATGATGCAGCATAACTTTATCGCTCCTTCTATTAATATCGGTGAATTAGACGAGGCAGCGCAAGGCCTGAACATTGTGACTGAAACGCGTGATGCGGTGCTTAATACGGTGATGTCGAACAGCTTTGGTTTTGGTGGTACTAATGCCACTTTAGTGCTGCAGCGTTATAGCAAATAACGGACTGCACCAGCTTAAAAAGGCGCTTTTGAAGGCGCCTTTTTGCTATCTGCGTCATTAATTTTGTTACACTAGACGTCTTGAGCAGCGCTAACCTAGTTAAAAGAGTGTGCGATGAAGATTTTTGCTGATGAAAATATGCCGCTGGTGCGGGAGTTTTTTGCCGATATTGGCGAAGTGACACTATTTAATGGCCGCTCGGTAACAGCCAGTGAACTGGTTGAAGCCGATATTCTGCTGGTGCGTTCGGTTACCCGGGTTGATGCGCTGTTATTAGCTGAAAATACCCGTTTACGCTTTGTGGGTACGGCAACCATTGGTATGGATCATATCGACCAAGCCTACCTGGCCAAGCGTAATACTGCTTTCAGCTCCGCCCCCGGCTGTAACGCACAATCGGTGGTGGAGTATGTGCTAAGTAGTCTATGGTGTCTGGCGGAGCGTTATCAGTGGCAACTGACTAACAAAACTGTGGGCATTGTTGGCGTGGGCAACATTGGTAGCCGCTTAGCCAGTGCCTTAACGGCGCTGCAAATACCGGTAGTCTTGTGTGATCCACTGCGTGCAGAGCAAGATAGCAACTTTGTGCATACCGCTTTTTCCAGTCTATGCCAGCAAGCTGATATTATTAGTTTCCATACGCCACTTATTAAAGACGGGCTTTATCAGACTAAACATTTGCTGGATAGTGCGTGCTTAGCGCACTTAAAACCTAGCTGCGCCATTATTAATGCCTCGCGCGGTGCGGTGATTGATAATGCAGCCTTACTAGCTGCCCAGCAGATACAACGGCGGCCTTTAGTGCTGGATGTCTGGGAGCAAGAGCCAGATATTTTGTTGCCGTTGCTGCCTTATTGTGATATTGCAACAGCGCATATCGCTGGCCATAGTGTAGAAGGTAAAGCCAGAGGCACAGAAATGCTGTATCTGCGCTGTTGCCAACTTCTGGGGATCGAACCCACAGTAACGCTTAGCCAACTACTGCCGGTGTCAGCAGTGGAAAAACTGCAAATATCTGCAAATTTTGGGCTTCCAGATGTCCAAAGTGTCGCAAGAATGTTATATGATGTGCAACGTGATGATGCCTTATTCCGCCATCACATTGAAGGTAAGGGGTTTGACTGGCTTAGAAAGTCATATCCGGCACGGCGTGAATTTAGCGCGCTACAGCTTGTCGGTCAGGCCACTCCGGCCTGGCTTGGCCAATTGGGCTTTAATAGTCAGTAATAAGAGGATGCATCGCATGGCGTCGCAATACAATGTCGCAATTTTAGGCGCGACCGGCTTGGTAGGCCAACATTTAATTGAAATTCTGGAACAACGTGATTTTCCGGTTGCTCAGCTGTTCCCGCTGGCCAGCAGTCGTTCTGCCGGCGGCACCATTACCTTTAAGGGCAAAAAAATCACCGTGCTGGATGCAGAAACCTTCGATTGGAGCCAGGCACAGATTGGCTTATTTTCAGCCGGTGGCAGTATTTCTGCTCTTTATGCTCCTAAAGCGGCAGAGGCTGGCTGCATCGTTATCGACAATACCTCACATTTCCGTTACGAAGCGGATATTCCTTTGGTGGTGCCAGAGGTTAATGCAGCAGCTATTGCTGATTATCGTAATCGCAATATTATTGCCAACCCTAATTGCTCGACCATTCAAATGTTGGTGGCGTTAAAACCTATCCATGATGCGGTAGGAATTAGCCGGATTAATGTTGCTACTTATCAATCTGTTAGTGGTGCAGGGCAATCTGCAGTTGAAGCGCTGGCGAAAGAAACTGCCCAGTTGCTAAATGGCCAGCCGTTAGACGAGCAAGGCCAGTTTGCCCGGCAAATTGCCTTTAACGTGATCCCGCAAATTGACGTTTTTATGGATAACGGCTATACCAAGGAAGAAATGAAAATGCATTGGGAAACGCAGAAAATTCTGGGTGACAACAGCATTGCAGTTAATGCGACTGCCGTGCGGGTACCGGTGTTTTTCGGTCATGCTGAGGCCGTGCATATTGAAACCCGGATGCCGATTACTGTAGAACAAGTTAAAGCGTTATTGGCGGATGCCCCAGGCGTGGTATTGTTAGAAAATAATGCTGACTTTCCTACACAGGTTTGTAGCGCCACTGGTAAAGATGAGGTTTATGTTGGCCGGGTGCGGCAAGATCTTTCCCATGAAAACGGTATTAATCTTTGGGTTGTGGCAGACAATATCCGGAAAGGTGCTGCGACCAACAGTATCCAGATTGCTGAGCATCTGATCCGCGATTATCTGTAAGGTCATTCCTAGTACCATAGAATGCCTTAAGTGAAAAAGCGTCCCCGGACGCTTTTTTGCCATTTCGTCTTCGGGTAAATACCTGGATAAAGCAGACAAACCTTGCTAATACTAGCCAGCAAAGGGCTTCTGCATTATATTTGACAGACTTGCAACCGTAACAATGGAACACGGCTTGCATAACACAGCCATAGAGTTTGGCTTTTACGTGAGTCTGGGTGCTCGGCTAAGGAAACCTGATGCCTGTTCTACTAGTTTTACTACTGTTACTTGTCAATTTTTTGCCGCTGGCGGCAGCAGACACTGTGCCGACACAAATTCGTGGCCCGAAAAATGCCGACAGTGTTTTGTTGCAAAAGCAATTTGGCCCACTAACGGCCAGCGATACGCTGTGGCGTATTGCCGAGCAGGTAAAACCTAATAATAGCGTAACCACCTATCAGGTGATGTACGCCCTCTTTATCAAAAACCCGCAAGCTTTTAACGACGCTAATTTTAATCATTTACAGCCAGGAGCTGTATTGCTGCTACCTGATTTACGTGAAATACGTAGCGTTGATCCGGAAGTGGCACGGCGTAAAGCTGACATGGATGATCAGCTGTGGGCAGAGCGTGTCGCCCGTGAAGCCAGTGCCCGGGCCAAAGCCAGAGAGCAAGCTGCTAAACCCAATATTGCTCAGCAACAAACCGCTGCCGAGCTAAATGTTTTAAAAGATCAATACCAAGACTCAATGCAGCTGATCGAGGGTATTGCCCGCGAGAATGAACAGTTACGGGGTTCGTTGGGGCGGGTAGAACAAGAGTTGCAAGGGTTAAAAGCGCAACTGGCTGAAGATAGCTTATTACAACAGCAACTCAATCAATTGTTACAACAACAGCAACAAATTTTAGCCGAGCAGCAGGCACAAAAAGCGGCCGAGGAAGCTGCACGTTTAGTAGCGGAACAAAAAAGTACTGTGCAGGATATACTTAATAATCCACTTAGTTGGGTGTTAGCGGCTTCGGTACCTGCCATTCTGTTGTTATTGGGCGGGCTATTTTGGATCAAGCGCCGTAGTCGGAAAACTGAAGAGACTGTAGCTGCTGCTATTAAAGAGCCTACGACAACAACTGGTTATCAATCGCCATTGCCACCCTTAGATACTAGTCAGGATTTTGACGATAGCTTGTTTGATATTGATGATGGCTTACTGGATGACGCGTTCGAGCCAAAAGAAAGCAGCAAGCAGACGAGCTCCGCAGATACCTTGCTGGATGATGATTTACCAGACTTTAGTGACGATATTTTACTGGACGAGTTGGATGAAACGGACCCACTTAGAACCGACATGTTGGATAGCTCCACCGATGATCGTTTAGATATTGCCTTTGATGAACCGTTAACCAACGATGGTGCCAATAACGATCTGTCGCTGCAAGCTGATGATGCTCTTAATTTTGACGCCAATAATATTTTGTCTGATACGGATTTATCGGCGTTATTGGCTGTTGAAGACGATGCTGATGAGATTATTGAATTAGCCGATCCGGAAGACGCTGAGTTAACAGATCTGCTTGGTAACACAAACGAGGCCAGCCCTGCACCAACGTTTAACAGTCAGGATGATATAGATAGCTTGTTGGAAGAGATTGAACTGGACTTACCTGAAAGCGGTTCCTCGGTAAGTTTGGACGATGAATTCACTGGCAACACCGAACAACTCGTTGACGATGTGGCTGCAGAGAATTTTGGCTTGTTAGAGGACGATGAGCTAACACAACTACAAGATCCTGATGCCGTAGATGAGTTGCTATTAGATAACGAAAGAGAGCAGGTGTTAGCATCGGAATCTCGTTTCGACAATTCGGAGTTGGAGGAGTTTGCTGAACAACTGGCGGCAGAGGCGGAAGATCCAGATGATATCGCCATACTGTCTGACGATGAGCAGCAGTTGACTGCTGAACTAGATGATATTTTACAGCAAGCGGCGGCTGAGCAAGTACAATCGCCGGGCGCGGCCGATTCAGTGCTGACGGCTGCACTGGATGAGCGTTTACCTGATATTGAAATGCACAATCTTGATCCGGTAGAAGATAGCGGGCTGTCTTTAGATCTTAGCTCAGCTGAAGATAACTCGGTTAGTCGACCATCAGAAGCAGCTTTATCGGTTGAAAATCCTAGCCAAGTACTCGATAGCTATCCAGAACTCGATTTACTGGAGAGTGAGCAGGATGATGAGGACGACTTTAATCGATTAGCAGAACAAATTGAGCAACTCACAACTGATCCCGACACTGCGCTAGATATTGAAGCTGAGTTAAAGCCTGAAACAGAGAGTAAAGCTGAATTAGAATCAAAGACAGAGATTGATACTGAATTAGAATCCACTGAGGCAGAAGCTGCAACTGAATTTGAACCTGAGACTGAAACAGAGTTTGATGCCGCTGCAGCGGGAGAGACTACTTTAACGGACCTGGAAGATAGTCAGTTTGATGCACTATTAACTGAATTGGCAGCAATTAAACAAGAAGAGTCGACCGCAGAAGACGAGCTAGACTCCCCGCCTATAGAGTCTGCCGAAAGTGAGGATAATCCTGCGTTATCAGACGAAGACTTTGTTGAAATTGATAATTTGCTAAATGCCATGGAACAGGCAGAGGTTGACCCTGAACGTTTTAATCAGTTGAATGTCGATGTTGGTCTGGATGATTTTGCGGATATTATCGGTGAGCATACTAAAACCGATGTTGATAAAGAAGACGCCGGTTTTGCCGGTAAGCTTGATCTGATCAAAGCCTATATTGAGATGGATGAACCAGAGAGTGCCACGCTATTAATTGATGAGGTACTGACTTCTGCAGCGCCGGAGCATGTTAAAGATGAGGCTAAAGCATTAAGACCAGAGTAGGTGTATCGGGTTAGCTGCGGTATAATTGCCGCAGTTAATTGAGGGTCAGAAATGCGGATAGCCTTAGGTATTGAATACGATGGCACAGGTTTTTTCGGTTGGCAGCGCCAGCGCGAAGTCAACAGTGTGCAGCAGGAGTTAGAAACAGCACTGACAAAGGTCGCCAATCAGCCAATAGAACTATTTTGTGCTGGGCGCACCGATGCAGGTGTACATGCCACAGGACAGGTGGTGCATTTTGACACCACAGCAGAGCGTGATGTTAAAGCCTGGATAATGGGCACCAATGCCCAGTTACCAGATCAAATAGCCGTGCGCTGGGCCAAGGTTGTACCCGATGACTTTCATGCCAGATTTAGCGCTACAGCCCGCCGTTATCGTTATGTTATTTATAATCATAAATACCGGCCGGCCATTTTACGCTCCGGATTGAGTCACTATCATCAACCACTTAATCTGGCGTTAATGCAGCAGGCAGCACCTGCCTTGCTGGGCGAGCAGGATTTTAGTGCCTTTCGAGCGATGCAGTGCCAATCTAAAACGCCTTTTCGTAACGTGCATCATGTGCGGCTGGAACGGTTTGCCGATTACTTGGTACTGGATATCAAAGCCAACGCGTTTTTACACCATATGGTACGGAATATTACTGGTAGTCTGTTAGAAATTGGCATGGGCCGCCGCTCACCAGAATGGCTGGCAGAACTACTGGCCAGTAAAAACCGTAACTTAGCCGCGGCAACGGCCAAAGCGGGTGGGCTGTATTTGGTTGAAGTCGACTACCCGGAACATTACCAGATCCCGAAAGTCGCATTAGGGCCGTTATTTTTACCGGCAACCTGATAATCACTGACTACTAAGACCAGTTTTCTGTATTCGATTACAGTGAAATTGTGTTTTAATAGCCGCATTTGCGCCGTTTCGGTGTTTTTAGCGTATTTTATGCTCAGGTAGTGCTACTCTACCGGCAATGACTGAATTAGGAAGCCTTTATGAGTTGGTTAGAAAAGATCCTGCCCAGAACCTCATCTTCTGGTCGTCGCAATATCCCGGAAGGGGTTTGGACCAAATGTACCTCTTGCGACGCCGTATTATATAAGGCGGATTTAGATCGGAATTTGGGGGTGTGTCCCAAGTGCGATCATCATATGCGGGTGTCTGCCCGCAGCCGCTTGCAAAACTTCTTTGATGCCAGTTCTACCAAAGAATTAGCCGCCGAGTTAGAACCGCAAGATTTACTGAAATTTAAAGACAGCAAACGCTATAAAGATCGTTTAGCCGCGGCGCAAAAAGACACCAATGAAAAAGATGCCATGGTGGTCATGCACGGTACTTTACATGGTATGCCAGTGGTAGCTGCTTCCTTTGAGTTTGAGTTTATGGGTGGCTCTATGGCGTCGGTAGTCGGGGCGAAGTTTGTTGCTGGCGTTGAATATGCGCTGGCGAATAAGATACCTTTTGTCTGCTTTTCTGCCAGTGGTGGCGCGCGGATGCAAGAAGCCTTGTTCTCATTAATGCAGATGGCTAAAACCAGTGCGGCATTGGCGAAAATGAGTGAACAGGGCCTGCCTTATATTTCAGTGTTAACGGACCCTACTATGGGCGGTGTTTCGGCCAGCCTGGCGATGCTTGGCGATGTGAATATTGGTGAGCCGAAAGCGCTGATTGGTTTTGCGGGGCCGCGGGTTATTGAGCAAACCGTGCGTGAGAAGCTGCCAGAAGGCTTTCAGCGTAGCGAGTTTTTGCTGGAGCATGGCGCCATTGATATGATAGTTGACCGGCGTGAAATGCGCGATACAATTGCGCGACTTGTTGCTAAATTTATGCAACTGCCTATGCCAGTCGCTGAGAGCAGTGCATCCTAAGGATTTATGTCTGTCCAGTATTTGAATAGCCAATCGTGCCAAACTCTGGCCGATTGGCTTTGTTATATAGAGCAAAGCCATCCGATTGACAAAATTGAACTGGGTCTTGACCGAGTGCAACAGGTTGCTGCACGCGGCGAGCTGGCACTATTACCGGGAAAGGTAGTACTTATTGCCGGCACTAATGGCAAAGGCACTACCGCCCGTACCTTAGAGCAATTGCTGCTGGCGCAGGGGCACAGTGTGGGGGTCTATAGCTCGCCCCATTTATTACAATTTAATGAGCGACTGCGTGTTGATAATCAGGATGTTGCTGACGCAGATTGGTTGAGTGCTTTTGCTTTAGTCGAGCAGTTACGCCAACAGATCCCGCTGACTTACTTTGAATTTACCACCTTAGTGGCTTTCGCTATTTTGCGAGAGCGGCAGCCAGAGTATTGCCTGATCGAAGTGGGCTTAGGTGGGCGCTTAGATGCGACCAATATTATCGCCCCGGATATCAGTGTGATTACTACTATTGGTTTAGATCATCAGGATTGGCTGGGCACGGATCGAGAAAGTATTGGCCGGGAGAAAGCTGGGGTATTTCGGGCCGGCAAAACCGCCATTTCCGGTGAGCTGGAGCCGCCAGAAAGCATAGCAGCAGTGGCCAGAGCAAAGGGCGCTAATCTACTGCAGTTAGGGCAGCAATACCATTATCAGCAAACAGACTGTGACTGGAGCTGGCAGGGTATAGCGGCACATTTTAGCCATTTGCCGCTGCCGTTAGTGCCCGTGCAAAATGTGGCAACCAGTCTGGCAGTGTTAGAGCAGCTTGGTAAACTTCCTAATGCAGCCTTACTAGAAGCTGGTTTGCAGCAGTTGCAGTTACCCGGGCGGATGCAGCAGCTTCAGCAAAAACCGGATATTCTTGTTGATGTTGCCCATAATCCGCAGTCGGCGCTTTATCTTGCCAGTCAATTGCAGCGGTTAAAGCCGCGCTATGGCAGGGTGCTGGCTGTAGTGGGAATGCTAAAGGATAAAGACATTACTCAGTCCTTACTGCCCTTGACGACCTGTGTTGATGAGTGGCATCTTGTTAGCTTGCCGGGAACCCGTGGTGCCGAAAGTGGTCTGTTAGTTAAGGCGTTATACACTATTGATCCTGACGTGGCTCGGGCTGCGCTGCAATACGACACGATACAAGTAGCTTATCCGGCTATAGTGCAAGCGTTACAACCAGATGATTTACTGGTTGTTTTTGGATCTTTTGTCACCGTGTCAGCGGTACTGGCGATACAGCAGGAGGGGCAATGACTGCTAAGTTTAAACATCGGCTTTTAGGTACCAGTATTCTGGTGCTCGCGGGTATTATTTTTTTGCCCGACTTGCTCGACGGCGAAAAGCAGGTCGTTAAAGACGATTTTAAAGTCATCCCAGATAGGCCTGAATTTCAAGGTGTACAAGATATTAAGCCATTTGATGATGCCGAGTTCGCAGCTAGAGCGCAGCAAGCCAGCGATGTGCCGTTGAGTGAAGAAACCGCACTGGATGAGCTACCTGCCGCGCAAAATACTGATAGATTACCGTCACAGCAGTATGCTCAGGTAACGGTAGACAGCGCAGCGCAGGCCCGCCCAGAAACCACAACAACCGCAACCAGCACGCCTCCTGCGAATTCGACCCCAGCTGCTACGGTGGGTCTTGGTCAGGCAGCTTGGGTTGTGCGGGTGGGTAGTTTCAGTAATCCACAAAATGCCAATGCCTTGGTTGCCAAGTTACGGCAAGCCGGTTTTGCCACCTTTACCCGCAGTATTACTAATAGCGCCGGTCAGCCACTGACCAGTGTTTTTGTTGGCCCTGAACTTAGAAGAGAGCGTTTAGAACAAGGCTTACCTAAACTGCAACAATTAACCGGGGTTGAGCGGTTGACGATCAGTAACTATCAACCAACCGAAAATAATTAGCTATTTACCTAAGCAATTTGATAGAATGCGCGCCGTCATTAAGCATCCTTTGGTAGCAAATGAATTGGGTTGATTTTGTCATCTTGGCCATCATAGCGCTCTCTGCTGTGGTAAGTCTGGTCCGCGGCTTTGTTAAAGAGGCAATCTCGCTGACCGTATGGATCGCGGCCTTCTTTATTGCCAGCTCTTATTATCCCCATCTTGCCAGTTTTTTCACGCAAATTTCTGATACTACACTTCGCAACGCTTCTGCTATTGCCATTTTATTTATTGCTGCCCTGATTGTTGGCGCCCTGGTGAATTATCTGGTTGGTACTTTGGTCCAATCTACCGGGCTCTCTGGTACCGACCGGGTATTAGGGCTGGTTTTCGGTGCCTTGCGTGGTGTGTTAGTGGTTAGTGCGGTGCTATTTTTTATTGATGCTTTTACTCCGGCTGCTTCGGCCGACTGGTGGCGCCAGTCACGCCTGATCCCGGAATTCGGTTTTATCATCGAATGGTTCTTTGAATACTTACAGAGCCATTCCAGTTTTATGCAAAAGCCATAGCCGGCGAGGATTAATCAATGTGTGGTATTGTTGGTATCGTAGGTAAGTATCCCGTAAATCAGGCGTTGTATGACGGTCTGACAGTGCTACAACACCGCGGGCAGGACGCTGCCGGTATCGTTACGGTCGATAAAAATACCTTGCGGCTGCGCAAGGCTAATGGCCTGGTAAAGGATGTGTTTGAAACCCGGCATATGCAACGGCTGGGAGGGAATATCGGCATCGGTCATGTGCGTTACCCTACAGCGGGTTCTTCCAGCACGGCTGAAGCCCAGCCCTTTTATGTCAACAGTCCTTTTGGTATCGCCCTGGCTCATAATGGTAATTTAACCAATGCTCATGAGCTAAAAGACGAAATCTTCCGTTTAGCCCGCCGTCATGTCAATACCACCTCTGATTCAGAAGTGTTATTAAATATTCTGGCGCACGAGCTGGCTTTACAGCCAAATATGCAGTTGCAACCCGAGCAAATTTTTAAAGCATTGGCGAGTGTCCATCGCAAAGTGCGTGGTGGTTATGCCGCAGTCGCGTTAATTATCGGCCATGGCTTAGTCGCATTTCGTGATCCTAACGGTATTCGCCCTCTGGTGATGGGTAAGCGTGAAACCGCTGCCGGTACCGAGTATATGGTAGCCTCTGAAAGTGTGGCATTGGATGCTGACGGCTTTACCGTACTGCGGGATATCTCACCGGGCGAAGCGGTCTATATTACCGAGCAGGGTGAGTTGCATAGTTATCAATGTGCGGAAAACCCAAGCTATACGCCTTGTATTTTTGAATATGTTTATTTTGCGCGACCTGACTCCACTATCGATAATATTTCTGTTTATGCTTCCCGTGTTGCAATGGGGACCTATCTAGGTGAGAAGATTAAACGCGAGTGGGCCCATCTGGATATTGACGTGGTTATTCCTATTCCAGAAACCAGTAATGATGCGGCGTTGGAAATTGCTAATGTGTTAGCGCTACCTTATCGGCAGGGTTTTGTAAAAAATCGCTATATAGGCCGTACCTTTATTATGCCGGGGCAAACCCAGCGTAAAAAGTCTGTAAAACGTAAGCTCAACGCCATCTGGCAAGAGTTTAAAGGTAAAAACGTACTTTTGGTCGATGACTCAATAGTACGCGGTACTACCTCAGGCCAGATTATTGAGATGGCCCGCGAAGCCGGGGCGAAGAAGGTTTACTTTGCTTCAGCCGCACCTGAGATCCGCTTTCCAAACGTTTACGGTATTGATATGCCATCGGCTAACGAACTGATTGCCCATGGTCATGATGTTGAAAGTATTTGCCAGATCATTGGCGCTGATGGTCTGATTTTCCAGTCGCTGCCTGATTTGATCGCCGCTGTTCGTACAGAGAATCAAGAGATCAGCCGGTTTGAAACCTCAGTGTTTGATGGTTACTACGTTACAAACGATATTGATCAGGATTACCTGAACCGTTTGGACCAGATGCGTAGTGATGATGCAAAAGTGGCGTCGGTAATGTCCATGGCAGCAAATTTAGAAACCTATAACGAAGGTTAAGTTGCTAACAGCAATAAAAAACGGCTGCTACTGCAGCCGTTTTGCTACCTTGTCTTGCCTTTTTTATATTAATTCGTCTGTAACTATTCGTTTATAAATATTAGTGTGTAAATGCGGGGCCGTAACCCGAACTCCACAATATGGCGGTGGCCGCCATCACCGTGACAAGTAACACCAAACCACAGGTGACTACCGAACTGGCATAAATAAAGCCACGTTCTTCCGGGATATGCATCAAAATTGGCACGCCAACATACAACAAATACACCGAGTACGTCAAGCCTGCTAACCCTACCATCATGACAAACCACAACTCTGGATACAAGGCAGCGAAGCCAACCATAAAGAGTGGGGTAGAGGTGTACGATGCCAGCTCTAGCGTTTGGGTATAGGTGGGCTCAGCGCCAAAGGTGTGAGCCATCCAGTGCGCTAGCAGTCCCAATGCAAATACACCGGCAATTAGCGCGATATACATGGCAACGGACAACATCATGGCACTGTTGGCAGTTAAATAAATTTTCTCGCCAACACCAATGCTCCAACCTAAATAAACCGCTGAGTAATAGGCGCAAATTGACGGTATCAACGCTACCAACAAAATATGCCCCAGGCTGTAACGAAAACTTTCATGTCTGGCATCTATGCTATGCCATTCTTCTTTCGGGTGGGCATACAAGCCCCACAAATGGTTTAGTATCATAATTATTATCCTTATTATCGCACTACTGCGCCCTTGTCCGGGCGAATAAACTTTTAGCCCGTACAAAAGTTATGGTTGATGTCTGGCTGTTCGTCAAGGTGATTGTTGAAAATTTAGCCGAAAGCTGAGCGGCTGGAGTGGTTGGCAGGCTTAGGTTATAATCGGCCGGTTTTTCTAGTGAGTAGCCCGCCTTATGTTAGTGCACGAATATCAGACATTATTAGCCCCGATCCAACAATTTTTGCGCTGCGATACTCCTTCGAGTTGGCTGGCAGAAGCGCAGCAGCCACAGCGCCTGGCGGTATTACTGACAGATCACCTGATTTGTGAATTAAAAGCAGCACAATCAGCGATGTATCTGATCCGGCGCTATGCAGTGGATGAACAAAGCGCAGATGCCTTGTTACAATGGCTTAAACCCTATGAAGATTTTACCTATCGACAGCAAGGTGACTGGCGGGCACTAGCCGAGATTAAACTTAAAAAATCGATGATACCCAAAGCCAGCTCGGCTTATGGGCAGGAGCTTATCGATAAAATGGTATTGCTGATTAAAGAAGAGTTACATCACTTTTATCAGGTGCTGGAGATCATGCAGCAATATGGTGTGGCATATGACAAAATTACTTCTAGCCGTTATGCCAGAGGGTTATTACGTCATGTCAGTACCTTTGAGCCAAACGCACTCATTGATAAACTGATTTGCGGTGCTTATATCGAAGCGCGTTCCTGTGAACGCTTTGCCAAGCTTGCGCCGTTGCTGCCAACAGATATTGGGGATTTCTATTTATCGCTACTGCGCTCTGAAGCTCGCCATTATCAAGATTATCTGCAATTAGCCGAGCAAATCGCTGAGACGGATATTAGCGCCAGAGTTGGTTTTTTTGGGGAGATTGAAGCGGAACTTATTCTGACCGCAGACGCCGATTTTAAATTTCATAGCGGCGCCTATATACCGCTTACTTGAAAAGGTAGTTAATAAGGTGGCGTAGTGCTGAAAAGGGTTTGGCATAGGCACTAGTTTTGTTAGTGATAAGATAACTCAGCATAGCCCAGGAACGGTAAAGTCGGTTAGGGAATTAATGGTTTAAAAAACAGCTGCCAGTCGGTGGCAGAAACCTTTAAATAACTGCTTTGGGTATACCAGTCACCCAGTACATAGCGCTTAGCGGCCAGGCCGTTAACCGTTAAGTCGTGTATTGCTGGCCGGTGCGTATGGCCATGAATCAAGTGTTGTACGCCATATTGCACCATGATTCGAGGTACTTCTTCCGGCGTTACATCCATAATGCTGGCACTGCCAGTAGCCTGGTAGCTGGCTTTGGCCAATGCGCTTTTAGCACGGGCTTTTGCTGCCAGCCGTTGCCGGTACCAAAGTGGTAACGACAGCATTAAATACTGCCACCAAGGCTGATCCCACCAGCGACGAAACTTTTGATACTGAATATCCAGTGTACAGAGGCTATCTCCATGCATAATCAGCGTAGGCGTACCATATAAATCAATCACTTTTAGCTGAGGTAATAACGTCATGCCGGCCCGGTCGGCATAGGCCTGTTTTAACAGAAAATCGCGATTACCATGGATAAAATAAATGGGGATTTGCAGACTTAGCTGCTTTAACGCTTGCGCCAGCGTATTAAGCAACGGCTCTGGATTATCATCACCAATCCAGACTTCAAATAGGTCACCCAGAATATAGAGTGCATCAGCAGCAGGAGCCTGCTGCTGTAAAAACGCTAAAAAGGCCTGCGTAATATCAGGCCTTTGCGCCGACAAATGTAAGTCGGCAATAAACAGCGTATGCGGCATGCGTTATTCGTTCAGTTCAGCACGTTCAATCAGTACCGGCTCAACTGGCACATCGCTATGGCCAGCAAAGCGCCCCGTACGCACGGCTTTGATTTTATCAAGCACATCCATACCTTCTACCACTTCACCAAAAACACAGTAACCCCAGCCTTGAGAATTTTCAGCGCTAAAGTTTAGGAAACTATTATCGGCAACGTTAATAAAAAACTGGCAGGTAGCTGAATGCGGATCGCTGGTACGAGCCATTGCGATGGTGCCTTTGGTGTTGGCAACCCGGTTATTGGCTTCGTTTTTTATGGTCGCCTTGGTTTCTTTTTGATCCATATCTGGGGTGAAGCCACCGCCCTGGATCATAAAGCCATCAATCACCCGGTGAAAAATAGTGTTGTCATAAAAGCCGTCTTTTACATAGCTAATAAAATTAGCCACAGTAGCAGGGGCCTTGTCGGCAAACAGATTTAATTTAATGACGCCATAGTTGGTATGTAATGTGACCATTGTCGTTATCCTTGTAATTGCAAGGCGGCTATTCTAACGCACTGTTGGCAAATCATAAAGCAAGGATAGCGGCAGTGCGCTGCCAGTGATAAACTAGTTGGCTAATTGCCGTTTTAGTTACTTTAGTTTGTCAGAGGACATAATGTTACAGATATACAATACCTTAAACCGCCAAAAAGAAGTTTTTACACCTATTGTTCCGGGTAAAGTGGGATTGTATGTCTGCGGTATTACCATTTATGACCACTGCCATATTGGGCATGCCCGGACTTATGTCGCTTTTGATATCATTAATCGTTATTTACGCTTTAGCGGTTTCGATGTGACTTATGTGCGCAATATTACCGATGTTGATGACAAAATTATTAAACGCGCCGCCGAAAATAATGAAAGCTGTGATGCCCTAACAGCACGTTTTACCGACGCTATGCACGCCGACTTTAATGCCCTGGGCTTATTACCGGCCGATATTGAACCGCGGGTTACCACCCATATGGCCGAGATTATCGCGCTGATTCAAACCCTGCTTAACAACGGTTATGCTTATCAAGCGGCAGATGGCGATGTGTTATTTGATGTGAGCAAGTACGAGGCTTATGGCGCGTTAAGCCAACAAAATCTGGAGATGCTGCAATCCGGTGCACGGGTTGAGGTGGCTGATAATAAAGATGATCCTTTAGATTTTGTGCTTTGGAAAACCGCTAAACCCGGCGAGCCTTTCTGGGCATCACCTTGGGGCAACGGCCGCCCGGGCTGGCATATTGAATGTTCAGCAATGAGCGCCAAACACTTAGGCGAGCATTTTGATATTCATGGTGGTGGCTCTGATTTACAGTTCCCGCATCACGAAAATGAAATTGCCCAGTCAACCTGTGCCCATGGCCATAAATATGTGAATACTTGGATCCATACCGGTATGGTACAAGTCGATAAAGAAAAAATGTCTAAATCCTTAGGCAATTTCTTTACGGTAAAAGACGTACTGGCCGAATATAACGCGGAAGCTGTACGCTACTTCCTGCTATCCAGTCATTATCGTAGCCAGCTTAATTACTCTAAAGAAAACATAGAGCAAGCCCATGCTGCCTTAGGACGTTTATATACGGCGTTACGCAATATTACGCCAAGCCATAGCATAGATTTAAATAGCTCTTATATCGCTCGTTTTAAAGCCGCGATGGATGATGACTTTAATACGCCAGAAGCGTTACCGATATTGTTTGAGTTGGCGCGCGAAGTTAACCGCTTTAAAGAAACCGAACCCGCCAAAGCGGCAGAGTTGGCTGGGTTATTAAGCTTGTTAGCGGGTGTGCTAGGCTTGTTGCAAGGGGATGCCGAGACCTTTTTACAAAGTGGCGCCTCGGATGATGATGTAGCTGAAATTGAAGCTTTAATTGCCAAACGTAATGCCGCGCGTGCCGCGAAAGACTGGCCAGCAGCCGATGCAGCCAGAGCGGAGTTGACTGCTAAAGGTATTATTGTCGAAGACAAAAATGGCGTCACCAGTTGGCGCAAAGCGTAAAAACAAAAACGTAAAATAAAAAACCGCCAATCGGCGGTTTTTTATTTTGCTAAGGAAAACTCGGTCTAATGACTGTCGTGATAGAGCTCACAGGCTTCCAGCGTATTTTCAATCAGACTTGCCACTGTCATTGGGCCAACGCCGCCAGGTACCGGCGTAATATAACGGGCATGTTTTACGGCATGGGCATAATCGACATCGCCGACCAGCTTACCGCTATCTAAGCGGTTGATCCCCACATCCACGACTAAGGCGCCCGGTTTTACCCAATCGCCCGGGATAAATTCGGGTCGGCCCACTGCAACTACCAGTAAATCGGCGCGGCGGACTTGCTGCTCTAGGTTCTTGGTAAATTTATGGCAAACGGTAGTGGTGCAACCCGCCAGTAATAATTCCAGTGCCATGGGGCGGCCAACAATATTGGAGGCGCCTACGACCACGGCGTCCATGCCTTTTACACTGACCCCAGTGCTTTGCAGTAAGGTCATAATACCTTTAGGAGTACAAGGGCGTAATGCTGGCATGCGCTGCGCTAAGCGGCCAATATTGTAAGGGTGAAAACCATCGACGTCTTTATGCGGATGTATACGTTCTAAAATAGCAGAGGCATCTAAGCCGGCAGGTAAGGGCAGCTGGATCAGAATACCATCCACGGTGTTATCGACATTGAGTTTGTCAATCAGATCCAGTAATTGCTCCTGACGGGTGTCAGCCGGTAAATCATAAGATACCGAGTGAAAACCGACTTCTTCGCAGGCTTTACGTTTACTGCCCACGTAAACTTGTGAAGCCGCGTCTAAACCAACCAACACGACAGCCAGCCCCGGTGCGCGTTTTCCAGCTGCTACTCTTGCCCGAACCTGAGCTGCAACTTTATCTTTCGTTGCCTGAGCAACGGCTTTGCCATCAATAATTTGTGCTGTCATGCCTGCTGATTTCCCGCCGAGTAAAAAGGCCAATATTTTCGCACAGCCGCCGAAATAACGCTATCTTCAGTGTTGAATTGAGCATATTCTGAGTTTTAGGTTCAAATTATAATCAATCAGTGTAAATTGCTAAAAAAAGGTTTGACGATCGGCATGCCGGGCGTTAATATTCCGCCGCGTTGCAGCAGTGCAACAATGTCGGTGATTGGCGCAGCTTGGTAGCGCACTTGGTTTGGGTCCAAGGGGTCGCAGGTTCAAATCCTGCATCACCGACCAATTTAAAAAAGGTTTGGTAGCGCACTTGGTTTGGGTGTTTTCGATCTAACGGGTCGAAGGTTCAAATCCTGCCTCACCGACCAATATCTCCAACCCTGTTAGGCGTTTGACGTGTGCGCCCGTAGCTCAGTTGGATAGAGCAACGGCCTTCTAAGCCGTGGGTCATAGGTTCGAATCCTATCGGGCGCGCCATTTGGCGCAAATGTTTCAAATTGTGGTGGTTGTAGCTCAGTTGGTAGAGCCCCGGATTGTGATTCCGGTTGTCGTGGGTTCGAACCCCATCATCCACCCCATCCCCCTTTTGTCGGTGATTGGCGCAGCTTGGTAGCGCACTTGGTTTGGGTCCAAGGGGTCGCAGGTTCAAATCCTGCATCACCGACCAATTTTAAAAAGGTTTGGTAGCGCACTTGGTTTGGGTGTTATTGATCTAACGGTCCGCAGGTTCAAATCTTTCATCACCGACCATTCTCCCTAAGATTAGACTCAAAAACTTAAATTCAAATCCGTTGCATCCGGCAGCCAGCACTCCGTACAACTTTGTCGGGGCACGCTGTGGATACCTCCTTGTACGCTCTTGTTTGGCATCCATGCCAAACAGGTCCCCGAGCAAAGTGCACTGCGCGCTGGCTACCTCGTCCAATATCGCTATGACCTCGATTAAACTAGATGGCTCACTTAAGTCATTTAAGCTCTTGGCTGCGGTAGAATTTTCGTAACAGCAGCAGGGATGCTGCGCAGGCTGAGTGGGCACAAGGATGTGCTCCTCGAAGCCGGTGAAGAAAATTACTACCCAGCTAAGGGCGCTGCACCGCTCTTGAATCTACAGTTACATCAGGTTACGCAGATTCAAGTTCGTTGCATCCGGCGACCACCACTCCGTACAACTTTGTCGGGGCACGCCGTTAATACATCCGTGTAGGCTCCTCTTTGGCATCCATGCCAAAGACGTCCCCGAACAAAGTGCACTACGCGCTGGCCACCTCGTCTGATATCGTTATTGCCTCGATTAAACTACATGGCTCACTTGAGTCATTTAAGCTCTTGGCTGCGGTAGAATTTTCGTAACAGCAGCAGGGAGGCTGCGCAGGCTGAGTGGGCACAGGATGTGCTCCTCGAAGCCGGTGAAGAAAATTACTCCCCAGCTAAGGGCGTTGCACCAATCTATAATCTGCTGTACTGATGCTGCACTTGGGCTGTATACCCATTATTCATCAAAATGATACCGCATTAGCTTCCATAATTTTATTCAAGCCTAAACCGCACAACATAATCGTGCCTAAAACTGTAATTTTATTACAGTTTTATCGAGCCTCAGATGTTTAAAAACACACCAATAAATTATCTTAAAACTGTAATATTATGAATAATAATGCTTATTTTTATAGTTGATAGCTGCTTTGCAGCCCTGGAAATGGTAAGTCGGGTGGTGCCGGGTTACATTTTTTGCTAAAATAGCCCCCGGTTCACACAACGGAGGAGTTATGCTAAACCCAGCTTGGCGTAGGATAGTACTGAAAGTCGGCAGTGCCCTAATAGCGCCAGACAATGAAGGATGTAGTGAAAAATATTTACGTCCCATTGCCGAATTTATCCGCGAATGTCGTCTTCTTGGCCGGGAAGTTATCCTGGTTTCCTCAGGCAGCGTTGCCGCTGGTCGTCATCATTTTAACTTTCAACATCATCGGGTGCCGCTGGCACTAAAGCGCGCTATGGCTGCAGTTGGCCAAAATGAAATGATGAATTTCTGGAGCCGCTGTTTCGATTTTCCTTGTGCGCAGGTACTGCTTACGCACGGTGATCTTAGCGACCGGGTACGGCATATCAATGTGCAAAATACGTTACGTCGTTTACTTGACCATGGCGTACTGCCTATCGTGAATGAAAACGATACCATTGCTACCGAAGAATTAAAGGTAGGCGATAACGATAACCTTGCTGCCATGGTTGCTACTGTTGCCAATGCGGATGCGCTTATTATTTGTTCTGACGTCAACGGTTTGTATACCGCCGATCCTAACAAAAACCCTAAAGCTGAATTTATACCAGAAGTGCGGCAAATTAATCAGCAGATTTATGCTTTAGCAGGCGGTGCCTCTTCCGCTGTCGGTACTGGCGGTATGCGTACTAAAATAGAGGCTGCCGAAAAGGCCACAACTCAGGGCGTAGACACGCTGATTGTGGATGGTCATCAGCCGTTTAGTTTTCAGTGTCTTTTAGCGGGCAAGAATCCGGGCACTATTTTTTATGCTCAGAAAAATCCGTTACCGGCTAAAAAACATTGGGTTAGACACACCTTGCGCGCCAAGGGTGAGATTTGGGTGGACGATGGTTGCGTTGCAGCACTCTGTCAGCATGGCGCCTCTTTATTAAGCAGTGGTATAGTACAGATTAAAGGCGAATTTGAATCGGGTGATGCCGTTATCGTGCGTTGCTCGGTGGGTAAGCGCTCAATCGCCAAAGGCGTTAGCCGGTTTAGTGCCAACGAACTGTTTTCAATAAAGGGGCAAAAAACCCAGCATATCGAAAGATGCTTAGGGTATTGTCCAAACGGCAGCAATGCCGTAATCCACCGCAGTGAAATGATGTTATTGGAGAAAATATGACTACCGATGTCGCGGCGCAACTGGCCGCAGAAGCTGCTGTGGCTGCCAAGGCGGTTGCAGTATTAAGCACCGAACAAAAAAATGCTGTACTGCAAGCTTTTGCCGATAAAATTCGACAAGCTACGCCAAGCATATTAGCGGAGAATCGCGCCGAAGTGGCAGAAGCCAGTGGCAACGGCACTAGTGCCGCGATGCTTGATCGCTTAACGCTGACGCCAGAGCGCATTGATGCCATGGCCAGTGCCATAGAGCAGATTATTCGTTTGCCTGACCCCGTTGGCCAAAGCCGGCAAATTGAACAGCGACCGAACGGTATTAATATAGCAAAACGTCGTATCCCGCTTGGCGTAATTTGTATGATTTATGAAGCACGTCCGAATGTGACTGCTGATGCTGGTGCCTTATGTTTTAAATCGGGTAATGCCGTTATTTTGCGCTGTGGTCGTGAAGCAATAAAAACCAGTTTGGCGATTGCTGCGGCGATGCGTCAGGCGCTGGCAGAGCATCAATTACCTGCTGCGGTCGTTAGTATAGTACCGGACCCAGATCGCAACTTACTGTTATCGCTATTAAAACAAGATCAATTTATTGATCTGGTGATTCCGCGTGGTGGTGAGGGGTTGATCCGCTTTGTTACCGAGCATAGCCGTATTCCGGTTATTCAGCATTTTAAAGGGGTCTGTCATCTGTTTGTTGATGCTACTGCTGATTTAGCCATGGCGCTGGAGTTACTGCTTAACGGTAAAGTGCAGCGCCCAGGCGTGTGTAATGCGCTGGAAGGTTTATTAGTACATCAAGCTATAGCGGCTGATTTTTTGCCGATGGTGGCAAAAGCATTAGCAGAACATCAGGTTAAGGTACATGCCTGTGGCAAGAGCATAAACTACTTTACTGGCGCTTCGCCGATTGCCGAAGATGAATTTGGTCAGGAGTATCTGGCTCCGGAAATTGCGATGCGAGTCGTTGCTGATTTAGATGCGGCTATGGCGCATATAGATCGGTTTGGTAGCCAGCATACCGAGGTTATCTGCACTCAGGATCAGGCTAATGCTGACCGCTTTATTGCTACAGTAGATACTGCTGTTGTTATGCATAACGCCTCATCACGTTTTTCTGATGGCGGCGAGCTGGGCCTAGGCGCTGAGATTGGTATTTCTACCAGTAAATTGCATGCCTATGGGCCTATGGGGTTAGAAGCCTTAACGACAGAAAAGTATGTGGTCACTGGCGAAGGGCAAATTCGCCGTTAAGTCGTTAACTATTGCCATAAAAACAGGCTTTCACATTAAGTGAAAGCCTGTTTTTTTGTTTGGTGACAACAAGTTAAAACCTTCGGGCTCAGCATTTAATCTGGGACTCGACTAGCGGGTTATAGCCCGCTATAATGCCGCGTCCAATTTATAACAGGTCAGGTTCATCTTAAGCTTGTCGACACCCGGCCATCACACCACGGCGTATTTGAGGCGCCTGACATTGAATTTGAGGTAAAGAGATGCAAGTTTCTGTTGAAACCACCCAGGGTTTAGAGCGCCGTTTAAACATTACCGTGCCAGCTGCCACTATTGATGCCGAAGTAAAAAACCGTTTACGTGAATTGGCAAAACGTCAGCGTATCGATGGTTTCCGTCCAGGCAAAGCGCCGGTATCTATCATTCAAAAGCGTTTTGGTTTAGCGGTATTACAAGAAGTCGCTTCTGAGCAAATGCAACGTTCTTTCTACGATGCTATTATCGAAAACAAATTAACCCCAGCTGGCGCACCGACTTTTGCACCAGGCGCACTGGAAGCCGGTAAAGACTTAGCGTTCACTGCAACGTTTGAAGTGTATCCAGAAGTCACTGTTGCGGCACTGGACAACGTAGAAGTAACGAAGCCAGTCGTTGATATTTCAGAAGACGATCTGAACAAAATGTTAGATACCCTGCGTAAACAACACGCAAAATGGGAAGATAAAGACGCTGCTGCTGTTACCGGTGATCGCGTAACGATGGACTTTGTTGGTACTATTGATGGCGAAGAGTTTGAAGGTGGCAAAGCCACTAACTTCGTTTTGGAATTAGGCCAGGGCCGCATGATCCCAGGTTTTGAAGAAGGCGTTGTGGGTAAAGCCGCAGGCGAGCAAGCCACAGTAGACGTGACCTTCCCAGAAGAATACCATGCAGAAAACCTGAAAGGTAAAGCTGCTAGCTTCGCCGTAACAGTCAGCAAAGTGGAAACTCAGGTACTGCCAGAGTTAAACGATGAGTTTGCTACCTTATTTGGCCTGACAGAAGCCTCAGTAGATGCCTTAAAAGCGGAAGTGCGTAAAAACATGGAACGCGAGCTGAAGCAAACCATCAAAGGCAAAGTAAAAGAGCAAGTGATTAAAGGCTTACTGGCTACGAATGAAGTAGAAGTACCAAAATCATTGATTGCCAGCGAAGTAGACGTATTACGTCAGCAAGCGCTGCAGCGCTTTGGTCAAAATGTTGATCCTAAGCAATTACCTGAATTACCAGCGTCTTTATTTGAAGAACAAGCTAAAGATCGCGTTAAAGTGGGTTTGTTGCTGGGCGAAATCATCAAAACTAATGCACTGAAAGTAGACGAGAAGAAAGTGCAAGAGCTGATTGATAACGTGGCTTCTGCCTATGAAGATCCGGCTGAAGTGGTACAGTACTACAAGTCAAATAAAGAACTGATGCAAAGCATGCGTAATGTAGCGTTGGAAGAACAAGCCATCGATGTGGTTTTAGCGTCCGCCAAGGTTACTGAACAAGTTGCGGCGTTTGATGAAATTATGAACCCAAAGGCCGCTAACTAAGATTGACATCTTAGCGCGTGACGGTTTTAATGGCTCGGACACCTGTTCGGGCCATTTTATTTTTCAGGTACCGTCTTTTCGCCAGTATTTAAACCGCTACCGCAGAGGGATCCCAGATTATGCCAATGTCTCGCGACATGAATGACATCGTTAATGCCTTAGTACCTATGGTTATTGAACAAACCGCTAAAGGCGAACGTTCTTATGATATCTATTCCCGCTTGCTGAAAGAACGGGTGATTTTTTTGACTGGCCAGGTTGAAGACCACATGGCCAATTTGATTGTCGCACAATTATTATTCCTTGAATCGGAAAATCCGGAAAAAGACATCTATATTTATATTAACTCACCGGGTGGTTCAGTTACCGCAGGGTTATCGATTTACGATACTATGCGCTATATTAAACCTGATATTGCGACAGTGTGTGTGGGGCAGGCTGCTAGTATGGGCGCTTTCCTGTTATCAGGTGGCACCAAAGGTAAGCGTTATTGCTTACCCAACGCACGGGTGATGATTCACCAACCATTGGGTGGTTTTCAGGGACAAGCAACTGACTTTGAAATTCATGCCCGTGAAATATTGTATATTAAAGAAAAACTTAACCGTTTGATGGCTGAGCACAGTGGCAAGAGTTACGAGCAAGTCTGTAAAGATACTGAGCGCGATAACTTCTTAAGTGCACAACAAGCCTTGGAATATGGCCTGGTAGATGCCATATTAACCAATCGAGATGCGAAATAATTAAATCAGGCGGACAGCGAATGTCCGCCAGGCTGGTAAAGAGGTAGTTACATGTCTGATCACCGCACTGACGGCGATAAGAGCGGCAAATTACTGTATTGCTCTTTTTGTGGCAAATCACAGCATGAAGTGCGTAAGTTGATCGCAGGGCCACAAGTTTACATTTGTGATGAATGCGTTGACCTATGCAACGATATCATTCGCGAAGAAATCAAAGATATTTCACCGAAACGTGATGCAGAAAAATTGCCTACGCCACGTGATATTCGCAAACATCTGGACGAATATGTCATCGGCCAGGAGCACGCCAAAAAAGTGTTAGCGGTGGCCGTTTATAATCATTACAAACGGTTGCGCAGCGCCCAATTAAAGCAAGACGTGGAACTGGGTAAAAGTAATATTTTGCTAATAGGTCCAACCGGTAGCGGTAAAACCTTACTGGCAGAAACGCTGGCGCGTTTACTGGATGTACCTTTTACGATGGCCGATGCCACCACCCTAACCGAAGCCGGTTATGTGGGCGAAGATGTTGAGAACATTATCCAAAAGCTACTGCAAAAATGCGATTACGATGTTGAAAAAGCGCAGCGCGGTATCGTTTACATTGACGAAATTGATAAGATTTCGCGCAAATCAGATAACCCGTCAATTACCCGGGATGTCTCAGGTGAAGGTGTGCAACAAGCCTTACTGAAACTGATTGAGGGCACCGTTGCCTCAGTACCCCCGCAAGGCGGTCGTAAACATCCGCAGCAAGAATTTTTACAGGTGGATACCTCGAAAATCCTGTTTATTTGTGGCGGTGCTTTTGCCGGCTTAGATAAAGTGATCGAACAACGCAGTGCTAAAGGTGCAGGGATCGGGTTTGGCGCTCAGGTAAAAAGCAAAGAAAGCAGCCGCAGTTTAAGCGAGTCATTCCGTGATGTAGAGCCAGAAGATTTAGTTAAATACGGCCTTATTCCGGAATTTATCGGTCGCTTACCGGTTGTTGCTACGCTGACTGAGTTGGATCTTGACGCACTAGTGCAGATTCTTAGCCAGCCGAAAAACGCCTTAAGTAAGCAGTTTGCTGCGTTATTTGAGATGGAAAATGTTGAGCTGGAATTCCGGGAAGATGCGCTGAAAGCCATTGCCCAAAAAGCCATGGAGCGCAAAACCGGCGCCCGAGGTTTACGCTCTATCGTCGAAGGCGTCTTGCTGGATACCATGTACGAATTACCATCGATGCAGGATGTTAGCAAGGTTGTAATTGACGAAACAGTGATCCGGGGTGAGAGCCAGCCCATACTTATCTATGAGAGCAGTGAACCGGCTGTCGCTGAATCACACTAGTGTGGAAACCACAAATAAGAGAGGAGCTGTAAAGCTCCTTTTTTATCTGATGAATTGAAGTTTGCAGAACAGCCCCCATATACTGATTATTATCGCCTGCAGTAATTAAATTCGAGAGTAAATTAATGACCACAGAACACTCTGAACGTTTGCATATGCCTGTGCTGGCATTGCGTGACGTTGTTGTTTATCCGCACATGGTGATCCCACTTTTTGTTGGCCGGGCGAAATCCATTAAATGTTTAGATGCGGCCATGGATAATGACAAACAAATTTTTCTGGTAGCGCAAAAAGATGCCACCTTAGATGATCCGACCGAGCACGATTTATATCGGATTGGTACGGTCGCCACAATTTTACAGTTACTTAAATTACCTGATGGTACGGTTAAAGTACTGGTAGAAGGCGGTAAAAGAGCACAACTTGCCGAGTTTACCGAAACTCAGGATAGCTTCGCGGCTTATATCGACCCGGTAGTCACGCACGATATTGATAGCCGAGAGCAGGAAGTGTTTTTGCGCTCAGCCATTAATCAGTTTGAAGGTTATATAAAACTGAATAAAAAGATCCCGCCAGAGGTATTAACTGCACTGAGTGGTATCGACGATGGTGCCCGCTTAGCGGACACCATGGCGGCGCATATGCCGTTAAAGGTTGATGACAAGCAAAAAGTATTAGAGCTAACCAGTGTCACGGAACGGCTTGAATATCTGATGGCGATGATGGAAAGCGAAATCGATATTCTGCAGGTTGAACGGCGTATTCGTAGCCGGGTGAAAAAGCAGATGGAGAAAAGCCAGCGCGAGTATTATCTGAACGAGCAAATGAAAGCCATTCAGCGCGAGCTAGGGGAGTTGGAAGACGCGCCGGATGAGTTTGAGACATTGTCGAAGAAAATCGCCGATGCCAAAATGCCTGCTGATGCGGAAACCAAAGCCCGGGCGGAGTTGCAAAAATTAAAAATGATGTCACCGATGTCAGCAGAAGCCACTGTGGTACGCAGCTACATTGATTGGTTAACTCAGGTGCCATGGCAAACCCGTTCTAAAGTGAAAAAGAATCTGGCTGCGGCTGAGCAGATCCTGAATGCCGATCATTATGGTCTGGATAAGGTGAAAGAGCGGATTATCGAGTATTTAGCAGTACAGCAGCGCGTAAACAAGTTAAAAGGGCCGATCCTGTGTTTGGTCGGGCCACCAGGCGTAGGTAAAACCTCGCTGGGGCAGTCAGTAGCAAAAGCGACTGGCCGCAAGTACGTGCGGATGGCACTGGGTGGTGTGCGTGATGAAGCGGAAATTCGTGGCCATCGTCGTACTTATATCGGTTCTATGCCGGGTAAAATTATCCAGAAAATGGCGAAAGTAGGGGTACGTAACCCGTTATTCTTACTTGATGAAATTGATAAGATGGCCTCGGATTTCCGTGGCGATCCTGCTGCAGCCTTGCTGGAAGTATTAGATCCTGAGCAAAATGCTGCCTTTAGCGATCACTATTTGGAAGTGGATTATGATCTATCCGATGTGATGTTCTTTGCTACGTCGAATAGTCTAAATATCCCGGCAGCCTTGTTAGACCGGATGGAAGTGATTCGTTTATCGGGTTATACCGAAGATGAAAAGCTAAATATTGCCAAGCAGCATCTTATTCAGAAACAGGTTAGCCGGAATGGCTTGAAGCCATCGGAAGTGGTTATTGAAGACAGTGCGGTAGTTGGCATTATTCGCTATTACACCCGCGAAGCGGGGGTACGTAGTTTAGAGCGAGAGATTTCTAAGCTATGCCGCAAAGCCGTCAAACAAATTTTGCTGACTAAAGATTTAAAACAGGTTGTGATTAACGAGCAGAATCTGGAAGAGTTTTTAGGTGTACATCGTTTCGATTACGGTAAAGCGGAAGACAGTAATCGTATTGGTCAGGTTACCGGTTTAGCCTGGACTGAGGTCGGTGGCGATTTGCTCACTATCGAAGCTGCGGCGGTAGTGGGTAAGGGTAAGTTAACTTACACTGGCTCTTTGGGCGATGTGATGAAGGAATCGATTCAGGCGGCGATGACGGTCGTGCGTAGTCGGGCTGAAGCACTGCGGATTAATGAAGACTTTTACGAAAAACGTGATATCCATGTGCACGTACCAGAAGGGGCTACACCAAAAGATGGTCCGAGTGCCGGTATCGCGATGGTCACGGCGTTAGTTTCCAGTTTAACCGGTAACCCGGTGCGAGCCGATGTGGCGATGACCGGTGAAATTACCTTACGTGGTGAGGTTCTGCCGATAGGTGGCTTAAAAGAGAAGCTATTGGCTGCGCATCGCGGCGGTATTAAGCGCGTTTTAATACCACATGATAACATTCGGGATTTAAAAGAAATTCCGGATAACGTTAAAGATGCGCTGGAAATCAAAGCAGTAAAATGGATTGATGAAGTACTGGAGTTCGCGTTACAAGAGCCAATTGCCCGTGTTACACCGTTAAATACGGTAAAAAATGCAGCAAAAAGCAAAAAAACCGAAAAAAATCCGGCTTAGGGGCTTTTCATTCGCGGTGGCTGTGCTAAGTTATGGACAGTTTCGGCCAAGCCCTTGTGTAGCAAGGGCTGCGGTCAAAGCCAAAATTATTAGTTTTCGCGTTTCTGCTGCTTGCAAGCAAGGTCGTTGCTTGTTATAACAAGCGGGCAACTACCAAAACTAATAGCTTGCCGTTGTAGAAAATAATAACAATTGAAGGGGATGATATTGTGAACAAGTCTCAACTTATCGACAAAATTGCTGCGAATGCAGATATTTCTAAGGCCGCAGCAGGTCGTGCTTTAGACGCGTTCATCGACGCTGTTACCGAAGCTCTTAAGGAAGGCGACTCAGTAGCTTTAGTTGGTTTTGGCACTTACGCAGTACGTGAGCGTGCTGCTCGTACTGGCCGTAACCCACAAACTGGCGCTACTATTCAAATCGCTTCTGCGAAAATTCCTTCTTTCAAGCCGGGTAAGGCGTTAAAAGACGCTGTAAACTAATAGAATTCTTTCCGGCGCGCCGGGGAGGATCTCTAAGCCAGCAGACAATGCCAAGGCTTCTATAAAAAGGGCGCATCTGTTAAGATGCGCTTTTTTTTTAACACAACTTTTGTGTCACTGAATAACAGAGAAAGAGCAAAGATGTTAGAACGAATCAGAGAAGGCTCGCAGGGACTTACCGCCAAAATTATTCTTGGCTTAGTGATCCTGACATTCGCCCTGGCTGGTGTTGGTAGCTATCTTAGCACGCCAACAGAAGCGGTAGTGGCGGTAGTAAATGGCGAGGATATCAGTCAGGCCCGTTACGATCAGGCGCTACAAAATGAGCGCGCGCGGATGCAGCAACAATTCGGCGAAATGTACGATACACTGGCTGCCGATCCGGCCTATATGGCTAGCTTTCGTAGCGATGTATTAGAACGTTTAATCGATGATACACTACAAAAGCAATTTGCCCGGCAATTGGGTTTACGCGTTGGTGATGAGCAGGTCCGGGAAACAGTAACCAGTTTGCCAGAATTCCAAATTGACGGGGTGTTCAGTTCAGATCGCTTTAATGCCCTGCTACGTCAAGCCGGTTATCAGCCAGCAGAGTTTCGTGAAATGGTGCGGGAAGATCTATCAACGACACAGTTGATGCAAGGTTTAGTAGGCAGTGAATTTGGTCTTGCTTCTGAGATTAATTTACTGTTGTCTTTGCAACAACAAACTCGGGATCTGCGTTATTTCACCATCGAAGCTGCACGTTTTGCCGATTCGGTAAGTATTACTGATGAGAAGCTGCAAGCTTACTATCAGCAAAATATCGAACGTTTTATGACACCAGAGCAAGTTGCTGCGGAATATGTCGAGCTATCAGCAGCTAGTCTGGCTGCTGATATCGAAGTAACGGAACAACAAGTTGCTGATTACTACGAAGCAAACAAAGCACGCTTTGGTAGCGCCGAGCGTCGTGAAGTTGCGCATATTATGTTAGAGAGCGAAAGCGATGATGCTGAAGTGGCAGCCAAAGCCGGTACCTTATTAACGGAACTGCAAAACGGTGCTGATTTTGCCGAGTTAGCGAAAACCCATTCTGCAGATACCTTTTCTGCTGAAAATGGTGGCGCCTTGGGTGAGCTGGTCGCAGGTGAAACAGATCCTGCTTTTGAAGCCGCCGCCTTCGCATTAACAGCGCAAGGCCAGTTGTCGGAAGTGATAAAAAGTGAGTTTGGTTATCATATTATCAAATTAACCACACTGGAACCGGCCACCACCAAAACCTTGGCCGAGGTTGCAACAGAGATCCAAGACACTCTGCGCGCAGATCAAGCAACTGCCTTGTTTTATGATTTACAGCAGCGTTTAGCTCAGGTCGCGTTTGAACAACCAGATAACCTGGATGAGGCGGCTGAAGTACTCGGTACTACTGTGCAAAGCACTGAGCTATTTAGTCGTACTAGTGCCGAGGGTGTATTGGCGCAACCAGCAATTTTAAATCGGTTGTTTGAGGCACGCTTTATTACTGAAGGTTTAAACAGTGATGTACTTGAGCTGGCTCGTGAGCATGTAGTAGTGGTAAGGGTTAAAGCACATACGCCAGCTCGTACTCAGACACTGGATGAGGTAAAAGCACAAGTCACAGCAGCTGTACGCCAGGATGAGCAAGCCAAACTAGCGCAGGCTTTTGCCAGTGAGTTACTGGCGGCGGGTTCTGAGTTTGAAGCGCTGGCGGTTAAAGCGGAAGCTGAACTCATTGACAGTGCTGCAACCCCGCGCTTTGGCGGCAGTTTAGCCACTGAAGTACGCGCTAAAGCCTTCGCTATGCCGAAACCAGTTGACGGCACTAGTAGCCTTGATTCTGTGCAGTTGGTGAACGGTGATGTGGTGCTGGTATCAGTTGATAAGGTCACTCCTGCGGATATTAGCAGTGTGCCGGATGCTGGACAGTTAGAAGCTATTGCCCGTCAGCAAGCTGAGCAACATTATCAGGCATTGTTGGCTACCTTAAAAGCGCAAGCGAAAATAAGTCGTCAGTTACGAGCGACTACTACTAGCGAAGACTTTTAAGCGCATTAAATTAGCTAAAACTTAGGCTTGTTGCTTAACAAGCTTAACAGCAGTAAAAAGAGGGGAGCTTAATCGGCTCCCCTTTTTACTGCGGTTAATAACGTTAGCTTAAAGCTCAATTAGATGCACAGCTATCAACCCCGCTGTTTTGCTGGCACTGCTGTATACTGAGTTTGACATCAATACCTAGAATCCGCGCGCTTGGTATTCTGTTATCTTGGCTAAGTTGCTGTACTGAGAGCTGACCAAACGGTGCCATCGCGCTGAGTAGGATGACGGTTTAATATCCGTCTATACGACGCAGGCGTTATTGTTTCACGCTAAAAAACGCTATTAATCAGTTTTTTGGTATAGTCATGCGTGGGGTTAGCGAAGATGTCTGCAGTAACGCCGGTATCTGCCATTTGCCCCTGATGCAATACCAGCATCTCATCACTGATATGGCGTACCAGCTGCAAATTATTGGTAATAAGCAAGTAAGCCAAGCCATTCTTTTGTTGTAACTCCAGCAGCAGGTTGACAATTTGCGCCCGTAAAGATGGATCCAGAGCAGTTAGGGCTTCGTCTAAGATTAGCAGCTTGGGATCGAGGATCAGTGCTCTAGCTAGCGCAACCCGTTGCAGTTGTCCCCCGGAAAACATATGTGGATAGTATTCTGCGTGCTCGTCTAACAGGCCTAGTTGCCGCAGCGTTTGGCGAATTTTAATACGCCGCTGTTCAGCGTCTAAAATGGTACTGAAGCGTAAAACATCTTCCAACATTTGCCCCACTTTTTGTAGCGGATTGAGCGAGCGGCCAGCATCCTGAAAGATAAAGCGGATCACGTGGTTATATTTTTTATAGTTGCTGATCTCAACTTGCTGCCCAGAGAGTTTAATAATGCCGCTGTCCGGTTTTTCTATACCTACCAGTAACTTTGCTAAGGTACTTTTACCCGAGCCGGTTTCGCCAACGATAGCCAGCGTTTTTCCGGTGTGCAGTGTAAAACTGATGTTATGCAGCGCAGTAATTTTCTTACGTTTGATACCGCGCTGCTTATAATAGCTTTTACACAGCTCGGTCACTTCCAGCAGCGCGCTCATGATTCATCTCGTTTTAGTAAGGGAAAATGGCAGCTGTAGTAGTGGTTTTGCAGCCGGTCCAGTATTGGGGTTTTGACACATTCCTTGCGGGCATTCGGGCAGCGAGGTCCTAACCGGCAACCAATAGGTAAATGTTGCAGGGTCGGGATGCTACCGGGCAGCGCGTACAACGGGGTTTTGGGCAGCAGTTCAGGCTGGAATTCCGGTACACTTTTAATCAGCGCATGGGTATACGGATGAAAAGGGTGCTTCAATATAGACGTGGTGTCGCCACTTTCGACTAACTGACCACAATACAGTACACTAAGGTTTTGCGTGTAGCGGGCAACACTTTCCAGTTCGTGGCTGATTAATAACACCGCCATGCCTTTTAGCTGGTTAAAGCTGGCTAATAAACGAAACAGCTGAGCTTGAGTGGTGCTTTCTAAGGCAGTGGTGGGTTCATCGGCAATTAGTAGCTTTGGGTTTTTTGCTATCGCCATGGCAATCATCACTTTCTGGCAAATACCTTCAGACAACTGGTAAGGAAAGCTTTGCATAATATTTTGATGATCACGAATGCCGACTTTATGTAATAGAGCAATCGCCTTTTTTTTGCGGAGGAAGGGCTTTTGCCACCAGTGCCCTTCTAATAAATGATTGGGAATGGCTTCTTCCAATTGCTCGCCAACTTCAGCTGTTGGGTCGAGGCTACGACTGGGTTCCTGATAAATCATGGCAATATCGCGGCCAATAATTTTACGTCGCTGCTCGGTACTGACCTGCAGCATATCTTGTCCCATCCAGCTAAAGCGGTCTGCCGTAATGCGCCAGCGCCGGTTTAGTACACCGACTATTGCTTTGGCGATTAGGCTTTTGCCTGAACCTGACTCGCCCACTAAACCGCGGGTTTCACCTTCACGTAAACTTAAACTCACCCGGTCAACGGCCCGGATCAGACCATCTGGCGTTTCCAGTTCAATGGTCAGGTTTTTAATATCCAGCAGTAACATTAGCTTTCCCGCCGTTTCTGAATAGCCACTTTTAAACCATCGCCAAGTAAATTGACTGACAAGACAGCAGCAAAAATCAGTAATCCTGGCACTGCTACACTAACCGGCGCAACATAAATAATATCCAATGAGTCGCTAATCATGGCACCCCATTCCGCAGTAGGGGCTTGCGCCCCTAACCCCAAAAAGCCTAAGGCAGCAATATCTAAAATAGCGGTAGATAAAGCCATACTACTTAGCACGGTAATCTTCTCCCAAATATTCGGCATGATCAGTCGGGTTAGCACTTGCCAATTATTGGCACCATCTAGCCGATAGGCCGTGACATAATCTTGTTTTAACTGCTCGGCAATGGCATTGCGAATGCCATGTACAAACTGTGGTAGCAAGGCCAGAATCACCGCCCATGCCGTATTCTCGAGCCCAGGACCTAAAATGGCAACGATAATAATTGCCAGCAGCAGCGAGGGGATAGTTAAAATAAGATCTAGTAAATGGTTAAAAAAACTTGATTTAACGCCCCGGCTCATACCAGCTAGCGCACCAAGCGCCAAGCCTGCTAATAGACTAGCCAAAACTGTCAATAGTGCCAGACCAAAGGTATAGGTTGTGCCTTTTAACATGCGGGACAGTAAATCCCGACCTAAATCATCAGTACCAAAAGGATACTGCACTAAGCCTTGTTCGGTCCATGAGGGAGGTAATAGCATTAAACTATCGGCTTGTAAGTACGGATCATGTGGCGTAATAAAAGGGGCTAGCACACTTAACAACAAGAAACTGACAAACAATACTAAACCAAACAGGGCACTGTGCTGACGCGCAAATTCACGCCATAGCTGTGCCAGTGGCGAGCGATTATTCTCTTCAAGGTAAAGCCTAAACTTTGCCATGCTAATGCTTCCTGGCCAGCGGATTGAACAATGTATGTAAGATTTCGGTTAGCATATTAATGGTAATTACCAAGGTGGAGATAATCATCAATCCCGCCTGTATGGCCGGGAAGTTGCGCTGATAAATACTATCAATTAACCAACGGCCGATACCAGGCCAGGAAAAGATTACTTCGGTGAGCATCGCCAGTGTGATCAAAGCACTAAACTGTAAACCGACTTGCCGGATCACTGGGAGTAAGGCGTTACGCAGGCCGTGCCGATATAGCACCTGCACCCGGTTTAAACCTTTGGCTTTAGCAGTTTTAATATAATTTTGCTCCCACACATCCAGCATGGCATCGCGCACAAAGCGGATCATTACCGTTGTAGGATAAGTCGCCAGCACCAGTGTGGGTAGAATTAAGTGTCTTAGCGCATCTAATAGCGCTGCTTGTTGGTAGCTGACATCGGAGCGCATAATATCCAGCAGCATAAAACCGGAGATACTGGGGATTTCATAGAGTACCCCTAAACGGCCACCTGATGGCAGCCAACCCAGGGTGACAGAAAACAACATAATAAGTAATAACGCCCACCAGAACACGGGTAAAGAATAACCCACCAACGCCAGACCAGAAATACTTTTGCCAAGCAAACTCTCTGGCTTCATTGCTGCGATAATCCCCAGAGGCACGCCCAACAAAAATGAGAGCAATAACGCATAGGTGGTTAGTTCCAGAGTGGCAGGCAGCACTTGCCATACTTCTTTTAGTAAGGATTGTTGACTGGAAAATGACAAGCCCCAGTCGCCTTGTAAAATACGGCCTAGAAATGCCAAATATTGGGCGGTGTAAGATTGATCCAGCCGATACAGGGTAATTAACTGCTCGCGTTGTACGCTGTCGATATAGCGCAACCCTGTAAAGTTTTGTAGCGGATCGCCGGGAAATAAATAGCCTAAACTAAACGCGAATACACTAAGGCCAAACAATACGGTACCTAACAAGAACAGGCGGCGCAGTAAAAAGATAATCATGGCTTAATCCGCCTTGCGCCAAATAAAGCGATGCCGCCGTAAGGATTGATACTCACCCCTTCAACGTTGGCATTGATGGCTTGAAAACGTTGTGAATGTGCTAATGCCACCAGCGGCTTCTGCGCATGTAAGTATTGTTGCGCTGCCACATAGTAACCACGACGTTGTTGCTGATCGTCGGTACTCAGTGCTTGCTGTAACAGCTGATCAAACACTGGATCGCACCATTGCGCCCTATTACTGCCGCTGTCGGCTGCTGCACAACTTAAGAGAGGACGGAAAAAATTATCCGGATCAGCATTATCGGCTGCCCAGCCAATAAGTACTGAATCATGTTCGCCGTCAGACAGTTTGCGGCGAAAGGTATTCCATTCGTAGCTGACAATATTGGCTGTTACCCCAATTTGTGCTAAATCAGCTTGAATCAGCTCAGCCATTTTAAGCGCATTGGGGTTATATAAACGCTGTACCGGCATCGCCCAGATATCCATGCTAAAGCCTTGCGTTAAGCCGGCTTCGGCTAACAGCAGCCGTGCTTGCGACGGATTATACTCTGCATCAGGTAATTTGGCGTCAAACGCCCAGGAAGTTGGGGGTAGCACTCCTTTGGCTGCCGTAGCCTGATTAAAATACACGGCCTGCAAAATGGCACTTTGGTTAATCGCCAGCGCCAGAGCTTGCCGTACTTTGACCTGATCAAAGGGCGGCTTTTTGGTATTAAAAGCCCAGAAACCAACATTCATGCTGGTGCTTTCCTGCACCTTGACATCGGGCCGTTCGGTGATTAGCGACAGTTCAGCCAAGCGTGGAAAAGCCACGATATCACACTCATGCGTCAGTAATTTCGCCATCCGCCGGGCATTATTAGGCACAATATCAAATACTAGCTGCTCCATGGCAGCCTGGCCCCGCCAATAGTCGTTGTGGCGATATAAGCGCACTAGTACGTCTTTTTGATATTCTTTAAAACGAAAAGGGCCGGTGCCAATAGGGCGAGTATCCAGCAATTGTGGCTGGCCGGTTGCTAACATGGCTGCGGCATATTCAGCAGACAGAACGGGCGCAAAATCGGTAGCCAGATTCGATAAAAAGGAGCTATCGGGTCGGTTTAACTGAAAACGTACCTGATAGGGGGAGATCGCACTGACACGCGCTACCAAACTGGCCCAGTCAACACTTTGAAAATAAGGGTAAATACCGCCACCCAAAAAATGATATGGATGAGTTGGGTCCATAATGCGATTAAAGGTAAACACCACATCTTCTGCATTAAAGAGCCGGCTTGGACTAAAGTAGCCAGTATGATGAAAGGCGACATCCTGACGCAAGGTAAAGTCATAGGTTAAGCCATCGGCAGAACGCTGCCAGGCGGTGGCTAATCCGGGCAGCAAATTGCCATTTTCGGCATCGATATCCAGCAAACGATCATAGAGTTGCTGGCTAACAATATCGATAGTAGTGCCTGAGGTGACGCGTTGCGGATTAAAATTCTCAGGTGCGCCTTCGGCACAATACACTAAACCGGAGCGAATATTTTCCGGCAGCTCCTGCTGGCAAGCACTCAGCCAAAGCACACTGAGTGCGGCGAAGACGTGACGGTTATTCACTGCTGACTGTCCAGTAATTGGTATTTCTTCATATAGCCCCGCAGCTGATGATAGGTTAATCCCAACATATCAGCAGTTTTTTTCTGATTGTATTGGCTGGCGGCAAGTGCTTGTTTAATTAAGTTAATCTCAAAGTCTTGTGATAAAATCTTAAAGTCTAGTGGCGTGGAAAAGTCCAACTCATTATTACTCGCCGCTGTGGGGGCGTTAGGTAATGGAACTGCCGCTGGCGGCGTTGCACTTGGGGCTACCATGGGCGTTTTAGCCGCAGCCCGAATACGCCTTTGTGGCCGAAAAGCGGATTCAAAAGGATCCAGCTGAATATGATGCACCGGCACATAGGCATTATTGTTGCGATAAACTGCGCGCTCCACCACATTCTTTAGCTCACGGACGTTACCCGGCCAGTCATGCTCAAGCAACATACGTCTGGCGCGTTCGGTAAAGCCACTAAATAGCTCCAGCCCGAGTTCTCGTGCCATATTAATAGCGAAATGTTCGGCTAATTGTAAAATATCCTCCCGTCGTTCGCGCATTGGCGGTAAGGTAATCACATCAAAAGCCAGACGATCTAATAAATCAGCGCGAAACTCGCCTTGTTCTGCCATCGAGGGTAAGTCTTCATTGGTGGCACAAATTAACCGCACGTCCACCCTAATCGGCCTGCTACCACCTACCCGTTCAAATTCACCGTACTCTATTACCCGCAACAGCTTTTCCTGTACCATAGCGGGCGTATTAGCAAGTTCATCCAGAAAAAGGGTGCCGCCGCTGGCCCGCTCAAAGCGACCTTCATGCCGCTTGCTGGCACCGGTGAAGGCGCCGGCTTCATGGCCAAATAGCTCACTTTCCAGCAGGTTTTCGTTTAAGGCAGCGCAGTTTAGGGTTTGATATTGCTGATCCCAGCGGCGGGATAAAAAGTGCAGACGGGCGGCGATCAACTCTTTGCCTGTGCCGCGTTCGCCGATAATCAGTACCGGTTTATCCAGTGGTGCCAGTTGTGACACCTGATCCAGTACGTTCAAAAAGCTGTTGGCCTGGCCAATAAGGTTATCTTGTTGATACTTTCGGTTCATAGCGGCTATAAGTTGGTGAAATTTGCTAATTAGTAGTGTATTTCATAATCAGGTTTGGTGACAGAGAAATTTTAAAATAAATAAAGTCAAATAAAATCATTAGCTTAAAGTTTAAAAACAAGTTGGCAAGAAACCTGAATAACATTCTGTGTCTATGACATTCATACTAACAACGAGGTAACTATTATGGGTATTTTTTCACGCTTTTCCGATATCGTGAACTCCAATCTAAATGCCTTACTGGATAAGGCAGAAGATCCGGAAAAAATGGTCCGCCTGATTATTCAGGAAATGGAAGATACATTAGTAGAAGTGCGTTCATCTTCAGCGAAAACCATTGCTGAGAAAAAAGAACTGCAACGGCTAGTGAGTCGCTTGGAAGAAGAAACTGCCGATTGGCAGGCCAAAGCCGAGCTGGCATTATCTAAAGAGCGAGATGATTTAGCGCGTGCCGCCTTAATTGAACGGCAAAAAGCCGCAGATCAGGCCGCTGCAGTAAATCGTGATATTGCGAATCTGGACGAGCATATCAGCAAATTGCAGGATGAAGTGGGGCAGTTGCAAGAGAAGCTGGCTGATGCCAAAGCGCGACAAAAGAGTATGCTGATGCGTCAGCAAACTGTGGCTAGCCGGTTAGAGGTGAAGAAAACACTGGATAGCAATAGAATCAATGATGCCATGTACAAGTTTGAACGTTACGAGCAAAAAATTGATTCTTTAGAAGCGCAGGTTGAAGCCTATGATTTAGGTAAGAAAACCTTAAAGGATGAGTTTGCTGAGTTAGCTGCGCAAGATAAGATTGATAATGAACTGGCTGCATTAAAAGCCAAAATGAACAATCAGAACAACCAGAAAAAAGACGCCTGAGTCAGGCGTCTTTACTAAGCAAGGATTAACCGATGGATATTCATGAGATTATTTTTGTGCCATTGATTCTGTTTATGATCTTTGTGGCGCCGCTGTGGGTGATTATGCATTATCGCAGCAAAAATAAGATCAAGCAGGGCTTAAGCGACAGCGAGCTGAACCAGTTGAATGAGTTAACGCTCAAAGCTGAAAAAATGGCAGAAAGAATCAAAACGTTAGAAGCAATTCTGGATGCAGATAGCCCCAGATGGAGGACACAGCATGATCAGTAAAAGAGGTGAACTGCTGCGGGACGACGAAAACGGCAAAATTGCCGGGGTGTGTGCCGGTATCGCAGATTATTTTGGCTGGGAGCTTTGGTTGGTGCGTATTATTACCGTATCAGCGTTTTTTCTCGGTGGTGGCGGCATCATATTTGTACTCTATGTCGCCGCCTGGGTAGTGCTGGAAAAAAAGTCTAAAGCGGCGAAGCATTTCGCCGCGGGTTCTACCGCCTCAGCGTATGCAGATCGGCCGGTAGAGTTAAAAACCCGGGTTTGGCAACGTGGTGAGTCACCCAAACAAGCCTTACAGCATCTGAACTATCAGTTTAATAGTATGGAGCTTAAACTGCGGGATATGGAACGGCATGTCACCTCTAGTCGCTTTCAGTTAAACCGGGAATTTAATAATCTGTAACCGATGCGTTTAAGGATAACAGGATAATATGAGCTGGTTAGACGATATACAGTATCAGGGCCGGCAGCTGGGAAATCGCGCCCTGGACCGTCATTTACGGGTGGGCGTGACGGGTTTAAGCGGTGCCGGCAAAACCGCTTTTATTACCTCACTGGTGCATCAACTAACGGTGGGCGATCAGCCGCAGCATTTACCTTTTTTTGCCGTAGTACAACAGGGTCGTTATTTGGGTGGGCGCTTAGCCAGTAATCAACCCTTGGCCTTACCGCGCTTTCCGTTTGAGCATAATTTGCAGTATTTGCTGCAACAACCTGCGCAGTGGCCGCCTTCAACCACCGGTTGGAGTCAGCTTAACCTAAGCCTAAGATACAAGCCGCTAAATGGTGTGCGGGCCCGTTTGCAAAGTCACAGTGAATTGCAGCTGGAGTTGGTGGATTATCCTGGCGAATGGCTGCTTGATTTACCGATGTTACAACAAGATTATCAACAGTGGTCAGCCTTTTGCTGGCAACTATTTCGCCAGCCGCACCGCAGTGCATTAAGTGAGCCCTTCGCCCGCTTATTACAGCAAACCGATTTAAACGATGTCAGTGAACTGCAACTGCAGCGATTAACAGAGGTGTATAGCGCCTTGTTGCAGCAATTTCGTGCTAGTGCCGGTACTTATTTACATCAGCCCGGTCGGTTGTTAGTACCTGGTGAGCTGGCGGGGGCGCCGATGTTACAGTTATTCCCACTGTTGCCCGAGCAAATGGACAGCGCTAACCCGCTATTGCAGCGCTTAACCGGGCATTACCAAAGCTATTGCGATTATGTAATTAAACCGTTTTATAAGCAGCATTTTTCTCGGTTAGATCGCCAGGTAGTGCTGGTGGACTGCTTATCTGCACTGAATGCTGGCTACGCTGCGATGCAAGAATTGCAACAGGCGCTGGGGCTTATTATGCAGAGTTTTCGTTATGGGCCAGCCAGTTTATTGGGCAGGCTGTTTAAACCGCAGATCAGTAAGGTACTGTTTGCCGCCAGTAAGGCGGATCATGTGACGCCAGAGCAACACAAAGCGTTGACCTTGTTATTGCAGCAATTACTGCAACAACCGATTAAACAGAGCCACTACGCGGCAGCAAAAAGTGAAGCTATGGCACTGGCTGCTATTCGGGCTAGTACTGCCGGCTTTGTGGAGCTACAGGGGCAGAAATCTCCCTGTATCAGTGGGCGTGAACTTGGTGCTGTTACCCCTGTTACGTTGTTTCCTGGTGATGTGCCGGCGACGTTGCCAGATGCCGCACTCTTTCAACGCCATCCTTTCCAATTCCCGGCTCTGGCACCGCTAACGTTAACGATGCAGCAACCACTGCCGCATGTGCGCATGGACCATGCACTGGAATTTTTACTTGGAGATAAACTGCGATGAGCGATCTCAAACCTGCGCAGCGTTATGCGGCTGCAACTGAGCCAACAACATCGGCTCAGTCTAGCAATGCAACACTGCAACAACGGCAACACTTTGCCAATGAACGTTTTACGGCGGATGTCGTCGGTGTAGCGGCAGAGCCTGCGGCACGGCGAAGTGTGATAGGGCCTCTCTTGGCCTTGGCACTATTACTGCTCGTGCTACTGGGGCTGTGGCAATGGAGCGACTGGTTGCAGCAAAGTTGGCAACAAAGCATTTTTTCTGCGGTAGTAAGTAGTTTATTGAGCGCAGTTGTGGTGGTATTGGTGGTTATTCTGGGCTGGCGCGAATGGCGTTTATGGCGGCGTCTTAAATTAAATCAACAATGGCAACAGCAAGCGGCCCGTATTGCCAACAGCGTACAGTTTGGCGAGGCGCAGGCGTTATGCGAGGGTATTTTACAGGTTATGCCTGCCAATAGCGCGTTAGCGGCGGATGCTGAACAATGGCGTAAGGCCGTTACCCCAGAGCATAGTGATCAAGAGCAACTGCAACTATTTGATAAAGTAGTACTAAGTGCAGCAGATAAAAAAGCGCAGCAATTAATTTGGCGCGCTAGCACCGATACCAGTCTGGCGGTGGCCATTAGCCCTTTTGCTTTGGCGGATATGTTACTGGTGATCTGGCGGAGCAGCCGGATGCTAAGAGCACTCGCCGAACTATATGGTGCGCCGATTGGTCAGTTACGCAGTTTGGCCATGTTAAAACGCGCCCTGGCGGCTTTGCTCTGGGCAGGCAGCTCAGAGCTGGCGCTGGACATGGCAGGCGATCTGCTGAGCAGTGAATTGACTGCTAAGCTGTCGGCTCGGGCGGGACAAGGTATTATTGCTGGTCTGTTAGTGGCGCGACTCGGTAATTTGGCGCAGCAACAATTGCGGCCCTTACCGCTTAGTACCGCGCAGCGCATCAATTTCAGCGATCTAAGCAAAGCCTTGGCAGGTCGTTTTAGCGCAGCCACTGACAACAAAAGCTGACAGTTTTCACGGCTAATATTTTTTGTCAGCACGGATAGCAAGCCGTCTGGCTTGCTTCCAATTTATCGCCGTTCTGTTAATGCTGTAAGGGAATTATCAAGTAATCTTTTACGGTAGGCATTATGGAAAATAATAATAAAAAACACCTCGAAACACTGTGTATCCATGCAGGTAAAACCAAGCAGCCTTATGGCGCGCTCAGCACGCCGCTATATCAAACCTCTACCTTTGTGTTTGATAACGCTGAGCAAGGCGCTGCGCGTTTTGCCGGAGAGGAAGCCGGTTACATTTATACCCGCTTAGGTAACCCCACCACCCGTGAGCTGGAGCTAAAAGTTGCGGCTTTAGAAGGGATGGCGGATGCCGCTGCAACGGCTACGGGCATGGGGGCGGTTGCGGCGGCAACCATGGCGTTTTTACAGCAAGGTGATCATTTAGTCGCCTGTAATACCCTTTATGGTTGCAGCTATGCGTTATTCAGTCACCAGTTTAGCCGTTATGGTATTGAGGTCAGCTTTGTCGATATGACTGATCATGCGGCAGTGCGGGCAGCAATAAAGCCCAATACTAAGATGCTGTTTGCTGAAACGCCGATTAATCCTAGTCTGGTGGTATTAGATTTAGCGTTTTTATGTGGGCTTTGCCAGCAGCGCGGCATCTTATCGGTGATTGATAATACCTTTATGACGCCCTTGCTGCAGCAACCCGCGCAATTTGGCGCAGATATTGTTATTCATAGTGCGACCAAGTATTTAAATGGCCATGGTGATGTGGTCGCCGGTATTATCGTTTCGGATGCCGAAAAAATTAATACGATTAAACTCAACACGTTAAAAGATATGGGGGCCACGATCAGCCCGCATGATGCTTGGCTGATTATTCGCGGCTTAAAAACCTTGTCAGTGCGTTTACAGCGACATTGCGACAATGCGCAGCAGGTGGCCGAATTTTTAGCCGCTCATCCTGCCGTTGCAGTGGTGCACTATCCGGGCTTGCCAAGCCATCCGGGTTACCGTTTTATCGGCAAACAAATGAAAGCTGCCGGGGGCGTATTAGCCTTTGAATTAAAAGCTGATTTGGCACAAAGCCGTCAGGTGATAAATCGCTTTCAGTTATTTAGCCTGGCAGTAAGCTTGGGCGATGCGGAGTCACTGGTGCAGCATCCTGCCTCCATGACGCACAGCCCTTACACTGCCGAGGAGCGCGCTGCGGCGGGTATTGCGGATGGCTTAATCCGCCTGTCAGTGGGGCTGGAGCATATTGACGATATTCTGGCCGATTTACAGCAAGCCCTCAGTATTTTGCCTATCAGTAAAACCGCTACAGCAATGGGCTGCGCCTTAGCGTAACCGCTGGCTGTAACTTATACTTTACGCTCTTTTGGCAGAGTTTTCGTCGCGCTGGGATTAACTCCCGGCGTACTATCAACTAGTATCCGAACCAATAAAGCCGACCCACTGATGATAATAATGTCGGCAGCCTTGCTCAAAACAACAGGTAGTTTATGACTAAGACCAGTAAGTATGTGTCGCGTCAGTCGGATGCCAACGGCATTATCCACTGGAGCGATGAAGAAAATCAGATATGGCATGAGCTGATTAGCCGTCAGCTTAGCGTGATTGAAGGCAAAGCCTGTGCTGAGTTTATGGCGGGTTTGCAGAAATTACAGTTACCGCAAGACCGCATTCCACAACTCGCCGAGGTGAGTCAGGTGTTACGTGCCTGCACAGGTTGGGAATGTGCCGAAGTACCGGCGCTGATTAGCTTTGATAAATTCTTTGAATTATTGGCCAATAAACGCTTTCCGGTGGCGACATTCATTCGTAGCCGCGAAGAGTTCGACTATCTGCAAGAACCCGATGTGTTTCATGAAATCTTTGGGCATTGCGCTATGCTAACTAACCCGGCCTTTGCTGAGTTTACCCATACCTATGGCAAGCTTGGCCTGGCCGCCAGTAAACAGGAACGGGTGTATTTGGCCCGCTTATACTGGTTTACTATTGAGTTTGGCTTGTTAAATACTGCTGATGGGTTACGGATCTACGGTGGTGGTATTTTATCCTCGCCGGGTGAAACCCTTTATGCCTTGCAGTCTGCCGTGCCCGAACGGCACGCTTTTGATGCGTTAGAGATACTGCGTACACCCTATCGGATAGATATTATGCAGCCGGTATATTTTATGTTAAACCACATTGATGATCTGTTTGATGTTGCCAAATTAGACATGATGGCACTGGTAAAACAGGCCAAAGCGCTGGGCTTACACGCCCCGAAATTCCCACCCAAAGAACAACAAGCTAGTTAGGATAAAGGCATGACCGAATTAACGAAAATGCAATGTGAAGCCTGTCGCGCGGATGCGCCACGAGTGTCTGATGCCGAGTTGCCAGAACTGATGCGCCAAATCCCCGATTGGACACCGGTAGTACGTGATGGCATTTTACAATTAGAGCGGCTGTACAAATTTAAAAACTTTAAACAAGCCTGGGCCTTCCATGGCAAAGTGGCCGAACTGGCGGAAGCCGAAGGCCATCATCCGGCATTGCTATTAGAATGGGGCAAGCTCACTGTGACCTGGTGGTCACATTCGATTAAAGGCTTACATAAGAACGATTTTATTTGCGCAGCTAAAACCGACGCGCTGTTGGCAGAGTAGTCTCTCCTTCTCTGGCAGGCTGATTAGCCTGCCACATTATTTGTTCATATTTGTTTACAAAAAGTCTGGTCTGTTAGCCGATATATACCGTATTATGCTGCATCTGTTCGGCCAAAGGTGTAAGGCGGCTATGCGTTTAGAAATTCTTTGTCAAAACCGGCTGGGGCTGGCACAGGAAGTGCTGAATATCCTCGTTAGCTATCAGCTGGATCTACGTGGTATTGAGGTTGACCCCTCACTAAATAAAATCTATGTGTCTTTTCCTACCGTCAATTTTGAGCAATTTCAGGAATTGATGGCAAAAATGCGCCGCATTAACGGTGTGGAAGATGTCAAAACCACGGCCTTTATGCCGTCGGAGCGAGAGCACAACGAACTACTGACCTTGCTGAGAACGCTACCGGATGGTTTGATTGCGATTGATATTAAAGCCAATGTGACGGTAATTAATGATGCGGCGTTGGATGCCTTATCGGTGGAGCGGGAAGACATTGCCGGCCAATCGTTACAGGGTATGGTGAAAGGCTTTAATTTTCTACGTTGGCTGGAAGGTGACGATGTGTTGGCGCAAACCCGCCGCTTTGAAATTCATAACAAACGTTTTATTGCCGATATCTTGCCAGTACTGGTGCCGGATGAGAGCGGCAATGAAATTCTGGCCGGGGCGGTGATCAATCTTAAATCAGAGAGCCGGTTAGGCCAGCATATGATTGCCTTTAAAAAGGGGGATGCGGAGAGCTTTAACAGTATTCAAGCCAGCAGTAATGCTATGCGTAAAGTGGTGCGCGAAGCGCGGCGTATGGCGCAGCTTGACGCCCCCATTCTGATTATGGGCGAAACAGGCACCGGCAAAGAGCTGTTAGCCCGGGCTTGCCATGCTGCGGGCAGCCGACATACTAAACCCTTTTTAACCGTACCTTGTGCTTCTATGCCGGATAACGTGGCAGAGTCGGAGTTGTTTGGTTATGGCCCTAATGCCTTCCCCGGTACAACGGAAGGCAAAAAAGGTATTTTTGAACAAGCCAACGGCGGCACGGTATTTTTAGATGAAGTGGGCGAAATGTCGCATCAGCTGCAAACCAAGTTGTTACGCTTTTTGCAAGATGGCAGCTTCCGTCGGGTGGGTGAAGAAAAAGAAGTTCGGGTAGATGTGCGGGTGCTTTGCACCACACAAAAAGATCTGCCGACCATGGTGCAAGAAAGCAAATTCCGCGAAGACTTATTTTATCGGTTAAATGTGCTGACCCTTAATTTGCCACCGTTGCGTGAGCGCAAACAGGATGTCGTCCCCCTGGCAGAGTTTTTTATAGCCCGTTATGCAGCAAGGTTGGGGCGTAAATCACCAAAACTAACCGATAGCTGTAGCCAGTTTTTACAACAATATCCCTGGCCGGGTAACGTGCGGCAATTGGAGAACGCCTTGTACCGTGCTGTGACGTTATTGGATGGCAGCGAGTTGGATAAACACCATTTACAGTTGCCAAGTTATACCAGCGACTTCGGTTATTTAGAGCAAGACTTTGATGGTACCTTGGATGAAGCGGTAAAACACTTTGAAGCTAATTTACTGCGTAAGTTGTTTCCGGCCTATCCTAGTTCACGGCAGTTGGCGAAAAAGCTCGGCTTAAGCCATACCGCTGTGGCCAACAAACTGCGTGACTATGGTATTAATCGCAAGAGTGTAAAAATTTAAATACGATTTTGTGCTAAAAATTGTACTTTGAACGGGCCGTCAGCCAGTGCTGACGGCCTTTCTATTTGTGTTTCGCTAAATTAAGGGTTTTTGTATGACTTCTTGTACATTTTTCACGGTATAGCGATAACGCGCTGTTATCTGGTCAGCTCTTCCTTTTTTTTAACAGTCACGCATGATGTCGAAAAGACAACGTTAATTGCGATGGCAATACGACAGGAGTAGAGCAATGACCGATCATATTAATCCACTGGGTACCGACGGCTTTGAATTTGTTGAATATACTGCCGCAGATGCGGTGGGTATTCAAAAATTAAAAGACTTATTCTTTTCACTTGGTTTTACCGAAGTGGCTAAGCACCGTTCTAAGCAAGCTTGGTTATATAAACAAGGTGATATCAATTTTATTATCAATGCCGAACCAAACTCGCAAGCCGAAGAATTTGCCCGTAAACATGGGCCATCGGTTTGTGCTATGGCGTTCCGGGTAAAAGATGCGGCTGCTGCACTGGCGCATGCGCTGGCTAACGGGGCCAAAGAGTATAAAAACCAAATCGGTCCGATGGAGCTGAATATTCCGGCCGTCTACGGTATTGGTAGTAGCTTGCTGTACTTTGTCGATCGCTACGGTGCCAGCTCAGTATATGACGTTGACTTTAAATACTACGATAACTGGCAGCTGGAAATGTCACGGCATGGTGTGGGCTTAGAGGTGTTAGATCACTTAACCCACAACGTAATGCGTGGCAATATGAACTTGTGGTCGGGCTTTTATGAAAAAATCGGCAACTTCCGCGAAATTCGCTACTTCGATATTGAAGGCAAGTTAACAGGCTTGGTTTCGCGGGCAATGACGGCACCTTGCGGTAAAATCCGTATCCCGATTAACGAATCCTCTGATGACAAATCACAAATCGAAGAATTTATTCGTGAATATAAAGGTGAGGGCATTCAGCATATTGCCCTGACCACGGACAATATTTATCAAACAGTGCGTACCTTACGTGAGCGCGGTATGGAGTTTATGCCTACTCCAGAAACCTACTACAATAAAGTTAACTCACGAGTAGAGGGGCATACCGAAGATTTAGCACAATTACGGGATTTACGTATTTTGATTGACGGTGCACCAATGAAAGACGGTATTTTACTGCAAATCTTTACCAAAACCGTTATTGGCCCGGTATTCTTTGAGATTATTCAGCGTAAAGGCAACGAAGGTTTTGGCGAAGGTAACTTTAAAGCTTTGTTTGAATCTATTGAAGAAGACCAGATCCAGCGCGGAGTGTTAAGCAATGCGTAAATGGGCATCGTTTCCACTAAAGGAAGGTGATGTGTCGCGCCAAGCCCATGCTGATTTCCCCGAGCAGGGTATTTACGAGCGGGAAGCGGGCCGTAGCGGTTTTTTTGGCCCGGCAACCCATTTCCATCACCGGCATGCGCCTACCGGCTGGACGGATTGGCAAGGCCCTTTGCGGCCCCGTTTATTTGATTTTAATGCTTTAGCCGATATCAGCACCCAGTCGCCTTGGGCAGTGCCATTTTTATTACATAATGCCCATTGTAAATTTCGCACCTGGCGCTTAACCGAGAGCATGCCGCGTTTAGCCCGCAACGCCGACGGTGATGAGTTACTGTTTATTCATGAAGGCAGCGCTGAGCTGTATTGTGACTACGGTCATCTAACACTGCGCGACGGCGATTATGTGGTGATCCCGCGTTCCACTATGTGGCGTTTAGAGCCTCTACAGCCGTTGTTTGTGGTGTTAATTGAAGCTACCAATGACAGCTATCAGCTGCCAGAGAAAGGCTTGGTGGGCAACCATGCTATTTTCGACCCGGCGATGCTGGATACACCAAAAATCGACGCGGCCTTTCAGGCACAATATAGCGAAGAGCGTTGGCAGGTTGAAGTAAAACGGCATAATCAGGTGTCAGTGATTACTTACCCCTATAATCCACTGGATGCTATTGGTTGGCATGGCGATTTAGCGGTGATGCGGATTAACTGGCGTGATATCCGGCCGCTAATGAGTCACCGCTATCATTTACCTCCGTCGGCCCATACTACCTTTGTGGCGCAGCGCTTTGTGGTATGTACCTTTGTGCCAAGGCCAATTGAGAGTGATCCTGGCGCGTTAAAAGTACCGTTTTATCATAACAATGATGATTATGATGAGGTGTTGTTCTACCATGCCGGCGATTTTTTCAGCCGGGATAATATTGAAAAAGGCATGGTGACCTTTCATCCGGCCGGTTTTACCCATGGCCCACATCCTAAAGCCTTTCAAGCTGGGCAGGAGTATCGCAAAAAATTTACTGATGAAGTGGCTGTGATGCTGGATACCCGTGATGCGCTAGAAGTGGGCGAGGCGGCCCAGGCCACCGAAAATCCGGAATATGTTAATAGCTGGCAAGTTAAAGGCTAAGCGGCCGTTTAAGGAATAACAATGAAGTTAGCAAGTTTAAAAAACCAGACGCGTGATGGTCAATTAGTAGTGGTAAGTCGTGATCTCAAGCGTTGTATCGCTATTCCGCAGATCGCCGGCACGATGCAACAGTTATTAGATCATTGGGCACTGTTAGCCCCTAAAGCGGCTGAAATCTATCAGGCGTTAAATGCGGGTTCAGTGGCGGGTGAACAGTCTTTTAACGAAGCTGATTGCGAGTCACCCTTGCCACGGGCCTATCAATGGGCTGATGGTAGTGCTTATGTTAATCATGTTGAGTTGGTGCGCAAAGCCCGTAATGCTGAGATGCCTGAAACGTTTTGGACTGATCCGTTAATGTATCAGGGCGGTTCAGATGACTTTATTGGTCCCCGCGATCCAATTGCAGCTATTAGCACTGAGCATGGCATTGATTTTGAAGGTGAAGTTGCCGTTATTACCGATGATGTGGCGATGGGCAGTTCTGCCACAGCAGCACTTAGCAAAATTCGGCTTGTGATGCTGGTAAATGATGTGTCGCTACGAGGCCTTATTCCCAATGAATTGGCCAAGGGTTTTGGCTTTTTCCAGTCCAAACCCGCCTCTAGCTTTAGCCCGGTAGCGGTAACACCGGAAGAGTTAGGCCAACATTGGCGTGATGGCAAGGTGCATTTGCCACTGTTGTCCACCTATAACGGTGAGCCCTTCGGTAAGCCGAATGCCGGTGTCGATATGACCTTCCATTTTGGTGAGTTAGTGGCGCATGCGGCGAAAACCCGCAATTTAGGTGCTGGTGCCATTATCGGTTCCGGTACCGTCTCCAATAAGCAGGGTACTGCTTATGGTACGGCTATTGCTGAAGGTGGCGTAGGGTATAGCTGTATTGCTGAGATGCGGATGATTGAAACCATTCGCGATGGTAAACCTGCCACCCGCTTTATGCAATTTGGCGATCAGATCCGGATGGAAATGCTTGATGAACAAGGCCAAAGTATTTTTGGCGCTATTCAGCAGCAAGTAGTAGAGTACGTTAAAGAATAACGTTACTATTACTTAAGCCATGAAATTCAACCCGCTGTCAGGATTAACAGCGGGCAGTTTGCCGGAAAACCTACTATGAAGCTTTACAGTTACTGGCGTTCCTCTGCTGCCTACAGGGTGCGTATTGCCCTACATATCAAACAACTTGGCTTTGAAACAATACCGGTGCATCTGTTGCAAGACGGTGGTCAACAACATCATGCTGCTTATCAGGCACTCAATCCGGCACAATTAGTACCCCTGCTACAAGATGAGGACGTCAGTTTGCATCAGTCGCTGGCAATTATTGAGTATCTGGATGAGGTATATCCAGAGCCGGCACTGTTGCCCGCTGATCCTGTCGCCCGGGCGCAAGTCAGAGCCTTGGCTCTGGATATCGCGTGTGACATTCATCCTTTAAATAATTTGCGCGTGCTGCAATATCTTACTGGTCCTATAGCCCTTAGTGAGCAACAAAAATTAAACTGGATCCAGCATTGGCTTGCAACCGGATTCACTGCGTTGGAACAGCGTCTTGAGCATACAGCTGGTGAATATTGCTTTGGTGATCAGGTGTCATTGGCCGACTTATGCTTAGTGCCACAGGTTTATAATGCATTGCGTTTTCAGCTGGATTTGCAGCCTTATCCGCAGATTAATCGTCTCTATCATCATTGCCAGCAATTGGCTGCTTTTGCGCTGGCGGCGCCTGAGCAGCAACCGGATGCACAGCTTTAACGCACAACTTGGAACATTTACTGAGTTGTTTTTGCTGAGCGTTTCTTAGCGATACTAAAGGTAGTTAAACTGAATAGTACAACCCAGTAGGTGAAAAGCGAGTATGTTAAGGTTGGTTAAAACAGGATGTCAGTGAACGATTATTTTCAATGGTGGCGTCAGGCGCCGTTTGCCTGTGCACTATTTCGTGACCCATCGGACCGGTTAGGTAAAACGGAGTTTGTTGCTGCTAACGCCGTCTTTAAAGTCGTTACCGGTTTAACCCAAGAACAGTTAGCATTAAGTCAAGCTGAAGACTACACAATCCGTGCAGTCTATGTTTCACATAACACGGCGTTGAGCTATCAGGTGCACAGCTATGCGCCAGAAGCTGGCTATTTGCTGGTTACCTTGCATCAGATCCCAAACCTAAAAACGGTTACTTTACCTGAGAGCGCTCATTTGAATGCGCGTTTTGATCAAACTACGCTGACCGCTTTAATGTTGGATATTGCCCAGCGTTTTATTGGTGTGCAACAGGTTCAATTAGCGCCATTACTGAATCATACTTTGGCGCAACTTGGGATGGCAGTGGCTGCGGACAGGGTATATATTTTTGACTATGATTTTAGTAATAACACTTGCTCTAATACTTACGAATGGTGCGCAGAAGGGATAGTGCCCGAAATAAGCAGTTTGCAACAAGTGCCATTGGCGGCTATTCCACAATGGGTTTTCGCCCATCAGCGAGGCGCCGAAATGTATATTCCAGATGTACCTTCCCTGCCCGATGGTGATGCGTTAAAACAGTTGTTACAGCCACAAGGCATTAAAAGCCTATTGACGCTACCGATGTTGGCAGACCAAGCATTGCTGGGATTTGTCGGCTTTGACTCTGTTAAGCAGCATCATTATTATAGTGAGCAGGAACGACTATTATTAGGGGTGTTTTCTCGCATGCTGGTTAATATAAAACGGCAAGATAGGAGTGGCAGTGCGCTTACCTAAACGTTGGTTTAACCGTCTTTTGTGCTATGCCGGTGTATTCGGGCTAGTATTTCAGTTTACCGCTGCGTTACATGCCTGGTGGCATCAAATTCCGTTACAAAATTTTTGGTTTTTGTTAGTGGCGCCTTTACTTTGTTTGGCGTCTGGGTTATTTCCGGCACTACAATTACAGAAAGAAAAACCAGAGTAGTTAAAGCGTGTTGACGTTTAGCGACGTGGTTTAAACATACCTCTGATATCGATCTCTGTGATACCATTTTCGTTCAATAGAAAATTAATCTGTGCCGGACCACGACCAAAATAATAACTCTCTTCCCCAATTTGCAGCACAAAACGTCCACGTGCATTTGTAGCAATCGGATCTTGCTTTAGACTGAACTGATAATTAGCAATAGTGAGTGTAAAGGCTTGCAAAGCCTGGTTTGCAAAATCGGTTACCCAAACTTCGCGGTCCTGCTGTAACACTAAAGACAGCGAATATTTTTGCGGTGGTGATGGTAAGCGGACGCTTTGTGTACCCACCTGAAATAAATAGGCTCCTGCCTCCGTGGTAAGCGACATAACAAAGGCTTGTGAGCGCTGGTCACCATTCAGTAAATGCAACTTCAAGTCACCAGTGTGATTAAAATCGGCTTTTACTATGCAACTAAATAGCAACAGCACCAATACCCAATGTTTCATCGCTTGCCTCGAGGCTTTTTCAGACAGCCGTTATATCTACCAACAGCGTAAGCTGTTGTCCGGGCTGTAAATAACGGTCGGTATTAATATTGTTCCATTTAAGGATGTCGTCTACCGTCACGCTGAACCGTTGTGCTATTTTCGCCAGCGAGTCACCGGGCCTTACCCGATAATTTACGGTGCGGATTTTAGGTTGATCGTTTTGGGCTATAACGTTTTGCCAAATTTGCAATGTTTGCCCTTCATTTAGCACTGCACTTGCTGTTAATTTATTCCAGCTCCGTAATTGGGCCACAGTAACATCATATTTACGACTAAGATCCCAAAGGGTATCTCCGTGCTGTATCGTGTATTCCAACTTACTATTATTATTTTCTGCGCTGCTATCTGGTGTGCTTTGTTGTGCTAAATTTGCTAATTGCTGTTCAGTATTGCCGCCAGCACGCGGGATCAGTAAGGTTTGACCAATCCGAATGGTATTACCATTAAGCTTGTTTAAACGCGTTAAGGCTACAACAGTTGTTTGATGACGTTTAGCAATTGCCCCGAGGGTATCGCCACTTTTCACCTGATAGGGTTGCCATTGCATTAAACGGTCAGCAGGCGTTTGTGCTAGTTTATCGCTAAAAGCCGCCGTTTTTTCAACAGGCAGCACAAGTTGATGTGGGCCTTCTGGATCAGTCGCCCACTGGCTAAATCCTGGATTTAGCGCTTGCAGATCAGCTACGCTCATTTCTGCCATTTCTGCTGCTACTGCCAGATCTAACTGGTTACCGACATCAACGATCGCAATTTTTGGTTCATTAGCAATAAACTTCCAGACGATTTGAAATTCCTCTGGTCGTTGTAAGATATCAACTAAAGCAAGTAATTTTGGTACATAGGCGGTAGTTTCTGAGGGTAAATCCAGAGACCAGAAATCGGTTGGTAAGCGACGCTTTTTATTGGCTTGAATAGCACGCATGATACGACCTTCACCTGCATTATAGGCGGCAATAGCGTTTAGCCAGTCATGCTCCAGCGTATTATACAGATATTGCAGATAATCTAGTGCGGCCTGAGTAGATTGGATAACGTCCCGGCGACCGTCATACCAACTGTTTTGTTTTAAACCAAAACGTTTCCCGGTGGCCGGCATAAATTGCCACATGCCAGCCGCTCTGGCCGGTGAGTAGGCCAGCGGGTCAAAAGCGCTTTCCACAATAGGTAGCAGTGCCAGCTCTAAGGGCATTTGTCGCTTTTCCAGCTCTTGAACTATGTAGTATAAAAAAGGTTGTGCCCGGCTAGCGACCCGATCCAGAAAAAGCTGATTGTCAGCATAAAAATTTCGTTGCTCTACAATAGCGCGGGTTTGTGGTACCTGTAAGCTCAATTGAGACTGAATGCGCTGCCACAAATCCTCTAATTCAGTTGCATCTAGCAGTTGTGCTTCGGTTAAGCCCGAGGCCCATAAGCGTTCCGCTATTACTTCAGCGGAGGCGGTGTTGCGGTGAAAGTCAGTGGCTGCAGATTTAGGCTTAACCGGTGTTGTTGTGGGGACAGAAGCTGATTCAGTGTTATCAGAGTTAGATCCTGTCGTGCTGACACATCCAGTTAATAATGCCAGCAATACTACGGCAGAGATTCTTACAGTCATAACGGGTTTCCAGATTTAAAAAACAAATATTACCTGTCTGACTGCTCAATGCAAGTCAGGATTTAAACTGATCTTTGGCCATCCTTAGGCAAGCAAACAAGGACTGAGCTGAGTTTTGTTTGAATTTCAGCTGCAAGTCTCTGTTTTCGCATCGTAAAAAGGGGTTAACTTTTTTCTCTAATCCAATGTTTGAGGGCAGGGTTGGCTCAGCATCTTGTCGTTTTATTAAGCACCATTGTTGATAATTGTGTAAATCCTGGTTATCTGGTTCAACGGTCAGAGCAAATCGCAGATTCGCCAGTGTATATTCATGGGTGCAATAGACCTGTGTTGTATCAGGTAAATACGCTAAGCGTTGCAAAGACTGATACATTTTTTCCGCACTTTCTGCAAAACGACCTTCAAGCAGCCGACCACAACCTGCGCTAAATAAAGTATCACCACAAAACAGAACCGGAGCTGAATAAAAGGCAATATGTCCGGCCGTATGGCCCGGTACCGCGATAACGTTAAATTGCTGGTCGATTTGCGGAAACTCTACTTTATCACCATCAACGACTGTTTCAGTCAATTCTGGGATCTTAGTTTGCTCAACTGCCGGTCCAATCACACGCAGAGCGGGCCATTGCTGTTTTAATTGTGTAAGTCCTCCGGTATGATCAGCATGATGGTGAGTAATCAGCACCGCTAATAATTGTTTATTCGTTTGCTGCAGATATTCGGTGACGACAGAGGCATCGCCGGGATCGACAACCAGACACCAAGGTGTATCAGGCTGACTCAGCACCCAGATGTAATTATCTTGAAAGGCAGGCAGAGGGATAATGTTCGTCATTTTACTATCCTGAAAAGAAGCTGAGGCAGAACCATAACATGAAACCAGCGCTACGAGAAAATCATCTGTCAGAGCCCGCGGGCTGGCAAGCATTTCGGCAAGGCCCGGCATTGGCCGCAGCGATTAGCCAGCAGCTCGAGCCCTGGTGGCAGCAAATTTTTGGTTACTACCTATTAAAGGTTGGCAATTTGAGTTGCCAGTTAGACACGCCGGCAGCGCGCTTACGGCATCAGTTAACGCTTTGTTCCGCAACGGCAAAGCCGCAACTTATTGCTGAACCAGACGCGCTGCCAATAACTGAGGCTAGCGTTGATGCGGTATTACTTAGTCATTGTCTGGAATTTCAGGCCGATCCTCACCATGTTATCCGTGAGGCACATCGGGTGCTGATTGGCGATGGTTATTTATTATTAACCGGTTTTAATCCGCATAGTTTATTAGGCGTTTGTCGCCATCTACCTCGGTTAAAACAGGATTTTCCGTGGCAGGGCCATTTTTTTAGTGCTTCAAGGATTAAAGACTGGCTACATTTGATTGGCTTTGAAGTGCTAAGCGAAGAGCGTTTTTTTTGTAGTGCGATGTTAGCAACCGAACATCGGCAAGGGCGTTGGCAGCGTTTTAGTGAGTGCTATTTACGCTATTTTGCTTCTAGTTATTTGCTGGTTGCTAGAAAACGTGAACTGCCACTAACGCCAATCAGGCCGAAGTGGCAGGTGCAAAGTGGCTTTAGTGCTGCTCAAGGTATTAGTGCCAGGCAGGGCGCGCAACGTAAATCTGTTTAAACTATCCTAATAGTGTGATCCTTGCAGCTGCAGCATACTTAATTATCCGTCGGCTGCAACTGCAAGGTATTTGAGTTCAGAAAAGCCCGTTACTCGGTTAATTGCTGTACTGTGTAACCACGCTCGGTAAGTAAGGTTAATAAGCCATCGTCACCGACCATATGTAAGGCACCAACCAGCACCATTACACCGGGTTCATCAAGCTGTTCTAACGTTTTCATCCAGGCATGATTACGGTTAACCAGCATAATATTGTACATTTCCGGGAAAGCTTTCATATCGCCCAGAAACAAGGTCTCCAGTTCTTCGCTATTGCCACTGCGCCAGGCGGCTTTCATCTGCGCTAACATGGTTTCGGTTTGAGCTAAATCTTTCAGCGTCGAGCTGATAATGTTATCTGCATCTAGCTCGTTCATCGCCGTCATCACGGCCAGATGCTCGTCCAGCGTTTCCAAACCGCTGTGCTTTTTTTGTTGTTGCTGGGCCAGTTGCAGATAGTGCATGTCAACACCCGTAGAGGCCGCGCCCAAGCGCTGTAACTCTAAAGTTGCTAGCATAATGGCAGCAAAAGCAGGTTTAAATTGTTCAATAGAAGTCAGTGGCCATTGGCGTTCCGTGGCCTTGGCCTGCAGTTGTTGATACACCTCTTTTGACAATACCTGCTGTAAATTCTGCCCCGGTTTGTAAGTGTTTTGCGACATCAGCAGGTTCATGCCCTTTGGGCTGGTTAGCTCTGCTAAATCGGTTTCGAAAATTAAATGGCTACTGGCATTAAAAGCCGTATCAAAGGCACTGGGTAGCGGAAAGTCTGACTCGCTCAGCAAATGCACCGTGCCAACCAGATAAAAACTGTGGTTATCTTTACTTACTTGCCAAACCGAGGCTGCAAACAGCGCCTGGCTGGTTGTTAGCAGGATAAACAAGCCGAATGTTAGTAATAGCCGCATAGTAAGCTCCTTGTTAACGGTAAAATAGTTTGGTTATGTCAACCAGACACGAGATTTTTGTTCTACCACATTAAATCGTCTGGGATCTGGTAAGCTGCATAGGGGTCGTCTTCAGCTATGGTTTGCTCCTGGCGACTATGCAGCACGACAATACAGTCAGGCTCGCGCTGGGCAATTTTTTCCGCAATGGCTGCAGGTACCAATACATAATGCTCACCTTGTCGAACGACGGCTAGTAAACCACGGGTTAATTCACTTTGCAACTTGTTGTTAACGTAAATGCGTTTTACCAAATTACCGTCGGTAAAGTTAAAGGCCAGCTCGCCACTGGGTTTAATGGTATTATGCTCAATCAGCTGCTTTACTTGCGCGGCGATGGCTTTTTTCTGAAGTTGTTCCTGCTTTTGCCGGTTCAGTTCTTGATCTCGCGCCACTTGTTCTTGCCGACGCTGCTCGGCTAACAGGGTTGTTTCATTAACAACTTTTTGATTTTTCCCCACTTGCACCCGTTGCTGGTGTTGTTGTTTTTTGGCGGCTTTTAACTTCTTTGGATCAGCCAAACCGGCTTTTAATAGTTGCTCTTTAAAGGCGTTACTCATGATGGCACTCTTATTGCGATTTATACGATTAGCAAAATAGTGGCTATACTAGCCCGATAAATGATACTAACTCAAATTTGTCAGTTCGGTTATCATAGCGCGCTATTTTCACAGTGGGGTTTATTTTGGTATTTCAGGATTTAGGGCTAGACCCGCGTTTACTACGTTCGGTACAACATTTGGGCTTTGCTAAGCCAACCGATATTCAGCAAGAAGCGATACCAGCGGTGTTAGTTGGCCGTGATTTGATTGTCTCTTCTAAAACCGGGTCTGGAAAAACCTTAGCGTATTTGCTGCCGATGATGCAGCGACTGTTAAAAAGCCGCCCTTTATCAAAACAAGATGCCCGGGCGTTGATTCTGGCGCCAACCCGGGAGCTAGCCAAGCAAGTATACGCTCAGTTACGCCTGTTTATTGCTAATACCCCGGTGACCGCAGCATTGATTGTTGGTGGCGAGAACTTTAACGATCAGGAGAAGCTGTTAAAGCGCCAACCTAATGTTATTGTGGCAACGCCAGGACGTTTTCTGGACCATCTGGAGCATAAGTCGGTATTTATTCAAGGGCTGGAGTTGCTGATCCTGGATGAAGCCGATCGAATGCTAGATCTCGGTTTTATGCCACAACTAAATGCCATTAATAAAGCGGCCGATCATCGGTTGCGGCAAACGCTAATGTTTTCGGCAACGTTAGACCATGCTGAGGTGGATGAGCTGACCTTGTCGCTTTTAAAGAATCCCTTTCGGGTAGCGCTTGGCAGTGGTCATGAACAACATAGCGATATTACACAGCAATTTATTTTTGCTGATCATTTATCGCATAAAGAAGCATTATTACAGCACACGCTTAAAAACGAGCCAGTAAAGCAGTTAATTATTTTTACCGCTACCCGCGATGACGCAGAGCGTTTGGCGACTTTGTGTAACGAGCAAGGCGTTAGCGCTATGGGCTTAAGTGCCCGCTTAACGCAGGGGCAACGTAATGCCGTAATGCAGCAGTTTGCGGCAGGTAAATATCAGGTGCTAGTTACCACCGATTTAGCCTCGCGCGGTTTAGATTTATTGCAAGTCTCCCATGTTTTGAACTTTGATTTACCTAAACATGCTGAAGAATATGTGCATCGTATTGGTCGTACAGGGCGGGCGGGCGCCAAAGGCGTTGCCATTTCACTGGTCGGCCCAAAAGATTGGCCGTCACTGCAAAAAATTGAAGCCTTTTTACGCCGACCTGTTGAGTTTAGTGTTATTCCCGGTTTAGTGGCGCGGTTTAGTGGCGTGGTGTTAGATGCAGCAAAAACGCCAGCAAAAGACAATAAGCCTGTTAACCCGAATGGCACAACGTCGAAAAAACGCGGCAGTACTAAGCCAAAGACGGCAAAAACAGCGGCAAAAGCCTTCTTTGAAGGCGGTGATGATGGTAGTGCGCCAGTTAAACGCAAAAAAATTGATCCAAGTTGATTATTTTTTCAACATTTGCTGCTACACTCAAGATGCTCAGGTGTTAAAGCCTGCGCCGGAACGGCCTGTATAGAAAACTATTTTCTGTTCGCCCGGGTATTTATGTTGACCACTTAATCAGCATCCCTGATAATGCGGTTGAATATGTATCAGCTCGATGACGTGGCCGGTATTATTTAAGTCGCCGGAAGTCCGGCAAAATTTGTTAAAGTAAGAGAGTGTTATGTCACAGTTAATTTCTGGTACAGTTAAGTGGTTCAACGAAGACAAAGGTTTTGGTTTTATCGAGCGTGAAGGCGGCAAAGATGTATTCGTACATTTCCGCGCCATCAATGGCACCGGCCGCAAAACCCTAGTTGAAGGCCAAAAAGTAACCTTTATCGTTACTGAAGGTCAAAAAGGCCCACAGGCTGAAAACGTAACTGTTATCGGTTAATTGATAAAAGTTTAATAAGAGCCGGCCGATGAGCCGGCTTTTTTATACCTCTTTGACTTGATATTAAATTAGATGTTTAGTTACAGCGACATGCGAAGCTGCAATAAGAGCGTTTGTGAGCAAAAACCGCTGTCAATCCCCACCTTTGCATGCCCATGTATCGCTTAGAAAGGCAGACTTAGTTGCTCTTCGCAAAGCGGTTTAAAGCCTAGTTGAATACCAATTAAACGCACCGTTTTATCTTGTCGCCGTTGCCAGGCTTGTTCCAGTAATTGTTGAAATAACAGCAAATTAAGCTGGCTGCTTTGGGTTTCTACTGTCGTTTGCCGAAAATCACTGAATTTTAGTTTAACGCCAATTTTCTGTAACAACGCGGCTTTACCGCTTTGCGACAGGCGTTGCTCTAATGTGGGCAATAGCTTTATTAATTCAGCTTTAACGTGCTCCAGTTGCTCCAGATCTTTTGGCAAAGTTTGTTCTACACCAATAGACTTGCGCTCGCGGCTTTGTTGTACCGGGCGTTCATCAATACCCTGACTGCGCTTGAGCAGGGTATCCGCCAAACTACCAAAGTGCTTCAACAACAACGCTAGCATTTGTGTCGTGGGCTCTTGCCCTGCTGGCACAATATCACGGCATTGGTGTAAACCAAGCTTGGCTAACTTTTCCGCCGTTTTCTGGCCAACGCCGGGGATACGCCGCAGGGGGAGGGTGTTCACAAAGGTAATAACCTTGTCAGGTGGCAGTACAAAGAGCCCATCTGGTTTATTTTCATCGCTGGCAATTTTCGCTAAAAATTTGTTGGGTGCAACTCCGGCTGAGACAGTTAGACCGGTTTCTCGTAATACGGTACGGCGAATATCCTCGGCAATCAGGGTGGCACTGCCGTGGAACAGTGAGCAGTCACTAACATCCAAATACGCTTCGTCTAACGAAAGCGGCTCAACTAACTCGGTGTAACGTAAAAAGATAGCTTGAATTTGCCGGCTTACCGTTTTGTATTTTTCCATATTGCCGCGTAGCAAGGTGAGCTGTGGACAGCGCTTTAGTGCTTCATGGGTTGGCATTGCCGAGCGTACACCAAAGGCTCGAGCAGGGTAATTGCAGGTAGCGATAACGCCACGTTCGTCACGGCTCCCGCCGATAGCAATAGGAATCTGTTTTAAGGCCGGGTTATCCCGCATCTCGACCGCAGCAAAGAAGCAATCCATATCCAGGTGGATAATTTTGCGAGGTGCGGTCATGTTCAGGTAACTCCAACTAAAGAGCTGTATTAATAGCCAGTAGTTTGGCCTTGTCCGGCAGCTTTGTAAAGCTAAGATGCCATTTTCTGTGGCGGTTAAGCTTACCATGCTGACTATTTTTACAATTGGACGTTTAGACGTCTATTTTTTCGGTGCAAGAAACCAATTTTCAGGGTAGAATACCGGCCAGTTTTTCAGACTGTAGTTAACCTTTAAGCGTGATAGCCGCGCCCAGGAGAAAGCATGTTAAAGCGTGATATGAATATTGCTGATTTCGATCCGGAATTATGGCAATCGATGGTACAAGAAACTGCACGGCAGGAAGCACATATTGAGCTAATTGCTTCAGAAAACTATGCCAGCCCCCGGGTGTTGCAGGCGCAAGGTTCACAGTTAACCAACAAATATGCCGAAGGTTATCCGCACAAGCGCTATTACGGTGGTTGTGAGTATGTTGATATTGCTGAAGATTTAGCTATTGCCCGTGCCAAGGAATTATTCGGCGCTGACTACGCTAACGTACAACCGCACTCTGGTTCACAGGCTAACTCGGCGGTATTCTTAGCCTTGTTAAACGCTGGCGATACCATTTTGGGGATGAGCCTGGCACATGGTGGTCACCTGACGCATGGCGCTACTGTAAGCTCGTCTGGTAAGTTATATCATGCTGTACAATATGGCTTGCACCCGGAAACCGGTGTGATTGATTATGACCAAGCTGAAGCACTGGCATTGGAGCATAAGCCAAAACTGATTATTGCTGGTTTCTCAGCTTATTCAGGTATTGTTGACTGGCAACGTTTCCGCGATATCGCCGATAAGGTGGGTGCTTATCTGATGGTCGATATGGCGCACGTTGCGGGTTTAGTTGCCGCAGGTCTGTATCCAAACCCGGTGCCTATTGCTGACGTTGTCACTACCACTACCCACAAAACGCTGGCAGGTCCTCGCGGTGGCTTAATTTTAGCCCGTAGCAACGAAGCCATTGAGAAAAAGCTGAACTCAGCCGTATTCCCAGGTGGCCAGGGCGGCCCGTTGATGCACGTTATTGCAGCAAAAGCCGTGGCGTTTAAAGAAGCGCTCCAGCCAGAGTTTAAAGAGTATCAACAGCAAGTGCTGCTTAATGCCAAAGCCATGTGTGCTGAAATGATTGCCCGCGGTTATAAAATTGTCTCTGGCGGCACCGAAAACCACCTGTTCCTGATGGATCTGATTGACAAAGATATTACCGGTAAAGAAGCGGATGCCTGGTTAGGACTAGCGCATATTACCGTAAATAAAAACTCTGTACCCAATGACCCACGTTCACCTTTCGTCACCAGCGGTTTACGGATTGGTACACCGGCTATTACGCGTCGTGGCTTTAAAGAAACTGAAGCGAAATTAGTTGCTAAGTTAATTTGTGATGTGCTGGACAGCCGTGGTGATGCCGCTGTGATTGAACAGGTAAAAGCGCAAGTTGCCGATGTTTGTGGCCGTTTCCGAGTTTATGCGTAACAGCTAATAACATGCTATTATGGCCGCTATTGCGGCCATTTTTTTAATGAGCCGAACGCTTTTTACAACCAGCGGTTTATACTCTTTACTGGATAAGATACTTACTGGATAAGATACTTACTGGATAAGATACTTACTGGTTAAGGTACTCGCTGGTTAAGGTAGAGATCACAGCATGTTTTGTCCTTTTTGTAACGCCGACGATACTAAGGTTATCGATTCCCGCTTAGTTGCCGATGGTCATCAGGTGCGCCGTCGTCGCGAGTGTTTGGCCTGTCATGAGCGCTTTACCACCTTTGAAGCGGCGGAATTAGTGATGCCGCGCATCATTAAGCGTGATGGGTCGCGTGAGCCTTTTAATGAAGATAAATTGCGTAATGGTTTGTTACGCTCACTCGAAAAACGCCCTGTGTCTACTGAAGAAATTGAACAGTTGATCCATAAAATTAAATCGCAGCTACGGGCTACCGGTGAGCGTGAAGTCGCCAGCCAGATGCTAGGGAATTTAATTATGGATGAACTGGTTAAAGTTGATAAAGTCGCTTATGTACGCTTTGCGTCGGTCTATCGTTCATTTAAAGATATTCGTGAATTTGGTGAAGAAATTGCCCGCTTAGGAGAGCAATAGCCGTGTTGTTTTCAAACGCCGATAAACATTATATGACAGAGGCGATTACGCTGGCTGCCAAGGGGCGTTTTACCACTGATCCCAATCCGAATGTCGGCGCTTTAGTAGTTAAAAATCAAAAAATTATTGGCCGAGGCTATCATCAGCAAGCAGGGCAAGGCCATGCCGAAGTCTACGCCTTAGCAGAGGCGGGCGCCGCAGCTATTGGTGCGACCTGCTATGTCACTTTGGAACCTTGTGCCCACTATGGTCGTACCCCTCCTTGTGCCGAGGCGTTAGTTAAAGCCGGTGTCGCGCGGGTGGTTATTGCTATGCTAGATCCTAACCCATTGGTGGCAGGTAAAGGCGTTGCAATATTGCAAGCCGCGGGCATTGAAGTGCAAAGTGGGTTGCTGGAAGCCGAAGCCCGTGCGCTTAATCCGGGCTTCTTAAGCCGGATGGAACGCAAACGCCCTTATCTATGGTTAAAGATGGCCGCCAGTTTAGATGGCCGTACGGCGTTAGCCAATGGCGTCAGCCAATGGCTAACCAGTACAGCTGCCAGAGCCGATGTGCAGTTATTTCGCGCGCAAAGTAGCGCTATTTTATCTACCGCCAATACGGTGCTGGCCGACGCTGCCAGCTTAACGGTACGGCAAGTTAAACAGGACGCTATTAGCCCCCTTGCCAACGGCAGCTTACGTCAGCCATTACGCGTTATTCTGGATAGCAAACAGCGTTTAACCGGTGCCGAGCCTTTGTTTAACCAAGGCGGCCCGGTGTTATTATGTTATGCCGCGGGCCAGTCAGCCAAGGTGTTGCTTGATGCGGCGGTGGTGGTAGAACAATACGCCTTAGCAGTGACAGCAGCAGGCAAGCTGGATTTAACGGCGCTACTTACAGAACTCAATACCCGACAAATTAACAGTATCTGGACCGAAGCCGGTAGCACCCTAGCCGGCGAATTAATCCGTCAAGAGTTGGTCGATGAATTACTGATCTATCAGGCGCCCTTATTGCTTGGGGAGCAAGCGCAGCCTTTGGCTAAGCTTGGCGATTATCAACAACTGGAGCAGGCACCACAGCTGGTGATTCAGGATGTCTCTACCGTCGGGCCGGATTTACGGATCCGCGCGGTTTTTGCGTTACCAGCAGCGGCTTTGCAACAAGCCACTTTAAAAGACGAGCAATAATATGTTCACTGGAATTATTGAAGCAACAGGCCACATTAGTCAGTTAACCCGCAAAGGCGGCGATCTGGTTGTAACAGTGCACAGCCCGCAGCTAGATTTTAGCGATGTTAAACTGGGTGATAGTATCGCCACTAATGGCGTGTGTTTAACGGTGACGGCGCTTAGCGGCCAGAGTTTTACTGCCGATGTATCTGCTGAAACGCTGGCTCTTACCCGGTTTGACCAGTATCAGGTTGGTCAGAAGGTTAATTTAGAGAAAGCACTGCTGGCAACCGGACGCTTGGGCGGACATCTGGTCAGCGGTCATGTCGACGGCGTAACAGAATTACTGCAGGTGGAGAAGTCGGCACGGGCCTGGCAGCTTTGGTTTAGCTTACCGGCGACATTGGTACCCTATTTAGCGCATAAAGGCTCGGTGACTATTGATGGGGTAAGTCTTACCGTTAATGAGCTTGGTAAAGAGCGCTTTCGCTTAACCATAGTACCGCATACCGCTGAATACACTACCTTAGTCCAGTTGCAAAAAGGCAGTTTGGTCCATATAGAGGTAGATCTGATTGCCCGTTATTTAGAACGGTTATTACATACTAAGGCCCCTGCAGCAGCAGGCGGTGTTGATCTGGCGTTGTTACAGCAACGCGGGTTTTTATAAAGAAGGTTAGCTATGCAACTGAATACACCTGCTGAAATTATTGAAGATATCCGTCAGGGCAAAATGGTTATTTTGATGGATGACGAAGATCGTGAAAACGAAGGCGATCTGCTAATGGCAGCGGAATATGTTACGCCGGAAGCGATAAACTTTATGGCCAAATATGGTCGTGGCCTGATTTGCCTGACACTAACTAAAAAACGCTGTAAGCAGTTGGCGTTACCGCTGATGGTAGATGCTAACAAATCACCCTTTTCAACCAATTTTACTGTGTCAATTGAAGCAGCTGAAGGTGTAACCACGGGGATTTCGGCAGCCGACAGAGCGCGCACTGTTAAAGCCGCAGTGGCTCGTGATGCCAGCCCGGCCGATATAGTGCAGCCGGGGCATATTTTCCCGCTAATGGCACAAGACGGTGGTGTACTGGTCCGTGCGGGTCATACCGAAGCGGGTTGTGATTTAGCGCGGTTAGCGGGTCTTGAACCGGCAGCGGTTATTGTGGAAATATTAAATGATGACGGCACCATGGCGCGGCGGCCTGATTTAGAAATTTTCGCCAAAGAACATCAGATTAAAATTGGCACCATTGCCGATTTAATTGAATACCGTAATTTAAATGAAACCACCATTGAAAAAGTGGCCACTTGTCAGTTACCCACAGAGATGGGCGATTTTGAGTTAGTAACCTTTAAAGACACCATCGACAACCAACTACATTTTGCTTTGGTTAAAGGAAACATTGTAGCGGAAGAACCCACGCTAGTGCGGGTACACTTACACAATACCTTTAATGATCTGTTACTTAGCACACGCAGTAATAATCTAAGCTTCCCGTTACACACGGCAATGCAGCGTATCGCTGCCGAAGGCGGTGTGCTGGTGCTGTTGGGCAAGCACGAGTCTACCGATGAGCTGGTGCATATGGTGCAAAACTTTGAAGCCGAAGACAAAGGTGAAAAGCCACGTTCAGCGCTCTGGAAAGGTACATCACGTAATGTCGGCTTAGGCTCACAAATTTTGGCCAGTCTTGGCGTGAAAAAAATGCGCTTGTTAAGTCAGCCGAAAAAGTATCACGCCTTATCCGGTTTTGGCTTAGAAGTTGTCGATTACGTTTCTGAATAAGCCTATCCGCACTAACAGAAATTATGTTAGAATATGCGGCTAATTTTTGATGGCAGTTAACAAGTAAGGACTGGCAATGCAGGTAATTGAAGCAGGCTATTCGGCTCGTGGCAAAAAGATTGCGATAGTGGTCGCGCGCTTTAACAGTTTTATCGTTGAGAGTTTGCTCAGCGGCGCTATTGATACATTGCAACGCGTGGGTAATATCGCTGAGCAAGATATTACTGTAGTGCGTATTCCTGGTGCTTTTGAACTGCCGTTGGCAGTGCAGCGGGTTGCCGCTAGCAAAAAATATGATGCTATTGTCGCCTTAGGTGCGGTGATCCGTGGTGGCACGCCGCACTTTGAATATGTCTCTGGCGAGTGTGTTAAAGGTATTGCTCAGGTAGCGATGCAATACGACTTACCGGTAGCCTTTGGTGTGTTAACCGTTGATAGCATTGAACAAGCTATTGAGCGCGCTGGTACTAAAGCGGGCAACAAAGGCGGCGAGGCAGCAATGTCAGCACTGGAAATGATTAACGTGCTAGAACAGCTGTAACAGGAACCCTAGATGAAACCAAATGTTCGCCGTCAGTCACGCTCGTTAGCTGTGCAAGGTATTTACAGCTGGCAAGTTAGCCATAATCCTATTGCCGACATAGAACAGCAATTGCTGTTGGAAAATAATGTTAAGCATATCGATGTGGCTTACTTTCAGGATATTTTGCGTGGTGTGGTATTACATCATAGTAAGCTGGACGAAGCCATTAAACCCTACTTAGAACGGCCATTCGAAGATATCGATTTGGTTGAAAAAGCGGTATTACGTGTTTCGGCGTACGAGCTAAAATACCGGTTAGATGTGCCCTATAAAGTGGTTATTAACGAGGCTATTGAACTGGCCAAATCGTTCGCTGCAGATGATAGCCATAAATTTGTCAACGGCATCCTGGATAAAGCGGTCAGGGTACTGCGTCCGAATTAATGGAGAAGCCGACGTAAGTCGGCTTTTTAATCTTTATGGGTGAATTTGATTTAATCGCCAAGTATTTCGCCAATGCGGGTGTTAAGCGTGTTGATACCTGTGTCAGTGTCGGTGATGATGGTGCCGTATTGCAAGTACGGGATGGTTATGATTTGGTCGTTACCACGGATACTATGGTTGCCGGCACCCATTTTTTTCCCGATGTCGCTCCCCGCTCACTGGGCCATAAACTGGTGGCAGTTAATGTAAGCGATTTAGCGGCGATGGGAGCCGAACCGACTTGGTTATCATTAGCCTTAACCCTACCTGCAATAGAAGAGCCGTGGCTTGCTGAATTTGCCGCTGGCTTACATGAAACCGCTGATTACTATAATTGCCAGTTAGTGGGTGGCGATACCACCCGCGGGCCGTTAAGCTTAACGATGATTGCCAAAGGGCAAGTTCCGCGCGGTAAAGCCATTACCCGAGCTGGCGCTAAAGTAGGTGACTATATTTATGTTACCGGTACCCTAGGGGACGCAGCTTTAGGCTTAAAGCTGGTGCAAGGGCAGCATGCAGTCAGTAAAAAGCATCAGGGGCATTTGCTGCAGCGTTTTCATTATCCGGCCGCACGCGTAGCTTTAGGGCAAGCATTACGTAATACCGCCAGCAGTGCGATGGATATTTCAGATGGTTTAGCTGGCGACTTACCGCATATTTTAAAACGCTCTGGTGTTGGTGCCTATATTGATGTTAATCGCTTACCCTTATCGCAAGCTTTAAAAGACAGTTGCGAACCGGCCTTGGCACTGCAACTGGCGTTATCGGGTGGCGAAGATTATGAATTATTATTTACGGTACCGGAAAATCGCCGCGGTTCATTAGATGTGCTGTTATCACCTTATGGTGTGCCGGTAACCTGTATTGGCCGGGTTACCGGTGTGGCGGGTAAGTTAGAGCTTAAAGCCGGTGAGCAGCCTTTTTCATATCAACATCAGGGGTTTCAGCATTTTTGATGAAAGCAAAATTTCAGCTAAATAAATGGCAACACTTTTTAGCGCTCGGTTTTGGCAGTGGCCTGGCACCCAAAGCGCCAGGTACTTTTGGTACGCTGGTCGCACTACCTTTGGTTTGGCTACTTAGCTTAGCGGGTACCGCGTGGTTTGTTGCTTTTTTAGTGGCAGGTACTTTACTGGGCATCTATGTTTGTGGCAAAACCGCGGCTGATGTCGGCGAACATGATCATGGTGCCATTGTCTGGGATGAGGTGATAGGATTCACGCTAACCATGTTACTGATACCTGTTACGTTGACAACTTTGTTATTAGGCTTTGTTTTGTTTCGCTTTTTCGATATTGTAAAGCCTTGGCCAATCCGCTGGTTCGATCGACGTGTACACGGTGGATTCGGTATTATGCTGGACGATTTACTAGCTGCTCTACCGGCACTGGCTATATTACATGGCTTGCTTTATCTGGGGTGGCTGGGCTAACCGCGTAACGATAAGACCAAGGAAGGGCGATGCAAAAAATGATGCAAAAAACGCTGCTATTGCTCTTAATCTTTTATGGTCAGCTAGCATTTGCAACCACACCTTCGGTTTATGATTACGATATTAAACATTGGACTAGTGCCGATGGTTTGTCGAGTAATTCGGTACGCACTGTCACCCGGGACCATCTAGGATATGTCTGGTTTGGCACCTTGTATGGTCTTAACCGCTTCGATGGCGAACAGTTTGATGTTTTTACCACTGAGCTTTATCCAAAACTTGCCAGTAATACCATTACGCAATTACTGACTGATAGTGCTGGTAATATTTGGGTCGGTACCAAAGCAGGTTTATCGGTAATGGATCCCAATACGTTACAACTGGAACGTTTACCTGTATTTAGCGAGGTAACTTCTTTGCTGGAGGTTGCGCCTGGCGAGATCTGGGTCGCCGCGGATCAATTATTTAGCATCTCTGAGGGGAAGGTTCGTCGCGTCGACCACATCAAGTCGGTGGTCAGTCAGTTGGCTCAGGCCGATGAACAGCTATGGGTATGCAGCAGTGAGTTTTTATATCAGCGGGATGCAGCCGGTAATTGGCAGCAATTTACTTTGCCTGCTGAGTTAGCACAAAACCCGGTGTATGATTTGGCGTGGACCACCGAAGGGCTACATATTGCCAGTGAAACGGGTCTGTACCGGTTGCAGCCAGATGGCCTTATTACGCTGCAATTATTGCCTGATCAAACCACGGCACCGGTGTATCGGATATTAGAAGATAATGCTGGCGCAACCTGGTTATCGACCTATCGTAAACTCTATTATCAATATCAGCAGCAACCTTGGCAGATTGTGACCAGCGCCGAGCTTGGCAGCTCTCCCTGGTTTAGCCATCTGTACCAAGATAACGAGCAAAATATCTGGCTTAGCAGTTTTAGTGACGGGATTTTTTTAGCCAGCCGCAGTCAGATTCGCCGCATTGTACCTGGCACTGAACCGGTGATCCGCAGTGTTTCTTTGACACCACAAGGCCAGTTGCTCTTTGCTAGTCAAAGCGCTGTCGGTATGTTAGCGGCGGATGGTTTTTATCAGCAATTGGTACCTGAAAACATGTTGCAAGGGCAAACAGTGCATGATCTCTACTGGCCAGATCCAGAGCGGCTTTGGTTAGGTTTAGAGCGCGGCTTGTATCAATTTTCCAAGGTAGATAAAACGTATAAGCCGGTATTTAGCGAGCTACAAGGGCAAACCGTGCGAGTAGTGCAAGGTGCACTGGACGGGGGTGTTTGGATAGGTGCTTTGCAAGGGCTTTACTATGTTAAAAAGGAAAGCATAAAAGAACATGGTGAGGAAACGCCATTAACCTATTTACCATTTAATACTGAACTTGAATCCCGGCAAATTACCGCACTTACTCAGAATCAACGTTTACTGCTATTCGGCACCAGCCGCGGTTTATATCGTTGGCAGGAGCAGCAGCTAACCCGTTTAGGTATCGGCAGTGCCTTATACAACGCCTATATCTTGGCAACCTTGGTACTACCCGACGATACAGTATTAGTCAGTACATTGGATGACGGCATTTTTATTCAGGTGCCGGGCCAAGCTTGGGTACAACTGTATAGCGGCAACGGTTTATTACATGGCCCGGCGTTAAGTTTTTATTATCATCAACAAAGTGGCTGGTTGTGGATTAGTACCCACAAAGGCATTGTACGGCTGTGGCGGGACAGTTTAGTGAATGCGACAACCGATGGCTTTAGGTTAGAAGAGATCCTCTCGCCTTATGATCGACAAATGGGCTCGCTTACCAGTCGTTGTTGTAATGGTGCCGGACAGGCTAAAGTTGTTTATTGGCAGCAACAGCTTTGGTATCCTACTTTACGTGGTTTGGTAGCTGTTCCAGACCGATTTACAGGAACGAATCATAGTTCGTTACAACCACTGTTAAAACAAATCAGTGCCCAACATATTTATCCGCTTTCAGGTTTGCAGTTACGACAAGTGCTTGAGCAGCGTGAACGTAATATTACGATTAGTTATTCTGCATTAGAGTTTAGTCGACCAGACAGTGTGGTCTTTCGTTACCAATTAGTCGGTTTTGATCAGGATTGGCATAATGTTGGCGCAAGACGGCAAGCGGTATATACCAACTTGCCGCCGGGTAATTTTGAGTTTCAGGTGCAAGCAAAATACCTACATCAGAGTTGGCAAGAGGCTGAACAGACGCAAATACAATTGGTGATCCCTCGACGCTTCAATGAGACGCTGCTCTATCGTTTACTTTGGTTATTACTGTTACTTTGCTCCTTGTATGGTTTGTTTTGGTTGTATCGACAAAATAATTTATTAAAACAAGAACAACTTGCTCGTTTAGTGCAGCAGCGTACACAGGAGCTGGAAAATACTAACCAAAAGCTCAATGAATTGAATGAGCAACTGAGTCAGCTAACACACCGTGATGCTACCACGGGGTTGCGCAATTTGCGTTTTATGCAGGAGCAATTACCCAAAGATATTGAACATTTTCAACGAAACCGCCAATCGTTATTGCAACAAGGCAAGACCATCGCGTTACTGTTACTGGAACCTGATCACTTCCAAGAGGTATTAACCCGTTACGGCAGCAATACCGCTGATAGCATGTTACAGCAGATCAGTGCTCTGCTTATCCGCGAAACACGCGGTTCCGATTATGTGGTGCGTTATACCGATGCGCGTTTTATTGTGGTATTCCGGGATATTTCGGTGACGCAGGTAAGCCAATATAGTCGCCGTTTGGTAGAGCAGTTAGGTAACACTTCTTTTAGTGTTGTGGAGGGGGAAAGTATCAAGCTTAGTACCTCTGCAGGTTATGCTCTTTATCCGTTGCCATTATTGGGGGGACAGTTGTTAAGCTGGGAGGTTTCAATACAACTGGCCGAACAGGCGTTACTACGGCTGCAGGCCAAAGGACTGAGTAACCGAGTTGCAACCATACAATTTGACAACCAGTTAGATGCATTTGAGTTTGAGGAAAGTACCGATTTAGCGTCGCAAATTAGTCGTTTGCTGGGTGAGGGGTTACTCACTTTAGAGCACAATTAACAGTAAGGCCGCAATAACCTTTAGAAACTAGGTTATTGCGGCCTTACTTGCTGTAGCTTTAGCTAATTATTACTTTCGTTGTAAAAAGCGAGCGGCTTGTTTGCTAATGCCAGCTTGATCCAGACCTAATTCGCTATAAATTTCTTGCTGTGCGCCATGTTTGATAAAGTGATCTGGTAAGCCCAGGTTCAAAATACTCCCGCGGAACCCCTGCTGCAGCAGGAACTCATTTACCGCGGAACCGGCTCCACCCATAATGGCATTGTCTTCTACCGTAATGATATGGCTATGGCTGTCAGCTAACTGTATTAGCAAGTGCTCATCGAGCGGTTTCACAAAACGCATATCAATTAAGGTGGCATCTAAATCAGCAGCGGCTTGCTGACAGGCTGTAAGCAAAGGGCCAAAGGCTAAAATTGCCAATTGCTGACCGCTGCGAATAATACGGGCCTTACCTAGCGGTAACAGTTCCATCTGTTTATTCGGGCTGATACCGGTGCCATTCCCTCGAGGATAGCGCACAGCTGCCACACCGGGATGTTGGTAGCCGGTGTAGAGCATCTGTCTACATTCATTTTCATCCGATGGCACCATAATGGTGATGTTCGGAATACAGCGCATAAAGCTAATATCAAAAGCACCCTGATGGGTCGGACCATCGGCGCCTACTATACCAGCGCGGTCAATCGCAAAAAGCACATCTAATTGCTGCAGAGCAACATCATGGATCAATTGATCGTAGCCGCGTTGTAAGAAACTGGAGTAGATGGCTACCACCGGTTTCAGACCTTCTATTGCCATGCCCGCTGCCAAGGTAACAGCATGTTGCTCGGCAATAGCCACATCAAAATAACGATTGGCAAAGCGTTTGGAAAAGGCAACCAGATCCGAGCCTTCACGCATAGCAGGAGTAATCGCTTGTAAACGTTCGTCTTGCTCTGCCATATCACAGATCCACTGGCCGAATATATTAGAAAAAACCGGTAAACCCGGCTTTTTGGCCGGTTGGCAACTGGCTGAAGGATCAAATTTTGCTACGGCATGATAGCCAATAGGATCGGCTTCAGCCGGCGCATAGCCTTTGCCTTTTTTGGTCACGATATGCAGTAATTGCGGGCCTTTAAGCTGACGCATATTGCGGATAGTGTCGACCAAACCGAGTACATCGTGGCCATCAATAGGCCCAATATAGTTAAAACCTAATTCTTCAAAAAAAGTCCCTGGTGTGACCATGCCTTTGAAGTGTTCTTCCGCGCGGCTCGCCAGCTCGTGTAATGGCGGTACGCCACGCAGAATTTTTTTACCGCCTTCACGCAAGCTGGTATAAAAGCTGCCAGATAAAATACGGGCAAAGTACTGGTTAAGGGCACCGACATTTTCGGAGATCGACATTTCATTGTCGTTGAGAATAACCAGCATGTCAGGTTTCACTTCACCTGCGTGGTTTAGGGCTTCAAACGCCATGCCTGCGGTAATAGCGCCATCACCAATCACTGCGACCACTTTACGTTGGTTTTTGGCCTGTGTTGCGGCAACCGCCATCCCTAAAGCTGCGCTAATGGATGTACTGGAGTGGCCCACCGATAAAATATCATATTCACTTTCCTCTCGGTACGGGAAAGGATGCAAGCCTTCCTTTTGGCGAATGGTATGCATTTTATGGCGCCGCCCGGTCAGAATTTTGTGTGGATAAGCTTGATGACCCACATCCCAAATCAGCCGATCAAAGGGCGTGTTGTAAACATAATGCAGCGCTACCGTAAGCTCAACTGCGCCAAGACCAGAGGCAAAGTGGCCACTACTTTGGCTAACGGTTTTAAGTAAAAAATTGCGTAACTCCTGGCTCAATTGTGGCAAGAGTTCCTGAGGTAACTGACGCAGTTGTTCAGGCAAGTTTGCCTTAGTCAGCAGCGGATAATCCGTCATATCAATGTGCATAACAAATGCCTATGTTAGAACTTTCTGGCAATAATATAGTGAGCGAAGCGTTGTAACTCCGTCGTATCGTAAGGTAGGCGCTGCAAAGCCGCCAGGGCATCCAGATAAAGCTGTTCGGCTTTCTGTTTAGCGCCATTCAACCCGAGTAATGCAGGGTAAGTTGATTTGTTCGCTTTCATGTCAGAGCCTTGCGGCTTACCCAGTGTTTCGGTATCGCTTTCAATATCCAGAATATCATCCTGCACCTGAAATGCCAGCCCCAGTGCATTAGCAAATTGCAGTAAATCATTCAGCACCGCTGGATTATCGATTGGACTGGCGTAATAAGCCAGTTTTACAGTGCATTCAATCAAAGCACCGGTTTTCAGTCGATGCATTTGCTCTAATTTGTCCAAACTCACTTGCTGATTGGTTTGCGCCAGATCAATCGCTTGTCCGGCACACATGCCTGCTGCGCCTGCGGCGCTGGCCAGGGCTTGTACCATGGCTATCTGCTTCGCAGGACCTACCTGCTGATAGCTATGGCCACATAGCGCTTCAAACGCCAATGCTTGCAACGCATCACCGGCCAGAATTGCGGTGGCTTCGTCAAAAGCGATATGGCAAGTTGGTTTACCGCGGCGCAGTTCATCGTTATCCATGGCAGGTAAGTCGTCATGGATTAACGAGTAGCTATGAATGGCTTCAATGGCGGTAGCGGGGGCATCTAAATCGTCTAACTTAGCCCCTAGCAGTTGGCCAACAGCATAAACCAAATAGGGTCTGATACGTTTGCCTCCCAGCAACAGACTATAAGCCATAGCGGGATATAAAATACTGGTTGTAGGAATTTTGTTTGCCAGTAATTGTTGAAGCTGTTGTTCCACACGTTGTTGAAACGTTGGCAGACTGGTTGGTACCAAGTTAGTCTCCTGCCTGCGGCTCAAAAGGGTGTAATTGTTCCTGTTGTTGCTGCAACAAGATCTGAACTTTTTGTTCTGCCGCTTGCAGCTGTTGTTGACTGTGCTTTACCAGGCTGATACCACGCTCAAATTGGCTTAACGCTTGCTCTAATGTCAACTCGCCTTGTTCCAGTTGTTGCACGATCTGCTCGAGCTCCAGAACAGATTGTTCAAACTGGCCAGGGTTAGCGCTTTTTTTACTCATGATATTCCCCAAAAAAACTGTGCGCAACCTTATCGTAGCAGGCTATTATGGTCAATGCTAAAGCGCTTTGGAACGACTAAATTGGTATTCTTTGCTGAATTATTGCTTAATGATTGTCTGCAAAGGTCGATAACTAAGCTATAGCTAAGTTAATATAATAAATATACGGTCAACATGCCCTAGCCAACTGGCTTTAGTGAAGGAGTAAGATGTGGATTTAGCGACGCTAATCGGAATGTTAGGCGCAATCGGTTTTATTGTGATGGCGATGGTGATAGGTAGCAGTGGTGATGTCGGCATGTTTGCCGATCTGGTGTCTGTGCTGATTGTTTTTGGGGGCTCAATTTTTGTAGTGCTATCTAAATTTACTTTGCAGCAATTTCTCGGCGCAGGTAAAGCGGCAGTTAAAGCCTTTATGTTTAAAATTGAATCGCCAGAAGAGCTGATTGAAAAAGCAGTGCAATTAGGTGATTCTGCAAGAAAAGGGGGGTTTCTTGCGTTAGAGGAAGCTGAGATCCCAAACGCTTTTATGCAAAAAGGGATTAATATGTTGGTGGATGGGCATGATGCCGACGTAGTGCGAGCGACCTTACAAAAAGATATCACCCTAACAGAGAAACGCCATGAAAGTGCAATCGCTTTTTTTAAAAGCTTAGGTGATGTTGCCCCAGCCATGGGCATGATTGGGACCTTAATTGGTTTGGTTGCCATGCTCTCTAATATGGATGATCCTAAAGCAATAGGCCCGGCTATGGCGGTTGCGTTGTTAACTACCCTGTACGGTGCCTTTATCGCTAACGTTGTTGCTATTCCGCTTGCAGATAAATTAGCTATCCGCAATCAGCAGGAGAAACTCAATAATATGTTGATTCTCGATGCGGTGTTGGGTATTCAAGATGGCCAAAATCCGAAAGTCATTGAGGGTATTTTACGCAACTATTTAGCGCAGGGTAAACGTGAAGTAGCGGGAGAGGCTGCATGAGTGATATGGAGGAAGAATGCAAATGCCCGCCGCCAGGGTTACCCGCTTACATGGGAACCTTTGCAGATCTTATGGCACTTTTGATGTGTTTCTTTGTGCTATTACTGGCATTCTCCGAAATGGATGTACTGAAGTTTAAACAAATAGCGGGCTCAATGAAATTTGCCTTTGGTGTGCAAAATAAAATTGAAGTAGATGACATCCCGAAAGGGACCAGCGTGATTGCTATGGAGTTCCGACCTGGACGGCCTGATCCAACACCTATTGAAACCTTGCAACAACAAACTATGGAAATGACGCAGCAAGTCATTGAATTTCAAGCGGGTGAGGAAGATTCTTCCGGTGGCAGACAAGAACAACGCGACGACCAAACCGGCGGTCAGTCGGCGCTGAATGCAGAAGAACAAGAAGCGGCCGATGCGGCAGCTGAAGCAGCACAAGAGCAGATAAACGAAACCGTTAAAAAGTTAGCAGAAGAGTTAGAGCAGCAAATTATCGATGGCGCTATCGAGTTGGAGTCGCTTGGGCAGCAAATCATTATTCGCATCAGAGAGAATGGTTCTTTCCCGTCAGGCTCATCATTTTTGCAACCACGCTTTAAGCCGATAGTATTGCAAATTGGCCGGATGTTAAATGATATTCCTGGCGAGATTACAGTGAGTGGTCATACCGACGATTTCCAGGTAGCTGATGAATTACATGCTAATAACTGGGATCTATCAGCAAAACGGGCGGTGTCGGTGGCAACTGAGCTGATTCGGGCGCCGGGGTTTGACCGCAATCGGCTAGTGGTGATGGGGCATGCTGATACGCGCCCCTTAGTGCCGAACAATAGCGAGTTAAATCGGCGACGCAATCGCCGGGTAGAAATTTCGATTATGCAGGGTAAGGCTAAAGTGTCAGAACCCATCAGCTTTGAGCCCGTGGCAAACCCTTAGCAATTATGTCTATTGTTTATTAAACGCCTAATCGTCTGATTAGGCGTTTTGCCATAGTTTGGCTATAATGCGCGGCAATTTTTCAGATGGCCGCGACAATCATGTTAGAATTTATCATCAAACTGCATCCAGAGATTTCCATTAAAAGTAAGTCGGTGCGTAAGCGCCAAACTTTGCTGTTGGAACGCAACTTAAAAACTATCCTGAAACAACTGGATGAGCAGGTAGAGGTGACGAATAACTATGATCATCTTACCATCCGCAGTCTAAACAACACTCTTCGTAGTAGTATGATTGAGCGCCTCGCCTGCATCCCCGGCATTGTAGCTTTTTCACAAATGCAAACTCGCGAATTTAGTGATCTCCACGATATTTTTAGCCAGGTAGCAGAGGTTTACCAACCACAGCTAGCCGGTAAAACCTTTTGTGTGCGCGTACGTCGGCAAGGTACTCATACTTTTAGCTCGCTGGAAGCCGAACGCTATATTGGCGGTGGTCTAAATCAGTTGGTTAGCAGCGCTAAAGTACAGCTTAAAAAGCCTGATATCACCATCAAACTAGAGATAAAACAGGATAAATTTTTACTGGTAGCCGAAACCTTTGATGGCATGGGAGGCTTTCCGCTGCCCTCGCAATCTGATGTATTGTCTTTGATCTCCGGTGGTTATGACTCTGCTGTAGCGAGCTACCTGATGATTCGCAAAGGGCTACGCACCCATTTCTTATTTTTTAATTTAGGTGGTGCAGCGCATGAAGCCGGCGTGCGCGAAATTGCTTTTTATCTATGGCAAAAATACAGTTTGTCGCACCGGGTTAAATTTGTCAGTGTTGATTTTGCGCCCGTGGTCACCGAAATTCTGGAAAAGGTGGAATCAGGCCTGATGGGCGTAGTGCTAAAACGTATGATGATGCGTGCGGCCAGCGAAGTTGCAGAAAATCTGGGTATTAAAGCTATCGTTACCGGTGAGAGTATCGGTCAGGTTGCCAGCCAGACGATTGCCAACCTTGCGGTGATTGACCGCGTGACTGAGACCTTAATTTTACGGCCACTGATCTACCAGGACAAGCAAGAAATTATTGATATGGCGCGCCAAATTGGCGTGGAAGAATTAGCCCGTACTATGCCCGAGTACTGCGGTGTTATTTCCAAAAGCCCAACCGTTAATGCTGTGCTAGCGCAGGTTGAAGCTGCCGAAGCGCTGTTTGATCCTACCGTGTTAAGTGAAGTAATAGCACAAACTAAGGTACTGGATATTCGGACTATTGAGTATCAAGCGGAGCAACAGGCGCGCACTGTCGTCACTGAAGATATCTTGCCAACCGATGCTATAGTGTTAGATATTCGCGCCACCGATGAAACTGATGCTAAGCCACTGCAATTACAGAGCCATCAGGTAATAGAAATACCCTTTTTTCGGCTAGCCAGCAAGTTCCCAGAGTTGGATCAAAGTCGCCAATATTATTGCTATTGTGAGCGTGGTGTTATGAGCAGGCTGCAAGCCTTGTTATTACAGGAAATGGGTCACCACAATGTGGCGGTATATCGCCCTTAATAAGGTTGTAGTGCCTGCCACAGTGCCTGATTTTCGGGCACTGCTAACTGGTGTTTGGCGGCGGTATTGACGATAAAGCCGGTGATAGCGTCTAACTCTAACGGCCGGCCAAAGTAGCGATCTTGCTGCATTGATGAATAGTTCTCGGCTGTGGCCCGAATCACCTGCTTGACATGATGCAGCGTCGCCTCCGGCTCCAAGCTAATCTGTTCTAATGCGGCTAGCTGACATACTTCCAAGACGATATTGCGGATCTGTTGCTGAAACGCGGGGTTGGCCAATTGGCCATTACGGCAATTCAGTAGTGCGGTGAGTGGGTTAATCGCCGCGTTAACGGCCAATTTGCGCCATAGTGCCGGTTTAATATCTGTGGTTATTGTTAATGGCCCTAAAGCCTGCTGCATTGCAGTAGCGATAACCTGTTCTGCTTGGGCTGCTGCCTGATTAAGTGGGCTTAAGATACTTTGCCCCTGACCAGTATGCTGTAATGTCTGTGCAGTACGCAGTGCGGCATGGCTGGTACTTAAAAACCAGATGCCTTGCTGATAAGTCGTAAATTGCTGCAAACTGGCTAAGTCGGGCATACCGTTATGGCTGATAATCAGCTGCGCATTCGCTGTCAGGTGGGGAGCCAGTTGCGCAAGACAGGCATTAAGCGCATAGGCTTTTACCGCGATAAAAACCTGAGCAATAGGCTGGGTTGCAGGGCTGAATTCACAGTGATGTTGCAAATTTGGCGTTTTAAAATGTACTGCCACCTTTTGTGGCTGGCGTAACCACAGCTCTACCGGATAAGCAGCGACTTGCAATCGGCAAGCCGCTAGTAAGCCAATAGCGCCTTGGCCTACACTGGTCCAGGTTAGGTTTTGCTGCGCGGGCGCCATTGATGCCACAGTTTGCGAAGTAAGAAAAACGCCAGCACACCGGCCATATCGGCAACCCAATCCCAGAAATCACCGGTACGGCGGGTAAAGTTTTCCTGAACCACTTCAATTAAGGCGCCATAAATGGCTAATAACAGTGCTATTTTCCAAAATGCTGCCCGAAAACCCTTCCAGATTAGCCAGCTAAGCACCAGGAAAATACCAAAATGTGCGACTTTGTCGAGATTGGAAATACCGGCGCCAATGCGATGACCGCTAAGCTCTGCCAGAAAGCCAAAGGTGGAAACTAACAAAAATGCTAAACATAAAAAACGATAAAACGATTGGGGCACGTTACCACCTCCAGCAAATGAGGCTCGGATTGTAGCAGTTTTCTGGTTATAATCACCAGCGTAGGCCCATATTGGAGAGTAAAATGCCATCTTTTGATATTGTTTCTGAAGTTGAACAGCAGGAAGTGTTAAATGCTGTGGACAACTCAAACCGTGAGCTGCAAACCCGTTTTGACTTTCGTGGGGTAAACGCGGAGTTTACGCTTAAAGACAAAGAGATTACGCTAAAAGCAGATGCGGAATTTCAATTACAGCAGATGCTGGAGATCTTTCTAACCAAGGCCGTTAAACGGGGTTTGGATGTACGCGCTTTTAAAGAAGGTGATGTCGTGCATTCCGGCAAGACCTACAGTCAAAATTTGACCTTACGCCAAGGGATAGAAACCGAGATGGCGAAAAAACTGGTTAAACTGATTAAAGATAACAAGCTTAAAGTGCAAGCGGCTATTCAGGGCGATCAGGTTCGGGTAACAGGTAAAAAGCGCGACGATTTGCAAGAGGCCATCGCACTGATCCGCTCTACAGAGCTAGAGCAAGCCTTTCAATTCACCAATTTCCGTGAATAAGTTGATACGGTAATAATGACGCCTTAATCTTGGCCATCTGGATGTCTGTTGACATTTAATAGATTATGCGTAAACTTGCCGCGGCTCCAACGAGAGCCGCTGTTTTTTCAGGTGCTTTGTGACGATTTGCTTCGAAAACAAAGTTAAACGGGAATCTGGTTTGATGCCAGAGCTGCCCCCGCAACGGTAACCAACCTAAGATGTTTCACTAGCCACTGTCGCAAGATGGGAAGGCGAAATATCAGCGTAAGCAGGTTGTAAGCCCGGAGACCGGCCTGAAAGCCCTGTAACCTTATAAATGTGCGGTGGGCACATTGTTGGAGTCATTATGTTTAAACCTTGCTGGGCGGCCGTGCTGGTGGCCTCTTGTTGTTTTACTGCGCAGGCAGAAGAATCAATTGAACACATTAGTGTGTATGCGAATCGCACCCCAACCGCTGAATCACAAGTGCTAGCCAGCCTTACCGTGCTGGAGCGTGCCGATATTGTCGAGCGCCAAGCGCAAGACTTACCGGCGTTGCTGGCACAATTACCGGGTATTAATTTGTCACGCGATGGCGGGCGTGGTCAGAATAGTGGTTTGTATGTGCGCGGCGGTAATAGCGGCCATACCTTAGTGCTAATTGACGGCGTACGCAGCGGTTCAGCAACACTCGGCTATAAAGCGCTGGCGATGGTACCGCTGGAGTTGATTGAGCGCATTGAAGTGATCCGTGGGCCACGTGCTGCCTGGTATGGTGCTGATGCCTTATCCGGCGTTATTGCTATCACCACCCGTAAAGTACAGGGAGCCGAATTAAATGCCAATGTCGGCAGCTTTGGGCAAGCCGGTGCCGATGTAAGCCTCAGCCAGCAAGTGGGGGATTTAAATATCAGTGCCACCGCCGGCTACAGCCGGGCCGATGGTTTTAATGTGCGCAAAGATTTAGATCCCGATCGCGATGGTTATAACCAACGCTTCGCTAAACTGGCTGCCGATTACCAAACTAGCCTAGGTTTATGGCAGGCGCAATTTGATATTAACTCAGGTTTTTATCAGTTTGATATCGTCCGGTATGATGAGAATCAGGTTATCGAAGATCAGGCCGATACCCTAAGCCGCAGCTATTTATTAGGCTGGCAACACCAGTTAGGCCAATGGCAACATCAGGCTCAGTTAAGCCGGGTGTTGGATGACGACACCGCTTATGGCCCAACCTCACGCAGCCCCTTTGTTACCGAGCGTGATGAGTTTAGCTATCAAACCAGCACGGCTATTAACGAAAACTTAAACTGGTTAGGCGGGGTAAACTGGTATTCTGAGAATGTTGCGCACTCTGGGGTTAATTATGACGCCGATAGCCGGATTAACCGGGCGATATTTTCCGGCCTTAATTTTAAACAGGGCGCTTTACAGCTAGATGGTTCGGTACGCCGCGATCTTACCGATCAATACGGTGGCAATAATACCTGGCAATTAGCTGCTGGTTACTGGTTTACTGATGCCTGGCAACTTAGAGCCAGCCGCGGCGCGGCGTTTAAAGCGCCAACCTTTAATGACCTGTATTACCCTGGCAGTTCCAACCCAGAGTTAGCGCCAGAGCGTACCTTATCTGACGAAGTGGCCATCAACTATCGTGTTGCTAACGGCAGTATTCAGCTCGCTTGGTTTGAAAGCGACGTTAATAACTTGATCCAGTTTGATATGGTAACTTACTTGCCGCGAAATATCGAGCAAGCCAAAATTTCCGGTGCTGAATTGGTGATAGAGGTCGATGTGGCGGGTGTTCAGCAAAGCTTTGCATATAGCTGGATTGATACCGAAAACACCCTAACCGGGCAACGATTGGTTAGACGACCAGAAAATACCCTTAACTGGCGCGCCGCGCATAGCTGGGATAAGTTATCGGCTTATATCACGGCGGATTACCAAAGCAATACCTATCAAGGCGAATTTGCCAGCAGCGAATATTTAGGCGGTTTTACGGTTTGGGGTATTGGCAGTAGCTATCAGTTATCGCCGGCACTGACTATCAGAGCCAAAGTCGATAACCTGTTTGACAAAACATACCAAACCAACCCCAGCTATACCACAGCAGGTGTCAATTTTGGTCTTAGCTTAAGCTACCGCCCGCAGTAGTTGCATGATAGCTGTTATATGATAGCTTAGGATAATAAAACAGAGCGCTAGCGCTCTGTTTTATTTTTTAGGAAATGCTGAAACTGACTACGAAATTTTGCCATCTTCGGCGATATCAACATCTGGCAGTAGCCCTGATAAGGGTTCTGCTGATAATAGCCCTGATGATACGCTTCGGCTGGGTAGAACTGACTGGCAGGGCTTAGCTCGGTAACCATGGGAGCATTGAACAATTTTTGCTGCTCTAGCTCTACAATAATGGCTGCGGCTTGTTGCTGCTGTTGTTCAGAATGACTAAAAATAACCGAACGATACTGGGTGCCAATATCATTGCCCTGCCGATTAAGCTGGGTAGCATCGTGCAAACTAAAAAAGATCTTACACAAGTCAATAAAGCTGATTTGCTCAGGATAAAAATGCACCTGTACCACTTCGGCATGGCCGGTATTGCCAGTACACACGCTGCGATAATCTGGATTCGGGGTGTGGCCACCCATATAGCCGCTAATGGCTTTCTCAACACCGCTCAGCTCATTAAGTGCGGCTTCTAAACACCAAAAGCAGCCTGCACCAAAGGTAGCGATTTCTGTCTGCTGTGTCGTTGTTGTCATCAGCTTTTCCTATTTAATTTTTGTTACACCGCTGCAGCTGCAAGGATGACGGGTATACACAATACGGGTATATACAATGATCGCGCCAATTGCTTATTACGTAATAGCGTGCTCAATGGATTATATACCCAAAAGCATTGAAGATGCAGATAAGTGCTAAGGCGTTGCAACTTCATACTGATGGGGATAACGAAGCGGAGCAAGAATGAAGGTAGCAGTAATAGGGGCGGGTATTGCAGGCATTAGCTGTGCCAGCGAGTTACAGCAGGCAGGCTGCGATGTGCTGTTATTTGATAAGGCCCGAGGCCCAGGCGGGCGCATGACCAGTAAACGCACCGCCTATGGTTATATGGATTTTGGTGCCCAGTATTTTACCGTTCGCCACCCGTTGTTTCAGCAGCAGGTGGCGAAGTGGCAGCAACAAGGGGTGGTAAGTCGTTGGTTAGCGCCGATTTACCAGTACCAGCAGGATCAGTTAACTGCCTCACCGGATGAACAGCAACGCTATATTGGGGTACCGGCGATGCATAGCCCGCTTAAATGGCAGGCGCAACATATCTCTAGCGAGCTGGATTGTCGAATTACCGCGCTGCAGCCGCAGGCTGAAGGCTGGCAATTGCTGTCTGAGCAGGGCCAGGTTTATGGCCCATATCAGCAAGTGGTTTTAACCATGCCACCCGCTCAGGTTGCAGCCTTATTACCTACCGAACATAATATCAGCTTACCTGAAGCGCTATTGCAACCATCTTGGGCCGTAACGTTAATACTGGCTGAGCCAACTGGTCATGCGGCGGGAGGCATTTTTATTAAAGCTAAGCACAGTCCGCTAAGCTGGATCAGTCGGCACAATAGTAAACCAGGCAGAGCACAAGCGGAAAGTTGGTTATTGCACTTCAATCCCAGCTATAGCGCGGCAAACTTACAGCAAACAGCGGAGTTTTGGCAGCAGCAGGCGACACAACATTTAACAGAGATCCTGGCACAGCCTATTCAGGTCGCTGAGGTAATTTGTCATCGTTGGCTGTATGCGCAAATTAATGCGGCAGACATAGCCTCATTGGTCAATGATCACCCGGTTACTGGCGTGTGGTTAGCTGGGGATTGGACGCGGGGGGGCCGGGTAGAGAATGCCTGGCTCAGTGGTTTTGATGTTGCCACTAAAATACTGGCACAAAAACAGGATATGGCATAATGCAGCATTGGGTGATTATCGGTGCCAGCGGAGGTATTGGCTGGGCATTAGTACAACAGTTACTGGCACAGGGGCATCGGGTATCGGCAATCAGCAGGCAGCCTCTTAGCGTGGCTTCCTCTGATATCGGTGCAGCGCATTGGGCGCTAACCTGGTATCAATTGGCGTCGGCTGAGGATGTGTCAGCACCAAGCCTGTTCTCGGAAATTTTTAGCACTAAAGTGGATGCCGTGATGCTTTGCCAAGGGTGGTTGCATGGCAACGGGTTGTCGCCAGAAAAATCTATTAAGCAATTAAGTCGTGTTGCTTTACAGCAAAGCTACGATATTAACGTCATTCACCCGGCGTTATACCTGCAAGCTTTACTCCCTTTGTTATATAAGCAAGACAACGTCAAAGTAGCAGTGTTAAGTGCTAAGGTTGGCAGTATTACCGATAATCAGTTAGGCGGCTGGTACAGTTATCGCATGGCGAAAGCGGCGCTGAATATGTTGGTCAAAAGCACGAGTATTGAGCTGGCGCGCTATAACAAAAGCGCAACTTTAATTAGTTTACACCCCGGTACCACCGACTCTGCATTATCAGCACCTTTTCAGAAAAATTTGCCAACCGGCCAACTTAGAGCGGCGGAAGACACCGCCTTGCGGTTAATTGCAGTAATTGCACAGCTAACGCCGGAGCAAACGGGGGCTTTAGTTAACTGGGATGGGGCTTTATTACCTTATTAGTGCATGATGTAGTTTAATAAACGAGCATTGCTATTTACATAAAAAAACCGAACGGAGTTAATGCCGTTCGGTTTTTTGTTTTGGTAGCTACTACTCTTTCTGTGTCGTTGCTACAGTTGCCGTTGGTACCACTTCATCAGCAGCATGCTCATCCGGCGCAGCGGCTTCTAATTTCGCTAGCTCTCGGGTCAGCGTTAATGGTGAGCCGGTATTGCGGGCGATGGCAATATACACCACCGGCACTACATATATCGTTAGTAGGGTAGCTAAGGCAACACCGCACAAGATCACCATACCAATTACCATCCTGCTTTCTGAGCCAGGGCCAGTTGCCAGTACCAGTGGCAAGCTACTCATCACCGTAGTGAAAGCCGTCATCACGATAGGTCTAAGACGCTGGGCTGCGGCCCGTTTCACCGCCTCTTCAAAGGCCACACCGGCATCCCGTAGTTGGTTAGCAAATTCGACAATCAGTATGCCGTTTTTCGCCACTAAGCCTATTAGCATTACCAAACCTATCTGACTGTAGATATTCAGTGTCATCCCAGAAAAATACAGGCCGGATAAGGCTCCAACTAAGCCCAATGGTACTGTAATCATAATCACCAGTGGGTGGATAAAGCTCTCAAATTGCGCCGCCAACACTAAATAGGTGATCAGCAATGCCAGCACAAAGACCAGCGCTGTCGATTTACCGCTTTCCTGGAAGAGTAATGACTCGCCTTTGTAATCTATTCCAACCGGTGCTTCTATTTCAGTACGAACAATACCTTCTAAGTATTCCAGTGCTTCACCCAGGCTATAACCCGGTGCCATACTGCCAGTAATGGTAATAGCACGCATCCTGTTATAGCGGTTAAGGCTAGAGGCTGTAGCCTCTTCGCGCAAGGTAACCAGGTTATCCAGCGGGATCAGCTCTCTGCTACTATCCGAGCGAATATACACATTGCTGATGGTGCCCGGTGCCCGGAAGTCATCATCTAAGCCTTCGATAATCACATCATATTCGCGGCCCCGATCCAGGAAGGTGGTAACCCGTCGTCCGCCCAGCATCGCTTCCAGCGCCCGACCAACTGCACCGACTGAAACCCCTAAATCACCTGCTCGATCGGTATTAATTTCTACCAATACCTGCGGTACAGTTTCTTTATAATCATGATCTAACATCAGCAAATTTGGATTTTCTGCCGCGCGATTTAGAATAATGTCACGCCACAGCGCCAGTTCTTCATAGGTATTACCCTGAATAACAAATTGGATGGGTCTGTTACCGCCACCACCGCCGCCTAAACCGCCGCGCATAAACGTGAAGGCTCGCACATCGGGTAGCTCATTCACTTTTCCGCCAATTTCGGTCACCAGATCCTGGGTACGACGCTTGCCGTTATACCAGTTCTCTGTACCTATAATGGCTACGCCACCATTATTACCCCAGCCAGGAACCCTAATCAGCATGCGGGTTAATTGCCCATCTTCATAGTAAGGTGTCAGAATGTCTTCTATTAAGCGCATATTACGGCTATTACTCTGATAGCTGGCACCCTCAGCCGGGCTCATCATCACAAAGAACGTACCGCGGTCTTCTTGCGGTGCCAGCTCACCCGGCAGCATTCTAACCAACTGGATACTGGCTAAAAAGCACAATACCACTACCAGCAACACCGGCCATCTTTTGGTGCAGACAACATTTAATTGGTTTTTATAGGCGGTTTCTAAGCGATTAAACGCCGCATGCAGCCAGGTGCCTAACTTACTGTCGCGTTTGCGATGGCTGAGCAATTTGCTGCAAAGCATTGGTGACAAGGTTAGTGCAACGACACTAGAAAACGCGACCGCTGCGGCTACGGCTAAGGCAAATTCGGTAAAGAGTTTACCGAGTTGGCCTTGCATAAAGACTAGCGGTACAAATACTGAAATTAACACGAGTGTGGTGGCGACAACGGCAAAGCCTACCTCGCGTGCACCGCGATATGCTGCTAGCAGGGGCGCTTCGCCTTGCTCAATACGACGGTAAATGTTTTCCAGTACCACGATAGAATCATCTACTACTAAGCCAATGGCTAAAACCATTGCCAGTAGAGTCAGTAAGTTAATTGAAAAATCAAGAGCGTACAGCACGGTCACTGCGGCGACCAGCGCCACTGGCACAGTGATGGCCGGAATAAATGTAGCGCGGATATTTCCCAAAAATAAGAAAATCACTAAAATAACCATACACATGGCAATGCCAAGGGTGTTGTAAACTTCTTTTATCGATTCAGAGATAAATACCGAAGAGTCATAGCCTGGTTCAATGGTCATGCCCGCTGGCAGGTTGGCTTTAATGCGCTCCATTTCTGCCCGGGCATTGCGCACTACATCCAGCGTATTGGCTTTAGATTGCTTAATAATACCGATACCAAGAATGTTTTTACCATCGCTGCGAAATTCACCTTCTTCATTTTCGGCTGTGAGCATTACATCCGCAATTTCAGATAAGCGCACCAGATAATTATTGTCGCCGCGTTTGATGACCAGTCGTTCAAAATCTTGTTGACTGCGAAAGGAACGTACTACCCGTACGGTAAAATCACGGTCAAATGATTTGATATTACCTGCCGGTAACTCTACGTTTTCTGCTCGTAATACGGCTTCAACATCTTGCACCGTTACGCCGCGGGCTGCCATGGCATCGCGATCTAACCAAATGCGCATAGCATAATCGCGAGCTCCGCCAAATTGTAAGCGGGCTACCCCATCTACCACCGAGAAGCGCTCAGCAATATAGCGGTTGGCGTAGTCGGTTAATTCCAGCGTGGTCATGTTGTCGCTGTTCAGCAAAAACCAGGCGATAGTATCTTCGTCAGCGTTGGCTTTAAAAACTTCTGGTGGGTCGGCCTGATCAGGTAAGTTATTTAGTGCCCGCGATACGCGCTCGCGTACGTCATTGGCAGCCGCATCAATATCCCGTTCCACATTGAATTCTATGGTGATACTAGAACGACCATTGCGGCTGCTAGAGTTAATACTTTTAATGCCTTCAACACCACTAATGCGATCCTCCAGGAGTTGGGTAATTTTACTCTCCACAATTTCTGCAGAGGCGCCGGGGTAGTTGGTATTGATACTAACAATAGGCGAATCGATGTCCGGATACTCACGCAGCGGTAGCATGGTGAAACAAACAATACCAAAAATCACCAGCAGTAAATTAACTACGGTGGCAAAAACTGGGCGTTTAACAGAGGTATCAGATAACCACATGCTCAGCTCCCGACTTTGCTAACGGTAATACCTGTACGTACTTTTTGCACGCCTTCTATGATGATCTCGTCACCATCACGTAAACCAGACAGCACCTCTACCCAGCCAGGAATGCGCTGCCCAATCTCAACTTCTTTTTGCTGAACTTTGTTATCGCTATCAACAATAAAAACATAATGACGGTTTTGTTGTGGCAGCAGGGCTTTCTCGGATACGCGCAGTACATCACGCTTTTCCAGTTGTAGTTGGACGTTTAATAACATCCCCGGACGCAATTGCAGGCTTTCATTGGCAATAATACCGTGCAGAGTAACCGAACGGGTAATCGGATCCAGTCGGGTGTCTATAGCCGATACTTCGCCATGAAATGGAATATTCCCATAAGCGACATTGGTAACAGTAATGGGCATGCCAACGGCCACCTCTGCCAGATAACGTTCAGCTATACTAAACTCAACGCGTAACTGTTGCATATCATCCAGCGTGGTAATAACAGTCCCGCTGCTGACATATGCACCCTGACTTACCCGGCGTAGCCCTAAGTGACCAGTAAAAGGGGCTCGAATGGTCATATCATTTAGTTGTTGGCGCGCAATATCAAGCTGCGCTTTGGTGCTGTTAACTTTACTTTGTTGCTCATCTAACATCGATTGTGCAGTAGCCTGCGTGGTAGCTAAGTTTTTTAAACGATCTAATTGCCGGCTTTGCTCCATTAAAACGGCATCGAGTTCAGCTACTCTAGCGCGCTGTTGTACATTGTTCAGACGGGCAATTACCTCGCCTTGCTCAACTCTCTTTCCCTCACTTACGTTGAGTTCAATCAGAAACTCACTGCTTGGTGCAATTAACTGAATAGAGTTATTAGCAATGCCGGTGCCTAGTGCACTCACTTCGCGGCTCATTGCCTGACTCTCTACTAAAGCCGTTTTCACTGCCACTACAGCAGAAGGTGCACGATTAGCCCCGTTAGTTTGTTGCGTTTGCCAGTACAAAAAGCCGACAAAGCAAAGTAGTGCCAGTAAAATAAACCATATTAGTCGTGAATGTAATTGCGCCAAGGGAACTCCGGGTCGTGTTTAAAAAAAGCAACTGACGTATTGTATGGAATTATGCTGCATTCAGATTCCCTGTTATCGCAATCAGCAGGGTATTGGTCGTATCAGAGCCTGAAAACGCGCATCTCATGTTAAGAATTTTATGATAATCTTACTATTATCGACTATAGCCGAGCTGCAGGGCAAGATCACGAACATTTTTCAACCAAACCAAGCTAGTAGTTGACCCAATCGCCAGCTTATGATCAGATACTGCCTTTTGCAAAAGGGCAATTCCGTGAACCTGAACGTATTTTCTGAACACT